>VOFG01000728.1_pt1 | contig 78001 bp, 93 predicted proteins | sample 5384171 | NCBI WGS metagenome assembly VOFG01 (sample SAMN12384726, study PRJNA508395) | human gut metagenome | isolation source: healthy gut F | host: Homo sapiens
CTCCTCTATTATTGCCTTTACGTCTGTTATTCTGGGGAATATGGGCGAGACGAAGCATACGGTGCGGATACCTGCCTCGTATGTCTGACGCATCGCTTTCAGACGGCGTTCAATGCTTACGGCGTTGTCCATATCTGCGCAGAACTGCTCGTCGATGAACCGTTTCATGAACGATGCGTAGCAATACCTGCAGGCGTGGGGGACACCCTACATAAGGGTTGACCGAATATCCTCCCACCGGCAGAGAGGATTTGGTCATTACACTCTTTACATCTATTTCCTTTATTGTATCCATATTCATTGTATTCGTCTGGTAAATTGTTCCGGCAATTCCTGAATCATTCTTTCGTCGCCCATAATCGGCAGCAAATCCTCTTTCATGAACACCGGTATGCCATGAGCCTTTGCCTGTTCTGCAATGCTAAGCACCCATTCGGGGCGCGAATATGACTTTCCTTTTCGGTTTCCGGTCTCTGTGCCTATGACAATCCAGTCAATTCCCTCGAAATCAATCTCGCCGATATCATCGAAGAGAGGTTCAAACGTGACATGGTAGTGTCGTGCTTTGATATTCTTTTTCAAATCATCAATCCTCCTTTTCTCGGAACTGCGCGTAACGGTCACGCCCATCCATACGTTCTCGTCGTCAGAGGAGAAACTGATTTTGTCAGGGCGCTTCGTCAGAAAGATATAGGCGTGCTGGGGATTGCTGCTGATCCGCTCGAAAATTTCTGCGTTCCATTCAGGCTTCCAATCGGAGAAATCGCTCATTCCTGTCATGAGCCACACATGAGGACGGGACGTATCGATGATGCGCAGTTTTCGTTCCATGTATTCAGGCACGGAAAAGTCGTCGGAAGGGCATCCTATAGTGCACCCTACCACTATGTTCATGTTTTTTATCAGGGATTTAATGCAGACACTCATAACACAACTGTTTCTCCGTCCTCCGGGATAATCAGCCGGCTCATGTCGGCTTCGTGATGCGTTGCCTCATTGCGCAGAATTGCACGGGTGGTCTGGCAATGGTCGATGGCATCCATGTGTACGGCTATCAGCTTGATATGCGAAGGCAATTCGTCAAGTATCTGCATCACTTCGTTCTCGTCGGGGATGATAGGACCGTCCGTTTTGGAAAATTCGGGAAAGATTGCACCTCCGGAGTTTACCACGATATAGTCAGGATTGAACCGTTCCACGGTGTCTCGGATACATGCTTCCCATCGGCAGTCACCCATTATATAAACGGTCGGGAAGCCCTCGGCTTTTTAGCACATAACCTGATACAGGTTTGATTACGGGTGCAAAGTTCGGAAGAATCCGGCGAAACATCTATGCCTGAAAAAACGGTAATTATGCCATTTTGATAAATGAAATTATTATCTTTGCAAAAACGACAAGGATATGGACGAGATAATCAACCCTGATCGACTGGTCAGCGTACCGTTCAACAAGACACGCTGCGGCGTGGATTTTTACATCAATACTGCCATAAACAAGGACATCGGACTTGTGCTGACAGAAAACAAGCGGTTTAAGACAGACTTCTTCAGCTTCTACTTTTTCCGTAAGGCAAACGGATATTTGCTACTGAACTTCCGCAAGATTGAACTGCGCGACGGCATGGTTCTCCTGCTTTCACCCCATCAGCAACAAGAGTGGCATGTAGATGAGACGGCGTTGGATTACACGTTCCTTATATTCCGCGAAGATTTCATGCGTACTTTTATCGCCGACAAGTTCTTCGTTTTTCGCCTTTTGTATTGTTACCAGACAGATACGCCGCCTTACATCAATGCCACACATGACGAAATGAAGGAATATATGCGGCTGCTCGGAAAGATTAAGTATGAGCTGATGAATCCAGTGTCCGATACGTACAATATCATTGTTTCCTTACTATATTATCTTTTGCTGATTATCAATCGTACATACGCTGCCGCCTATTGCTTGCCCGCTGAAATTGCTAAAAACAATTTCGCTTTTCGGTTCAAGGACTTGTTGGAACAGAATATCCGCACCCACCAGCGGGTGCAGGAATATGCAGACATGCTTCATGTCAGTCGCATCACACTCAATAACTCAGTAAAAGCCCAATTCGGAGTATCAGCTACCCATTTGATAAAACAACGTCTGCTTGAGGAACTGAAGAACGAATTGCTATTCTCCAACCGCACTGTCAGTGAAATGGCGGATGATTTCAATTTCTCTGATCCGAGCCATCTCATGCGCTTCTTCAAACAGCAAACAGGCAAAACATTTACTCAGTACATGACGGATTACAATAAAGGCATATACGAATAACTTCTTAATATAGTCGATAGCGGCTATCGAAATATGGTTGTTGATGTTCAGGCGTTTTTGTACTGCATGAACCATTTTACGATTTCTGGATCTTCGTGCGAGCCGAGTAAGAAAGGCTTGTCGGTATCCAGCGTCTTTATCCGTGCCATGTCGTCGGCCGACAGGGTGAAGTCTAATATGTCGAGATTCTGCTTCATGCGTTCCGGTTTCACAGACTTAGGAATAATTATGCACACTGATATTTATCGCGCCCGGACAGGTGTTCGGTGCGGAAGATGACGGCATGCAGTTCCAACCAGATGGCTACCTGCTTATGTTCCATCCCGACCTGCTGCGGAATACACCTCTCGGGCGGATAATGCGTGAATATTCGTTCTTTTCCTACGAGACAAACGAGGCATTGCACCTTAGTGTGGAAGAACGGCAAATCATCATGGATTGCTTCCACAAGATTCAATATGAATTGAACCATCCGATACACCGTCACAGCAAGAACCTCATCACAGACAGCATCAAGACGTTCCTTGATTACTGCACACGTTTCTATGACCGTCAGTTCATCACACGCGACAACCAAAACCGAGACATCCTCGCAAGATTTGAGCGGTTGCTTGACGAATACTTCCATGATGGGGCTGCTAAACGGATAGGCTTGCCCACTGTACAGTATTGTGCAGACAAGCTCTGCCTCTCGCCCAACTATTTCAGTGATTTATTGAAAAAAGAAACAGGTTCAACCGCCCTGCATTTCATTCATGACAAGTCTATTGAAATAGCCAAGACGGAACTTGCATCTACAGACGACACCGTTAATGAAATCGCCTATAATCTCGGTTTTCAGTACCCGCAACATTTTACCCGACTGTTCAAGAAAGAGGTAGGTTACACTCCGAATGAATATAGAGCGCAAGTGTCGTGAGAATTGGATTAGTACAGAATATTAGAACCCAACACCTCTCTTGCGCTTAACTTTCTTCCTTCTGCGAAGTATATCCACCATTTCCTGATTGGCTTCCGCATCAGCAGTGTTATAAGATGAGCCACTGCTTTTTAGCAATCCCCAAGAGCCGTTGAACAACTCGCTTTGTGCCGTGCCGGACGGTGCGCTTGGTGTAGCCGTTTCATATATTCCGGCTGTTATTCCCATACGTTCCCTGCATCTGTTGTGCTGCAAAGCCGCGTCAATCTTGGAATAACTGAAACGCCTGTCCACTTTGGAGCCGTTGAAATGGTAGCCATTCATGGAGAATACAACACCCTGCACCTCGCTGGTCTGCCCCTTATGCTTGAAATGCATATTTCGTCCTGTCTGGCTCTTTCAGGCGGTTGCGTTTGACATTGTCCTTTCCGCCAGCCATATGCAAGCCGTATTTCAAGGTCAATTCCTTGCAGATGCGGGTACTGCGCAGACGCTCGTGCCTGTCCGATATGGTATTGCCGTTGTTGTCTATGCGGTTGAAAGCAATATGCACGTGCGGATGCTCCTTGTCGAAATGCTGGGCGATGAAGAACTGCGTATTCTTGATTCCCATCCGTTCCATATATTCAAGCGCGATGCCTGCCATGATACGGTTCGTCAGCCGTAACTCATCCTCTTTGGAAAAACTCAACGCGATATGTCCGACAGGTTTTGTCACCTTATCGTTCATCCGTGACTGGGCATTGAAACTCATGGCGATAGTTTCCAGATTTTCCATAAACAAGCTTCGCTTGCTACTATCTGCGTATCCTTCTTCTTGTCGATGATGTAATCCACCGCACCCTTGAAGTCGCTTCCTTTTACGATTTTCGCCATCATATCCCTATCTTGGTTATAAGTTCATGAATCCTTGCCACTGCCACCTTGCAGTCCCACCGTTCATCGTGGAAGCCTCCGGCGTTTGCCTTACGCGCAAGCTGGTTGAGATTGTTAGCCATGCCGCAGAGTTGGCGGATGTATCCGGCATGTTCCTCCGACAGCCGTTCTTTCACATGACCGTTACGGAAACATTCCCTCATGTACTCGCTTGGTGATACGCCCGCCTCATGCGATCGTGTCAGCAGGCGGAAGTAGTCGGCTGCCGTCATTTTCACTGCGATACGGTATTTCAGTTTCTCGGTTGCTGTTAATTCTTTGTATTTTCTTACCTGCCTCAAATCCGCAACTAAGCCCTTCAACGTCCTTCTTGCGTGTACACGTCCTCTCATTACTGAATTATCAGATAAATTGAGGCAGAAACACCCACTTCTGCCTACAACATCCCCTTACCCCACAATGCGACTTGAGACAATACGCAGTATCATACCCATAAGTTGTAGGCGTTATCCAAAATCAGTCTGAAAAATATCTGCGTAAGCATTGTTACAGGTATAGATATTCAGCACATACCGCCTTGATGTCCTGATCCACTTGGCTGGTACAGAGATAAACCTGAAGACAAACGCTTTTATGCGACTTGTTGCATTGAGTCCGAACCTCTTTACGTCAAGTCTTTGGATAATGGCCTTGTAGAAGTTACGGATAAGTGCTGTAAGAAGAAGGAACACAGTGTTCTCGGCCATGAAGGATTTGGGCAATCTGTCCCACCCGAAACCATTGTTCATATCATCAAAGATACGTTCCTTTCCTCCACGAAGGTTATAGAACTCGACAATTTCTCTTACGGAAGATTCATAGTCGTTAGTCAGGATACAACGGTATGTGTATTCTCCTTCCCAAAGATCCTGCACACCATCCATCCGTTTCTGTCTTTGAATCACAAGTCGGTATGCTTTACCCTTCCACTTCTCAACAAGGATAGAGTTCAATTCAAACTCAATGCCATTGATTTCCTCAGTCTTCCAGCCTCTGAGAGCAAATATGTCATTGTAGAGCGAACTGCAGCGGTTAGTGCGGATATAGAAGGACTTGCAGTGTTTCTCTATTTCCTCCACGATTTCCTCGGAACATGATCCGCAATCAGCTCTGAAACGATTGATAGTGAGCCTGTTCTGTTCAAATCTCTCAAAGAACCTCTTCAGCGTGTCCTTCTGATGAAAACGAAGGTTTTCGTTAAGCCAGATGAGCAGAGCTAAGTTTACTTAAGCTCTGCCATGGCGAGAAAACGTGCCATGAAATGGAACTTTTGTGTTACCATCGCTATTCTCAATGCCAACAATCAAGTCACCAATAACCGCCACGCCAGGGCGATAACCAGAGAACTTCTTGTATGTAGGCTTTGCATCATACTTCTCACCCTCTTTCAGTTGGTCAGATGCAAACATACAATTGAGCAGTAAAGTATTGAGAGTGTCAGCCGTGTTGAAATCGTAGTTCTTACCCGTATCTGATGTGTATGAGATGTTTTCTTGCGTCAGTTCCTTTATCGCTCTGAGGATAGTATCAGAACTACAAGTATGAAGTGTCGGATGAAGCGAGAGATGGTTCATCAAATGAGTAGTGACATCCTCAATACATGAGCCACCACAGAAGTAGATACTCATGAGAGAACGGATGATTTCGCTGTACTGATAACCTAACGATCTACACCTTAGACCGAGGGTTGAGTCGATTACAGATGACAATGTGGAGTCAAATTGCTCATCAGGTAGGGCGGAAGGATTTCGAGGAATTTGGACGACGCATAGGGTTGGGCAATAAATTGATAAAGCGTGAGCTTGATGAGTTTGTCAAAGAGAAACCATTGGTGCAAGTATTGATAGACCGTTCCTTTTTATCGGAAGAACTGAAAAAGTAATATAGGATGTCTATGGGGTACAGGTGTAAGATGCTTTCTTTCTGATGAAGGGCGGATAAAGCATTCTTCAGGAAAGTACTTCTCCTTTTCCCATACCGGTCATACCGTTAAAACTGATTGATAATTATGACGCGTATGTTGGCCGGTATGCCTATCTTTGTGGCAATGAAAACAGAGAAAGGATTGATTTTGTAAGTATTATCATGGCAAAAGAACTGATTCGTGTCCCTAGGGTGCTTGGGGAAAGCTATAATTCCGTGCTGATTGAACGGTTGTATGAGGCAGGTGGAAATGTCATGCTCGATCTGATCATATACCTGGGCAGCTATCACCTCAAAGACTTGTTCGGGACTTCCTGGTTCTCCGTAGAAGACTTCTGCCGTAAGATGGGGTATGACCGTACCAACTTGCAGCGCAAGCTGGATAGCCGGCAGCTCGCGGCCATGTTCGGAAAGAATATGCAGCCGGAATATGTATGTACCGACACGGCAGGACAGAGAATCAGCCATCCTATCGAGACGGTTTTTGAGGCGGCTCTCTATAAACTGGGATTGGAGAACCTCTGCTATCCGACCATTGGCGAGGATGGCCGTACATCCTATAATTTCGTGCAGATCTTGAAACGTTTCGACATAATGACCGATTTCAAGACGAAGAAGTCAACGAAAAGGCTGTACTCGGCAGTGGTAAGCCCGGAGATAAAGAATTTCATGTTCTCGCTCTATAACCTCTTGGAACTTCAGGATTACCGTAGCCTGCCCAGCCGTTACCGCTATTTCTATCTGGAACTTTCCAAGATGGTTTACCTGATCAAGTATAAGACCACCAAGAATGAGGCTCCTTTTTATGTGCTGACAGTCGATCAGCTGGCTAAAAAGCTCGGCATAGAGATTGCCGAACCCAAAGACCGGAAAAAAGAAGGTCGCCTCGATACTGAAAAAGATGAATACTTACCTGAAATATACCAATTTCAATTTCTCTTTTGTGAAAGGCGATCATGAGAGATGGGCATATACCGTGTTGTTCTCGTTTCCTAGGCATACGCTGCACTATTTTGATGAAGGACAATATGCTGTCGTGGTGAAGAAATTCTATAAGAACCTGCTTGGGCTGTATGTCGAGATTGCCTACCCGGACACGGATATGGCTGTCAGGAGGAAGAAGATCAAAGAGGTGGAGGAAGATGCCGGACTGTATAAAGAGTTCCTTTTATGGGCAAACTCCCCGGAAAGCGTAGAAAAGAAAGAAACAGATATATATCAGTGATTTCGTGGCTGTATTCGGCAGGTTTCCGGAAGGATGGGCACAGGAAGAGTTGGAGAGTGCCAATGGAACGGAAGTTGCTCCTGCTCCTGAAGAGTTCATATCTCCGGAGACGGACGGGGCGGTGAACATGGACGATCCAGCTGTGTAGAACCGTCCACGTTTCACGGTTTTTTATAGAATTAGTTGTGTAGAAGTGTCCCTATTGGGGTGATTAGATGTGTGGAGTCATCCGCTTTGCCTGTTTTAGTTGTGTAGAAGTGTCCCGTTTGTTGCTTCTAGTTGTGTAGAACCGTCCACTCCTTTTGCTTTAGTTGTGTAAAAGCGTCCGGTTTCACTTGTCAGCTGTGTAAAACCGTCCACCCGTTAATGAAGGGAATAGGTAATCCCTGTTTTTTTTATATGTCGGTATATCAGTGAAATAAAAAGAGAAATTTTTAAATAAAAGGTATCGGCTGTGTAAAACCATCCACCAAAATACATAATAAAGACCTAAACTCCTAACCCCTTTAAATATCCCCAAAGCGATAACATAGAAATGACTGGGAAAATAAATTTTCCCTTCACATGCCCTATACGTACTTTCGGAAAAGATTTTTCGGAAAATTTTCACGCTTTTTTATATGATTGGAAGGCGGTTCTGTTCATCTTCTGTATCCGAATTAGTTTTTCAGGGCGTTCCCTTCTGACCGGGCTATTCGTTGCAAGTCCTCGTTACCCTCCAGGCTTTTCCCTGCTATCCCTAACGCTCTACGCTCCGGCTATGCCGGAAGAGAGGTATGATGATTTTTTCCTGAACTGATAGGAACATTGCGAAGGTAGGCGTGGCCGGAACGCCCGATATTGAAAAGCCAAATCTCCATCCTCCCATTCCGGGAGGTAGTATTTACCAGTTCAATCCCGTTCTGATCCGTCTTTCCCGCTTTCTCTTCAATGCACTGTTCCCAATCAGTTGAGGAAAAATTTATGGTTGGGGCGACAAGCGATGTTTGCGAGTATTAATCTTTTAATTTTTGGCAGTATGAAAACGAAGAGAACCGTATTTGAAGTGAATGACGTTTATCGGGTGATGGAAAACAGCGAGTTGATTTATACCTTGACGAACAGTGAGAAACTGAAACGTGAAGAATATAAGTATGAACAGATGGAAATAGAAGGATTGTGCTTGTCTGATGTACTGGAAACACTAACACCCAGCCGTAAAAAAGTCGCTTATGCGGCGATTGAGCTATATAAACGGCTGAAAGAAGGGCAAGTTGAAAGTCCTGCGCTTTTATCCAGCAATAATGTTTATAAAATGATGCATCCTGTTTTGTGCGATATAGCTACTGAAGAGATGTGGGTGCTGTTGCTGAACAGTTCGTCCAAACTCATCCGTAAAGTCCGTATCTCATGCGGCGGGATAAATACCGCCCCTGTGGATATACGGGTTATCATGAAGCAGGCATTGTATTATAACGCCGTATCTTTTATCATGGTACATAACCACCCATCAGGAGCACGCAAGCCCAGCAGTGCGGATGACCGCTTGACGGAAGCAGTTGAATGAATGTATTTTCTACTTTTGATACAGGCGTTATGGTGGCTCTCTTACTGGGCATTGAGTTTCTTAGAAGTGATATCCGAACGATTCTCTATTGTAAAAGGAATGATCCCAGGATTCTTAAGAGTTGCTTATATACGCTGCTTATATTATTGACCAGCCTTTATTCTATTGTGGCCGGAGCCATGCTTCATCCGGAACCCGTACCTGTTTATGAGTTGATACCCGGTTTTCAATATGGGGTTTATGGCTTTTCTTTTTCGTTTATATTGCTCGCTGTTGCATGTCTTTATCGTAAAACATTACCTTTTGTCCTTTTGGGCTACGCTATGATATATGTGATCGGTGTATTGATACCACTACTTAGGTATGTAGTGTCTATGATGGATTATTTCACTCGCACAAGGGTATAGCAGGTTAATTTCTTGATTGTATCGGATTGCCCTTTCTGTGGGCTGCCTCCCCCGGCTTCTTTCCTCCGATCCGAGTCCGGCTTTTTGCTCGGCAAAGGTTTCGGGATTCCGCAAATGGCAAGTTACGGCCATGCGCCTTTACTGTATGGAAAATAACGATGAAGAAGTGTCTTCCCGACATTTTCCATAAGTGAAACTTGGCTTATTGCTTGCAATCCAGACCTTGATATGCCGAAAAAAGGCTCAGAACTCAGATGGGGAATGACATCAAAAAAAAGGTCGGCTGACCAAAGACCTTCCCGATACAAAAAATGAAAAGGTCTTGAATCTAGCTGAAGAATAAATCAGATGTTCAACTTAAATAATGCTAATATGGAAAATTTGATTACACAAATCAACAAAGAGAGATTGGTTAATAGCGACACAGCTCTTATGATGAAGGAATTATACTATTACGTGCCTTGTGAGTATTGGTATGACAAACAGGATAGGCTACGCACCGATATTGAGGGAAGGAATACCCCGATGTATATGTGCGAGTGCCCGACACTGGCAGCATGTATCCAATGGATGATACAGACTCGTGAATATACGTTTCAAACAGAACAAAACGTGGCGGTCTGGCATGTGGTTGTGAGGGCTGGAGATTATGTGTTGTATGACTCCGAAAGTAATGCGGACGCTTTTTGTTGTTTGGAAGAAGCATTGGAAAAAGCGGTACAGGAGTGCATGGAGTTATTGTATTAAAATTAAAAAAAATCAGTCCCCGTGAAGGGGACTTTCCTATAATCTTGCTGAGAGGTGGAATTGCAGACGATCTTTGAGAATCATCTTTGAAGGATGGGCAGAGGTTTATTCGTTATTTGTTATTTTTGTTCTCGGATTTCAGCGCAATTCCATTCCTTCTTAATAGGCGATATACTGTTCCGCTACTGCCTATGTTTAATATTTTCTGTATCTCCCTTACCGGCGTTCCGGATTCATAGAGTTGGATGCAGCTTTTCTGCTTGGCGATGTTGTTTTTGTTGATAAGTGTCTTTCTGCCGAATTTGACACCTTTTTCCTTGGCGATTCTTCTGCCTTCTTGGGTTCTCTCATAGATAAGGTCTCTTTCAAACTGAGCGAAAGCACCGAGAATGTTGTTCATCAGTTGGCCGATTGCGCCTTCCGTACTGATGTTGTCTTGCAGTGAGGTGAATTGGATGCCCCTATTCTTGAAATCTTCCAATAGCGTAAGGATATTCTTCAGCGAACGGCCAAGCCGGTCCAGCTTATATACGACAAGTGTGTCGCCTTCCCGGAGAAAGCTCAGGCAGGCATCCAGTTCCGGGCGGTTTTGTTGACGTCCGGTCATTTTCTCAGAGAAGATTTTCTCGCATCCGGCAGCCTTCAACGCTTCCAGTTGCATATCCAGATGTTGTTCCTTGGTGGAAACACGGGCATATCCTATTTTCATCCTGTTTTCGTATTTAAATGTGTAATGAAGGTTTTAATTCTTCACTTTTTCAAATATGAAGACATTAATTCTTCATATTCCTCACGGCTGTATTGGTTGAACCCCTTTTGCTTCATTGCCAAAAGAAGCCTTTCCAGTTCTCCGATAGTCACTACCTGTTTGCCGATAACGGTAAATTGTTCCCATTCTCCCTTTTCGTTGAGCAGGTATTCCCGGTGTGCAAAACAGTAAAGAGAACCATCGATGTCATTCCGTTTCTGCCATTGACGCAGGTGCTTCAAACTGGTGAAATCACGGGTGACAGTACGTGGAATGGGAACCAATACGTCAATTTCCATCTTGAATTTTATATTCTCTTCCGCTTCTCGCATGGGTGATTAGCTTATTTCATAATACATCAATTATCGTATGGGCAGGAAGTTCCAGTTTGGAGAAAGCAAACATTTTCTTGCCCAAATCCTTTAGCGATGCCCCAATATGATATACTTCCGTATTATCAATGATTAAGAAGCGGTCATGACTACTTTTGTAGGTTCTAGCTTCAATGGGAGGATATTGGTCATTGTGTTTGTTTAAATCAAGTTGGAGCTGTGCGTTTATTTTGTGTATAAATAGTAGCTGATACTCCACTGTTTCGTTTGCTCAACATGAGTAACACGGATTCATCTACATAGTTGTCGATAAGCACAAGTGAGCATTTGGCAGACTTTATTAAATCTGTAGCAAACTTATACGCATCGAATATCTGACCGTCAAAGAATATACCTTCCACCGGAGGCAATGAGGTGCGTACAAAGAAGTCTATCTTTGCATCATGTTCAGCAATGGTTTTCTCTATTTGGAAGAATCTATTGTTCATTCTATATTCCATGTCATTGAGCCGTTGGTTTATAGAATAACCTTTCAATAAATATTCTTTTAAAATTTTATTTGCCCATTGCCTGAATTGCGTACCTCTTACGCTTTTAACTCTGTATCCAACTGAAATTATTACGTCTAGACTAAAGAACTTGACAGGCTTATCGGAATTAGCAATGTGCAAAAAATGCACATTGCTTTTCTCTTCCAATTCCTTTTCCTTAAAAACATTATTTATATGTTTGGTAATAACGGTTCTGTCACGTTGAAAAAGTTCTGCTATCTGCGCTTGTGTGAGCCAAACGGTTTCATCTTCTAAACGTACTTCCAACCTTACAGCTTCATCCGGTTGGTATAGTATGATTTCTCCTTGCTTCTCCATTATATGTTTCGCTTTTATTATATTGTTGCAAATGTACGAAAAAGAAACGTTATAAAGTCTGTTTTTTCCGTAAGTATTACCTTAAAAATTTGTTCCCTTTTTATTTTAATAAAACAGAAACATTCTGCTGTTTTAAAAATCAGTTATCTGTTTGCTATTCATAGTTAGGGTATCAAATAACTAAAATTCAAATGGAAACGCAAATCTATATTTTATGCAGGTTTGTTTGTTAGAAGCGGAGAAAAGGACACAAGACATGATAAGAATCAGAGGTCGGGGAGCGCCGCACGGCAAGGGGGGCACTAGCCTCCCGACGAGTGCAGCCGTTGGCCGGGTTATCGGTGAAAATGGAAAAAAGTTGGCTTTTTCTTTTGGTATTGTTATAACTTTATATATATTTGTATCGTGATAATCAATTTTAAAGTTATAACATTATGGTAACAAACATTATTCAGATTGGAAACAGCAAGGGGATAATACTTCCTTCCGAGATATTGAAACAGTTGCGTTTGTCCTTGAAATCGGCTGTGAGCATTTCTTTGGACGGGAACAATATTGTGATAAAGGCACAACCACGGCAGGGATGGGCGGAAGCTGCCAAACGTGCCCATGAGAATGGGGATGATGAGTTGCTTATCCCTGATGTGTTTGAGGATGAAAAGTTTGAGGATTGGACATGGTAGAACAGTATGGAGTGTATTGGGTAGAGTTAGACCCTACCCGTGGGGGTGAAATGGCAAAGACACGGCCATGTGTTGTTGTAACTCCTTCAGATTTGAATATGTACCTTACAATAGTAGTCATTGCTCCGATAACCTCCACCATAAGGAACTATCCTTACCGGGTTCTGTGTTCTGTAGCCGGGCGTGATGGGGAGATAGCCACGGATCAGATTCGCACGGTGGACAAAAGCCGGCTGAAAAGAAAGATTGGAGATTTGAATTTCAGTGAGATAAAAAGACTGAAGGAAGTGTTTCATCAAATGTTCTGTGAATAATGGAAAGTGTGCAAATAACAGGTTATGTAGCGTATTCAAAAAAGATATTATGAAGCCAACTACTTATATTAATTGGGACGGTCTGAAAGACATTCCATTCTTCTACTGCGATACAAAGGAAGATGAAGAAAACAAGGATTTCGACATCTATTACCAGGGCAAGCTGGTGTTGCATGACTACAACCATTGCGGACACTACCTTTACACTGCTGCGCTGCTGTTCAGTAAAATCAGAAACATTACAGCCGACTGGGTGAACCTGCATAACCTTTGGATTCTGCGTGATTGCGTGCGCGAGAATTACAATCACGGCATAGGAGTGGACGACCTTATTTTCGGAGAGAATTTCGATGGCAAGAACCTCGATACACTCACACCGCTTACCAAGAAACGCTTTGATTATTTGTGTAAGCGGATTAAGGAACTTGACCCATACGCAACAATTTAACACTTCATTGGGCGAAGGCAGGGCTTGCTGCGGATGCCAGACTTTAAATAATCCATTGGATTAATTATCTTTGCACGCTAATTTTCAAATTATAAAGAAATGACTAAATCGGAAATCGTAAAGGAAATATCTGCCAGAACCGGCATCGACGGCAAAGCGGTGCTTGCTGTTTTGGAAGGATTCATGAACGAGGTAAAGACTTCGTTGGGTAAGGAGGAAAATGTCTATCTTCGTGGATTCGGTAGTTTCATAGTGAAGAAGAGAGCGCAAAAGACAGCTCGGAATATCTCTAAGAATACTACTATGATTATTCCGGCTCATAACATACCGGCATTTAAACCGTCTGACGAATTTTTGAAAATGGTAAAACAACAGAACGCATAATAGGTAAACACAATGAAAGATCAGTTACGATTATTGAGAGACTGTATCAATAATGATCGTCCGGCAGTTGTCTTTCAGGGAGACGATTTTTGCGCTCCTGAGATTTTTTTTGGAAGCAGCAAAAGAAATTTATCGTAAACATGGTTGTTCCGAAGAATTTCTTTTTGACTGGCAGCTGCTTATCAATGAGGTGAAGGCTTACCAGTTAGAAAGTCCGGCAACTGTCAAATTGCCGAAACTCTCCCCGACAGAAACGGAACTGGTGCGGGAAGAGATGACTAAACGCTAAAAATATTTCGTTTAATACGCACCTTTTATTCTTCAGGCAGCGTATTGAACGGGATGGGATTAAAATGTTGGCGAACCTGCTTTTTTCGAAAGTTCCTGCCAATAGTTGAAGTCACTCGGTGAAAGATGCTCTTGCATCCAGTCACGCATACCAATATCGTTTCTTTCGTTCACATATCTCGTAAACGGAATCATTGTCTTACATGCTTCAAATCCAAGCATTCTCATATGGCGTGAAATGTTGGGAGGAAGACCTTCCAACCACTCTTTATAATACATTATCAATCTGTTTTCTTGGATTGGAACCGCTTGTTGGTGGTAAATATAGCTGGCGTTTCCGATTCTAATATCTCTGGCCTTATTTTCCCGTTCTTCTTCAGGTAGCCGACTTAAATATTCAGCTTGTGCTATTCTGCATTTGGAGTTTGGATGTTCCATGGTATTTTATATAATTAAGACTCTTCAATGATACGGTTCATCAAATCACATATTTTTTGGCAGCTATGACGGTCTGCGCAAGCAGGATAGGGGCATTTCTCAAAGGATGCCTGATTATCCGTAACTATGAAACCTCCGGAACGACGTACATAACTTACCGGATGAAAATAAATATCTTCCTTTTTCGGCCTATAAGTACATAGTCTTATAAGGCTGTTCAGCTCTTTTGCAAATTTGCTCACATTTTTCTTTGGGATAATGTGGCAAATCACTGAATGCTTCGTAGGGGACAAAGGCAAATGCTTTGTCATCCCACATGACAGGTGTGTAATTCTGTACCATTTGTTATTTGGAATAAGGATGGCTGGCAGATTCCGTATTTCTGTATCAGTTAGGTAATCCGTCACTATTTAAGTGCGCCTGGGCAAACTCCCGGAGGTTCGTTTCGGCAATGCACTTTTCATAAATCTCATCCAATACTTCTTGCATATTTTCTACTTTATTGAATTTTAAGGGGCTGCCGTTTGTTGCGGCTTGCCTTTCCAGTTGTTCGATGATACTGGGAAATATCCCACGCAATAAACCGACGGTAGCTACGGCTGTAGCTGGTTCTACCTCTATTGTAATCTTTTTCTTTTCCATATCGTTGTATTATGTTATCAAAAGTAATAATTATTAGGATATTGGTAAGCATTTCTTCTGAAAAACTTTTTAAAGATATTGTTTTAAGATGACATACTGTGTTTTTGCGTTCACGCAGTATTCTTTCCCACCCTCCCCTTCATCGGAATGACTGTTCTCATTTCCGGTTTACCCGTAGTCATCCGCTATGCGGCTGATTATGGGCAAACCAGAAAAGAGAAGTTCCAAACGTGGGCGGGATTGCAATGGTCATCATCCGGAGCTTCGGCATTGCCGAAACAACCTCCTTCTTCCGTATTGCAGTCCCTTCCTTTTACCGTTTGTCCCGGCAGTCCGTTGCTAACCCGTTCCCCCCTGCCACTTGTGGCAGGGAGATAGGAATACGGTTTTGCAGGCAAAACCGTATGGCTTGTTTTACTTTCCGTACTGCCCTTTTCCTAGTTTTCTGCCTCCCTTAATGTGCGTTTTTCATAGCCCCATCTGAGACCCTTTGTTTTTGAACGGCAAATTTATTTCGGTGGATGGATACGAAAGAGTTCCGGTCTTCGCCCTTTGTCCCGAAAAAAATAACGCCGGACGGCTTCGCTGTCCCCAACATTTTTTGTCGTCCAAAACTTTTCTTAATCCCTCCTTCCTTATTGTTGTGTGCCGTAAAAAAAAGGCTCATAAACTCAGATGGGGCATGAAAGCTCAAAAAAAAAAGTCGGCAGAAAGAAAAGGCCATCCCGGAAAGGGGTTTTAAAAAAGGTCTTTAAATCTAGCTGAAGCATAAAATTAGAAGTTTAACAATCCCAAAAAAAACAACGAGTTATGTCACGAGTACACTATTTAGAAGGAGATTATGAACAGTTAGTTATTAATGAAACGATAGACGGTCTTTTTTCCAGTTATCGTATAGACCGCAATTCATTGCCAAAAGGATTTTTCCTTTATGAGATTAGATGGGATGACAGCTTATCTTCATTGGCAGAGATTAGCCCCTCTGTGGTGGTGAATCATGCAGGTTCATTCATTACAAAGTCACCCCTTGAATTTGATGCAAACAATAGCATACGGATAACCTATACCAATTTTATCGAGTTCTGCCAGTTTGGTGAGTGGGCTTATGAGAAACTGGCTGTATTGGATTGTAATTCCGGTAATGTTGCGGTGATAAGCCCAGACAGGAGATTGCAGACCACTGAAGAGATTGAGATTTTTTTGAGTGGGCATTGTGGCTATCATCTGAGTGAGATTAATTGGATGGTGATGAAAGGCGATGTGCTGTTTTTGAACGAGAACGATTTTTAATGAGTATAACCGTAACTGCCTCTTGGAATGGGGCAATTACATAAAATATTATAAGTATGAAGTGGATAGATAAGATGGTAGAACGCATTACCCGAAAAGAAACTGCTTTAAATGACCACTTTTGTGTAAATCGGCATACGGTTGTATGTCAGAGTGGTATGACTGATTATGTTTCTGTAACGATTGATAATACCGATGGTTTTGATTTCGATTTTTGGACAAAACAACTTTGTTTTGAGAAGGACTGTAAATATCGCTCGGAGATAAAAGCGGCTTTTGATAAAATCTATGGCACAAGGAATATAGAATGTTGTGAATAATGAAGTCAGAAAAGTATGATACCAAAGGAGATAATGAAACTTTATGAAAAGCTTGCTTTCAGTCGGGGATATGAAGAAGCCTTTCGGGATTTTTTGGATGTTTGTCTTTACTATTTGTCTGTCGGGATGTTGGCGGAGGATTATCGTAGAGTGAAAAAAAGATATAAGCCATATGAAATGGAACTTTTTGTTCAAATGTTTTATAGGGTGTCTGAATATTCGGAAGGATTTTGCGATGTCTTGGGAGATATGTTCATGGAGTGTGTCAGTCATGGGAATAACGGACAGTTCTTTACCCCGATACACGTTGCTGATTTGATGGCATGTATGGGGGGAAATAGGCTGAAACCTAAACAGTCGGTCTGTGATTCGTGCTGTGGTTCCGGCAGGATGCTACTTTCCGCTAAAAAAAAATGTGCGGAAGAGAATGATGGAGGAAGGCTTTTTTTGTTATGGCTCGGATATAGATTTGATTTGTGTAAAGATGACCGTTGTCAATCTGATGATGAATAGCGTACCCGGTGAAGTCGCATGGATGAATACATTGACAATGCAGCATTGGAGAAGTTATCATATAGATTTACAGCTGATAGCCGGAGTATGGTTGCCTATTTTAAAGATAACGGAAGCAGGTGACACTTCTTTTATTAGGAAACTTGAAAATGCAATGGAGGATAATTCTGAATTGAAGAGGTCGATTCAGAGCAACGCAAGGGCTACGCAGCTGACTTTTGATTTTTGACAAGATAAATATGTAAAAAGGATTTTGGTATGAAAGCAATAAGAACAAAAGAGGTGAATGAGAACGTCAAAGCGGCGAACAGTTGTTTGCGTAAAGCGAAATGGCAGGCTAAGGAATTGGCTGTTTTACAGGTGAAGTAGTGCGTCTGATGGATAAGGAAGGGCATTCTCTACAAGGGTTCTTTAATCGGGTGGAGTTTGTTCTGGTGGACGGCACTATTAAATTCCGTGTAGTTATAAATCCTATTCTTGAATGTGAGAACTGTATAATGGCTTCTTGCCATGAAGACTATCTTTATGAGGTGGTCTCGGTGGAAAAGTTTACCTATAAAAATTATAGGTATCATTTGTAATGATATTGTATTTTAATGATTATAAACTGATTTATATTATAACAATGATGGGCAAAATTAATAATATTCCCGTTTTGAATGAAGATGTTATTCGTTTGGTTGTACTCAATGAGGAAATTATTGGGTATATCTATCCACGAAGGACTTCTTATGTGGTGGCATTGGAGATAAAGCCGGGACGTACTACCTCTTTGGCTACATCTGTCAATAAACAATGCATGGTTTTGTTGAGTGATAAGGTTCGTTTGGCCACGGAACAGGATTTCGATGATTTTCATATATGCTTTGATGGTTTCAGAAATAACACTATGTATTGTTATAATCAGGGAACGGAACCTATATACCTTCAATGAAGCACATTCTCCCTTCTTTTGGATTAGGGAAGGGAGGGTATTTTGCTGTCCGCTACTTTTTGGCAAGCACCCCAAAAAAGTAGCAAAAAACGCTTGGAGTTACTGGTAATCCCATTAATTTGCGTTCACGCAGTATTCTTTCCCACCCTCCCCTTCATCGGAATGACTGTTCTCATTCCCGGTTTACCCGTAATCATCCGCTATGCGGCTGATTATGGGTAAACCGGAAAAGAGAAGTTCCCAAACGTGGGCGGGATTGCAATGGTCATCATCCGGAGCTTCGGCATTGCCGAAACAACCTCCTTCTTCCGTATTGCAGTCCCTTCCTTTTACCGTTTGTCCCGGCAGTCCGTTGCTAACCCGTTCCCCCCTGTCACTTGTGGCAGGGAGATAGGAGTATGGTTTTGCTTGCAAAACCGTATGGCTTGTTTTACTTTCCGTACTGCCCTTTTCCTTGTTTTCTGCCTCCCCTAATGTGCTTTTTTCATAGCTCCATCTGAGATCCTTTGTTTTTGAACGGCAAATTTATTTCGGTGGATGGATACGAAAGAGTTCCGGTCTTCGCCCTTTGTCCCGAAAAAAATAACGCCGGACGGCTTCGCTGTCCCCAACATTTTTTGTCGTCCAAAACTTTTCTTAATCCCTCCTTCCTTATTGATGCGTGCCGTAAAAAAAAGGCTCATAAACTCAGATGGGGCATGAAAGCTCAAAAAAAAAGTCGGCAGAAAGAAAAGGCCATCCCGGAAAGGGGTTTAAAAAAAAGGTCTTTAAATCTAGCTGAAGCATAAGTTTAATTTTAATAGATAAAAGACTATGGCACATCAGAGTAAATATCCTAGTTTAGACAGACAATGGCATAAGATGATGTTTTCTTTCTTTGAGTATCTTCCTATGCAATATCGGCAGGCAACGGAAAGAGAATGGCAAATTCGTAAGATGATATGGAGTTTTAAGGATGGAAAAGCTTATTTGAATATAGCTTGGATGATAGCGAATAAGTTACATCAAGTTTTTGGTGATGATGTTAAGAATATTGTTTTTGCTTGTGTTCCGGCTTCTTCCGCTGATAAGAATGAACTTCGTTATAAGGGGTTTGCTTCGGCTGTGTGTAAGTTTTCAGGTGCTATCAATGCGTATGAACATATACGTGTCAGTGGAGATCGTTTGGCTATTCACGAGAAATTTGACAGCAAGTCGCTTCAAAAAGTACAAGTGATAGAATTTGACAAGGACTTTTTTCGGGGTAAGAAAATCTTGGTATTTGACGATATTTTAACAAAAGGGTTTTCGTATGCTCGTTTCGCATGTCAGTTGGAAAAAATAGGAGGTGAGGTTTTGGGAGGTTTCTTTTAGGTAAAACAGTTGTCCGTATGTTATAAGATGAAAGAAAAAGAGAGTTATATAGAGAAGCAGAAGGATATCTTTGGAGATACTACTTGGTTCACTTATCGTTATGAGGTGAATGGAATGGTGTATGAAACTTCGGCAGGTTCGTTGGATATATGTAGAAAGGCACGTGATAAATGGATGAAAATGATGTCCGTTGCTTTTACCGGTCATAGAACGATACGAACAAATAAATATGCTTTGTCCGTATCGTTGAATGAAGAGGTACGTTTCTGCTATGAGAATGGAATCCGTTTTTTCTATATTGGTTGTGCGGTTGGATTTGACATGATGGCTGCTCATACCGTACTTGAACAAAGGAAACAATATCCCGATATGGTTTTGGTGGCGGTTGTTCCTTATGTCGGGCAAGATGTGTATTTCAACAAAGAGGACAAACAGAGGTATGCTGATATTTTGCGCCAAGCCGACAAGGTGGTAGTTCTATCCGAATATTATTATGCCCAATGCTATGCCCACCGTAATGATTACATGATTTCACACGCCTGTAGGCTGATTGCCTATTGGGATGGAAAATCTGCCGGAGGAACTTCTTATACGTTTAACAAGGCACAAAAAAAAGAAATTGGTGATATACAATCTGTTTTGATTCAGATTGTATATCGTTGTTTTCCAGCGGTATGATCAAACGTGGCGATGTCATACTGTCTGGTTGCTGTAAGTGCTAATACTTCCGATGCAAAAGAGAAAGACACAATAAATATGAAAAGCAATGATAGATGAATTTTACTTAATTGTTTTACCTTTGTAAAACATTAGTGTCCCATTAAAATTGGGACGAATTAAAAATTAAATAAACTTGGCCCATTTGGTCCGAATCGTTCTTTGTCATTTTGAAATTTAGTTTTATCAAAGAGGTCTCTCAGATGAGTCTTATCAGTCAATGAGATGCTCAGTATTTGTAACACTTCATATGTACTTCTGTTCAGTTGCATATCGTGTTGAATGATTGCCACCAAACAGTAAGCGCATATAGCAGCATATATCTGTATTCGAACAGCATTCTCTGTAGTTCCCCAAAATCTTTTGATTTTAAGGTGCTGCTTGAGCCATTTGAAAAACAGCTCTACCTGCCAGCGATTTTTATAAAGTTCAGCAACTTGAAGCGCAGATATATGCATCGCATTGGTTATGAATGTAAATTCTCGTTCTTGTTCTTCATCCCAATATTTAACCAATCTAAGTGGCTCTGGATAATATTGTTTAGGATAGAATCCTGTCAGAAATACACTTGCGTCTGAAAGCACATTCTTAGGCAGCCTACGTTTCCATTGGATGGATTTGTACCCGAGATTCTTTTTTGCTCTGACAACAAAGTAGGCTTCAATTTGATGAATTTTATACAGTATTTTGAAGTTGTTATAACCGCGGTCAAAGATGTAATAAGAGCTTGGTTCATAAGGAATTTCAATCATAACTTTAGAATCGTGTACGGATGCTTCCGTGATATGAAAGAATGCAGGAATCTGTGTTTCCACATCATATAATGTATGCACTTTGATACCACCTTTCTTTTTGCGGAATTTTGCCCACCAAAAGACTGAAAGGCACAGGTCAATAGTAGTCGAATCGAAAGCATAAACGTTACCGCCAAGTTTGAAAATATGATTAGCACACTTTTGTCGTGCTTCGCTAACCAGGTAGTAAGCATATTCTTCAAAGATGTGATAGTCTCTATCTTGATTTGCTCTTGCCAGCGATGACTTTGATACATTTTTACCCATTCCTAAATGATAACATTTGGAATGATGAGCTTCAAGAGCAACTATCAAATCTCGCAGACTTTCACGATTAGAAAGTTGACCAAACATCAAAGCAAGTAGTTGATTCCAGCAGGTGAAGTGCTTCACATATTTATCACCATCATACTTGGTGACTATGCGGTTAAACTTACTTCGATTCAGAAATGAAGCCAATTGAGCGAAAACGTATTTGTCTTGGAACATATGCCATCGGATTAATCTGATGCAAAGCTACAAATTCAAGTCCGTTCGCTCGGAAAATCGCTGTAACTAACTAAATTTCAAATATTTCAAAGAACTCTTTTAGATTTTAATGGGACAACAATGTTTGTAAAAGGTAAAACAATATGCGTTTTTCAGATACAGAGAACAATATGACCTTTTGCATAGGTGTGTGTTGGTTAGGAACTCCAAATATGGAGTCGTTGCAGAAAATAATGATGAACTTGAATATTATTGATAAGGATGGAAACAATGGAAGCTAATGAACTGATGCGATATGCCTATGAATTACTGCAAGGGCATTCGAATGAAGAATGTGCCCGAATATTAAGAGAAGTGGTGGCCGAGTGTCAGGTGTGTATAAAGAACTGTGAAGAAGGTGTTTTCGAAAATATGCTAAAGTAATAACAACAAGAATATGGAAATTACTCATAAAAATCAAGGAGAACTTGACTCAACCATGCTCCCATTCGTGATGAGAGAGCTGGTAGAACTGGTCATGAAGAAAAAGGCATTGCCTTTAGGCGATGCACTGTATTATATATATTCTTCCAAGTTGTATAAATCTTTGCTGGATAAGAGTACCAAGTTATGGTATTCAAGTACATTGTCGCTTTATGAAACATTGGAGAAGGAAAAAACAGAAGAAAAACGACGGTATAACGGTGACACGAAGATCCTGCTTTTCAAGATGTTCTGCATTGAGAATTATAGGGAGGAAAAGAAACAAAGTGCGGAAGAAACCTTGTTGTTGTTTTCGGACTATGGGGTTTTTGATTTTTTGGATGAGACTTTTGAAATGCTTCATACCCAAGACCCCGAATATATATTAGATACTATAACGACTTATATCAATAAAAGAAAATGAGACTATTTCATGGATCTACAGTTACCGTGAAACGCCCTAATATACAGAAAGGACGGAAGGCTACGGACTTTGGGAAGGGATTTTATACGACAACCAACTTTGAACAAGCAAAAAAATGGGCTTTGTTGAAGAAGAACAGGGAACAGAGCGAAAAAGCAATCGTCTCTGTTTATGAAGTTCCCGATGATATTCTTGATAGGGAATATCCGGTTCTTCGGTTTATGGGTGCGACAAAAGAATGGCTGGAGTTTGTTGTCAACAACCGCAGAGGAAGAGAAAACGGTGACTATGACCTAATAATGGGGCCTGTCGCAAATGACCAGTTATATGCGACAATTCGGCTTTATGAACAGAGAGTTGTTACGGCTGAAGCCGCTATTGAGATGCTGAAAGCGCATAAGTTGTTCAATCAGCTTTCATTTCATACGGTAACAGTCGCTTTGTTGTTGAAGTTTGTTGAATCAATTGAAGTGGGGTAAAGAATATGTGAAGTGAAAATAGGGGGAAGTTTATCCCCCAATGGTAAGGTTGTTTTTTGCGTCCACTTAGTTTTTTCCCACCCACCCTTTCAGCGGAGTGACTGCCCGGCAGTCTGTTGCTTACCCATATGTCCTAGCCTTTTAGGGCTGTAGATAGGTAGTTGGATATTTCGCTGCCAAATCGGCAGTCCGCTTCAATCGTTTGCTTGCTTTTCTCCGAGTGGAGCCTTTCTGCTTTTCCGGTGGTGTAATCTTCTTTTATTGGAAACAGGTGTAGTGGCTGTATGCCTGTGTGGTTATGTTCTCCCGCAGAATCCGCAAGTCAGTTCTTCCGTTGCAGCTTTTCATTTTATCGTGCAGTCACTTTTTTCGATACGTGGAATATGATATGCTTCATTCTTCGGCTTCATTTTTTTAAAAGGAATTGCAGATGTTTCTTCCGGTGTGTCGATAGGCGGCTGACCATCTTTTCGGGATGTGCCATGCTTGCTGTCTAACCGGTTGTTTTTTGCATCCTTTCCAAACCTGTTACTGATTTTCAAGTTTTGTCTTTTTCATATCATTTTTTAGGGAAGTCAAATCATTTTCCGTTGCAAATATAGATTGTTGCTAACCCCTTTTACGGGGATAAGGGGACGATTCACAAACACCACGTTGTTATTCGTCTGAAATCTTCCTTTTTTTGCCTTGCACAAAAAGCGTATTTAACCCGAATTATTCGTTGCCATCTTCACCAATAAAAAAGTTACAAATCTTCCTTTTTCCGGCCAGCATAAAAAGAGTATTTATATCTTTTTTCATGGTGTCCCCCAAAGCCAACAATCAGTTATTGCACTGTAAAATTGATTAATTAACTTCTAAAAAATCAGAGATATGAAAAAGATTGAAAATTCATTCGCAGTAACAGGCAGGATTTGTAGGGATGCAGAAATCCATTTATTCGAAATAGTAAAGGTTGCACACTTCTCTATTGTGGTCAGTCGCATAGGCAAGATAAATGAAGAAAAAACATTTGTTTCCTCTGTTATGAAAGTTGAAGCCTAGAGTAAGATGGAAGACCGCTATGCTTTTTGGATACTGCAAAAAGATGTACTGATTACCGTTGAAGGCTACTTTAAGCCGGAAGAATGGACGGATTCTAAAAGTGGGGAGAAACGTAACCGCATTGTGATGGTAGCTACTAAGTTCTACCCGACTCCGGAAAAATAAGAACCCCCGGACTAAAAAGAAAAAGCAATCAAACGATTGAAGCGGCACAAGGTCGCTTCAATCGTTTGCTAATGCGGCAGAAGATTATAAAAAAAGTGTTTCTTAATTTGGTGATTTTCAGATTTATCGGTATTTTTGTATCAAAAATGATACCTAAATATGTTTTTCTATGAAAAGATTATATGATACATATACAATATACGAATTTTCAGATGAATGTATTGTAAAGGAAATCTGCAAGAGAGTTAAGTCTATAAGACTTAGCTGCTGTTTTTCCCAGCAAGAATTTGCGGATAAGGCAGGAGTATCTATCGTTACTATTAAGAGAATAGAATCTTGTAAAGTAAGTGATATTGCCCTAAGTACATTGCTTAAGATTTTGCGTATAAGTGGAACTCTTGAAGGCGTTGTCGGTTTGGTTCCGGAACTTCCAGACTCCCCTTTCCTAATCAATGAAAAAACAGGTAAAAGAATACAAAGAATTAACGGTAAACGTAAGATGGTATGAAGAAAGAGCCGATTATAGTGAATGTATATCTGTGGGGGACTTGCATTGGCAAATTGAATTGGGACTTTGAAAAGCATTGTTCTGTATTCCAATTTACGGATGAATATAGGAAACAAGATTATGATATATGCCCTTCCACACACCCTAAGAGAACCCCTTTGTTTGCGTCTTTCTATGGGAATAAAGATAAATTATATCAAGGGCTTCCGGAATTTCTTGCAGATGCGCTTCCTGACAAATGGGGGGCTTCCCTATTTGACCAATGGCTCACGGATAATAATATAAAGGTTACGGAATCATTGCCTCTATTGAAGCTCTCTTATATTGGCAAGAGGGCTATGGGAGCATTGGAATTTGAACCGGAATTTAATGATGATGCCATCCATGAGTCAGTAAATATGTCATCATTGGCAACTTTGGCTTCTAAAATATATAATGATCGAGATGCTGCTGTCATATCACCGGAGGATAGCCTCACGATGAAAAAGTTGATATATCTTGGAACTTCTGCCGGTGGCATGCGCCCGAAGGCAGTGATTGCCTATAATCTCGAAACGGAAGAGTTTCGTTCCGGCCAGGTGGATTTGCCTGAAAATTTTAAGCAGTATATCATCAAATTTAAAGAAGCAGATGACTCTCCTACCACAGAGATAGAAATGGTATATAGCGAAATGGCAAAGGCGGCGGGAATCAACATGATGCCATGCTTCCTGAAAGAAATTGATGGAAGAAATCATTTCGTAACGGAAAGATTTGATCGTAAGAATGGAGAAAAGCTCTTTAGTCAGACCCTTGCGGCCATTATGCCGGGTGCAGATGATTATATGAAGCTGTGTTGGATAGCAGAGACTCTGAAACTTCCCCAGGAAGACAAAGATCAGATATTTATCAGAATGGTATTTAATTATGTCGCAGGTATATCCGATGATCATAATAAGAACATATCGTTTATCATGGATAAGGCAGGGGTATGGCGTTTATCACCTGCATATGATGTAATGTTCACGGCAAATACATGGGAAAATTCTTCAGCACACATTCATTCGATGGGCGTGATGGGCAAAAGGTCTGCCTTGACTACAAGTGATTTCGTCAACTTTGCCGAGGATTTTGTAGAGGAGCCCGAAAAGAAGATATTACAGGTGTTCGATGCTGTAAGCAAATTTCAATCGTTATGCGCCACGTATGGCATAGATAAGGCTATATTTGATAAAATCCAACATGTATTGGATGGATTGGTCACTGATGATTTGGATTTGCTGCAATTAACTTAAAGAACAGTAGATGGTGATAGTTGCTCCAGTCTTTTCTGGAACGGCTTTCTTTTCTTTTGAGATCTTTATACCCCTATTTGTTATTTTGGAGAAAGTCACATGTTTCCCACCCACCCTTTCAGCGGAGTGACTGTCCCCGTTTCAGGATTTCTCATAGTCACTCGCAGGCTCCGTGATTGTGTGAAATCCAGGAATGGGGAAGGCAAAGGAGAGAGGCATATCCGGTCTGCTTTCGGAGCTTCGGCCACATCGAGACAACCTCTTTCCGGCGGCTATGCCACTCTCCTTTTATTTGCCCGGCAGTCTGTTGCTTACCCATATGCCCCAGCCTTTTAGGGCTGTATATAGGTAGTCGGATATTTCGCCGCTAAATCGGCAGTCCGCTTCAATCGTTTGCTTGCTTTTCTCCGAGTGGATGCCTTTCTGTTTTTCCGGTTGTATAATCTTCTTTTTCCGGAAACAGTTGTAGTGGCTGTATGCCTGTATGGTTATGTTCTCCCCGCAGAATCCGCAAGTCTGTTCTTCCGTTGCAGCCTTTCATTTTATCGTGCAGTCACTTTTTTCGATACGTGGAATATTGTATGCTTCATTCTTCGGCTTCATTTTTTTAAAAGGAATTGCAGAGGTTTCTTCCGGTGTGTCGATAGGCGGCTGACCATATTTTCGGAATGTGCCATGCTTGCTGTCTGACCGGTTGTTTTTTGCATCCTTTCCAAACCTGTTGCTGATTTTCAAGTTTTGTCTTTTTCATATCATTTTTTAGGGAAGTCAAATCATTTTCCGTTGCAAATATAGATTGTTGCTAACCCCTTTTACGGGGATAAGGGGACGATTCACAAACACCACGTTGTTATTCGTCTGAAATCTTCCTTTTTTTGCCTTGCATAAAAAGCGTATTTAACCCGAATTATTTGCTGCCATCTTCACCAATAAAAAAGTTACAAATCTTCCTTTTTCCGGCCAGCATAAAAAGAGTATTTATATCTTTTTTCATGGTGTCCCCCAAAGCCAACAATCAGTTATTGCACTGTAAAATTGATTAATTAACTTCTAAAAAATCAGAGATATGAAAAAGATTGAAAATTCATTCGCAGTAACAGGTTTTATCGGTAAGGATGCAGAAATCCGTAGTTTTGAAACAGCAAGCGTAGCACGCTTTTCTATCGCGGTCAGCCGTGCAGACAAGACAGGTGAAGAAACCTCTTATGTTTCCGCTTTCATGGGGATTGAAGCCTGGAGAAAGAATGAAGCACTGGATTCCTTCGATGTATTGAAAAAAGGTGAGCTGATAACCGTTGAAGGCTACTTTAAGCCGGAAGAATGGACGGATTCTAAAAGTGGGGAGAAGCGTAACCGCATTGTGATGGTAGCCACCAAGTTTTATCCGGCTCCGGAAAAAGAAGAAGAAAAACCGGATCAGCCTAAACAGAAGGCTGTCTCTAAAAAGAAAAAAGCAAGCAAATGATTGAAGCGGCCTAGTGCCGCTTTTTTTTGCTACATATCCGAGAGTGTTTTTGCGTTCACGCAGTATTCTTCCCCACCCTCCCCTTCATCGGAATGACTGTTCTCATTCCCGGTTTGCCCGTAGTCATCCGCTATGCGGCTGATTATGGGCAAACCAGAAAAGAGAAGTTCCAAACGTGGGCGGGATTGCAATGGTCATCATCCGGAGCTTCGGCATTGCCGAAACAACCTCCTTCTTCCGTATTGCAGTTCCTTCCTTTTACCGTTTGTCCCGGCAGTCCGTTGCTAACCCGTTCCCCCCCTGTCACTTGTGGCAGGGAGATAGGAATACGGTTTTGCAAGCAAAACCGTATGGTTTGTTTTACTTTCCGTACTGCCCTTTTCCTTGTTTTCTGCCTCCCCTAATGTGCTTTTTTCATAGCTCCATCTGAGATCCTTTGTTTTTGAACGGCAAATTTATTTCGGTGGATGGATACGAAAGAGTTCCGGTCTTCGCCCCTTTGTCCCGAAAAAAATAACGCCGGACGGCTTCGCTGTCCCCAACATTTTTTGTCGTCCAAAACTTTTCTTAATCCCTCCTTCCTTATTGTTGTGTGCCGTAAAAAAAAGGCTCATAAACTCAGATGGGGCATGAAAGCTCAAAAAAAAAGTCGGCAGAAAGAAAAGGCCATCCCGGAAAGGGGTTTTAAAAAAAGGTCTTTAAATCTAGCTGAAGCATAAAATTAGAAGTTTAACAAACTAAGTAGCAGAAGTATATGCAAATCATTCAATTTGTTTTTTCGGTCATCATCGCTCTTTGTGCAGTGGCTATGTTTGTCGGAGCGGTAATAACGCCAAGTCCGATAAAGGTTGTGTCGGTTACGTTGTTGGCTCTTATTTGCCTATTCTCCTTGTTTCTCGTGAAATTGGCTTATTGTGAAATGAAATCTAAAAATGATATACTATGAAAGTGTCAGAACAATTTAAAAGTACCATCAAGGCATACCTTGATAATATGGCAGCGGTGGATAGTCTGTTTGCTCCAGTCTATCAAAAACCTACAAAGAATATAGATAATTGCATTACCTATATTTTAAACCAAGTGAAGAAAAGCGGTTGCTGTGGTTTTAGTGATGATGAAATTTTTGGTATGGCGTTGCACTATTATCAGGAAGATAATATTGAGGTGGGTAGCCCATTGAAATGTAATGTAGTCGTAAATCATCATGTTGAATTGTCAGAGGAAGAAAAGAAAGCGGCTCGTGAGGCTGCTATCAAAAAATTGCAGGAGGAAGAATTGGCAAAGTTGAAGAAGCGTCAACAAGCTAAACGTGAGAACAACACCGAAGTACAAACCCAGTTAACTCTTTTTTGATATGAAACCCAAGACAAAATTACAAATGGAAATCGTGAATGGGAGCAGGAAGTTAGCTCCCGTTTCAGAGGCTCAAAAGCGTTATGCCTATAAACATTGCTTTGTGCATTATTTCAAGCGTGATGCAAAGGGGAATTGCTTTTGTTTGGATTGTGGGCATACATGGCGGGATAAGGAAGATAAGAAAAACTGTAAATGTCCTCATTGCGGTATGAACCTGAAATTGGAGAATAGCAGGAAAAGGACGGCTGTATATAAAGAATATTTTTGTGTGATTACTACATACAAGCAATATCAAGTTATCCGTTTTTTTATGGTGGACTGCCGGCTGAAAAAAGGGTCTCCGGCTAATTACTTTATAATTGAGGCGGTACAGTGTTGGATGAATAAAGAGGGCAAGACAGAAACGCTGTCTTTGCTGCGGGGCATGTCTATATTTTATTACGATGCATGGATATATGGAAGTTCTTTGGAATTGCGTAAGCGGAATGTGCATCATGACCGTATTTATGATATTTGCCCGGCAGTTATCTATCCGAGAATGAAAGTGATACCCGAACTTACGAGGAATGGATTTAAGGGTGCCTTTTATGATATTTGTCCGAGTTCCTTCTTTATGACATTATTAACTGATAATCGGATGGAGATATTATATAAGGCAGGGCAAATGAATTTGTTCTTGAGATTTTTAGAGAGAAAATACGGTATAGATAAGTATTGGACGTATGTAAAAATCTGTTTAAGACATGACTATGTGATACATGATGCGGACTTGTGGCTGGACTATGTGGATATGCTGATAGAAAATAAATTGGATGCGAGAAATCCTCATTATTTGTGTCCGTTGAATGTAGAAGAAGCGCATGATTGGGTGATGGGGAAATGTAAGAAAAAATATTCTGAAAAGGATGAAAAAGACTATATTGCTGCCAAATCACGTTTCTTTAATCTTTCGTTTGCGGATGGAAATATTATGGTTCGGGTATTGGAAAGCCTTTCGGACTTTTACAAAGAGGGAAAGTTGCTGCATCATTGTGTATTCAGCAACGCCTATTATAAGAGAGAAGATTCGTTGATAATGTCGGCAACGGTGGATGGAAGGCGCATGGAAACGGTGGAGTTTTCACTTAGCAGGATGGAGGTGTGCCAGTGTCGTGGAAAGTCTAACCAATTATCAGCCTATCATGACCGGATTCTGAATTTGGTACGGGATAATATACCGTTGATAAGGGAAAGGATGGTAGTGTAATGAATAGCCCACACATCTAAATGTGTGGGAGTTCTTTTTTGGAAGACGCCCAAAAAAGAACCCCAAAAAACGTTGTCGCTACACATCGTTACGCTCGGATTATTTGCTTGTCGGCTTTAGTTTGCCGATACATTTTTCCATGTCGGGGGACAATAGGAAAGAAGCCGTCTTTTTCTGCTGCACCCCTGAGTGTGGCTGGACGATGGCATACCTGCATTTTAATATCTTGCCGATAACTTCCGTACTGTCACGGTGCAGGTACATGGCTTTCATGGCATCCGTTGCTTTCAGGCTTTTTTCGGCTTCCATATAGGCGGAAAAGGACGGTTTGAATAAGGCACGGGGACTTTCCGCTTTCTGTATGACAGCGGATAATTGTGCGCTTTTGTTGTTCAGGTAGCACAGGCTGTCCGATACGGTGACGTCTTCTGTTTCCAACACTTCCAGTAGTTCGAACTTTAAATCCGTCCAGGTGCCGTGAGAATCTGTCTGAACCCATTCCGCAATGGCCTTCTCATAGCCGGGTTTGCTGCATGAGGAAAAGGCAATGAGCAGCATACAAAAAAAATAAATGCTTGATATTCATATTGATCTGATTTTATAGGTTGTCGTATTATGTGATGGAGCAAATCTATGAGGTTACTGGCCGTCCTCCGTGGAGGAACAGATGCCACACGAGATTTTCAGATCATCGTTCCAATCCTTGTTTTCCGAAAGTTCGACGTTCTTCAGTTTCCGTACCTTGTTGCGGAGTTCATCGTTACTCAGGCTCTCGACATCAGTCGTATCGCCATGAAAGTAACGATGCAGCCATAGAGTGTACTTGTGCCCTTGTTTGTCGTTGTCAAAGATGCTCCGGAGCTCCTTTACCTGGTTCTTGTCAAGAATCAGGCGTAATAGCCTCATTTGTCCTTCCGTGAATGTCCCTTCCGTAGATACATATACAAGATTGAGGTCGTTTCCGGAATGGCGTAATTGATAGTGGGAGATACAGTCTATAAATGACTCCCCAATGTAGAGAATGTCTATCGGGCGGCTTTTGTCATGGTTGCTGGTCGCCAGACAGTCGAACTTGCCACCGATAATCCCTTTGAATGTTTCATTTCGTTGAGAAATGGCTTGCACACCGTTTTCATTGTACATCTTGATGCACACGTTGCGGTAAACACTCCCTTTGTTCTTTACCTCACGGATAAAGAAAGTGTCTTTGAAGAACCGGCTTTCAATGCTTTCTTTCAGGATACCTCTTTTCTGGAGATAATTGCCCTTGTAGGGTTGTAGCTGGCTCAAGTAGAATTGAAGTTCGTCCGCTCTCATGCTTGTGTTACCTACTTCATACCGGCTTTTTTCGGGTGTCGTGATGCGGTTGGTGTTGATGTAGTTCTGAAGGATCTCCCCCACCTCGCGCAAGGACGGCATTTTTCCGGTTGTTTCAAATAGATGTTCCTGCATCAGATCCATGATACTGCGGCCACGCACGCTGTCACTATGCACGTCCCAATAGGTGTATTGGTTCTGCGAGTTCCGCTTGATGACGATGGTATGCGTTCCGTTGCTCATTTTGGGACAGGAGTTGGAAGAGCCTTCCACGATTTTCCATCCTAGTTCCAGCAGGAAATCGGGCAGAGAAATGGTTGTTTTTATCTGATTGAAATCGACTTTCATAACGTTGACTGGATTAGTTGAATCTCATTTTATCTGAGCTTAGATTATAAATGAGAAAGATTATCTTTCATAAAGATAAGAAATATCATCTAAATATGGAAGAGAAAGTATATGTTTTTTGATTCGTCTGCATTTTTATTTCAAGGTACTGTAAACCAAATCAACAGTAGTGTCTATACCGGGAACGGCCTCCAACTGTTTGCTCTGGTTGAATACGCTTTCCCCGTCTTTTTTTATCTGCATGGTGATGATAGCACTCTCTTTTGAATAGAGAATGCCTTGCACGGTAATTTGGCTGACAGGCTTTTCCGTGCTGTATTCCGCTTTATCGGTGAAACTCTCATCTACGGAAGCTGCGGAGGTACCGGTGCGTTCGTTCCTGAATCTCACGCCGTCAAGATTATATATATGCACACTGCCTTTGGGTGAGGAACCGGTTACGGCTACGGTGATGTGATACATGCCGGCTTTGTCTGTTTCCGATTGGATTTCCTCTTTGTTGCATGAAGCGGCCAATAAGCAGGCTGCCGCTAATAATGAATGAATTTTTCTCATGGTAGGATTCTTTTGTTGAATGTTATCGGATGATTTTTTGTTCTGTCTTGTGTGTCCCGGTTGGCGGAACTGCTGACTTTTCTTTTAATTTGTCCTCTATCTTTTTGAGGATGGCGTTGACATCTTCAATGATTTTGATGTAGTTCTGCTGGATAATCTCTTCCAGGATTTCCAGTTCCATCTCTTCTTTGCCGTTGCCCAGTTTGACCGGTAAGGAGAAACGGGGTATCTCCTTCTCTTCAAAACGGCACATATCCATCTGCACGCTGAAGAATGGCGGCTTGCCTCCGGCAATCTTGCCAATGAAGTGTCCGGCTGCTTGTCCGGCAATGTCCCTTGCCTTTAAGACTTTTTCTTTTTGCAGGCTCTCCGTGACACTGTTATTGCCACCGGCTTGGTGTGAATAAGATTCTTGCGCTTCTTTCTTCTCCCCAAGCAAGTTCTCGATGTCTTTGGCGGTCTTCTCATTTCCGGTCATACCGTAAGCCTGCGTTCCGCAGGAGGCTTTCAGGATGTTGGCACTTTTCTCTCCATAGTCCCTGACCGCTTGGTTGAAGTCCTGAACGGCGAGAATGGTAGCGACATTGTGCTTCCGGGCGGTTCCGATGAAAGTGTCAATGCCTTGCAACAGGATGGTCGGAAATTCATCTACCATGAATATGCTGGTCGCTTTGCCGGGATTGTTCATCTGTGACATCAAGACGCTGCCGATGCAGGAAATAGCAGGGGAAACGGCTTCCTTGATGGTGGGCGCATTGCCTACGCATAACAGCGTTGGGTGTTCCTTGTTGGTTATATCCAAAGAGAACTCTTCTTCGGGAAGTGGCGACAACACCCAGAAGATGTATTTGTTGTTCAGGAGTACCAACGGAGTCTGTGCGGATGATACGGCTCCGGCTGTCTGCTGTTGTGCACCCAGTTTCCAGGCGGTCAGCATGGAGGACATGTTCAATGCGATTTCAGGATCTTCCGACAGCCAGTGGAATACTAGGTTGCTGTCAGAAAGGGCAAGGGCTATCACATGGGGCAGCGTACAGATACCAAGCTTCCTTTCCTTGAAACATTTATAGGCGATTGAATAGACGTAGTTGATGGCATTGTTGGCCCAAAAGTCGGTCTTTTCCTTCCAGCTTGCTTCCAGATTCTTCATCAGTGTCATGATGATATTGCGGATGAATAGCGATTCGTTTCCCTTTGACATGTATTGCGGAGAAAGTACGTTCACCCTGACCGTGCGTGACATATCCACAAAGTTGATATAGGCGAAACGGGGTGTTTCCATCCCCTTGTTCCGGAAATGTTCGATGCTTCCGTATGCGATACGTGAGAGGATGGGTGACTTGTCCTTGGTGGGATCACCCTCCCAATCGTACACGAATCCGGCATAGTTGCGCTCGGCGCACTGGTAGATGATTCCCTTGATCCAGCTCTCTGATTTACCGCTTCCCGGACCGCCGTCGATATAGACATTCTGCTGCGGCTTATGGATGACCAGCGGCCCGGAGGCGGTTTCAAAGCGGAAGTAGAAAGCCGATTCTTCCCGGCTTAACCCGAAAATGCTATCATCGGATTGGGCATGACGCCGGATGAAATAAGGCAGAGTCTTGATGACAAGCAGCGTGTACGCTACGAATAGAATGGGAAATACAAATAGGTTATACCACGCTGATAACCGGCTGAATCCGACAACCAGCATGGATGCCGTAACCAGTGTCATACTGGTGTAAACCCATTTCTTGTTTTCGTCTTTCACTTTGCCAACCGGAAAGAGAAAAGCGAGGCCTCCGATCAGGATAACGTAGAGAAACCGGAATAGGATATCCTTCTCCATCAGCCTTTCCCACATGGCCGGATTACGTAGTGGAGCGTATAATCCCGTAACGATAGCCCACTGAAACAGTACGGCTGTCCCGATGAGCGTGGATAGCAGGATCAGGATGAATGACAGGTCTTTCTTCTCTCTTTCCATGGCCGTTGCTGTTATTGGGGTTGTCCGGATGCCGTTCCGTCACCGCTCTCTTTTTTTCTCTGCCTTTCCCAGTAACTCAATGCGTGAGACGGTCAGGCTGACGGATGGGATGTGGCTACCGTCATCCTTCTGGAATACATCGGCATACACATCGCCGCAGACATATACCTGTGTCCCTTTTTTCAGATACTCAAAGACTTTACTCTCGTAATTCACGAAACAGCATACCCATAGGGTCTGTTCCTCGTTGTTCACGTTCTTGTACTTGGTGGATACATGGAAGTTGAATCCTTTTCCGTTCTTGTTCTGCCGGGCATCCGCACCGACATAACCGATAATTTGTCCTGTAAACATAATGATGGTTTTTAAAAGTTTATAATCCGAGCTGTGGCTCATTCATATTTTTCATGGCTGGCTCCGCTTCCATGGAAGGCAGCGAAATGCCGAAAGTGCTGTGTAGCGTTTCAAGGTTGTCGGCTGTAGGATGGTTTGCCGCAACACTTTCCAATAACCGTGATGAAGGGGTAAAACCTTCGTTTTTCATCTGCTCCAATACCGGACGGTTGTCTTGCAGGACGGCCTGCGTGAACCGTTCCTCCGGTGTGAGGTACTGTTCCATCCGTGCGGTATGTTCCTGAATCATATTGCTGGCTTTTCCTACATCGGCAAGGATGTTGTAGATGAATTTGGGATCTTCTTTCAAGGCTCCCAGCCAGTTTTTTAGATACATGGCATTTTCTTCCCGGATATGGGTGGATATTCCCAGGCTTTGCCCGACGGTAGCGGAGGTGAGTTCGGCAACCAGTTCCTCTTTGGCATATTGCTTGTCTCCGAAAATCACGCCTTTTTCCCGGTTCAGATGCTCAGGTTCTCCAGTCGAGTGCGCCATCTCATGCAGTAGTGTGGAGTAGAAATTCTCTCCGTCCTTAAACTGCCCCTTCAGGGGTACGACGATATGGTTATCTTCTCCCCTTGCATGGTAAGCACTATTTCCTTCCTTGGAATAAATGGGGCAGATCCGTTGCTGTTCCCGTACCATCGCATCAATCAGAGGCACGGTGAGCATCCCTTGCTCGTCCTTGATGGCCGGTATCTTGAATTGCTCCTTCAATGCTTCCCATTTCTCCGGTTTCGTTTCCTGAAGATTGGTCTGCTGTACGTTGAACACATTGTATGTCTTCAGAAACGGCGTGACCTTATATTCCTGCTGCTCGTTTTTATCCAGGTTCTTATATACGTCGAAAGGTATTTTCTTTCCGTTCTTGTCTCTTACTGAGAAATTCCAGTAAATGACTGGGAATGACTTTTCTCCTTTCAGTATGTTAAGGCCGTTGTCTTTGGCTTGCATGAAGGTCATATAGACCGGCAGGCTGTACTGCTCTTTTTTCCGAAAGTAGAAACAACATGAAGGAATTTACTCCGTTGTAGGTTCTTCCCGATATTTGCGGAAGTCCCCCACCCTTTATCCCGAACCAAGGCTTTTGCCAGTTGTCTTCCACCTGCTTTATCTTTTCGATCATCAGTTCGGCGAAACGCTGTAATGCTTTATCACTTGCTGTATCCATGATTTATTGGTATAGATTTCTGTTCTCGTAATCAAGCAGCCATTCTCTGGCCGTTTGGTTGTTTGTCTCTTGCTGCTTGGCAGCCATCTCTTCTTGATAGGCTTGTGCAAGCTCTTCCTGTGCAAGTAGAAACTCTAAGTCACTGATTTCTCCTGCAATGTTTTTCTGTACTAATTCATCGTAATCCATAATTCCTGATTTTTTAGGTTATAAGTCATTGAAAGCCCGGTTGATGGTGCTGGCTATCGGACGGGCCATTTCCTTGCTGTTGTCGGGTTTGGGTGTGCTGGCCAGTTTGACATCTCCCAGTGTCTTTGTGCTGCCTTCCATCCCGAAAATCTTTTGTACGGCTATCAGTGTGTTGGCTTGCACACCCGTTTCACGCATCCGGGTAAGGTCTTCTTGAGTGAGCCGGTACCCTTCTTTCTGTATCTCTTGGATGACATGAAAGTTGTCGGTCTGTGCGGCATCCAACAGACGTGCGGCCTGCCTTTCATGTTCGCCCTGTTCTTCCGGCTTGGTGCCGAACAGCTGGATGACTTCATGGGTTTGCCTTTCATCCAGACCGTGTTCCTTACCGATTCCTTTGATAAACTCTTCACTGGGTTTATATCCTTCCTCTTTGAGCTTCCCGATTTTTTCAAAGTCATGTTTGCCCACCGCTTCCTTAAACTCGGCTTCCATATTGCGCCCCTCTTCGTGTTTTTGCTCTTTTGCAGCTTCTATGTTGGCCGCATGGGCTTCCAGTTTGGGGGTCATGGCCTTGATCAGCTCTTGTGCCTTGCCGGGAGTGATACTCTGTATGTTCTGTATCATGACTCCTTTCCTGTCATCCGTCAGTTGGATGTCGGCAATGAAGTAGCCTTCCGGACTGTGCAGCAGCTTGTTCTCCAGTGCATGGCCGTTGGCGAGCAGGTATTTGTCGGCTTTGGTTAACTTGTAGCCGCCATATTCGCTGGTCTGCCCGATGATGTCGGGAATCTTGATTTCCTGGTTGGTGCGCAGGATGACGGAGTTCAGATCCCGGTCAACTTGCAGCAGGATGTCCTTCTTATTTACGGTGATGGGTACGATGTCACCGGCAAGCAGCTGTTCTTTCTCTTTCTTGCCCAACTTCTTTCCCAGCACCTTGTCCGGGATAACCAACGCCTCTTTGCGGTAGAATACGGAGATTCCGTCATCGTTGAAACGGAGCTTCCCCGGTTTGCCGTGTATCTCCATCAAATCAGACATGACACCCTTTTCCAGCTTGGTGCCTTTCCCGTCGAGGATGTTCCCTTGCTTGTAGGCGTATTCATAGAGCGACTGTCCGGTGTAGCATACCTTCAGGCGATGGTCGATGACGGTAAAGCCGTCCTTGTCATGTCCCTTCAGGTTCTCCCACCGCTTGATGCTGATGCCATCCTTCTCCAGCTCGGCGACATATTTAGGATCATTGGCACGTTCCTTGTCAAAAAGGGCGGATACACGTTCTTTTGATTGGTCACGAAGGCTTTCATCGTACTTTGCTCCGGCTTTTTCCCTGATTTCGCTTACGCTCATGCTCAGCTCTTCCCCGTCTTTGCGGAACCGGAAATATCCGTCCCGGTATTCGGTCTGATAGCCCAGTGATTCGGCGATGCCGCCGAACTGTCCCACGTTGTCGAACATATAGGTGTCTAATGCTTCTCTCAGTTTCATGGCTGTGGCTTGTATAAGGGTTCTGCGGAAAGGATGTATTCGTTCAACACGGCCAGCTTGATGTGCCGCCCGCCGTTTCGCTCGTAAATCTCGATCTCGAATACCTTATCATCGGGTATCGTGAATTTGTCGAAACCAAGTATCAGCCGGTTCCGGCTCTTGCCCTTGATTTTCGTATCAAAATCTTTCTGATAGATAGGTTCGATGGTCGTTTCTTGCTGGATGGCGTTCTTGCTCTTCTTTTGGTCACGCTGGAAACATTTGACAAACTCGATGTCGTAGTCGATGTATGATTTGTTTTTCAGGTCAAAGATGAAAAACATGAAGTCCTCATGCACATACAGATTGGCCATTGACAACTCAAACTTGTTCTCGATGACCCCCAGGCTGTAGATGTTGCGCTTCTTGGTGCGCAGCTCTTGGATGCATCTTTCCATTTCCTCGCTGTTCACATCCACATGGGCGGTATATTTGCGCTGGTCATCAAAATTGTAGGTGAATACGGAGGTATTGCCCCGTTTGATGGTGATGTGGTAAGTGTTCATGGCCTTATCCACCACAAACAGGTTGGAATATGCCACGGCATCTTTGGCGGTTGATACTTTCAACTGGTTGTTGTAGGCGGCCAGAGTGAAGGACACCTCGTTGCCGGGCGTTCCGTAAGCGATGTCCTCCGGAAAGAAGAACTCGGCCAGATGGAGGTCGCTGACTTCTGCCTGATAGTCATGGTGCTGCCATTTCCCGTTGTCCTCGTAAATGTTCGGGTACGAATCCGTGCCGCCTTCGGGAAGGTAGCGGATGTGATAGGTGTAAACGCTTCCGTCGATGCAGACTACGGTCAGGTTGGTCTCTTCGGTGAATCCTTCCGCTTGCGCCGAGAGCCTGACGATATGGGGCGCCTCTTCTACCCGGCTGGCCATGACAAGCTCCTGTTCGCCGATGGCGATATCAGATACTTGCACAGGAAATACCAGGTGTTTCACACAGTCGAAAGAGATAAAGATGTCTTTTTGGCTGATGGCTTGTTTCCGGGGAGTGCCGTTTTCCTGAGCGAAGAGCGGCAGACTGCACACAAAGCAGTAAAACAGTAGATAAATATATTTCTTCATGTTGTCGATATGTTAAACGGTTCTTGAAAAAAAGGCGGTGAATACGGTAATGCCCCATAGAAGAAGCAGATGCCGAAAGAAACGGTCAGCGGACGGATTTCTTTAAAGGCTCGTCCGTTCCGGCGTGATACGTAGATCCGATAGCCGAAAAAGACCGCTGACAGCGCAAGCAGGTAATTGAGAATGTCTATCATAATTTGTCTATCAATGTTTGAAGGGGATGATTTTTCTTGTTCGTTTTCTCTTGTTCCATTTGCTCATAGAGCTTCTGTAACTCCGCTTGCACGGCTTGCCTACGCAACTTCGATTCCTGACTCTCTTCTTGGATATACATTTCGTAGTTGGACTTGAGATGTACCTTCACTTGTGAGAGGCTCATGTTCAAGATTTGCTTGGCTACCTGGGTGGTGGCGTTGACTACGCTGGTCACTTCGCTGGCCATCGTGCCGATGGAAGAGAGCGGCATGTCAATGTTCTGTACAAGACCTTGTTCCATACGCTTGGCTGCACTGGCTTTCAGGTTATTGGGCAGGTTCAAACCTTCCATGGCATCATTGTCGAAGACAACCACCGATACGGGATTGAGGTTGTCTCCTACCTTCAGGTTGCTGACTACCACATCGAGGCGGTTGGCTCCCAAAGTGGCGATACCGTAAAACAGCGTGTTGGCCGGTATCTTCATGCCGGATAGGGTTACGTCCTGAAGCAACCGCATCCGTACCGTACTGCCCGTGACTACGGTCTGGTCGCCGTGGATGCAAGCCCTGAAGAGGTTGCTGTTTCCCGGTGCGGAGGTCGGTTGGCGGCGTACCCGCTTGCCGTTTTCGGCATGGTAGATCGGGCCTTTTTGCATCAGGCTGTCGGCGGATGGATGGCCGGAAGGGTTGGCAGCGGCTTTCTCCGTTTTTCCCTCTTGGTCATAATTGACAATCCGTTCATACATGCGCTTGCGGTATTTGTCGGATTCTTCCAGTTCCTTGCGGATGCGTGAGTTCTTCTTGGCTTCCCGGATAATCTCGTTGAGCGCCTGCTCGTCCTCCAGTCCGTCCAGTTGGCTTTCCAGCTGATGAGAGAAGCGTCCGTTCCGGCCACCTCCGTATTCTGCCATGACTTCGCTGTACGGATCGTTCTGCATACGGCGGATGCGCTCCAGTGTGGCACGGTCATACCGCTCCTGCTGGTTTTGCAGCTCGAAGTAAAAATCAGATCCTTTGACCTGAGACTCTTTCAGGATGCGTGCCTTCTCCTGCTCTTCCAGTTTGTCCTGCTTATAGGCTTCCATCTTGTCGTTCACCTTGTCGGCCATTTCCGACTGTGGTTCCAAAAAGGCTTGCGAGGCGGCCTGTCTGTCACTCCCTGACGGCACGTTCCCGTCCTCACGGATGAAGAATACATAAAGGAAGAGGATGCCCAGGATTACCGGGATGGCCATCAACAGCTTGTTCTTGTCTTTGATAAGTTTATTCGGTTCCATGGTCGGTTGGTTTAGAGGTTTCTGACTGGTTTTCATTCTTGCCCGGAGAAGCTGCCTGCGATGTGTTGGTGCCGTTGCTTTCCACGGGTTCGGAATAGCGGACAATCCAATCTTCTATCTTGGCTCCGTGCGCATTTTCCTCGCTGCGGGACAGCATATCATAGATGGTGAACTCCGCTTCGATATTACGTGAGATGCTTCCCCGTGCCCGGTACCCGGTCTGCGTGAAGATTATCTTTCCGGAAACGGGTATCGTTTGTGTGTTAATCTCTACATCCTTGATGCGTACCCCGTAACGGATATTCTTTTGTATGAGTGAGTTCAGCATATTCACATCGTTGTACTCGTTCAACAGCTCCTTCCCCTTGTTGCCTATGAGGTTGAGCGCAAGCGAAATGTTCTTCTCGTAGCTGCTCTCGTCAAAGGCATACCAGTGGGTTACGAAGGTCTTTACATGGTTCATGTATTCGTATTGCCGCATATCGCTGGCAGACAGGCTGCTTGCCTCATAGACTTCTCCCTGCCTGTCGATGACGAGAGCCTGGCCGTATGCTTTTTCTATTTTGTTGATAAGGAAGATGATACTGCTGGCAAAAGCGATAGTCAGAATGATGCAGTACCCGGCTGAAAGCCGGATAGTCAGCTTGACCGCATCATCTGCTCCTTTGAATTTCATCAGATTCATAGTTCTATTTTTTATTGTTGTCGTTTATGAAACTTGCCCCGATAGAGGCGGCACCGCCTACGTTGGTCAGCTTGCCGCCTGCCGCTGCGCCTCCCATCAGGGCGATGGTGGCCGCCGTGGTGACGATTGACACGGTTTTCGAAATGATTTTCCCGGCATCGCTGTGTCCTACGATTTTGGAGGATAGCCAGAAACAGCTGCAATAAGCACCAATCAGGGCGAGATCCATTCCTAAATATTGTATCTGCTGCGTAGCTGCGTCCACCATGTCGGCACTTTCCGTATAGATGGCCTTGAAGGTCTGCCATATGATTTGGTTCAGAATATTGATGACGGTGAATACCATACAGGCGGAGCAGAGCGTACCGAACCAGATACTCAACTGTTTCTGAAAGACCGGCAACATGCTTACGGCAAAGACAAACGGGCCGAGAATGACCAGTAGCTTGACAATGACCACGCCGATACCCAAGATGACTACTTGTATGATTCCTACCAATAGGGCGGAAATGCCATGAAGCACAAGGGTGGCGAGGTTGGCGGGGTTGAGCAGCTGCACAATCTTCTCCACGCTGGAGCGTACACCGGTCATTTCGTCCTCTTCCATCTTTTTATCCAGTTCGTGCTGCATGGCGCCGGTGCTGTCTTCTCCGGCTGCTACCTCCGACTGGAGGCTGTGTTTGTCGTATTCGGCAATCATCTCTCCTTGTTCGATGGCTGATTGTGCCATGAACTGGGCAAATTCCTGCGCACGCTCGGAGGTCAGCGAGGTGGCTTCGTTGATTACTTCCATCGTGCCTACGATGGTTTGGGCGATGGGGGTGTATATGCTTAGGCAGAAGAACAGTACCAGGCAACGGGCGATTTCCATCATGTCGGGAAATTTGTCCTCATTCGGGCTTAACAGCTGGCTGGCTCCGTGATAGAGATAGTTGTATGCTAGGTTGCAGATAAAGCAGATGACACCAACACCGAAGGCGATGACTGTCATTTGCGAAACGAGTTCCATCGTCAGACCGTCCGTGATCTGAAGTCCCCAGAGAAAATTATCTTGATTCATAACGCTTTAATTGGTGTGTCGTGTGAAAGCGGCCAACCGTCCCTGGTAATAGGTCTTCCGGTTATGCCCCTTCATGGATTTGTAAATGACCGTGGAACGCACGGATTCGTTAAACTCACGCATCTCTTCGGCGGCTTTTTCCACCGATTCCTTCACCTGCTCGATAAAGGACATGCGCCCTTCCGAGTTCATCGAGAAGTAACTGGTCACGGTGGCCACCTTGAACAGCAGGTCGGTACTCAGGCTCAGATTGACGGTCACACGCTGAAAGTTGAGAAATTTCAGGCAGTGGTAATTCGATCCTACGTTCAGGTAAAAGCTGTAGTCGCTGCTCAGGCAGGCTACGTCGTCCAGCAGGTCGGCAAGCTCTTTCAATGATTTGAGTTCCTTCAACTGGTCGATCTTTTGCAGGCCGAGCCGCAGTTCCTGGGCATCGATCATTTCATTGATTTGTGTAACCCATTTCTTGACATTGGCGATCCATTCCGTTGAGTTCAGCAGGGTGTGGCCGGGATCATGCACGACGAACTGGGCATGAACACTGCCGGTTCCCATCAGCCCTATCGAGGCGGCAAGTCCGAGTATGAGAATGATTCTTTTCATGACGGTTATTTGTTGGTGATGAATAATAGGGTGAATATGACACATACCAGCCAGGCTGTCAGATAGCTCTTGGCATTTTCCTTTTTCGTGGCGAGTGCCCATACCACGAAAATGAGCGCAACGCCCAAAAGTGCGGCGGCAATGCTTCCGGCAAGATTGTATGCGCTGCCGTTGAAGTCGGTTGACCAGCCTAGAAGGGCGGTCAGCCCTTGGGTGGCGTCATCCATACTTTTTCCTCCTTTCCTCCAGATAGCGGTTGATGGCCGTATAGGTCGAGCCGCTTTCGTTGAACAACTGCTTCAGTCGTACTACTGTCGCCTGGCGCGAATCGAAGGCTACGGCGGCGAAGTCGGACACCTCGTTGCGGAAGATGAAGGCATCGTTCGACATCTTGATGAAAAACTCTCTCCAGCGTTCCGTGCGCTGCAACGACTCGATCATATAGGCCTCTTCGTCCGTGATGGAAAGCACGGCTTTCACTTCCGGCAGGTTCTGCCGGTGTTCTGAATGGTCGAGGATAATCTTGGTCGCGCAGTTGATGATGATGGAGTCCTTGATACTGGACGGCATGTTTTTCAAAAACAGGATGTTCTGTGCGGCCAGCGTGATGCTTCCCTCCTTTTTACGGAAGGTTCGGTACAGGTAGGCGATGAAGTCTCCGAATTTCTCGTCTTGCAGGAAGTCGAGTGCTTCGTCGATGATTAGCTCTTTGGCAAACCCCTGGCGTTTCTTGATTTTATCACGATCATTTGCAGGGTGATGATGGCAACGAGTGGAAAGTACTCTTTCTTAGAGGCATCTTCCATATCGAAGGCTATCAGCCGGTCATGCACGATATCCACGTTCTCGGTAGCGTTCAGCAGGAATGACAGCTCTCCGTCCGTATAGGGTTCCAGTAAAAGCAACAGCTCCTCTATCTCGAATTTCTGTTTCTCAAACTCGGTCATCCGTTTGCTGAACACTTCCTTCAGATAAGCCCGGTAAGTTATCAGCGTCGGGAAGATACGCTCATGCTTCTCTCCTATTGAAGAATTGTTCACATAGTCGTAAAATCCGATGACGGATTTCCTGAGAATGGCGTTTTCGGCAGGCAGCATGGGTTCACGTACCTTCCAAATGTAGCTGATAATGGCGACGATGGTCTTTATCTGGTCATCGGCAGACTCGGCATCCGTGGTGTCGATGTACAGGTATTTGCCGTTCTTGTCACGGTCACACAAGAAGGGGTTGAACGCAAATTTCTTCTGCTCGGTAGAGTCGAAGTATTTGCCCCGGTTCAAGGCTATCATCGAGCGGTAAGAGCCGCCGATGTCAATGATCATCACATCCCGGCCCAGCTCATAGCTTTGCAGGATGTAATTGTTCAGCCAGAAAGATTTACCGGAACCGGACGGGCCGATAACGATGCGGTTCTTGTTGTTCAGCGCCGGATAATCCCAGAGGTTTATCTTGGCGGGAGTACCGAAACGGTCATGGTAGATATGCCCTTTCTCGTCCGAAAGGTACATCCCCTCTTTTTGCAGATAGCAGATGGCCTGCTTGGTCGTGTTGACGAAGCCCCGGTAATTGGCCCTGGCATTGCCGGGTATGTTGCAGAAGAACAGGTTGCACAGCTCGGCGTTCTCCACATAGCACGAACTTTGGTTCATAAAGCTGAAGCCTTGCTGTACCAGTGCGGTTTTCCGCATGAGCGAGGTGCGGTCTGTATCGTTCAGCACGACATTGAAGGCGGTATAGGCGGTCTGGTAGTCGAACTGGGTAATCTCATCGCAGAAGGCTGCCTGCTCGCGTTGCTTCTCTGCCGCCGGAGGGTAGAAGTTGGTGATGTAGTTCAGCGCGTCTTTCTCCGCACCGATGGCCGTTACGGTGGCATCTGGATCGGTTATCTCTATCACGATGTTTACGATGTGGTTGAACGGCAGGCCAAGTCCTACGGGGTACAGCATCGAGCATTTGCTCCGTATGCTGTCCGGTATCTCTATGTTTCCCCCGTATGCCTTCGACTTGCCGGTGTGCGGCACGGCCAGTTCCTGAAGATGCTCGCCTTCGTTGGTCAGCGAAAGGATGGAAACGTGCTGCTGCCCTATTTTCATGCTTCCGCTTTCACTGACAGCCATAGGGTTGACGCTCTTCTGCGTGGCATCGTTTTCCGGTGTCTCGTAAGAGAGGTTGACGTAGTCGTAGATGGCGTTGTTCAGTTCCGTATCATCCATCTTGCGTATCTCAAACTGCTGGATGGACGACAAACCGTTCTCAAAGTTCATCAGAAAGGCTTCCATTTCTGTCAGCCGTTGCTGATATTCCTTATAAGGTTGCTTGAACGGGTAGTGCAGCTTTCGCATCAGCGAGGTGCCCGATGCGCTTTTGCGTATCTTACCGTTTCGGCTGCCGTTCGTGAACGTCACATACAGGTTGGTGTAACTGTTCAGTATCTCCTTGCCGTTGAAATGACGGTTGTTCTCCGCTATCAGGGCATTGGAAGAGTATTCTGCATGATGGTATCGCCCCGTATAGTAGAAATTCTGCTGATGGATGACCGTGCCTGCCGGAAGCAGCTTCAAAAGAGCCTCCAACCGCTCATGGATGTATTGCGCCTCGCTTTCCGACAAGGTGAACACTTCGGGCAGAAGCAGCCGGTAGCCGACGGTGATGTCACCGTTCCCGTTGATGACGGCGTTCTCCGTGATGGTCTGGATAGGCAAGACACTTTCCAGATCCACGGATTTGTCCTTCACCTCTATCTCTGTCTGCCGGATATACAGCAGAGCAATCAGCAGGCACAGCGCACAGATTAGCAGGGATATGAGTATGATGATTCCTATCATGGTTGCTGTTTTAGGATGAATTTGAAAATCTGCCGTTTGTCCGTTATCTGCCGGGGGGTGGCGTTCTTGATCCGGAGGCCGGTCAGGTAGTCCGGGTTACCGGCCTTGTGTTCCTTTTTCAAGGTTTGGAACAGCAGACCGGATAGAAACAGAATGGCGGAAATGATTCCGATGATGAGTATCGGGTGCAGCTGCTTGAATATGCTCACGATGATGATGATGGCCGTCAGCAGCATGAAGATGGCGAACTGTCCCGATGACAGACCGAAGAACTTGATCGGCTTGTTGATTTTACGCATGGTTCTCATGGCTCTTCGTTTTTAGATAATCAGGAAGGCTACCATGATGACTACCACGGCGATGATCCAGCCGAGCAGGTATTCCTTGGCATGGGGATTGTTCGTGGCAAGCGAATAGATGACAAAGACCAGAGCGATGCCGAGTACCGCCGCCAAAATGTATTTGGCTACGTCCAGAATGGTGTCCGCACCCTCTTTGGCTTTGTCTGTCACTTCGGATAGGCTGTTAATCTTCAGGCCGCTTTGTGCCTCCGCCACTTGTGCCGTTCCCAACAGCGTGAAGAATATGAGAAAGGTGAAGATAACCTTTCCATAGCGGTTAATGACTTGGTTCGCTTTTTCTCTTACATTTTCGATTGCTTTCATTTTGTTCCTATTTTTTAATTAAACATGAATCGTTTTCAGTCTCTCCCATTGCACATCCTTATACTTGATGGATATGGGCTCTTCTTTCGGCTGTTCCGGCAGTGGTTTGCCTGAGTAGTAGTAGGCTCTTCCATGCAGGTACATATCGGCTATCTCGGCAGCCAATTCCTCTTCTTCCAGCTCAGGCTGAAATACCACGCAGATGACCGGACAGGCTCTCTCCTGCCCTTCCTTGCGCACCGCCTCCCTTATCGGCTTCTCTTTCTCCTTTCCGGAAGAAAGTGCTTTCTTCTTTTTCCGAAAGTAAAAGTGAAGCGTGACACAGGCGAGTATGGCAACCAGTATCAAATCCACTACGTTCATAAGAGTTGCCAGATAATGAGCCAAGTGACCAATGCCGTGATATAGGTGATGATGGCCTCTTTGGTGCGCTCGTGGTTGCTTATCAGCTTTTTAAGTACCGCTAGTCCGGCACATAGAAAGCCTACCCCTATCAGCATGGCGCCTATTTCACGGTATAAGGAGATCAGGCCGGATACATTTGTATCGGCTAACAATATGATAATAAGCATGGTGATATGATTTGTCGGTTAGTAGAGCAGTATCTTTATTCCTACGTTCCAGACAGTGTTCCACTTGTCAATGGATAGGGGATTCCAATGTTGTTGTATGCGGGCAAGCAATGCCGTTCGGGGCAGGATGAATACTTCCAGTTCCGTTTCCAGTTTCGGGCCGATGATGAAGTTGTATTCCTTATCGGGGTGGCGGACGTATTCTGTACCGATGAATCCTCCCAGGCCGATGCCCCAGTAAACGGATTTCAGGTTGCAGGCCAGGGTTCTGTAATAACCGCCGTCCACAAAAAAGTCCTTACCCTTGTCATGTATCGTTTCGGGAATCGTTTCTTCCGGGTTCAAGGTAGAGACTTGCGGTAGGTTGGCTGTATATTCGTAAGGTTTCTCAAAATAGCTAAACCCGGCTTTCCAATAGCTTGTCCGGTTGATGTATCTGGAAAAGGACAGGTTGTAATAGTTGCCTGCATTGCCGAACAGGTTAGTGCCGTAGTTCAATTCAAGTGCCGGGATGTTCTCATAATGGCGTTGCGCAAAAGCGCTTACGGTGCATAACAGCAGGCTAAGGCTGATAGCAGTCAGTCTGATGTGTTCCATGGGAATTACTCTTTAGGTTATTAATGTTATATATTTTTCTATTTGTCTCATACGGTGTTTCCAATTTACGCGGATTCCTGTCGGCAGAACCGAATCAAGGTGCTTATCGCGTTGTTTTCGCTCCAAACATATAGATTATATACGGGAGGACAAATTTTATGAAGGGCTTTTAAAGGGCCTTTCGTGTTTATTTAATGTGCATTAAAAAATACATGTGCCGTAAACCGGCAGGTGTGGAATAATTCTACAGAAAAAAGCCGGATAGGATTAGTTGTGTAAAACTGTCCTGCCCGGCTTATAGGGTTTGGTTTATATGCGCTTTCGGATGTTGCTCAATGCTTGTGGCGTGATGCCGATATAACTTGCTATGTCTTTTAAGGGTATTGAACGTAACAGCCATTTTTCATTGGCCAAAAGCGCTTTGTAACGCGCTTCGGCATCCAGTGTGTAAAACTCCTCTTCCCTTATTATTTTGCGGTTGATGGATCTTACCAAATGTATTCTGGCCAGCTTGTTGAAATTGATGGATAACTCATATAGCTGATGAAGATCTTTTTTGGGCAATCTCCAGATCTTGCATGGCTCCAATGCCTTGATATTGTAGTGGGCATGGTGTTCTTCATGTGAAAGGAAAAAATTGATGAACTCTTTGGCTTGGATAAACCGTGCTGAAATCTCTCTATTCTCTTTGTCCGGAAACCATAACCGGACGATGCCGGATTCCAGATAATAGAGGTAGCATACTTCCTCGCCCCTGGTGACGAGGTGTTCTCCCTTTTTGATATGGATAAGCTCGAAATGAGCATCAAGATACGCCTTTTCTTCGTCTGTCATCCGCACGTGAAGATGGGCGCCCATTACCATGAGCGTCTCATCTATCAGGGTGGCAATTGTTTGAACCATTGAATTTGTTTTATGTTTATATAAGGGTACGGAAACGTACCCTCTAACATGGACGTGGCGTTCCAACAACAAAGGCACGCCCCGTACCAGTTTCATACTGGTACAGGCATGCGCCTGTTGTTGTTAATTCCTTAACGATAGATGCCACTCTTTTGTTAGACAGACGGACGTATGTAAAAAGCGGGCTGCCAATTTTCTGACAATCCGCTGCAAAGATACTATTTTATGGTTTTTGTTCCAACTTTTAGGGATTTAAGTTGACGGCAAGGTCTTCTGGACGAATGCCTACTACCTTTATATAGATATCCCGGTAGATGTTCTCCTTAATCTCCTTGTCCTCTTCAGAATAAAGCCATGCGGTAAATTCATGATAATATTCGCCGGTTCCCAATTTAAAGAAATCCTTATATTGATAATGTCTGCTCACGGGAATGCCTTTCTTGTTTAACAAGAAGCATGATTTAAGCGCATCGTGATATTGCGAGGTCAGTATCGCCTTTATCTTTTCGTCGAAATATTCCAATGTTTCCTGGTCAAAGAAAAACTGTACGGTGTAGGGCCACTTCTCCCCTTTTCCTTTGATGTACTGGTATTGGAATTTGGTTCTCTCCAGCTTTTTGTTGATACCGTTTAAGATGCTGGTCACCTTCTTCTTCCGGTCATGGTTGTCCTTTACCGTTACATCAAATTCCTTGGCAAGTTGGTCAACCGTAACGGTGAAATAAGGTGCTTGTCCTTGGTCAATCTTATACTTGATCAGGTAAATCATTTTCGCCAGGTTCAGATAAAACTTGCGGTAGCCTTTGCGGTTGGGCAGGTTACGGTAGTCTTTCAGTTCCAGCAGATTGTATTCGGTAAGCAAAGTATTCATCAGATCTTTGCTCAGATGCACGTTGTAATTCCGCTTGGTGCGCTTTTTCGTGCCGAAGTTATCCTTTATCTCAAAGCGGTCCAGTATTTGAATGAACTTATATTGCGTCTTGCCGTTCATGGCGTATGCTACACTGAGGTTGGATGTCCCTAAACGGTATAACGCCGCTTCAAAGGTGTTCTCTATCGGATGCTCTATCTTTTGGCCGTTCTGTTCGGTGATATATACCGGACGTTGGTTGCTGAACAGGAAATCAAGCTGCTTCTCGGTCAGTTTTCGTTGCAACTTGGTTCGTTCATACCCCATGACCCACAAAAATCGTTGATGGAGAACCAGCAGTCGCCGAACAGATCTTTCATTTGTGAAGATGCCACGTAAATGATAATGTCAGACATGACAGTGCCGCCTGCATCAAATAGAACTTCCAATACTTTCGTGTTGGAAGACTCGCTGAGAGTCCTGGGGACTCTGCTCAACTCTTTTTGTGTATTACTTTCCTTCATAGGCGGACACTTGTTGTTTACTGATGCAAAGATACGTTTTTTTACGGAGATAGTGAATCTAACTCCCTATAAATGAAGATTCCAAAGCATTTTTTTCGTGCTGTTTCTTGATTTAGTTGTGTAAAAGTGTCCCGACTACGGCTGTTTCCGATCCCCCAGTTGTGTAAAAGTGTCCCGAATGGCCGGTTTAGTTGTGCAGAAGTGTCCCGGATTCCTGATTTAGTTGTGTAAAAGTGTCCCGAATGCAGATTCTAGTTGTGTAAAAGTATCCCGACTTTCCTGTTCAGTTGTGCAGAAGTGTCCCGAATAGTCGGTTAGTTGTGCAGAAGTGTCCCGGTTACGAGAAGATGCCAGTAAGTGCTAACTTGCAATAATATAGTTGATTATACGGAAAACCTCCCTTATTAGTTGTGTAAAAGTGTCCCACAAATACTTAAATCCCTAAAAACCTAAATAAAACGAAGAAATGATTTTGTTACCGTATTCTTACTTTCGGAAAAAATTTTGAGGTGGAAACAAGTAGAGGTTTGAATTCTTTAACATATTGTCCAGGATAATAGGCAAAGGGATTTTTCCGCAGTTGTGTAAAAGTGTCCCGGTTCAATGCCGGCCTTCACTAAAACGGTGTGCAAAAATAACGCCTGCCCGACGGATGCAGTCGAACAGGCGTATATATTTTTCCGAAAGTAGAATCAGATGCTCATATACTTCTTCAGTATCGCTTGAATCTCCTTGTTATGGCTGGTCAATATGTCTTCAAGAATGTTGTTTGCGATGTTGTGCATTCCTAATCCAGTGGCCATAGCAATCTGCTTCAGCTTTCTGTGGGTTTCGCTGGATATCCGGATTACTTCGGTGTTCTTTAATTTTCGCTCTTCCAGATATTCCGAGAATTTTTTTCCGCAGACTTTGCTTTCTTCTGTTTTTGGAGAAGACTGCACGGAAGGTTTGGATTCCGGCTTTTCCATTTGTTCCGGCTGAGGTTCTTGGACGGTTTCTTTGACTGGAGCCGATTCTTTCACCTCTTCATGGATGGGGTGCTCAATCGCAGGTTGGGGGATAGTGCTTTCCGCAACACTTCCGATCTGCTGGATTTCCTGCTCTTTCTTACTGGCGCTTTGCAGCAAGAGTTTTCTCATGGCGGCTGATGATGTCCTTTCTTTGTTGGTTGCCATAGCTTTATTCTCCTATATGGTTACAGATTAATTCCAATACCTCTTCACAGAAAGCATCACAGGGATGATGGTACGCTTTACTCAGCGTACTTAAATTGCGTTGATAGTCAACCCTTGAATCCTTGATGTAGTTTTCATCAACTCGAAAGGCAAGGTTTTTTATTTTTCAAAATTTCTTTGAACTCCAGCACATTCGGAAGAACACGGTTCATAACACCACGCACGGTAGTCTTTTTACCAATCTTTCGACGGCTTTCGATAATCCCTTCATAGATGTTATAGTAAAAGGTCAATGTAGGTCTTAAATCGGTCTGGTTCGGTTCGAAGGGAATGATGATCACGTCAACGAAGTGCAGCGTTTCAACTACACCGTTTTGTTTCAGGTTACCCGGAAAATCGACAAGTATAATGTCGTAATTGTCCTGAAGGAAATCCAGTTGGTTGATGAACTCTGAGGAAGAGATATTGATAACCTCATATTCTTCTTCCTTTTTCATGATTCCGTCCTCGGCTTCGTCCTCACGTAATTTTCCGATAGTGTTCTGCATGTCGTCGATATCCACCACGGCAATGGATAAGCCCCCCTCTTCGTTTGACTGCGAATGAATATAACCTGCAAACAAAGCTGTCAGCGTAGACTTCCCTACCCCGCCCTTGGGATTCTCAAAAGCTACGACTACTCCTGGTAATATTTGTCCCATAATGTACGTTTTTAAGTATGTGCGCAAATATATAAATAATAAATTAAATAATTGCATACTTTTATAATTAATTTATTATACACTTTTTTACTTAATTGTATAAGTAATTACATATATAAATATAAATATAAATATGTACATACTTAATCTTATAATTAAGTATGTATGTTCATACTTTGTAATAATATAATTAGTAATTATGTATTTTGTAACTAATGGCTTTCCGTTCGCCTGTTACAATGTGCGTAGTTACTTTGTAACAAAGTGAGCGGTTAATCTGGATTAAGAAATCAAGACTTTTGTCTGGTTTTGTTTCACAGCTGAGTATTATTGTATATCTTTGCTAATGCAAGGTATGTTTTTGTGGGTACAAAAAACCTTGCGACAGCCGAGCTGCCGACCAATGTTCGTTACACTCACATACTCTGTATATTGAAAGAGAATCGAGATATAAGTATAAAGATCCGCTTGACGGAAGCCGAGAAAGAACAGCTTCTTCAACGTTCAAAGGAAGAGGGAAAATCCCTTTCTTCCTTTATCAGAGAGTCTGCCTTGAAAGGCAGAAGCATATCGAAAACCGATGTGCAAATGATATATGAACTTCGTAAAATAGGAGCCAATATCAACCAGCTTGCCAAACATATCAATACGCTTCCGTCCGATGAAAATATATTGTATTCATTGGATCGGATTAACCAATACCTTTCGGATGTAGAAACCATTAACCGGAAATTGTTATGATAGCCGAGATACAACCTTCTTTCTCATCCCACCTGTCCATGAGCCGGAAAATTGAATACCAGCTTTCCAAGGTCAAGGAAGGAAACGGAAAAGTGCTTTACACCTCCACTGGTGACGAACTGGCCGCCATGCCAGCCTACATGAAACTTATCTCCCAGTTGAATGACCGGGTGAAACTACCTTATGCGGAATTTATTCTGAGCCTCTATCCGGGAGAAAGCCTTTCCGATGAACAGTGGCTTTCTCTTGCCGGGGAATATATCGAGAGGATGGGGTACGGAAAGTCCTGTTATGCCGTTGTCCTAAATACCGACAAGGCACACAGCCATGTGCATGTGCTGCTGACCACAATTGATGAAGAAGGCAAAAGCATTCCTTCCGGAAATAATTACAGCCGTTCCGAAAAGATCTCAAGGGAACTGGAGCAGAAGTACGGTCTGTTGCCTTTGGAAAGGGAAGGAGGCAAGAGAACCACGTTGGGAGAGGCGCAATACCGTAACTATTATTTCGATGCGGCCTTGAAGAAAGCCATGCGTAGTTATAATTACAAGGATAAGGTATCGGCTGTCCTGGAACAATCCGATACATACCGGTCTTTGAATAAACCCTTGCAAGAAATAAAATTGGCCAATGAAGAATGGCGTGTCCTATTGGGGGATGAAAGCTATGACAACCTTTTCGCATTGCTGGAAAAAGGAGGTTTTTTCAACCCCTTGTTCAAGGATGAACTGTTACAACAGCTTGACCGCATCTACTCTTTTTCCGAAAGTACATCCGATTTCCGAAGGAACCTGGAACAAGAAGGATTGTATATGCGTCTGGTCACCAAGAAGGACAAATCCTATTATGTCTATGGCATCAAGGATTCAGGCTTTTACCTGAAGGACGTTTCACTTCCTCAGAAATATCGTTTTGGTAATATTCGTTTTGATGGCCGGGGCATGAGCGCCGATGAACAGAAGCATTATCTCTATGACCATGTGTTTAAGGCATTGAACGCTTCTTTAGGCTATGAGGATTTTAAGAAAAGGTTGGCGGAAGAATCGATCCGTGTGACGGAACATGTAAACAGCAAAGGCGCATACGGGATTTCCTTTTATATGGAAAACGTGGAAAATGCTCATGTCTTTAAAGGTGCGGATCTTTCCCGTAAGCTCACTTATCAGAATATCCAGAAGCATTTCGATGGTGTGGCTGTCGGTCTCTCGCCACATATCGATAGGGTAGGGGAGTTCCGTGAGCGGGTGGATCGTGAGGCTTTCTATATGCAGGGTGGGGGAGTTATGGCCATTCCGGAACTTGACATTACCGGCAGCGGGAAGAAGTCGCAAGAGGATGATCTCATACCGTCCAAAAAGAAACGGAAACGCAAGAGTGGTCCCGATTTCTCATTATGATGAATACTAACTTAATATATTTGCTTTATGAATTATCAGACCGTTTTACAGAATTATCATCCCACTGAACAGGGGGATTTCATGTTGAGATATGAGATAGGTGGCCGGGGATATGTCGTTTACTCACCGGAGAAGGATGCGTTGTCTTGTATTGAATTACATGGCTTTTCCGAGCTTACTCCTTGGCAATTGGCTTTTGTTCTTTCCTTGGATATGCAGCAGATGAAAGAACAGGACGAGCTTTCTCTCTTCGTATGTTGTAAGCGAGAAAAGCTCTTGTCTTATCTTTTCGATGTGGAGGAAAGCGAAACCGTCTTGAAGACAAAGCACGTGTCCGGTTGGCAGGGCTATCTGATGATGGATATCCATAAGCCGGACAGGGTACGGAACGTGTTCCAGTTCCATCCGGAAACGAAAGAAGCCCGTTTGGTCTTTGATAACCGTTTATGTGTCGCTTCCCTTCGTGAGAAAGAAAAAGGAAAGCTCATCCATCTCTGTTGGAGTCCTTCTGTCTTTGCTGCCATCGATAAGGGAGGAGAGCGTACCGCACCGGCTTATCTGTTGGCTTCTGATGCTGCCTTGTTGCATGGGTATGCCATGAAACAGATTGCGGAATGCTTTGCCGGTACACCGGTTGAAGAACGGGTTATCGGTATTCATGTAGGGGATAATGTCTATGAGGCCTTGTCTTTTGTGTGCTATTACGTCCGTAACGTGCAGGATGAATATTTGGTTATTCCTGAGCGGAAAGATGGGATGGTGATTCTTGAAACCCCGAAATGGAATCCGATACGCCAGGCTAACTTCGTGGCTTCACTGAACAAGATGGCGGTTGACCAGGCGAAGAAACGCTATCCGGAAATGGAGGTTCCGAATGAACGGCCATTCACGTGCCTCTCTTTTGCCCGGAAGTCTTTCGTCTATTTCCCGGATCTGAAGGTGTATCAGGAGGTGTTCTTGAAGATGTATTTGGGGTTGGTGAGGTTACAGGAGGTGCATTTGCTGGGGTAAGGAACAATTGCAGTGCTGCTTATAAAATAGTGGCACTACTATTGTTAGAGTACTTCTATCATTCCTTTGGTTACGGCATCGGCCAGTAGTCTTTTTACAATCCTGCCACTGGGAGGATTGGTTATCCCAAGCGTTATCTCAACCCTGTTTGATAGAGGATGATAGTGCAGGTATTGGAGGATTTCATCTTCAATAGTCATGTTATAATTCTTTTATCGGGACAATTTTGCCTGATATTTATGCTTTTGTTTATTGTTCTGTCCCGATAGAGATTATTTTGGATGGACAAAGAAACGCTATCCAGAAATGGAGGTTCCGAATGAACGGCCATTCATGTGCCTTTCTTTTGCTGGAAGTCTTTCGTCTATTTCCCGAGTCTGAAGGTGTATCTGGAGATGTTTGTTGAAGATGTATTGGGAATTGGTGAGGTTACAAGAGGCGCATTTGTTGGAATAAGGAAAAGGGTGCATCTAATGCCCAATTTGAAAGGATCACCTGCTACAGATAACTGTAACAGGGATATTATCCTAAAAAAGTGAGTTAGATACACCATTTTAAAGTGCTTCTGTTATTTCTTTGTTTACGGTGTTGGGGAATAATCTTTTTATTACTCAGTTATAGGGAAAATAGGTCTGATATTTATGTTTGGATTATATACTTTGAGGATAAGTGAAGAAAGATATCTGAAGGTGGATTCTTTTATTTAGAGTTCCTTTTAGAATAAGATTTCGCCAAACAGAAATATATTTAGAATTGTTTCTCATAAACCTCAATGCTGCAACATTGAAGTCCAATCTGTAAGCTTGATATCTTATACATTTATTCTTATTTCCAACTTTTCATATAGCACAACTGCCTTTATCAGAGGCAGATTCTCCTTGCAGAACCATGGAAAATCGATACATCTGAAATCGACATGGCTCTCCTCCAGCAGATTGAGAAAACGGATGTCGTCTATCATCCCTTTTAAGGAAACGAACAGGAGAGGTATCTTTTTTCTTTGGCAAAAATAGCGCCTTCTGTAGTTCCGCATATGCGATGGCTTGTTCATCCTTGCTAGTGGAATCATTTCTCTTGTCAAAAAAAGACAACTGGACTTTTAATGAATTATGTTGTTGGAGGTATTCCGCCAGCTGTTGCTGTGCTTCAGGAGAGCTGGCATCTCCATACAGTATTATATCACTATATTGCTTCATATCGGGTATTTGTTCCGGTTGTACGCTCCTTTTTTCCAAAGGCACCCCTGCATATTCTTTCAATAGATGCTGCTTCGTGATCTTTCGGGGTTTCTCAACGGAGTAGAATGCATATCTGAATATAAACTGAGTCCCTTTCTTCTGTACGGATTCCTGTTCCAGGAAAAAAGAATTCAGGCGTATCTTGTTTTCTTGAAGGATATGTTTGGGAATATCTTCCTGATAGATATCGGTCATGTATTGAAGGATGGTCTTTTTCATTAGAAAAATCAATGAAAAGGTTCATTACCAGTATTTATAATAAGTTTTTCCAACCCATTAATTTTTGCGTAATGCTGTTTCTGCGGTTTAGAATCTGAAAACGAAGCTACTTTCGCAAGATCCTGTGTCCGGTATATATACTTACTTACATATGGATAGTGATATTTTATCATTTTACCGGCAAATACATTCCGAATGTTTTCCACATTGAGTACAATCTTGATCTTGTTGATAATAATCAATGCTATAGATTATCATTTCTTTTTCAATATGGATATCAGGTTGCCTAATTGAGGTTCGATAACTTTCTTGTAAACCAACTTCATTCTTTTGTCAGAGGTTTTAACGAAGGATTTTACCATTTATAGTCAAATTGTTCAATGTCTTCTTCTGCAAGTAGATTTCCGGACTGCACCTCGATGAACGTCAATTCAGAGATAGCCCTGACTGCATGTTTAACACCTTTCTTGATTGTAATCGTATCGCCTCTGCTGATAACCGACCTGATATCATCGAGTACCAGTTCTCCCTCGCCGTCGATAAACGTCCAGACTTCATCGCGATGGCGGTGTACCTGATAGCTGATACTCTTACCGGATTTGATTTTCAGTTGCTTGGTAAGTGATTTGTAACCGTCGGAAAACTCGGCGGTATCGACAACTTTGTATTCACCCCAGCGACGTTCTTCGAACATTGGCCGATGTTGTAGGCAGTCAGCGTAAGTTTTGATGTTCTCGCTTTTATCTTTGTCCGAAATTAGGATTCCATCATTTGATGCTGCGATAACTAGATTCCGTGTGCCAATGCACATGATTGGCAGTCCAAGTTCGTTGATGACGTGGGTATTTTCGGATTCTTCATCCATGACAACATTGCCCATGGTGTGTTCCGATAGTTCATCAGTCAACGTATTCCATGTACCAAGGTCTTTCCACTCTCCGGCAAAAGGTACGACGGCTACCGACTGCGCTTTTTCAGCGACTTCGTAGTCAAAACTGATTTTCGGAAATTCCCCATAGCGAGAACGAATTTCTGAAAAAGTGTCGGTTTTGATGTGTCGGGTTACAATATCTGTCATATACCCCAACCGAAAAGCGAATACGCCTCCGTTCCAGAAAGCACCCTCTGAAATAAGTTTCTCGGCAGTTATCATATCTGGCTTTTCCGTAAAGCGTGATACTTGAAATATTCCTTTGTTCTGTACATCATTGACTGGCACTACATATCCGTATTTTGCTGACGGATATGTGGGGTTAATTCCCATCAATACTAGTTCGGCTACATTGTTTTTCACTGCATCCGCTATCCTGCGAATCGTTTCAAAATAACCTGTTTCGGTATAAGGGTCGCAAGGCATGACGATTATAATCTCATCGGTGGAACATTTTCGTTTGTAGGCCAAATACGAGCTTGCGAGAGCGATAGCCGGGAATGTATCGCGACGCTCCGGTTCCGTAACTACAGGAATCTCTTCTCCAAGCTGGTTGATGATGATATCCCGTTGTGACTGGCTTGTTGCCACAGTAATCGAATCACAGATGCCGGTTTCTCGTAATTGCCGTACCACCCGCTGCACCATCGACTCTTTCGAGCCATCGGGCGCAGTCAACAGTTTGATAAATTGTTTTGACCGTGTATTATTGAAAGCGGCCATAGGCGTTTACCAGAACCGCCGGATAACAGTATGATTTGCATAGATGTTATTTAATTCGATTTTTAATTTGCCGATAGTATTCTTCAAGCATCAATTTCCAAAATTTATTGCGTTCGTAACGTGATGTAATCATTGCCCTTGCATTCTTTGCCATTCTTCTTACCTCATTAGGATTATCCAAAAAATATTTCATGGCTTTATACAATGCGTGTTCGTCTTGTGGTGGAACAATTATTCCATTTTTGTTTTGAACAATTATTTCATTACAACCATTGATATCTGTAACGATTTGTGGTAATTCCAAGGCCCCAGCTTGCATGACAACATTAGGGAAACCTTCACGATAGGAGGGAAAAACAAAAGCCTCACACCCCATTAGATAGGGACGAACATCTTGTTGAAAGCCGACAAACTCAATGTGAGAATTTGTGCTAATCTCTTGTTTTACCCAATCATCAACCGGATAAAGGTTTTCTTCCATAAAGCCGATTAAACGTAATCCTATGTTAGGATAATCTTTCTGTAATCGAATAAAAGAAGCTACTAATTCATTGATTCCTTTCTCATAAAATATACGACCTACAAAACCAAACGTGAAATCGAAAGTTGAAATCTTAATATCTTGTGTAGCATTTCGCGAATAGAATGCCGTATCAATTCCATTTGAACCACCATTACCGATAACAAGCATTTTTTTAGGATTGCCGATCCCCATTGAACAAATAATATCACACATCTTTTGTGAATTGGGATATACATTTGTGGCACAAGCGTAAGTTAACCGTTCCGTAAAACGAAGAATTTGTTTTTTTATGCCCGTAGCCGTCGTCAATGGGAAGCCTGTTACCGTGTGCATACGGATCGGCACACGTGCTATCCATGCTGCTAACATACCCAAAAGACCAGCTTTGGGGGTGTGCGAGTGAACAATAGTCGGCTTCTCTTTGATAAAAAGTTTTACCAATTGGAAAAGAGTTATTAAATCGAAAATCGGATTTATGGCTCTTGACATTTTTACCGGAATACAACGTGCCTGTTGCTTCTGTAATTCCTCCCAACCTTCTCCTTTAGGGGCAACGGCAATGACATCGAAATATGCGGAAAAATAATTCAATTGACCTTGAAGTTGCCGGACTTGAAAATAAGCTGAATTTGTTATTTTGAATAATTTCTTTTTTTTCATTGAAAAGATTTTATTTTTTTTGCAGGAACTCCCCCATAAATAGAGAATGAGTCAACACTTTTATTAACCAAACTATTTGCGCCTATTATACATCTTGTATCAATGTGAACTCCACATAAAATCCTCACTCCACAACCAATCCATACATCATCATGGATAACTACCGTTTTTTTTAGGATTTCATTATATTTAATAGGTAAATTAAAATCAGAATAAGTGTGAGTACTTGTTAGTATTGAACTTGAATGGGCAATAGACACATTATTTCCGATCATCAATCCTCCGCTACATTCAAAATAACACATCGGATGAATACTGATATTATCTCCCAGTTCTAGTTTCTCTATGTTAGATATATATACATTTTCTTTAATTACAACATTATCACCGCATTTTTTTGCTAGATTTTTCACCAATATGTATCTAATCACAATACCAACTTTTCCTCCAATACCTCTTAAACTTACAAATAAAAAATTATTAAGTTTCCTAGGAAGATATGAATCTACTATAACGAATACCTTAATTAATGGTTTAATCCGTTTAAATAAAGTTCTACCGCTTAGATCCGACATGTCTAATATCTATATAATTGTTTTTTTTATCTTTCATATGAAACAAATAGCCAATAGGCATAAAAATAATATAACTAGAAATTCCTATTTGTTTTATTTTATTTTTCATTTTCAATTTAGAGCAAGGAGCAAAACGCCAGTAATTTATATGAGCTTTTATTTTTTTTAAATATGGAATATCTAGTGATGCCATTTCTGAATAAATTCTCATGGCATAATTAGGTGAATTCATTCTGTTTTTGATTGATGAAACAGATAAACCGTCTGATAAATACTCTGCGATGTATATTTTTTCATTAAAAAATAACATAAGGTAATTTTTTCCAATACGGTTTAGAACCAAACTTTCTGCACAAAATTTTTCTCCGGGTATATCGTCAAATAAATAATTTCTCAGGACTGATGTTTTAAAAACAAACGCAACATCCCCTTTTATATTTTTTATAATCCAATAGTTAATCCAAGAATCTTTTAAAATTTTCCATGTAACCTCTTTCCCTATACGAGAACCATCTGGAAAGCATTTCATACCACAAACTCCAGCAAATTTATCATTATTCTTTATATATTGATAATGAAAAACTATTCGTTCTATAGAGTCTTTTGTTAAATAGTCATCACTATCTACAATATAAAATAATTCTCCTTTTGCATGTAATACGCCATTGTTGATTGCTCTATGTTTTCCACCATTCTCTTGTTTGATGAAACGAATTAATATACGATCTTCATTTTGATAAGATTTTATAATTTCATCAATATCATCAGTGCTCCCATCGTCAACAATAATCCATTCAAAATTTTTATAGGTTTGAGACAACAAACTCTGATATAGATTTCCAATTAAATTCTTCCTATTATATACCGGTGTAAATACAGTAACTAAATCTTTCATAAAAATCTTTTTCTATTGTTTTGTATTTTATTTTATCCACATTACATAAGTGAACATATAATAACATAGAATAATCCATTTTATTCGTTCTCCCTGGTTATTTATTAAGTTATCTTTTAGCAAGGGATATATCAATACTATAGGATAAAGAAACCAAGATAGATAAGCAAATCTGTTATTATACGGTACATGAATGGTCAATAGCCAGAACGCATTACTTGCTATATAAGTATTAAATAAACGGATAAACAATTTGTCTTCGTAGCAATATGTATAGATATATTTCACTCCTGCGATAATGGGTATCAAACTATAAATAATGAAGTCCCAGCGAAATCCAATATTAGAGAACATTTGCTCCATGCCTTTATAAGACATATTCAAATATTCAGACATCCTTTTATCCTGTTCAAACCAAGGAATGTTTGTCAACAAAGTGGAGAAAGAATCACGTGCAACAAGCATAAGCAGGAAAAACGTTCCCCATAAGTATAAGTAGTGTTTGGGATTATTTGAAAGTCGGGTCAGCAAGAAACAGCCAATTGGCAACATGACGGATTGATGGAAAAGACATGCTATAATCCAAACAGGAATTCGTTTAATATCGTTGTTTGGAACAAGAAAAGAGAAGATAACTAACGATGTAGCTATTCCGTTACGCAGTCCATTTACTCCGTATCCCCAAAAACTCAAAGAACAAACGAACAACACTAGTGCTACAGCATATTGTTGTTTGAATCGTTTCTTTAAAGCAAAGAAAACAGGCAATATATATAATGAGCAAAGAACAAACCAATACCCTTTTAAATTGACGAGTTGTGATAGCCAATAGGTAAGATACTCAAAACCAATATCTCTATCTCTTATAGCAACCGTACCATAGAAGGCTTTCTTTTGGAAAGCCATGGCATAAGCTGAAGTATCTCCAAAGTAGTGATAATCGGTCGGTCGGAAAGTTACATGAACATATACAATCAAGAGTAAAGCAAGGCTAAATATCTGGTTGTTGATATAAGGCTGTCTTACTGTTTCTGCCCTGACCGGTTGAATAGCGATGTAAACAACTAATAGCAGCAACAAGTTGTAATATAAGGCTATATATAGACTAATACTCATAAAATGACATCACAAATTTGGTCCACATAATGTTCCCACGTAATTTTAGCTTCTATGCGCCGACGTGCATTACGACCTTCATTTATAGCAAGAGATTTATCGTCGATTAACTTAATGAGTAAATTCTCCAATTCTTCGTGGGCGTCCTGATGTATCAACCAACCGCCATTATTCTCCTCGACAGCATCGGGAATGCCACCTGTACGAGTACCTATAACGGCGGTTCCACAAGCTTGCGCTTCGGCAAAAACAAGCCCGTATCCTTCTACATTCCTATTATCCGCTTCTTCACGTGTACAGAGAATGAATATATGCGAGGCTGAATAGAAATCGCAAAGTTTATTATCATCAATGAAACCTTCAAATGATACAATATCTGACAATCCTAAATCGGTAACCATCCGCTCAAGTGCACTCTTATATTTTCCTTTACCTCCGAGATGCAATCGCACTTGTTGCTTATACTTTGCCGGTAAAGAAGCTATCGTCCGGATAATAAAATCATGTCCTTTAAATTTTTCCAATCGAGAAATAGAACAGAGGTGTAGCAAGCCATCCTTATATTTTTCACAAGTAGGGCGAAAATGAATTGCATCAACCGCTAACGGAATAGCGATTGTTTTAGCATTTGGAGAACAATGTTTTACTAATGTCTCTGTATAATGACTGTTAGCAATCACGCAAGAGGCGTTTCTTAGTATAAAACGTCGATAAGTAGGCCAAATACAGCGTCGGAAAAAACTCTTTCCGGCAAGATATTCGGCTCCATGTGCCAATATATAGGTTTCTCTGTTTGACAATAGAGACAGCATTCCCTCTGGATGATAATTCCCGGTAATTACAATATCACCGGGAACAGTTTTTTTGCGTAAATACTTCAATGTACGCAACTCCAATATTCCTCTTCTTCCATGCAATCTCACCACATTATTATCCTCCTCTGCATCGGTAGAAGTACTTTGGGGACAAATGACTGTAACATTCAGTCCTTTTTTCTCTAAATATTTTTTCAGTTCAAAACAAAGCCTTGCAATACCACCATTACTTGGTGGATAATCATAGGTTACAATAAAAATGTGTTTGTTAGATGTTTGCATAATGAGTATATTTAGGAGTTAGTTTTCCTTTTTTATAACCTTCTTTATAAGTTTTTGCAAAAAGTCTAAACAGTCCGGGATTGCGGTAAGTAAAAGCGTATGATGCAACAAGACGCAACAAATAGATGTAAGCAGTCGGCCTATGATACCATTTGAGATGACGGCTAATCAATAAAGCCCGGTTATGTACTAATGAAGCAATATAGCGATTGATATCCAGAACCCTGCAACCGCCTGTATCAGCAGCCAAGTGCCATACATGAGCATCATAATTAAAAAAAACTTTGTATCCAAGTTCCTTTACTCGTAAACATATTTCGGTTTCTTCATATAGAGCAGCTCCATAATTCAAATATTCATCAACACCACCAACTTCTAAAAATATGTCTTTTTTTATGCTATAATTTCCACCTCCGCCATGATCTACATATTCTTTATGATTAATGTGGAATCCCCGTTCTGGAGTTGCCGTATAGAAATGGAACTTGCCTACATTTTTCGATTTGGGATTATTCTTATATTTTTCTGTAATTCCCCCTGCCACTACTGCGATATCAGGTTGTGACAAGAACTTGTAATGCTCTTTGAGCAGGTTGCAGTCACACTCGATATCATCATCTAGAAATAGGATGTAGGCGTATTGTGTGTGTTGCACACCGAAATTACGAGCTTCAGGTAGCCCTCTAAATTCAGTCACATGATAGTACTTAATCAATGTATCACTATCTTTTGCACGACTATACATAGTACTGTCAATGGCTGCCGATTGGTCTACAATAATTATTTCATACGGCTCCCCAAAATCTTGCTCTATTAAGCAATCAACTGTACTTGCCAGATAATCAGCCCGATTAAGTGTGGGCAAAATAATGCTTATCCCTTTTTGCATAAGGCGTTTATGAATAATATGAATCAAGAGTTAAGAAATTAATCACTTCGTTTAGGAATTATACTCTATCAGAAATTTCACTATAATGAAGCATTTCTATATTTTACGTAGTTGTACTGAAATGTTTGACTTTCTTCAAGATGGCAATACAAAAAAAAGCCTTAACTCCCCTTCGTATGAATATGTGATTTTATAAATAAAAAGTCCGTTTAAATTTTCTAATAAAGCAGTTGAGTTAGGATTCTTCTACATGATGTTTGGAGCTATCTCTTATAACTCGATTGTAAAATTCGATCTTTTGTGCAACTATCTCGTTAGTGTTGAATCTAGCAGTTGCATTTAGATAAGCCCTGTCGGCTTGTTCACACCTATAAATGGGATTCGAGATTAGCCGTTGCAAAGCCTCTGCAAATTCATCGATACGTTTCACCCTGCATTTGCAAACACAGTTACTGTCTCCTATAATCTCTTGAAAACAATCGATATCGGAACAAACAATTGCCTTCCGCAGTAACATTGCCTCCAGTAAGACCAAACCGAAAGTTTCTGCATGGCTTGGAAATATGCAAATATCGGCACTGTTAGCGTATGACATAGTCTTGTCATAAGGTAAGCGACCTAAATACGATACACAACCGATCGATTGCTTTGAAAAGAGAGATTTGCATTTTTCCCATGTCGAAGAACCATTCACTACTGCATCCTGTCCGATGAGAATGAGTTTGACATTGTCGTTTTGCTCGCATATCCTGTTGAAAATAAGAGGCAAATCAAGTACCCCCTTTTTCTCAACAATTGTCCCCCAATAAAGTATCGTTATTGTATTTTTGTTCATGTCACTAGATGAAAGAGGGGGCATGTTTATATCCACAGGATTATATATTACACATTTTCTCTTATTCGAAGACAGACTGAATAATTTATCCGTCAGGTCGAGAGCCTGTCGGCTAACTCCTATATAGGCATCAGAATTACGCAAAGCATTATATTCCATAAGCCGTACGTTCCATGGAGTTTTGTTTCCAGACAAATGATCGAAATACACATTTGAACCATGTAATCTTGTAACTACTGGTACAGATAAACTACAAAAAGCCAAAGGTCCCTCCCAGTCGATAGATTCAACGAGGTCGATGCCAATCTTTGCCACTAATAGATTTAACTTTTTATTTAGATACCTTCTATTGATAAAAGAAGAAAATGGAGACTTATGAGGCTGGTTTATAGGTATCACAGATATACCATCGTCCCACACAGTTTCTGTAAACTTATTGCCCCAATACACAACTGATACCTTCACACCAGTCTCACTCTTAACGATAAGATGAGACAAATGTTTGATAAAAATTCCGATTCCGCCACATTTCATACCCAATATCGGATATTCTGTAGTTAAAAACGCTATATGCATCTCTATTGTATTTTTTGGAAAATATCAATGAAAGATTTTGTTTGTTGCGATGCCAAGTAACGGCGGCAATATTCTTTGTTTGCCGTCATTGGAAATTTTTCGCTAAATACTTGTTTGATGACAGTAACACCTTGCTGAGGAGTATCTATAAAAATACCTATGCCTGCTTTTATCAATTCGGTTCGTGCTTCGCTAGTCATGGGCACCATTGCTAATACAGGCACTTGTAATGCGATATAATCGACCATTTTTGCGAAATTAGTCCACCATAAAGCCGTGTGTCCGGGAATAAGTACTGCTGCTTTTGCATTAACTATCAATTCATACAATTTACGCTGCGGTACATGATTGATATATTCCACGTTGTTACAGATTCCCAAATCATTGACAAATTCTTCCGTTTGTTTTTGATTGATATTCTTATTACCCACAATTTTAAGGGTGCAACCCTTGCCTTTTAATTCCTTAGAATTGACAGCTTCGGCAAATATTTTCAAGAAATTATCTTTATATTCATGGAGGTATTCACCCACGAATATTATATAATTCTCTTTTTCTCTATTTTGAAAAGAAGGCAAATAATCATCATCTACTCCAGTTGGAATAAAATATGATTTATTTGAGTATCGTCCCTCATATAAATCATTAAATATATTCAGGTATGCTCCCGACAGACCAGTAATAGCATCAGCGTATTTAAAAGTATCTTGTTCAATTTTCTTTTGCTTGGCAAAAACAGGAAAATAATCAGAATACATTCGCTTAGCGTATGTGGTAGGATCCCTGAAATCAGCAACCCATTTTACTCCGGTTAGATGTTTAAGTCGCATACCGATTCTATTTGAGGTAAAAGGCAGGCAAGTGGTATATATGATAGATATATCATGTTCTTTAATTATTTTTCGTCCCATCCTCACGGCACTTCTTTCCCAGAATCTAAAGCGGTCGGGAACTTGAATCCATCGGTCTAGTATATATTTATAAAACTTACCGAATAAAGATTGCTTGTTAGAGGTGACTGTATCCGTGCTTTTTGACTGTGCACCAATAGTTTTTGCTTTGGCTGTAATGGCTTTGAGTGAAGTATCTTCTCCTCCAAGCAACATTCTAAGGCCGCGCAATGTCGGTTCTATATAATTGGCTTGATAAATAGGCACGTCTTGGACTTCGTCCAACAAATCAGGATCTTCTAAATATAGATAATTACGATTAACCGTCAGTACTATCGGATTCCAACCTGTACGTTTAAGATATTTTACAAGTTTAAATGCCCTAAATACCGCAGCATGAGTCTGTGGCGGAAAAAAAGGAGTAATTATAAGTATGTTTTTATTCATCGTTTTAATTTGTTTAAAATCAATGCTTTTACTTTTTTCTTATTTTCTTTGTCTAATAGCACATAATAGGACAGAACAACCAATATTATTGAAGAACTAAGAGCCACGATAATCACTCTTGTAAAGGACTCAACCAAGATATGTTGTATGAGTAGGATTGCGGTAAAAGAAGGAATACTTATGAAAAGATTCACTACCATCGTTGTGAAGAAAAAACGTATCGGTTTGAAATCTTCAACATAATGATGGAGTGTATATGAGCAAACGATATAAATCAATAATGTGCTCACTATAGGCAATCCAAAAGCCCAAGTCAAGCCGATACCTTTACTAAACAATAACCAAAGTATCGGAATGACTGATAATGATACTGTCCCCGCCATAAATGAATAAAATTTCAAACGTCCGACAGCTTGTATTCCAATATATATAATATTATTATTCAATGATATGAAGCTTGAGACTATCAATAAAATACAGAATTCAATTGTATATGGAGGAACTTCCACGAGCCATAAATTCATTACATAATGTATTTCAGAGATAAAAGGAATAGCAACCAACAGATATAACACATTTGCCAAACAAGTAGTTTGCTTTAGTAATTGTATCATGGCATTGAAATCGGTCAATGCGTATTGCTTTATAATTTGCGGCCTCGAAGCCATTACCAAATTGGTTGATACTTGTTCAATCATCAGTTGCACAGTTGTTGCCAATCCGGCTGCGGCATTAACAGCTGTACTGCCAAATATATTAAGCAACATATTTGTTCCCTGTTGACGAGTAGTAAAGCAAATATTGGAATAAAGATTCCATCCTGAAAAGCTAAACAGAGAACGGCCGATAACCTTATTCCATTCCCAATTAATCCGGCATTCGTCATAATGCCTAATGCAATAAATGCGATATGTCATTGCAATCAAGAATGAAGATAAGAGCATAAGTCCTCCATATAAAATGAGCTTATCACATACTGTAATAAGTAGAAGTGTAGCGATCAGCAACTTCAACAGTGATCCAACAATTTCCACAATAGCATACACGTCCATTTTTTCGTGCGAAATAAGAGTCGCATTGTATGGAACTTGAGTGATGCTGACCATTGAGGAAATTATTGAAAATTGATACACCCAAACAGCTGCACTCATTCTCTCTGGAATGTTCAATTTTTCGAATAACAGCCAAAGTCCGACCGTTTCAGCCAAAAACAAGACTATAATTGCAATTCCTATATGTAATATAAAGGCTGTATTGAATGTTTGTTGGAGTTGTCGAGGGTCATTTTTGGCAAGTTCGACTGTAAGAAAGCGTGAAGTCGCTCCACTCATCGTTACATTCAAAAAGCTAAATAGGACAACAATACCGCCGACAAGTCCATAAATGCCATAATCATCTACACCAAGTGCATTTAACACGATCCGTGATGTATATAGTGATACAATCATGGACAGCAACATACGTGCATAAAGTGCCACTGTATTCTTGAATATTTTTTTATTATTTACGGACGATGTCTTATTCATAGCAAGCTTATGATCTTCCTAATACAGACGGAATGTATCTTTTTATTAAGGTTGTCGCAAAATAGCATATTGCAACAATGAGTGCAAATTCCAATATGGTCCAACTGTAGTTTACAAGATGTAACTTATTGCGCACGATCCAGAATGTATCTACAAATAATATATGTAGCCCCAATAATGCCAAACTGTTAATTCCACACCAAATCAATATTTTATCCAATGGAATAAGTTTCAGCTTTCTCGAATTAAAATATGAATTGATAAACCAATAAAAATTCATAATAAAAACCATTGAAAGCAACAATAGATGCAATGGAAAATTGTTTGATTTTAAGTCAACGTAAGAGGGAAATAGAACGATGAAAACAATGGCGATAATAAGCAAGAATAATGAGTATATCGGTGAAACCTTCATGCCGTACCATTTGTTCCGCATGAAGCAAAAACCAAGATGGTAATAAATCAAGGTAGACATTGTTGTGTCAATAAAATATGGCAAATCAATGTTATTAGCATTTAACCAATATCCTACTCCATATAATAATATACATAATGCGCTGATTGTTAATGCTTTATTGTAGGGGTGATTTTATGTATCAATAAATAAACGAATGAAACCTCGAACAAACAAATTAAAAACCAAATTACATGAAATAAAATAAAAGAGTTTTCATCACCGAGAAAACCATCAAACATACTCGTTACAGGGAGCGAGATCGCTTTTGCCCAATTATGAGTTTCGTTAAGTTTCAAAACGAACAAATATGCGAACAACAAAAAGGCAAAAAAGGCCCAAGGAATCAGTAATTGTCTGGTCTTTTTTGCAAAAAACTCTCTCAAACTGATTGGACGAAAGAAACAGCCTGACACAAAAAAGAAAAGGGGCATGTGAAAACTGTAAATAACGGTTTTCAACATGTAAGGGATTTGTATATGACCAAGGATGACCAATAAAATTCCTCCCCCTTTCAATATGTCAAAGGAGACAATCCGATTAGAGTCTACCATCTACAACGTTTTTTTCAAAGATAGCTTTAACATCGAATATGACGTGTTGAGCATTTAGTAACGTTTTTACATCAAAGCCTATAAACTGTTCGTGTGCTACAGCTATAATTGCCGCATCGAATTTCTTATCCAAAGGATGTTGGTTCGTTACCGAGATTCCATATTCTCGCATAACTATATCAGGATTGGCCCAAGGATCATATACGGTGATATGTACGTTATACTCTCGCAAAGCATTGTAAATATCTATAACCTTTGTGTTCCGCACATCAGGACAGTTTTCTTTAAAAGTAAACCCTAATATGAGGATATGAGAGTTGAGCACCTGTATTCCTTTCTTCAGCATCAATTTCGCAACTTGGTTGGCCACATATTCCCCCATACCGTCGTTCATTCGGCGACCGGCTAAGATTATCTCAGGATTATAACCGTGACGTTGTGCACATTGAGCCAAATAATACGGATCAACTCCAATGCAATGGCCTCCAACCAGCCCAGGCTTAAATGGCAGGAAATTCCATTTGGTAGAAGCTGCTTCCAGTACATCCTGTGTATCAATGCCCATTTTAGTAAATATCTTGGATAGCTCATTCACAAATGCGATATTGATATCACGCTGTGAGTTTTCTATTACTTTGGCTGCTTCCGCTACTTTCATCGTAGGAGCGAGATGTGTACCGGCGGTAATTACAGAAGCATATACCTCATTTACTTTCTTACCTATTTCAGGCGTAGAACCGGAAGTAACCTTTTTGATTTTTTCTACTGTATGAAGTTTATCTCCCGGATTTATACGTTCAGGGCTATAGCCAGCAAAGAAATCTTCATTAAATTTCAATCCGGACACTTTTTCCACAACCGGGATACATTCGTCTTCTGTAACACCTGGATAAACAGTAGATTCATACACCACAATATCCCCTTTGGAGATTACCTTACCAACAGTTGTGCTGGCACCGTAAAGCGGAGTCAAATCCGGATTGTTGTTTTTGTCTACCGGAGTGGGAACGGCAACTACATAAAAATTGTAATCACGGATTTCCTCTATATTGGCAGTACACTTAAAACCATTGGCAAGGGCAGATTGGAGTAGTTCATCTGACACTTCGAGTGTCGCATCATGACCTGCCATCAAAGCAGTCACACGAGCTTGGTTCATGTCAAAACCTATCGTTTTATACTTTGTCGAGAAAAGACGAGCCAAAGGGAGCCCTACGTAACCAAGACCAATTACGCAAATTTTAGTTTCATTCATAATTTCATCTGTTATTATTACTTTAAATATTCTTCCAATACCATTTGACAGCCTCTTTCAAACCGTCACGCATACTGTATTGAGGATTGTAACCTAAAAGGGATTTTGCTTTATCAATACATGCCAAGGAATGGGGAATATCCCCCAAGCGGTTGGGACCATGAATTATTTTCACGTTGGCAATTTCGGGGTCAAATTCACTCAAAAATTCTTTCAAGTAACCGACCAACTGGTTTAATGTGGTGCGTTCTCCGAAAGCAGTATTGTATACTTGGTTGGTTGCATTCGGATTTGTCGTGGTCATAGCCAGCATGTTCATTTGAATCACATTGTCTATATAAGTAAAATCGCGGCTATATTCACCATCTCCGTTAATGACAGGACTCTCATGAGCCATGAATTTCTTAACGAACAAAGGAATCACCGCAGCATATGCCCCGAATGGATCTTGACGACGACCGAAAACATTGAAATATCGTAAGCCGATACATTCCATTCCATAGGTTTTGGCAAACACATCGGCGTAAAGCTCGTTTACATACTTTGTTATGGCATAAGGCGAAAGCGGTTTACCAATCACATCTTCTACTTTGGGAAGAGACTGACTGTCTCCATATGTAGAAGAACTTGCTGCATATATAAAACGCTTTACATTGGCATCGCGAGCGGCTGTCAGCATATTTAAGAATCCCGATATATTAGTTTCATTTGTAGTTATAGGATCTTTGATAGAACGTGGAACTGAGCCTAATGCTCCTTCATGCATAACGTAATCTACATTTTCTACAGCTTTCTTACAATCGTTCAGATTCCGTATATCTCCTACGATAAGTTTAAACTTATTCGGATATCGTTGTAGAAATGGAAAAATGTTTTCAGGTTTACCTGTGGAAAAATTATCCAAACAGATTACATCATAGTCGTGAGCCAATAAATACTCACATAAATTGGAGCCGATGAATCCCGCTCCACCAGTAACTAAAACTTTTGTTAATGACATATGGATTGTTGTTTTATGTTGAAGTTGCAAGCCTATTGCTTGATAGGGGTGTAATGATTTATTTTAAGACTGGTTTGGATAAAAAGAGATTGTGTGTATCTGCTCCAAGTCGATTGTTACAATTTCCATTGAATTCCAGCCTGTTGGATTTTTTTTTGTATGTATTTTATGCAAATCCACCTAGAGAGAAAAAAGTTAAACAGAATCTACAGGTCTTAATAACCGATAATTATAATCTATTTAAACTATAACAGTCTGACTATCAATTAAACAGTTTTGTATATTTTTTGTAATACTCGTACAAATGAACTTTTGAAATATATTGTAATTGTGAATGTCCGTTCCTATATGAGTAATAGCCTTTTCTTTTAATAGCAGCATGGCTTTTTTCTTAATCCGGTTGCCATACATACCCGCTATTGACGGAAGATTGAACTGAAACTTCACTCCCATGTCTTTTAATTGTTGATAATCCGACTCACCCATATAAACATACCGTTCCGGATGGGCAAGAATGGGATAATAGCCTTTAGCCTTGATGCGGAGCAGAATGTTGTTCAATCCCATCGGAGGGTTAAAGTAGGAGGTTTCCACCAGTAGATGGTCACCGCTTTCACCCAAGGGCAGCAGATCGTTCTTTTCCAACCGTTCCTCGAAGAGGTTGTCAAGCATGTTCTCTGAGGCCAGATGCAGTTTTATCGGACCGCTATAGGTGGCTTGAAGTTCAGCGTAACGCTCCCGGAGGTGCAGTGTGGTGTTGGGCATATCTTCCATGATATGCGGTGTAAGCCATACGGATTTTATGCCCAACTCTTCATACAGGCGCAGTATTTCCAATGCTTCTTCCATCGTCTGCACACCGTCGTCCACACCCGGCAGAATGTGCGAGTGACAGTCGGTAAAATTCTTGAATATACCGCTATCTTTCAGCGATATACGTTTCCTGAATGGCCACACAATGATACGAGTATTTTTATATAAAACATTTTATTTTTTTTAATTAATAATCATCCATTTATCCCCACCCTGTTTTCCGTCGGAACCTTAGTGGTATCCTGAGCCGTAACCGTAGTGATAACCATATCGATAGCCATAACGGTATCCATAGCGACCGCCACTTCCCTCGGTCCCGTTCAAGATCAGGGACATGTTCTTGTATTTTTTCTCCTCGTAGATTTTCTCCAATTCAGCAAGCATACTCCGTTCAAGTAATCCTGCACGAACTACGAAAACGGTACGGTCGGCCAGTTTCTCGATAATTTGCGTGTCGGCCACCAGTTCGACGGGCGGACAGTCGATCAGCACATAGTCATATTGCTCCCTTACAGTATCGATTGTCTGCTTTAACCGCTCGTCGAACAATAATTCCGTTGGGTTAGGAGGAATCGTTCCCACGGGTAGTATATCCATAGATTTATGTTTCGGATCGGGTACGATGATCTCATCCAGATTATCGATACGACCTCCCAGATAGTCGCTCAATCCCTTGTCAGGAGAGTCGATATAGGATGATGCAGAGGCGTGGCGCAGGTCTCCGTCGATTACCAGCACTTTTTTTCCTTTGATGGCAAGGCTCACGGCGATGTTCATGGTCAGAAACGATTTGCCGCTGCCCGGATTGAATGAGGTCATGATGATGACATTCGAAGTCTTGTCCTTGCCGGTCATAAATTCCAGGTTGGTACGCAATACGCGGAATGCCTCGTTGATGATGTCACGGTTGCCCTCCTTGACGATAACGGCCTTGACTTCCTGCGGTTTCTTTCCTAATATCCCTTTTTTCTTTCTTGTGAACAGCGGAATTTCACCGATGAACGGTATAGTCAGGTTTTCCAGGTCTTTCCTTCCCCGTACACGGGTATTCATATTCTCGCGCATGAAGATAATGACTATCGGAATGAGCAGCCCCAGAGCGAATGCGACCATAAAGATATTTTTATGCACAGGGGATGTCGGCAACATGCTGCCGTGTGGCGGGGTAACAATGCGGGTATTATAAGCCGTGAACGCCTGTGAGAGTTCGTTCTCTTCACGCTTTTGCAACAGGAATAGGTAAAGAGCTTCCTTTACCTTCTGTTGGCGCTCCACCGAAAGCAGGTACTTGGCCTGTGTTGGGTTGGCCGCTATACGTGATGTCGTCTGTTGCTCCGTCTGCCGCAAACTTTTTATCTGCGAATTCAAGGTCACTATCTGATTGTCGATAGATCTGATTATCGCCCCACGCATGGATGCCAGAGCCTGATCCATATCCACGACCAGCGGATTTTCCGTGCTGCTGTTCGCAACCAGACTGTTGCGCTGCAACAGTTGCTTGTTGTATTCGGCAATCTGCGATTCAATATTGGCGCTTTCAATGCCGGAGTTGGCCGGAAGCAGTTGGGTACGGTTGGCATCGTTGGCTAAATAGTTCCGGATGTAACGGGTCATATAAAGCTGGTTGTTCAGGGACAGGATCTGCGCGTTGGCCGCACTGCTTTGAGCCATATACATACTCGATGCCGCCTGCACGTCGGGCAACAGATGTTCTGACTTGTAAGAGGAGATATCCTCGTCCACATTTCCCAGTTCCCGTTCGATTACGCCCAGACGCTCGTTGATGAACATTGAGGTGCTGACAGCGATCTGGTTTTTGTCCTTCACCCAATTCTCGTTATAAACGGAAATCAACATGCTCAATACATCTTCTGCCCGCTGTGTGGAGTTATCCTTGAATGACAAGTCTATGACTGACGCTTTCTCGCTGTTCAATGAAACGGACAGATTGGACGAGCAGGAGTTGACGGCGTTATACAGACTGGATTTGCCTACATATAATGTATATGCCTCGCCTTTCACGTAATTGGGTGTTGTATGGATAATGATTTTTCCCAATGGCGTAGTGATGGAGTCGAGCAAGCTTCCCTTTACGTCCTTTTCTTCAAGATCTGTCCCGTTACGTATAAAGTCGGATAGGTATAACGTACCGTCCGGCTGTATTTCCAACGTAAAACCGGCTGATTCATTCTCAGGCAAGTCATTTATCGTTACATCCACCGGTAATGTCAGTCCATAGGCTACCTGACGGTGGAATTTTCCCCGAACGAAGTAATTCATATCCAGACGCAACCGTTTAACCACTTCGGTCATTAAAGACGGTGATCGAAAGGTGATGAGTTCGTTATTCACATTTGTACCGGATTGAAACAGCCCGAACTCCGAGAAGGATTCCAAATCCGAGGAGACCGACTTGCCTTTGGAATCCTCTTTGATCAATACCGAAGCGGTGCGTGTATATACGGCAGGAGTACGTAACAGATAGGCAGTAGCGACACCGATCGTTGCCACTAAAGACAAGACGAACCACTTCCATCTTGCGAGGCACAGGTATAACAGGTCCTGTATTCGCAGGAAATCATCCTGCTGCCCCGGTTTTATATTCTTTTGATTTACGGTCATCATATCTGATTCTATATTATTTTACAATCAACACGGTAATGGTCGTCAGCAACGAGGCCAATGACATCCAGAAAGAGGCTGAGCGGACGTTATTGCCGTTGACGGTCGCCTGCCGTGCTTTCATTGAGTTGGGTTCCACATAAACGATATCGTTCTGCTGCAAATAATACACAGGAGAAGCATAAAGGTCATATCCCGAATTCAGGTTGACCTGATACAGGGTTTTTTTCCCGTTTTCCTCCCGTTGTACCAGCACGTTTTCCCGTTTCCCATAGACGGTAAGGTCCCCGGCCATGCTTAAGGCCTCCAAAAGTGTCAGCTTGTCCTTTTCGATATTGAAACGTCCGGGGGTGGCAACCTCGCCCAACACTGAAACGGTCAGGTTCATAAACTCCACTGTAACAACGGGGTCTTTCACGAGATTCTTTGAAACCAATTCCTCTTTTATATACGAGGCGATCTCCGCGCGTGTCATTCCTGCCACATGGATATGTCCCAGCACAGGAAAATCAATATCCCCATCCTTATTTATTGTATATCCTGATATTCCCTGACTATTGGATGTACCTGATGTCGTACCAATCTGTCGGGATATGATCGGAAGGTTGAAAAGGTTCATTAATAAGGGGTCTTTGCTGTTGACCTGTATGGAAATCTTGTCTTCTGGACGTATCCGGATTTCCAGCGGGTTCAAGACTTGCTCTGCGGTACCCCGTTTCAGGTCCGTGAAATAAGCGACTTTCGGTGTGGCACATGATCCCAATAGAAAGGCCACGGTTAATAAGGATAAAATGTATCTGATTTTCATATTTCATTGATTTTTATTTGTTGGTTTTCTGTTCCGATTGAAGTTGTGCGATAGATTTTGTCAGCCTGATGTTGGCGAGAGTCCATATCAATATATCACCCAAAACGATCCAGTTCACATTGAGATAAAGGGACAGAAGAATATTGAGCAGTATGAATATAGTTGACACGGAAACAATGATGATCATGGTATTGCGCTGCTTTATTCCGAGAGCAAGCAGCTTATGGTGGATATGGTTCTTGTCCGGCAGGAACGGGTTCTTTCCGTTGCGTACCCGATGCAGGTAAACCCGGACCACATCACAGCAAGGAATCAGCAGGGGTGAGAAGGCCAGCACCATCGGATGTACATTTCCTGTATTATCGTCTAGTCCGCACATGGTCAGTTTGAGACTGAGGAAACAGAGCATCATGCCGATGGTCAAACTGCCTGTGTCGCCCATGAAGATCTTCCTTCCGTGTTTGGCGTTCCCGAAAACATTGTAATAGAAGAACGGCACCAACACTCCCAATGTGGCAAACGCCAGCATGGCATAAACATACTGATGGAGCATAAAGAAAGTCAGTCCATAAAATAGGCAGGCGATACTGCATAGCCCGGAAGCCAGCCCGTCAATGCCGTCAATCAGGTTGATGGCATTGATGATGAAGACCACGATCAGGATGGTCAGGGGATATCCTAACCATAACGGCACCGCATGGATGCCCAGAACACCGTATAGGTTGTTGATATATACCCCACCGGCAATAAGCATCACGCCGCACAGAATCTGGATGACAAACTTGGCACGATAACGGATACCGATCAGGTCATCGGCCATGCCAACCAGATACAGAACCATGATGGAGCAGAAAGCAAAAGCCAAAGAGCACACGTCGTTCCCGATTTCGGACAATATCTCCGAATGTCCCAGCACCATATTGATTCCTAGCAACAGGGCTATGGTGAAAAACACTACCGGCTTGAATGCGATACCACCCAATCGGGGCACCGCACAATGATGTACCTTCCGCTCATCGGGAAAGTCGAACAATTTCTTACGGAAAGCGATTAGCAGAATCTGGGGAATGACGATACCCGCACAGAGAACACAAAGCAAAAATGCCAGTGAACAATTTACAATCCAAAAAATACATATATTCAAATATTATTTTATTTGTGTAAGGCCACGAGGAAGGGGAACTTCATCATCTCCTTTTTGTGTCATCTCTCAAAATTTGTCACAATCGGAATCATTGATGACTTCAATCAAATCGGGATGAACTTCTACCGATATACCCATAATCCCTTCAAGCATCACAACCACCCGGCGGCGACGTTTTCCTTTCACCCGCATGAATACGCCCTTTACTCCATTGAACTTGCCACCGTAAATACATATGTGGGTACCTTTCCGTATGTCAATCTCTTCCGGTTTATAATAAATAGTGTTTTCTTCATACTGCGAGGCAATCTTGATAAAGCTCTCCATTTGCTTATCCGGCACCACGATATATTTCAGTCCCGTGCTTTTCTCCCACATCATGAATTGTAAGAAATTATATTTTTTTTTGAAATCCGTGATCTGTTTTCGGGAAGCATGCACGAAGACGAGATTCGGGATGACTGGTACAAGCCTTTTGGATTTCACTCCGTGATAGACCCTTACGGCATAGTGTTTCGGTATGAAATACTCTAGACCATCCTTGCCTTTGAGCATCTCTTCCGCCTTTTTTTCTCGTTTTTATAATGGATTCTAGTTAGATCGTCCCTTGTGGTTATGGGAGTACTCATTCGTCGTGTGTTTTTAGTTATTACGGCAGGTCAAGATATACCCATAGTTCATCCCAACTTATGTATTGGTCTGTATTATAGTAATTTATGTCTTTTTTTGGCTGTCATATCAACCATTCATGCCGTCTTTTATCTTGCCGCATTCCTATTTTTTCTCCATAAGAGAAATAGAGGACATAAATATTTAACATATATAATTGATTTACAGGGATTATTCGCTGTAAATACAATCTAGTTTACTCAACATTTGTTATGTAACCACGACATTTAACGAGGTGGCTATTAAGGTTTTTTCTTTGTTTTATGCTATTATGTTCAATAATTTATGTATTTTTGCATATTCAAAACATTTCTCTTATGGGAAAACCGTCATTTATTCAATCTTTTTCAAGCAAGAATTTTGTACTTTCACGGGGCTTTTTTTCCTTTCTGAATCCATCTTGTCATACAACTGAAAGTATAGGGTATATACTTGTTCATTATATTCCTATGGCATTTAGGGTGTTTCTCTTTCTGAGAGAAATGGGGTGATTGGTATTTTGATGTATATCAAATATTTATAAGATTGGTATAATCAATTTGCTCAACAAATAATCAGTTTTTTCTAATCATACCTCTTATTTTTTATGGTATGACTAATATTTTTCTTCTGATTTTTAGTGTTTTTTGTGTTATCTTTTGTACTTTTGCATTTACAAATCTTTCTCTCAGAAAGAAAACTTCAATTTGTATAACATAATTCCAACTTATTTTTTGTCAGATAAATAAAAATAATAATTGCCATAGAATAACAGCGGGCCGATTGGGCACGTATGCTGAAACCTATGGCGTAAACTGTTTTATAATGTGAATTAAAGTGTATTTAAAATAATACTGTTCGCTTTATCCACTACGGAGGTGTCTAACGATGCAAGATAAATCCGTGTAGTGCTTTCTGAATCATGTCCCATAGCTTCGCTGATGGTAGCCAACGGAATGTTTTTGCTTCTGGCGATAGAAGCCCAGGCGTGACGTGCCACATAACTCGTCAGCGGAATAGGAAGGCCGATTTGTTTTCCCAATTTCTTTAGTTTTGAATTCACCAGCTGGGCTGCATTCTTGTATTGTTTCCGTTCATCCGTTTTTGCGTCGAGAATGATCGGCAATAGATAAGAAGAACCTATGGTATCGTATTTATCTATGATTTCTTGCATGGGCTTTTCCCATTTGATTACTAGCTGTTGGTTGGTCTTTTTTCTGCGATATGATAAAAAACCGTTTTGCAAATTACTTTTCTTTAGATAAGCCATGT
>VOFG01001196.1_pt1 | contig 78001 bp, 88 predicted proteins | sample 5384171 | NCBI WGS metagenome assembly VOFG01 (sample SAMN12384726, study PRJNA508395) | human gut metagenome | isolation source: healthy gut F | host: Homo sapiens
AGGAATTATGGATTTTGAAGGAGAATGTAACACGCGGACGGCTTCCGTATTCCAGTTGAGGCGGAAAGAGGAAAAGGTTACTTCAATGCTGAATCCAACTCCCGATTTCCTGAAGGTTTAGTATGGAAGTCCAAAAGAAAAGCGAATAGATAATTCCCGATTTATTTACCCGTATCATGACTTGCCATACGGTTACTTCTGTCAGGTGGTAAAAAACGGCTGATAAACATAGCTCTTTTGAGAGTTTTAGCTGCTTGTTCAAGCAAGGGAGTTTTTAAGGGTGTAAACCACTTTCGATAAGACTATCAACGATTTGTTGACAGCACCGGAAGCCCGTGCCATAGATGAAGCGGATGTGTCCGGCAGTTCCGTTGACACCACCGCCCGTGTGGTCTGCCTTCTGTCGTTTATACGCTCCCTTGTATGAGAAGCATCCGCGATGACAGGATAATGTTTTATAGCCTTGGCATATTTTAGGCAATATCTGTTGATTACTTTTTTTTGAAAAGTAGTTATAGAGATTGTAGGAAAATGAAAAGCCACTCCAAAAGTGATTTTATTTATTCTGTTTTTCTCTGAATTCCTTCAATTTTTTCCCAATAAATGTAAAGTCATTGATTACTTTAATTCCGTCTTTTGTTCTATCGTATTTTTTTCGCCATTTCCTAATACCATATAGATAAAATTTTAATCCCTCTTCCGTCAGATCTCCAATTTTTATTTCAGTATTGTCAGTGGCTCTTTCACCTTTTTTAATATTTCTTTAGTCGTCAATCCATTATCTTGTAGAAAATGGATAATATTCTCAAAAAGATAATTTGCTCTGCTTCATCTTTATTCATTTTTGCTTGTAATTTAATGGTGCTTAACTTTTTTGTTTCTAAATCAACATCTAATCTAACCGTCTCAATATCAGAAATATTGTATAGTTTTCCTTTTCTACCAGGTGCTTTGATGTGAGCTCCTCCTTTAGCTTTATTTCTAATTATACGTTCTTTTTTTCTATTTGATCGGTTTTTTTAGCTGTTGGACTTGTAACTTCATAGACTCCTACAACTTTACCATTTTCAACAACTACAAAATCTACTCTTCTCCTTGAGCCGCCTACTACATCTATATCCTTAACGCTTTTTCCATCAACATCTCTTAAGTACCTTTCAGATAAAATTTCGGCATTTGGATATTTATCTTGTAGCCATGCTTTTGCAATAGTTTCTCTTTCAAGCCCTGCTGCCTTGTTAGGGATTATTTCGAATCCAAAGATATCAATCCATAAATTGACATCCTTGACATATCCATAAAGTGTAGGGTTACTTCCATTTAACCAAATCTTGTTTCCCTGTTCGTCGTACATCTGAATGGAGTACCCAAATAGTCGGACACAATGGAATATTGCTTACCTTCCTGTATCTTTGCTGTTGGCACAAACGTACCTGCCTCGAATACCCAGGTGGTAATATCCTTTGTCGGTTCCTTTAATGGATGCTTTCTTCCTCATCCGGTTGCATATCGGTGACTTTGTAGCTCCACTCATGTATGGGCACATTCCCGTCCCATACCCAACGTGTGACCTTTCCGAAATACTGCTTAGCCGTGCGTCGTCCCAACGCATCATACCGGAACTCCACCGGTCTTCCGTCCGGACGTATAACTTTCTTCAGCATCCCGTTGGAACTCCACTCGTAAAGCCACCCGTTCCCGTTGCTAGGCAACGGATGACCCTGTTCCTTCTCCATGCGCTTGCGGTCAGAACCTTACACCCGTTTCCAGCAACTGCTTGAACTCACGGAAAATGAGGTTCCCCTCGTCATCGTAGTGATAGAAACAATCCGGGTCCTCCAAAAGTTTTCCACCGGCACCGTATTTGCGGTCTTTCTTGTCCGGTGTCTCAAAGAGGTTACCCACGAAGTCCGGCACACGGTAAATCACATCCGTTTCCGAACCTTGCATAGTTTCCTGCCGGATAAGGAAATCGAAACGGTCGTAGTCGTACCGTGTGACGGTGCCCGTCAGCTCATTCTCCTTGGAGAGCAGGCGGTTGGCGATGCCCCATTGGTAGCGGTAGGCACCTTTCTCCATGCCTCCCGACCGTACCGACTTGTGTACCTCCCTGCCGAAACAGTCGCGTTCCGTCCTGACAGTCACACCGCCGGAAAAGGTGCGCTGCACCTCCAGCCCGGTATTGTCACGTACCCATGACGCTTGCCAGCTCTCGCCCGCCTGCATGGTCTGCAAGTTGCCTTCCCGGTCGTACGTATGACGGATGTCCGCTCCCAGGCTACTGGTGATGCGGGTACAGTTGCCCTCGCTGTCGTACGTGCGGTTGACGGTATATTCTCCCTGTTTCTCCTCAATAATCTGTCCCGTCTTCCTGTCACGGGTGAACTCCAGCAGGTTCTCGCTGTTTTCCGCCTTGACAAGCATACCGTCCTTGTCATACGCGTAGAGGGATACCTCGCCGTCGTACTGTTCTTCCTTCAGGATGTTGTCCAGCCCGTCATACAAGTATTCCGTCCATTTGTCCCCGGGCGGTTTACCCGTGTGACACGTCCGGCACCGTCGCGCTCATACTCGCGGCGCAGCCCGTCGAAACCGATTTCCGTAACGACTTGTCCCAGCCCGTCCAGCTCGAAGAAATAGTTGTCACCCGCCTCGTTGCCGATGCGCCGGAGCTGCAACTCGCTGTTGTAGCCGAATGTAATCCGGTGGCGCTCCTGCTCACGGCTTTTCAATACCCCCAATGCCCCATAGGTGAACTTCACCTCGCGGATGTTGTCCGTGGCATGTACCATGTTTCCCATGGCGTCGTACTCGAACCGGTGCACGTTGCCGTCCGGTTCTTCCAGCCGTATCAGGTTGTCCGCCCGGTCATAGGCGTACCGGGTGGCATTGCCTTTGACATCCACTGCCTGTATAAGCCTGCCCCTGCCATCGTATTCCCACCTGCGGAACAAGCCGTTGGGGAACCGTAGCAGTTCGAGGTCGTAGCGGTCGTTGAAGGTGAGGGTATAGACGCGTCCCTGCCCATCGGTAATGGTATGCAATACGCCTCCCTCGTAAGTGTATTTCACGGTCTCCCCGCTGAGGGTGGTGCGGCTGACGACACGGCCCATCCCGTCGTAATCCCAAGAAAGTTGTTTCCCTCCCGGTGTGCAGAGCAGGACGAGGTTGCGGTTTCCGTCGTAGCTCAGGAACGTATCCTCGCCGTTCTCGTCCGTTATCCGGACGGGTTGACCGGACTCGTTGTAGGAAGTCTTGCGGGTATAGCCTTCGGGGTTGACCGTGACCTCCAGTTCCTGATATCCGTTGTACTGCTGGCGCGTGATTCCCCCATTGGCATCCACTATCTTGTAGATGAGCTTGTCCTCCCCGTAATGGTATTCGGTTTCGGCACCCTCTCCGTTACGGATATGGGTGTAGCCTTTGCCGTAACGGATGAAGTACTCCATGACGCCGCCGTCCCCCCATGTATGCACACAACGGGCGTTCTCACCTTTGCCCTCGTATTCCCAATGGAAGGCCATGCCTCCCTGGTTGGTCAACTGTACCAGCAGGTGCCCGTCGGTATAGACAAAATGCTTGCTGACATCCAGCGCGTCGGTGGTCTCCACCATGTCGCCCCGGTCGTCATAACGATAGCGGACAAGCCTGGTCTCCTCGCCATCCTGTCTCATGGACACACAGCATACCCGTCCCAATCCGTCGGTTTCCACTTTCAGGCGCTCCCCCGAGAAGATACGATTTCCGCCAGTTTTCCAGCCGGAAGCGTATTCGAAACAGATGCGGAACCCGTCTTTGGTGAATATGTCCGATACCATGCGGTAGCCGAAGCGGTTCTCCGGTCCGTCGAACCGATATTGAAGTCCCCGGATGTCGGTCAGCAGGTAACCCTGCCCGTCAAGCGCCCAGTGCAATTGTTCCTTGCGGTCAAAATAGGAGTCTCCCGGTTCCAGCACGGGCAGGAAAGACTCCCGTCCGTCGGCATGGCGGAAGAGGAAAGCCCCTTCTTCCAGCCGCCGGATGCCCAGGTTGTAACTGTGGTGCCAGTTGTAGCCCAACGGGCCGTCCACGGCGGCATCGCTGTAATAAGTGCGTTCCCAAACGATGGGGATGGGGCCGGGCAGCTCGAAATCCACGTTGGTGTGGTACACCCTGCCTGTTGCCGCATCGATCGGCTCGCCGAATGTCTTACATTTGATGGGCTGGAGAATGTCCGCCAGCCGGTTCTTTCCTTTCTTTCTCAGTCTGTCAATCAGGTCCTGGAACTTGTCGCCCAGTTTCTTCCACATTTTTCCCAGCCCCTTGAGCCCGAACTTCATTGCCAGCGCGAACATGTCGATGGTGGGCGGCCCGCCCACGAGCACCGGCTTGCCTACGGAAGTGATGGTGGAGAGCATGGATGTGGGTGCCAGCAACGCCTTGCTCACCTTCTTGGGCTTTCCCTTGCGGGGAATGGTCGGGATGCCGACCAGGTTGCAGGAGAGCGCCGGATGTGTCAGCGTGGAGCAGGGGGCACCGTCCGCCAGCACGGTCGCGCTGCCCATCCACATTTCCGACTCGGACATGCCGCTGACCAGCGGTGCCGGGTGCAGGACGAATGCGGGCAGGTGCACGATGCCTATGCCCGCCTGCGCAATCCACTGGTTATGCACCTTCACCGTAGGTGCCATCCCCTTGAGAATGCTGCACGCCACTCCCGCCACCCCTTCGGTGACGGGCGGCATGGCGGCGGCGATGCCTGCCATGATGTCCGCCATGAGGTCATATACTTTCCCCACATGCGGCACGGGCATGACGGGTGACGGCGGTGTGACCGTAGGGTGCATGTCTATCCCTATGGCAAGGTCGCCGAACTTGGCTACGGGCATGCCCGGCATGGATGGGAGCAGTCCGCCCAGTCCCGCCTGGAGCTTGTCCAGGGCAGCCTTTGAGTCGGCGAAAAGGTCGGAGAATCCCCGTCTGGTGCTGTTGTTGTCAACGGCATCAGCTATATTTTTCAACACATCTGACATAGTGAGAACGGTTTAGAAGAGTAAAGAAAGGAAACAGCCGGAGAGGTTAACCGGAGTTGTCCGGCTGTTTCAGAAAAGGGATTGCTTATGCATCCTGTGCATAATCGCTGTTCCAGTCATTCTCGTCATCCCCTTGGTACCTTCCAGCTTGATGACAAAACTCTTTGCCGGGAAGTAAGGAGTCAGGTGAATGTCGAGGAAAATGCGGTCTTTCTGCTTCGGGTCACGCTCGAAGCGGAGAATCTTGAACTTTTCAATCAGGCGTCCGGGACCCTGGATGCTGTCCAGGAACTTGCTGATTTGTCCGCGCAAATCCCTCTCCGCCTTGCTGTTCCAGTTCTCGAAGGCGCGCCGGTTGAGGAAGTCCATCAATACCTTGGTCACCCAGTCGAACACGCGGACCACCGAATAGGTCTGCAAGCCCAGGTTATCGCCGTTGAACAACGTCTTGGCGGAGAACGCCATCACCTTGCCGTATTCCTTCACCATGGGAATCAGGCCAATCTTCTCCAGTTCGGAAATCTCGCTCTTCTTCAGGTTGAAAGCCACTCCGTCCACCTCGCTCATGGAACCGTATTTCTTGCCGGCGGTGACCTGTGCCATCACCGTCTTGTACACGCTGCCCGCCAGTGCTGCGGAAGGCGGAATCAGCAAGTCCTCCGTCTCGCCCAGTTCGGCATAACGTCCACGTCCGACCAGGTAGTTGCAGGCCATACATACGTTGGACTTGTACACATCGCCTCCCGACAGGTTGGAGTCGAAGAACATCTCGATGACATCGTCCGGCTTTTCAAGGTCGGCGAAGTCGGTATAAATCATCACCTTGTTGTCATGCGCTATCTTCGCCCATTTCTCAATCACCTTGTTGGAACCCAGGTAGCCGGGGATGACCAGCAAGGAATAGTTGGTACGCAGGTCCAGACGGTCGTAGTTGGCACGCAACTCGTCCGCAATGGCATCGATGAAGAAAGAGTTGTCCAGGTCGGTGAGCTGCTCCATGGAAGCATTGACAATGGAAATGTTCTTAATTTTGTCGGAGTCCGTATTCTTGTAGAAAAGCATGACCGTACGGTATGACTTCTCCAATTGTTTCACCTCTTCCACCGCCTTTCAGCTGGTTCTGGGAAAGCAGGTCGGAAACGGCCGCCGATTTCTTCTGGACACAGTTCAATCATTTCGCTGATGGACTTGTTGCCTTGCAGCATGTCCACCCACATTTCGAGCCGTTTCTCCAGCTCCTTGCGTTCAGATGCCCGTTCGGGGTCTGTAAGGAAAATGTTACGGCGCGCCTTGCGCTCCGGATTCAGGTTCTGTATGCCGTCCACAGAGGACTCCAGGACATTGAAACCACCAAACTTAGCCAGGACCTGTAGCTCCGCGTTCAGGTTTCTGGGCTGTGCCGCAGCCTGCTGTTGTTGTACGGCTGCCTCCCTGTGTGTGTTCTGTTCACTCATAGCTGTTGTCATTCATTTGCAGGGTTAGACTTCTCATTTTTCTTTAAATCGTCCAGCATGGCAGAAAGCGAATTGACGAATGCCTCGCGTGTCGCCGGATTTTCCAATACCCGTTGCAGCACCTTGTTGGAGCGCAACGACTTCTCCATCCTATCGGCGAACTGCTTTTCCGTATTCAGTCCTGACAGGAAATGACTTTGCTCCGTCATTTTCTTGACAGAAAAGTCCCCCACATTGTGAAAACGGAAGTTTTCCTCCACGGGAGCACCTTCCGCATCGGTGAACTCAATATCTATCTCCGGTAAGAAATGCGCGAAGACCTGGTCGATATTGGTCAGCCCCGTGATTACTTCGGGAGCCACCGGTTCGTCTTTAGTCAACTGCTCCACCAATAATGTCCGGTTTTGTGGAATTTCCGCAATGCCTTCGGAGGCGTCAATCTTCACTTCGTTTCCGCCGATTCCGTAATTTCCAAGATCCATAAATTCGATATTTAAGTTTAAACTATATGTTGATTAAATTCTCTTTCAGTTGAAAATGCCTCCTTTTCTTCTGGCTTTTGCCTGCCGCATGGAGGGGTTCTCCACCAGTTCCTTCCAGTCCTCGCCCAGCCATTCGTGAAGCTGGCGTTCCAATACCTCGATGTCAATCGGCGCACGCACCTGCCTGCCCGTATGGAGCGCCAGGTGTGCCGCGTAGGTGAAGGTGGAGCTCCGTCTGATGTCTTCGGAAAGATAGCTTCCTCCCGCCAATGCCAGCAGGAAATATTCGAACGCCTGTTCCAGCTTTCCCTCCTCGTACCGCAGGAAGCCGCACATCCGGTAGCCCTCCATGACATAATAGGGGTCCTTCCGTTCGACAGCTTTCCCGGCTATCCCCTCGTATAAAGCCACCGCCTCCTCGCGTTTTTTTTCTGCCGTCAGGATTGCCGCCTTCATGGAAACAGCCATCTTCCAGTAGCTGTATCCCGCCGCCTCGCCATCCTTCATCGCCTTTTCCGCCTCGCGGATGGTCTTGTCGCTGTATTTCATGCTGCTTTTGTATTCGCGGATAGCATAGCAGGCTTCGGAAGCGATGAAGAGAGCGGATATCCGAATATTCGCATCCTTCAGTTCCCCGGCGATATCCAGGAGCTTCCTTATTTCCTTTTCCAGCGGTTTCAAATCCTGTTTCCGCGTGCAGTCCATGACCGCCGTCACCTGCTGTTTGAACCGGTTCTCGGGCGCAATCAAGTCGTTGCCGGCATCCGCCCGTGCCATCCGGTTATGCAGTGCCGCCGCCATGTCAAAGTGGGGGCGTATGTGGACCACCTCCGGCGACTCGTCCAAAGCGACACTCCTGTTCTTTTTCAAATCAATGGTTGTCAGACGGATGCCCTGCGGGACACCCTCTTTCAGTACCTGTCCGAACCATTCCGTCCGGGGAAACTCCCCGGATTGTTCCGGAGGAAAATAGATGCAGAAGAAGGTATTCTCCAGGCGGGATATGCACTCCTTGAAGCGCAACATCTCCTTCCACAGGTTTGCCGCTGTGGGCTCGGCCGACGTGTCGGGGTAGTACTCCATCTGGAGCAGCCCGTCGTGCCGCAACGCCTTGAGCATGTCATCCTTCTCTTCCGCCTGCTCCTCAAACCATCCGGCATACTCTTGCCAGAGTTGTGCGGCATATTCATCGTCATCGCCTCTGTAGGGCGTGTCGAAACGGAAAAATATGTCATCGAATTGTCCTACAGGGGAACGCTCTATCTCCAGGAACTTGTCCACCAGGTCCACATCGTTCCTTCCGACAATCCATATCGCCAGTTTCCAGTCTTTCTTTCCGGCTATGTCCGCCCAGTAATCGACCGCCTTGTAGTATTCCTGTATTACAGATGCTGATGCTCCCATATCCAATCCGTTTATGAATTAATTTTCACAATGCCTCCCGTTACAGTCATGTTTGCCGTTCCCTCCACAGTGAGGTTCGTGCCTTTCATGGTTCCGGTCTGTGTATTCAAGTCATATTCCTTTGTCGCCTCCAGCTTGATGTTGGTGGCACTGCCGTTGATGATGTTTTTTCGCTGCTGAACACCATACTTTCGTTGCCCGAAACCAATGTAATGTTTTTCTTTCCTTCGATGGAAATCGTTTCCGCCTGCATACCTATGGACTTTTCGTCCATTACGATAACGGACTTGTCCTCGTTGGTGATGACTACGCTCTTTTTCGCCGTAATCGTAATGGCGTCCTTCCCGTCCAGCAGGATCAGTTGTTTTCCCGTCTGGTCGGTGATGACAATGCTTCCCGTCTCATCGTCGAAAACGATGGCGCTTCCGCTGCGCGTGATAATGCTCTTGGTCTTGTTGTTCTTGTCCCCTCCCTTTCCTGAAGCGGAATGGAACATGGCTCCGGTCACATAGGGGCGGTCCGGATTGCCGTGTTCGTACCCCACCATGACCTGGTCACCGACTTCGGGAACAAACACCCATCCGCGGTTTTTGGATACGGCGTCGCTTACTCCCGCATTGGGGCTCTGCACCCTGATCCAGTTGGTTGTTTTCCCGTTTTTCTGCCAGTCGAAACTCACTTTCACCCGTCCCTGTTCCTTTTCGTCGTCATTTTTCTTCACCGTCGCAAGCTCGGGCAATGCCAGCGGGAGTTTTGCGTCGGGAACAGGGATGTTTACCGTTCCGTCAGGAATCCCGGCAAACGTGTTGGCATAATGCCCGTCACGACGCACCTCGTGCGTGATTTCGGTGATGCGGAATTTTCCCAGAGGCGGCAGGTTCATGTCACCAGGGAAAGAGACCTCAATGACTTCGCCTATCCGGATCCGGCATGTCTTTCCTATGCCCCTTATGTTCAACAAATTGGCGCCGGACTCATTTTTGAGGACCTTCATCTGTCCGTCCAGCCCCGCCTTGTCGGCGATGTGCGGATTGGCGGCGGCAGTCGTCTTGGCCCCATACGCCTTTTCGGAACAGTCATGCGCAATGGACTGGAGGTCATTCATGCCATCGGGTTTGGCGGGCGTGTCTGCATTATGTTGTTTGTTCTCCTGCGCTACATAATCGTATCTTGCAGATTTGCCCGGCACCAGATTTGCCACCAGACGTACCTCTTCCAGGTCCACATCGTACATGATTTTTTCCGTGTTGTCCTTGTCGGGTTTGCCGAAATAGACTTTTTTCCCGTCGTAATAGAACCACTCGCCGTATTGGGCGGAGAGCCGGTTCATAAAGTCGAAGACGCTCTCGTTGTACTGCGCCATGTAAGGGATTTTGGCGGAGTATTTGGGATTGGAAGCCAGCGGGACCTTCCCGTATTCCTGTGTCGCCTCCTTTATGATGGCGGAGAGGGTCTGGTCCATCCACGAGTCGAGCGTCCCGTTGTTCTCATACAATATCGTGGGGCTTGCTCCGTGAATGGCCACTCCGCCCGCCTCACCCATGCTTCCGACCATTTCCACCTGTGTGACAACCCCTTCGAAGTCATAACTTTCGCCCGTCTGCTTGTGGGCGAACGAGATGCTGACAGTCTCCCCGATGTAATTGATGAATTTTTCAGGTGTCTGCTTGAACGTATTGCCGGGCGAGAGGTAATTCACAATTACAGTAAAGGCGTGATGCCGGTTAAACCGCTGATGAAGCCGCAGTGAAACGAACTTCTGTTCCTCTCCTTTCACTGTCACCTTGGTAGTTACCAAATTCAGAAAACTTGCTCCCATACTATCTTTTGCTATGAAAATTAATTAATCAATCCGACCAGTCGGTATGTTTTTTGGTGCCGAAATAACCGGAATTGGTATATTCCGGCACCTTAAAAACTTTGATTAGAAAACAACCGTTAGTTGTTTTCCGGCCAATCCTGTACAAATGTAGCCTCGTCCATCTTCACTGTCTGTGCGGAAATGGCGAACTTGATTGTCATCGGATAGGGGTTGGCCACATTCAGTGCCTCCTCGTATTCCACCACGTAACCGTTCTCAAATACCAATTCCTTCATCTTGGCATCCTCATCCGCTTTCTTGAAGACGATGCTTCCGTTTACGGGCTGATACTGTTTGAACATTTTGTCCAACACAATGGTGTCCGGAGTAGATTCAACCTCCACATAGATTTTACCACCATAAATGTCAGATGCCGGACGGCCTTTGGGATCCACATCGCGATTGAACTTGACATCCCATCTCAATACATCAAACTCTCTTGAGTCTGAAAACTTAAATGACGCTTTAAATGCCATATTCTCAAAGTTTTAAAGTTTGTAAAAAAGTTGATTACGGAATTTCCGGCTACCGGCGGTTCGGCGCCTCCCCGCCTTTGGCTTTCAATTTCCGGGGGCTAATATATGGAGCTTTCTGAAAATTACAAAAGTTTTTCGGGAAATTTTTGCGATATTTTTGGTTTTTTCAAAAATTATGTTCGTTAACATAAAAAATCTGCCCTGAAAAGTGGCGGACTTATTTTTTGCCTTATATTTGCAATGTTCTCCTGCGCAATTTTTAAATCTTATTGATTATGGATACAGGAGTTGGTTTCATTAATCTTGATGATTCTGTAAAAATTGCGCTTAACATAGCACTTGCAGTGGCTCGTGAAAATGCGAACGAGTGTTACACTCCCTCGCATTTGTTGAAAGCTCTACTTCATAAAGATGTAGGGCTAAGAGATTTTATAATAAGTATAGGTAAGGATTTGGGGTATCTGGAGGAATGGGCGGATGTCCATATCGAACAATGTCCGAAATCCACCCGGTTCGCCGAAATCAAGCCGTCGGAGAAGATCGACGCCGTTTTCCGTGCCGCCGACGACGCTCGGATACAGATGGGGCTGTTTGACATCAATCCCATCTGCGTGTTGCTGGCACTGACGAAACCGGGCATCGCCTTTTCCAGTGACCAGCTCAGGTCTTTCCCTATCCTGGAGAAAGATATCCATTCCATATATACAGGCAACGAACCGGCGGGAGTCTCCGGCAACGTGCCGGAGAGTTTCATTCAAAGCTCCGTTTCCTCTTCCACTTCCTTTCTTGCCAAGTATTGCGTGGACCTTACCGCCACCGCGGCAGACAGGCTTTACCCGACCATCAACCGTGACCGGGAGAACCGCATGGTCATGGAGGTGCTGGGCAGCCGCAGCAAATCGAACGTGCTGATTGTCGGTGATGCCGGGGTGGGGAAAACAGCCCTTGTGTACGGGCTTGCATGGAATATAGTCAACCATAAGGTGCCTTCGTTCCTGGAGGGAGCCCGTGTGTTTGAGCTTGACAATGCCTCGCTCATAGCAGGCGCCACCTACAAGGGGGAGATAGAGGACCGTTTGAAAAACATCGTGAAAGAGTTGCGCGGCATTGACAACGCCATCCTGTTCATTGACGAGATTCATATCCTGCTGGACAGCCGGCAGGGCAATTCCGGTGCCGGCAATGTGCTGAAGCCCGAATTGTCGCACGGCGACCTGACCGTTATCGGTGCCACCACCATTGACGAATACCGTAAGATTATAGAGCCTGACCATGCGTTCAACCGCCGTTTTGAGGTGGTGCAGGTCAATGAGCCGGACTTGAAGTCCGCCATACAGATGCTGCATTCCGTCCGGCAATCATACGTGGAGTACCACCGGGTGGGAATCAGCGACGATGCCGTGGCAGAATGCGTGCGCCTTGCCAAGCGGTATGTGAAAGACCGCCGTTTGCCCGACTCCGCCATCGGCCTGCTGGACATGACACTTTCGGCCATCAAGATGGTCAATGAAACAGGAAGGAAGGATACGGAAGCCTTGCTTGCCCGACTGGACGAGATAGAAAAGGAGGAAAAAACTCCTCAAGAAAAGGCGGAAGAGTTGAAAACGCTGCTTTTCCTGATGCACAACAAATTAAGCCCCATCCTTCTGGGCGTGGTTTCCGATGAGGCGGATATCCATGAATTGCAGGAGTATGAAGAGCTGGCGGCTTACCTGCGGAGCGCACTGGCCGCCATCCTGTCATTTGCGGAAAAGAGCATAGAGGAGGTAGGAATTTATGAGGTTGCCGCCGTTGTCGCCAGCAAGACGGGTATTCCTATTGGCAAGATACAGTCGCAGGAGAAGGAACGCCTGCTCAACATGGAAGACTACCTGCGCCGTCGGGTTGTCGGTCAAGACCAGGCGCTGAAAACACTGACCGATGCCATTCTTGAATCCCGCAGCGGTATGAACAAGCCGGGCCAGCCCATCGGCTCCTTCTTCCTGCTGGGGCCTACCGGCACCGGCAAGACCGAACTTGCCAAGGCACTGGCGGAGGCGCTGTTCAACGATGAAAAGTCCATGATCCGTTTTGATATGTCCGAATTCAAGGAGGAACACTCCGCCGCCCTGCTTTACGGGGCGCCTCCGGGATATGTGGGCTATGAGGAGGGCGGTATGCTGGTGAATAAAATCCGCCAGCAACCCTACGCGGTGGTCCTCTTTGACGAGATAGAGAAAGCGCATCCGTCCGTCTATGATATTTTCCTGCAAATCATGGATGAAGGGAAACTGCATGACCGTCTGGGCAAGGAAGGGGACTTCTCCAACTCCATCGTGCTGTTCACCTCCAATGTGGGCAGCGAATGGCTGACGAAGCAGTTGGAATCGGGCAATGTGCCGGCTACCACCCAGATTATGGAGGTGATGGGGCAGTATTTCCGTCCGGAGTTCCTGGCGCGTCTGTCAGAAATCGTTCCGTTCTCTCCTATCCGTGAAGATATCCTGTTGAAGATATTCGATATACAGTTCAACAGTGTCAGGAAACTGCTGGACAAGCAAGGTATCGGTATTACCATCAGTGACGATGCCCGTAAAATGCTTGCCCACAAAGGATTCACTCCCAAATACGGCGCCCGCCAGGTTGCCGGGGTTATCCGCAACTACCTGCGCAGACCGATTTCGCGGCTTATCATCAATGAAGAGCTGTGCAAAGGAAAAAATCTGGAGGTGGGTCTGGACGAACAGAATGAATTAACCTGGAATATTCACTAATAATCAAGTACAGTATGTTTGGATATACAGTATTCTTAAAGATCGGCAATCTTGCCGCTTCCTCACTGGTCGATATGTATAAGGACAGTTACCAGCTTATCGGCTGTGAGTTCGGGTTCGCCCAGGGGATAGACATCAAAGGGCAGGCCCAGACCGAAGTGAAAGGCGGTACGTTCTATGTGACTTACCCCCATCTTCCCAACCGTGACATGATCCAGTGGATGCTGGATGCCCGCAAGTATCAGAACGGAGCCATCGTGGTCCATGACAACCAGGGTTCCACGCTCGAAAAGATACTTTTGAGAAAGCGACCTGTGTGGATATGGAAATCAGCTATATCCGGCAGGGGAAGAGCTATATAGCAACCAAGCTGACCGTGCAGGCTCAGAAGCTGACGTTCGGGTCGGAGGAATTTGAAAATCAGTGGGTATTTTAAAAACAACAATGTTATGGGACTCTTTAGTTTTCCGCAAGTGGACAGCAATGTGAATGTCATATTCAGTGTTGACGGTGACGAGTATGCAGTGGAACAGTTCAAAATCGGTTTTCACCAGCCTGTCGATGGCATAAAGAACCAGCCGGAAGGGGAAGTGCGCGGCGGACGCATCATGATAACCCTTTCGCAAACAGTGAAGAACAACATCTACGGATGGGCCGTGAAACCGTGGATGAAAAAGAGCGGGGCGGTGCTGTTCAAGACCGGTACGTCCGGGGTGATATTTGAGGTGGCGTTCACGAATGCATATTGCGTCAACTTGAAACGGGTTATTGAATCTTTGGGGACAAGGCTTGTCAACTACCTTGATTTTGTCTCCTGAAAGTGTAAGCGTGAATGGTATTGAATTTGATAATCGGTGGGTGAAATAGTTATGCAAGGAAGAAATGAATCAAATATTATTTCGTTGGATTTATATACCAATTTATTAAGTTCTGGTGACTTATATGAAGGATATGTTGAGAATTGCGGTTATGCATTTTATGAAAATATCCCTGTATCTACTAGTATTAATAAAACTACGCTTATCTATGATTCATATAATGTATGTAAATTAGATATTTCTCCTAAAGCATATAGAGCTAGTTCTAAAATTTGTAACACACATTTAGAACAATATGATGATTCATGGTTTACTCCTGAAAATGTTCTAAAAGCAACTTCTGCTTTGTCTTTATCAATTATGGTAGATGATGTTACAGGAATAGGAGTTGCGGATGATATTTTACTTCCATTTGTTTGGGCTGGTGGTTGTTTGTGTTATATTGCCGCTGTTATATATTACAAAAATGTAGGTAATGGAAATTCTCATTATCCAGGACCATGGTCTGAAACCCAAATACCTAAAACGCACTATACGATGAGAGAACCTATTGCAATGCCAAATCCTGATAATTTTTCGAATGGAGGAGGTAATTATTTTTTGCCAGGATTAGCTTATGCAATACAGGATTATTATCAAGTAACTTCTGTAGATACTGTTAAAAATACTTTTATAGAACATTCTGTTGAGCATAATTATAGATATAATGAACAACAAAAGTTTAAAAGTGAATATTTTTATTTTAACCCTAAGCCACAAAAAGTTGTAAAGCCTTCGATTATTAATAAATTCAAAATAGCTAGGATAATAGAACAATTATATTCAAAAACATTAGTATTGCCTAAAGATAATACTAATGTTGTGCGAAAAGAACATGTTGAACCGATATTTCAAAGAAAAAATCTGAATGAAAAATAGTATATTATATAATGATTTAAGTAATATGTTTGTCGTGATTCTGATTTCTTTAAATTTATTGTATCCATATACTTTTACAGGAGTTTGGTATCGCACATTTTTATTACTAGGTGCTATTGCCAGTTTTTATACATATCAAAAATTGAAACAAGCAAAGAATGATAGTTGGATTTTCCGTTCTTTATCAAGATTGAATTATATGTTTTACTGGTGATGTTTCTCTGTTTTTTTATAGTGTTTTTAAATAAGGATATATTGTATAATGTGTACATATTTCCTTTTTACTTAATCTTGATAGGTATGTATTTAGGATTCATAATAACACGTATTTTTTATTCTTAAGTTAAGTTGATTAGAGATATGGCGCAGTATAAGGTATTAATTATTTATATCATTTCTAATGGTTTGTCAAAAAATCATTTGAGGATGAATTGGGAAAATACGGACTGGAGCGATTGGGAGAGCAAGACATCTTCGCACTTCCCTTAGACGAATACCGTACGAAGGTACAAGCATTCAAAGCCTACCTGCGAGCCTATTCGCGCAAGCATCTGGACAGTCAGGACACAGTATTGTTCGTGGAATCACGCATGAATCCGGAACGGACCCTGACTGCCATGCTGCAAACTAATCTGATGAGTGAGGACGAATAAAAGATTACAGATATTATGAGTGCACAATCGTATATCAAACTTTGGACCGCCGAGCCCTCGGAACATGATGAGGTGCAGGCTTACGACCTGTTGAGTTATGAATATGACTTCCGGAAGCCGACGACCCCATGCGGGCAAGCGGCCGGAAAGACCACCGGGGGACAGATGCAGGTAAGCATAGCCGGATTTCCCTCGAAGGAATTGCTGGAATGGATGTTCAATTCACGCATCCTGAAAAGCGGGGAGGTGATGAACACCTCGGGAAAGCTGGGGACACCGAAGGAAACCATCAGGTTCAAGGGAGCCCAATGTCTGGATTTCCATGTGCATTCGACCGTAAAAGAGAGTTGTACCTCGCTGCTTATCCATTTCAGGGAAATGGAAGCCGGCGATTCGTGTCACCTAAATTTGAAATGAGATTATGAACTGGTTTGCTGCCTTGTTTAAACGGAAAGAGCCCGGAACGGTGAATGACCGTTATGCGATGAAGCTGTCCGTATGCCGCGAGACATACACGGTAGAAGAATTTGACCTGCAATTCAAACGGAATACCGACCGTGACGGATTGCCGGAAGGTGAGGCATACGGCGGTTTCGTTACCTGTATCCTTACGGGTATGCCGGGTGACGGCCTGCTGCGGTGGGGTGCCTACAGCCAACCATGCGAGGACGGTGACCTGCGGGTCTACCGGAAAGACAAACCGGACCAGGAAGCCGTATTCGTCCTGCGTTTCGTGGAAGGGAACTGCATCCGTTTGCAGCGTAAGGTTGACCGTATGAACCAAAAAAGCGGCATTATACTCCTGTTTGCCGCAAGGGTATTGCAATTCAGTGACGACGAATTTGAGAACAACGAATGGCGCTGACAAGTATGGAAACGAAATTTTGCAAACTGCCTCTGGATTTTGGAGCCTTGCTCAGCGAGGATGTGGAAAACAGCCGCCTCGCGTCCTGTACGGAAATAGAGTCCATCGACCAGTTCATCGAGATGCTGATTGACACGGCTCCCGGGGGGAGCACGCCTTTGACAAGGAGTTCGGCTGTGAGATTTTTTATCTTGATTTTGAGAGTATCATTTCGCATACCCGTTGGGAAGGGCAGTTTTCCGACTATATCACCCAAGCCATCACCCGGTACGAGAAGCGTCTTACGAATGTGAACGTCCGGGTCATTATCGACGATACCACCCGGCAGGACAATGTGTTCGAGGCTTCGACCATAAAAAAGCGCGTACAGGTATATGTCTATGGCAATCTGGTGCATACCGGAGAGAAGCGTTGCTTTTACTATGTGATTTATTTAGGACCCATTTCAACCCGATGACAAGCGTATGAGTATGGAGAAATATAACAAGGAGCAGATCAGGAACCGTATGCTGAAATACGCGGCGGCGTTCTGGGGAATCAAAAAAGCGGAAAATTTTGACCCTGTCGTCAAGCTGATGCTGGAGGCGCTGTCCAACGAGCTGTATATGCTGGGGAAGACTTCACGGCCATTGAGACGCGGCTGCTGGAAAAAACCGCCCGCATTCTGACACCGGACATACTGACCTCGGCACTTCCCGCACATGGTGTCGTGCATGCCTCTCCCATCGAACCCGGCTACCTGATTACGAAAGAGTCGGGCATGTATTATGAGAATGACCTGCTGACCCAGAAACTGTCCGCCGGAAGCATTTCCTTTTATCCGGCCTGTGACACCCTGCTGCACAAAGCCGATGTGAAATACATGGTGTGTGACGATATACTCTATCAGGTGGACCATACCCTGTCGAAAACCATGATTGCCCGTACGGAAACAAGGATGCCCGCACGCACGGTGTGGCTCGGCCTGGCGGTGGACGACTCGCTGACAGACCTGGAAAACATATCTTTCTATCTTGACTTCCCCAACCTTACCGAAAGCTATGAATACCTGTTCCTGCTTCCGTGCACGGAATGGTCCGCCGGTGGAAACCCCATCCGGATGGAGCCGGGCATCTATGAGAAAAGCCGGTTGCCGGAGGAATCCACCCGTGCCTTCTTCCGGAGCTATGATGTGATGTTCGTCATAGACAAGGAGGTGATGGAACTCTACAACAAGCATTTCCTGCGGGTTTCGCAACCGGTCCCCCTCGATGAGGTTGACAAGGAGCCCCTGCCGAAAGCCTTGTCTTCCTGTTTCGGGGAGCGTGTGCGGGAAAAGATGCAGGAAAAGCTGGTGTGGGTGAAAATCGTATTCCCCGCCCATTTCACTCCGGAAATCCTGGAGGAGCTTCATGCGGGCATCAACATCGTACCTGTGGAAAACAAGCTGCTGCACGAACAGACCACCTCCCTCGAAGACACGTTCAGGGTGATTCCCCTGCGTACCGGCAATTACGAGTCCCTGCTGTCCGTGCACAGCGTGAAGGATTCGGACGGAAAGAGCTATCATGAGCTCCAGTATCCGGTACCCGGCTCCACGGAGAGTTACGCACCTATTCCATCCGCAAGGGAGGCTGCGAGCGTTTTGACTCCCGCTCCGCCAAGGAACTGCTCGGCTATCTGCTGGACCTGCTGGATGACGAGACCCACGCCTTCCATGCCGTTTCGAGTGTCAAGCTGCAAGCGCTCGCCGGCCAGATGGAGCAACTGACGGCACAACTGAAACAGGCGACCGACAACATGAACGAATACAGGGAGACACCCTATTACCTGATGATCGACCAAATGTCCGGCAAAGGGCAGGTCACCGTGAAATACTGGACCACCCACTGCGAGACAGGCAACCAAATACAGGCCGGTGTGGAGCTGTCGCCATACGCCACCACCTATCTGGACCCGAAGACACTCGCGCTTGTCAGTACCACCTACGGCGGGAAGCAAGCCCCCAAGAACCGGGAACTGATCGATATCTACAAATACGGGATTATTTCACACGGGCGTGTGCTGACGCAAAACGACATAGCCAGCTTCTGCAAGAAAGAGCTTGGCGAGCTTCTGTTGCGGACAGAAATCCGCAACGGGGTGGAAATCAGCCCGGTGCCCACCGAAGGGCTGATACGCACCAAAGAAGTGCATCTGGTCCTGGGAACGAAGCTGGACGGGCCGTCGCAGGAAAAACAGATGAAGGACAGCCTGCACACCAGACTGTCCGCCTGCTCGCCGGACACATTCAATTACCGCATATTCATCGAATACAATAACGCATAAACATAGAACTTATGGACCCTGTCACCCAACATCTGATTTCATCGTACCTGCTGATGCCCGTGCTGACTGTGATTTTCGGGATTGCAGCCTATTTTATCGCACGGAAAAACAAGCTGCTCAACAATAAGAAACTGATTGTCTATCTGCTGCTGTGCGGCATTGTACTTGCCCTGCCCGGCCTGTCGGGATTCATGGACTACAACTTCATGCCCTACATCTATGTCCTGCTTGCCATCCTGTACTGGACCGCCGGGTATTACAACCGGTTCCTGCTGCGGAAAGTGTTCGCCTCGGGTAAGGAGACACCCTCTTTCGGTATCCGGTGCCTGCTGACGGTTACAGTCGTGCTGCTGGGCGCGGGGCTCTTCTCCGTAGTGTTCAACCTCTGCAACGAACTCCAGTACGGCGTCTGGGCCTCCACCTGCCTGCTGCCTTTCGCCTTCCCGCTCCTGTACTCCCAGACGGTAAACAGCTATTTTGACATACCCCTTGAAATATACAAGGTCTGGAAGTATTCGGAAGAGTATGATTCGGACTCCTTGTACATCAACCGTGAGCGGAGCATCGTGGTGGATGTGGAAATATTCCGCAAGGTGGACGATTCCGCCGCGGAGCGTATTACCGGCAAGGCGTCCGAAGATGTCATCTTCGGGCATTGGTTCCAGCGCATGATCGACGACTGCAACCTCAAATCGCCGTCCTCCCCGATTGTCTATCAGAATGACGGCGGCGCCTATTACGAATGGGTGTTCTATACCAAATCCTCCTTTTTCAAGAGAAGGTTCTATATAGACCCGGACGTCACGCTTGCCGAGAACCGGCTGAAAAGCCATGATGTGATCATAGCCAAGCGCGTGGCGAACGAAATAGTGAATTACAAGGAATATTAAAAAAAACAGACATGATGAATACAGGAAAACAGAAACCGGGAAAGAGATATCCGCTGGTAAACTGGGCGGACGGAATGCCGGTCAACAAGAAGCATTTTATCCAGCTGGAGGACCATTTCACGGACCGGCTGTGCGAATACCAGTCATTCCAGCTGAACCGTGCCAATTACGGGCTGCTCCCCTTCAGGAAAGGAGAAGCCGTTTCCGGTGATTTCAGCATCACGGAACTTGTCACGGGCACTCTGGAAGTCCGTTTGAAACGCTGCCTCGCCCTTACCGCTGGCGGTTACCTGATAGACTATGACGCGGGGGGAGACAACGAGCTGACCGCCAGTTTCCATATCGCCATTGACGAGACGGAGGATAAGGACCAGCGGTGGGATGTCATTCTGATGGCAGACCCTTTCGAGCGTCTGCCTTCGGGCGTCCCGGACGAAAAGGAGACCAGCCCCCGCCAGCCTGACGCGCTGCCTGACTACGCGTTGAGCGTCGTTCCGACGGGGCAGATTGACGGCAACAACCTGGGAAGGCACTTCCTGGTAATCGGCCGCCTGCGCAAAAACGGGAACCGCTGCGAGGTGGACGGGAACTTCATCCCTCCCTGTACCAGCATGTCCAGCCATCCGGACCTGAAAAACTACTATCTGAAATTCGGGCAGCTGGTCGATTCCATCGAGAAAGCCTCGTCGGATATTCTCGCCAAGGTGGAGAATGCGGAGAAGCAGACCCCGCTTGCCGTGAACATCGGCATGCTGTGCCGCCATGTCATGCTGTTCATATCCGACATCTATTTCTCCTACCGTAACGAAGGGCAGTACTATCCGCCCCTCCGTTTCCTGAACGTATTCTCCACGCTGGCACACCGCCTGTATGTCTGCCTGGGATTTATGAACAAGGAGGAGAAGGAGGACCTGCTGAAATATTTCAACGAGTGGAACGGCATCAATCCCGGCGCTTACGAGGGGCTGTTGCGGGAAAACAGCGGCCTGTTGTACAACCACCAGAACATCCGTCCGCTGATGATAACCGCGGAGCGTTTCCTGTACCAGTTCAATGACCTGTGGACCACGCTCAGCCGGCTGGAATACATCGGCAAGCACAAGGAAAACATCGTGGTTGCCGAACGCTCCAGACAACCGAAGGAGACGAACGAGTCACGCTGGAACATATTGGACTGATCATTCATACAAGAACAACCATGGCAGAAGAGACAGACAAAATCGTATGTTTTGAGGAACGCCCCCATCTGTTCAACCAGCCGGATACCGACTTCAAGGCGGAAGTGGTGGCCAGCGGGCTGAAGGAGGGCGGGTATGACGCGGAACGCACCCTTATCTCCAGGCGGGGCGACATGCGTCGCGGCTTCTCGAAGGACATCCAGGAAATACGCTCGGAATACTCCCATTACGACCTGACGGATTATCTGTATCTCCACGTGAACAGGCGCAGCATTTACGACGCCCTTCCGGAAGGCATCTTCCACAAGAATCTCCATCAGTCGGGGAAAATGTCGAAAGAACAGGTACTGGATGAAATCCGCATCCACCGCGAGGAGGAATTCTTCGCCCGGCGTTTTTTCAAGCCTTTTGAAATCTCGCTGGACCATTTGCTGGTCGCCTTCCAGAACAAGGAGCGCCGTATCGACGAGATGAACGTGCACGCCGACTTTGTGAGCATCTTCTCCGGACAGTGGCCGGTGCTCAAGCTGCTGCCGCTCCATCTGGCGGTCATGCTGGTCCATCTGCTGCCCTATCTGGAACAGATTACCGCCAGCCTTGCGAAGACGGGCGAGTGCATGAGCATCCTGACCGGGGTGCCTGTCCGCCTGAAGAGAGGCGACAAATGCGTGACAGAGGCACCTCCCGGTCTTGTCCCCGGTTAGGCCGGTGCCTTTTGGGCGACACGATGGTGGCGGGGAACCGTTTTGCCGACGGCACATACCGGCTGCTGCTGGAAATCGGCCCCCTGTCCGCCCGGAAAATGGAGACCTTTTTCCCGGGAGCCGCCAACAACCGGATATTGAACGCCCTCATGGAGCTGTTCCTGCCATCGGACAAGGAGATACAAGTCCGCTATATCATCCAACAGGAGGACGCGCGTTTCCGGCTGGGTACACCGGACGGACAGTGCGCGTACCTGGGAATCAGTACTTATTTATAAAGAAACAAAACATCATCCGACATGAAACCGAAAAATAACACCGAAGTGAGAAAGGCCTATCTGAGGTTCTCCGGCTACCTGACAAGCTGTATCGTGCTTGCGGTAACCATCTTTGCCTGTTTCCTCAAAACCTCCGGCACGGAGGTGAAACGGATTACGGAGCAGACGCTGGAATACGACCATGTCTATGCCAGGGGAGCTCGCCTTGGCAAACAGCGTGGATTCCGTGTACCAATACATGAAACTGATGAACACCTCCCCGAAAATCAACGACGTGCTTTTGCAAAGTGTGGTCAGCACACGCAAGATGAACCTGCTGAAGGATATCCAGGGCATGGATGCCAGGGATTGCAGGCTTTACAGCCGGCTGCTGGGAAATATCAACATATTCCTCGGGGTGAAGGATTCCATCCGCCTGTTGAACATTCAGGAGGAGATGGTAAAAAAAGACCTGATGCAGTGCATCCAGGACAACTGGAAGACACGGCGCAGCCTGAGTGTGGGACCCAATAACAAACAATGAGAACGCTATGATGGACAATAACAGAAAAACACTGAACAAACGGGAAATCCTTATGGGACACGCATACGTATTCCTGTTTTTTTTCCTGACAACCGTGGCGTGCTGCCTTGCCATCTTCATGTGGAATTCGGACTTCAGGATGTTCGAGCAGAAGGAGTTTGTGAAAATCAAGATGAACCGTATCAAGGACTTCCAGCAGGAACAGGCCGAAAGCCAGATGCCCGTGGACTCCCTGTTCCGGAAGATAGAGGCTTTCCAGCCCGGCGTGTATGCCCAATACGAGGAGGACGACATCCACTACCTGATAAACAACCTGCGGAACACCTACGAAAGGAACAGCTGGGACAAACGGTACAAGCTGTTCATGCATATCGCCGATTTTTATGCCATGTGGCTGTCGGACAAGAAACAGCTGTGGAGCATCGAACAAAACATACGCCTGTTCAAAGCCAATCTGGAGGAGTGCGAGATCGGCTTGCGGAAGAAAGAGGAAGACCTGCGCTCGGGAACTAAAAACAAATGACGCCATGGGAAAGATTCGTACCAGAAAGATTCTGTTTGTAGTTGCAGCGATGCTGCTGTGTGTGCTTGTCGCCGTGCTGATCCGGCTGTTTTTTTCCAACCGTATCGTACGGATGACCCTGACGCCCATCGAGGTGGAAGTCGGGGAAGCCGTTCATTATGCGGACAGCACCCGCAACGCGGGTTCCTGGCTGTGGGAGTTCGGCAACGGGGATGTCTCGCATGAACGGAGCGGACAGTACGTGTTCAAGGAACCGGGGCGTTACCAGGTCCGCCTTCAGGTGGACCATTCGCTGGAGAAGAAGCAAATCGTCAAGGTGAACAGACGGGCCAATAATTACGGAAGCGACCAGCTGGTCAAGATAGAGGCGCCGGCGACCGCCTTCCAGGGTGAAATCATTTCATTCAAGGGGTACGGGCCGTCGAGGGAATGGCGCTGGCAGTTCGGCGAATCGGGCATTGTGGACTCACGGGAGCAGAATCCGCTCTATGCCTACTCCGAGCCGGGCAGGTACGAGGTGCTGCTGACCACGGAAGAGACCCAGTATCCGGTCCGGCACACCATTGAGGTTCTTCCGCAGTATGCGGAGAACGACTCGACGGACGTGCTTGTCGTTATCGGCAACGACATCCGCGAGCATTTGCAGGCCATCGTGGACGGCAAGCCGTTCAATGTCCATTACAATTATATCCTCAAGAAGTATCTCTGCGGAAATCCGGACATTGCGGTGACGGTCAACAATAACAAAAAAGAATGACTTCTACCCTATTGCCAGGGTTTGAAAATCATTGCCCGTCGGAAGACCCTCATCGACGAGGTGTTTGTGGATATGGGTGACAACCTGAATAATGAATGCGTGATGCAACTGATGGTGACGCAGCACGAACGTTTTTCCGAATCAAAAAAGTAATGTGAGGCATGAAAAAGAACTGTTTGTCAATCCTGTTGAAAAGAGGATGGATTTGCGGAAGCATTATCTGTCTGGCGGCCTGCGGACCGGTACACCGTTTTACACGCGTGAAGAATGTCCCCGCGAATATGTACGGAACTATTCCGTCGAAGGCGTGAAAGTCCCCCGCAGCCTGTCGCTGTTCAAGCATGACCCGTGGATTGTCTTTGCCAACGAGCCGGGGACAACCTACCTGAGCCCGAGCGGGAAGAATGAAATGCGCCCCGTGAACTATATGGATGCGTTTCTGGTCATCAAGCGCAAAGGCGACTGGCTTCAGGTAATCCAGTATGACCCCGCTATCCTGAAAAACGGAAGACTGAAAGAGTGGAAGCAGGCCCGGTATTGCGGATGGATCAACCGGGACAACCTGTTGCTGACCCGAAGCGGTGTGACCGACATAGCTACGGGCTTCAAGAACAAGCAGGTGGTGATGCCGGCCGACAGCGCGGCACTGGCTGAACCGGAAACGTATTTCGTCGATGATTCCGTAAAACTGTTCAAAGATACCGACCTGACACAGGAAGCGGGCAGAATCCCGTTCTACGGCATTGTGTATCCTTATCAGGCATCGGCGGACAAAGGATGCGTGCTTGTGGCGGACCGGCCCAAACTCGACGCCGACAGTATCGGGGGATGCCTGTCGGGTGGATAGACCGGCAGCTGCTGACCGAAATAGGCCAGCAACTGCATGTGGATATCGCCTCGCTGCCCGACAGCGCACTGCTGTTTAAGGACAGCGAACGAAAGGATACCCTGACGCTGGTATCCGATGATATGCGGCAGGTACGGGAGTTTGCCGGGCGGCATCCCGCCATCGGTACAGTCCGGTGTTGTCTTACCGGCACAATGATACGGCGTTCTGTTTCAGAACGCATGTGCCGATGCCGGTCATTGACAAACGGGAAAGCTATGTGCTGAACGTGAACGGCCATCCGATTTATTACGGAACCTTCAAGAACAAGATAGAAAAGGACCTGCAAAAAATAAACCTCGTGTTTGTCCTGGAAGGAAAGGATAAGGCCATCGAACAGTTTCCTGCCGTGGTGAATGCCATCCAAGGGTTGCAGTCCCAGCTGGCGAACGATGAGAGTTTCTCCTTCAAGTTCGGTGCCGTGCTCACTTTCAACGAGCCGGACAGCCAAGAAGATCCCATCTGCAAACTGACTCCCGACTATATGGAATTTCTGGACTTTTCTGTCGGACAAGGCACGGAATGCGGAAAAACTGAAACCTGTGTACGGTAGATTCGGCAGCTGGTCGGGTGTCCGCACAGGGGTGGAACTGTTCAACAAATGCCGGGACGAGAGCAATGTCCTGGTGGTGGTAGGTGACAAGGGGTTCAACAGCGAATGGGCGGATTCCACTCTGGTGGACCGGCTGGTGGAGAACAACTGCCGGTTGCTGGGATTCCAGCTTTACGGAGGAGAACCGGACAACTTCAACAATTTCGTGCTGCAAATCGGGAACATGATAGACTGCTCGGCTCCACGCATCAGCCGGAAGAAACGGGAACTGATTGTGTATCCCGAACAGCTGCGGAACGGAAACGAATATGCGGAGGTGAACCACAATACGTATTGCCTGGACTTTCCGAACCGGAGCATGACACTGGGATGGCTTGTCTTTCCGCAGAAAAACGAGTCGCTGGAGCTGGAGGGGCTGACTACCGCCGTGGACTCCATGCTGTTGCAGGTGAAGTTTGACAATACGCTGTTGGGCAACAGCCTGACAAGGGCGTTTGAGGAGGTGGGAACCCACCGGTATAAACTTGACTCAACGCTGGTGGACTACTATCATATCCGCAGGTCAGGCGTGCAACCGATATTGTCTGTCCTGCCGGGTATCGAGCCGGGATGGAAACTGCCGGCAGAGCCTGTCGTATTGCCCGACTCGCTTTCGTCCGTAACGGACTATTACCTGCTCGTCAATGAAGAGGAGTTCAAGCGGCTGAGAAAGTATGTGGAAGTGCCCGCCAAACTGGTCCTGGACTATAAATATGAGGCGGTCAGAAAGAAAAAAAAGCAGGCAAAGGCCGATATCTGCAACTGCCCGGAAGATTATCTGCCGGCAGATACAGAGGAGGCTACCATACGTGTGAAGACGGACAGCCTGAACATACCGGAATATGCCCCGACGCGCCGTGTGAGAAGGCAACTGGTAAGGCATCTGCTTTCGGAACGCAACAGGGACAAGTACTGCAAGACGGGAAGAAGGGATTTCCTGAACATGCCTTTGTCGGAAGCGTTACAACGGTTCACGTCGTGTCCTGTGGATTATCCGTTCTTCGAGGTTTACCGGGTCAAGGACTTGCGGAAAAAGGAGATGATTACGGACGTGGAACTGGACGGGCTGATTGAGTATTTCAAGGAAAAGAAAAAACTGCTGGATGAGGCTGCCGGCAAGGCGTTCCGGTCCAACGGGCAGGCTTATTATTGGATTAGTCGTGATTTATTACCATAGTTGATTACTTGAAATTTTATTATCATGATTTATCAAGCTATATTGAAAATTCGTGGCAAAGAAATTCCGATACTTTATTACAATTATCGCTGCCATATCCAACACCATGATGATTCGAACCTGAGAAGAATTATTCAGTTGCATATACAAGTTTGTGAAGAAATCGGCAACCGGGAGAATCTGCCGGTCGAGGGGATTTGATTACGCTTGCGTTTGAATACAGCGGAGACGAGGCGTTTTTTTTATGACTGGCTGAATGGAGGGATGATGCAGGACGGGGAAATCCATTTTATCTATAATGAGGTGGAGGTTGCGGATATTTTCCGGTTCTGGGATTGCTATTGCGTGAAAATAGAGGAATACATGAGTGTCGGGAACGCTCCGATGATGATGGTAGTGTATTTGTCGCCGGGGATTATCAAGAGGAATAATCTGGAGGTGAGGGAGAAGGTTTGGAAGGTGTCGGATGTTTCTAATGGAAATTCCTCTTCTATACAAGAAGAAAATGATTATATATCAGAAAAATCTTCATCTTCTGTAACAATTTTTACACTTTCTGTTATACATGTGAAACCTCCGTTTAAATTGAAAAGGAAATTCCAAAATAATCCTCATTATGAAAAATAAAAATGCAAGAAGATGGGATTAATAAACTGACAGTTTTTGAATGGTTAACTAATCGAAAGACATTTAAAGAAAAAGGACGTTTGTCTAGTCAAACTGCTCAAAATGATGCTCGAGATGCATATAAAAAGACGTAAAATGTTTGATTATATGTTGTTATCAGCTGAAAATTTTAAATATGATGAAATTACAAAGAAAGTTGAAGATGAATTAAGTTCATTAGCAGCTTTGCATAATCCAGATCAAATTGCGGGTGGAAATTTTGATGATGTGACTGAAATGGGAGATAAAAGAATAAATTCATCTATTGGTTCTCAATGGGGTACTAAAGACAAGGGACGAGCCCAAAATTTAGAAGATGAATTACTAAAAGGTATTAGAAGGTCCTCCTAAAATAGATGAAGAACAACAGAAATATATAAAGATGAATGTTATTTTTGCAGAAGATTTAGAAATCATAAAATAATAAAGTTATGTATGAAATGTTTTTATTTAATAGTGTTAATTCAAAGATAACACAGAATGTGAATGAAGAATTCATTTTGAAATATAGTGACTATAGCTGTGAACAATTAAATTCTTTGTGGAAAGAGGTAGGATTGGGTAGCTATTATAATGGACTTTTTAAAATTATAGAACCTGATGATTTAAAAGATATAATAAATCAATGTTATATAATGGATGATGATGAATCCTTATTGCCTTTTATGTGTACTGCTTTTCGGTGATGTTTTTGCTTATGTTAAGAATAAAAGATTTGGGAACTATGTAGTATTTTTAAATATTAGATATGGGACATCTTTGATTATTCCTGACAATTTTGTAGCTATTTTTAATAAGGTAATTCCCAATCAAAGTTTTTTTAAAAGGATGGTTTGATTTAGAGAACTATGCCTTTGTAAAAGAAAAAATTGGCGAAATAGATTTTGATGAATGTTATGGATATTTCCCTACATTATCAATGGGGGCAATGAAAGTATAGATAATATTAGCATTGTAAAAATGATTCCTTATATTGATATGAATGTTCAAATGATAGATGTATTCGAACGAGCTGATAAATTCTAACTTGAAATAAAAATATATTTTATATGAGCGAAAAGCAAAATATAAATCATTTTACTTTGTCATTCGTGTTCCTTTTTATCTATTAGGCATAATTATGACTATGCAATGGATTATATGGAAAACGTAGCTCGGAACTTCACCAAGAAGTATCCCAGCTACCTTATCCATAAAAAAAGCGAAGAGAAAATAAAAGCTTTTTTGACTGATATGGTCAAAGCTAAAGTGGGAACCTTTGCCAATGCAGAGGCAAAGAACGTAGCTGTGACCGAAGTACGGGAGATAGCGGACTTGATAGCAGAATATGAGGGGATAGAAGGAGAACGAAACAGTTCTTCACTTTCGGCAATCATCCTACGGATGCTCCTTCTTTGGGTAGTACCGGAGTGGAACTTGCCATGAGCATGGATAACGGGGCTTCGGATATCCGTCCCATCAATGTAGCCAAACCTACAGGTGCATCGGGAAAACCCAAGATAATGAAACGAAGTGTTATTCGTGTAACCGTGGAGTTGGAAGTGTTGATGGAAACCAAACAATACCTGCATTTCTTGCAGGAACTGCCAGAGTTGTTCAGCCTGCATGAATTCCCGAACCTACGTTGCAGAGTAACATGGAAACAGAAACGGGTGAGCTATCAGGAATCTCCATTACCCATTGAGGTGAAGGTTGTGGAAGACCGTAAATATCAGCGGTGGTTTGTGACCTTTACGGTATTGATGGTGCTGTGTTTCATCGGGATTATCACACTGTTCTTTTCCATTCCGAACCTGTATAAGCAGGACATTCACTTTTTGCGGAATGATACGATTCATCAGGAGTTCTCCATTTCTAATAGCCGGATAGACTTGAAGAATGTTAATTTGATGAATAATGGTGGAAAGGATACGCTTGTTGTTAAGGATAAAAAAGTTATCATTGCCAAATAAAAAATGATGGAAAATTTGATTCAGATACATAGCGTAAAAAACGTGTTATCTCATAGCGGATGTCCAGAAGATCTGCTGGAGAGTTATTTGCAATTCTTACAAGCCGGAGGGCAACAGGTGCAGATTGTCAGAGGTGAAGTTACTATGATGTTCCAAAAGGAGATGCAATACCGTAAACGAAGGAATGAGGAGATGAAAGGAACCGTCACGTTTAGCAATAAGGAAAAACATAATACCGGAAACTCAGATATGGGAGTGTTTATCGGGATGGAGTTTATCCAATGCTGCTTCGGACATGGGATTCCTGCACGGGTGTTGGATGTGCGGAGGGTGCGTGGAGAGGTTGTGGAGATTGTAGTGAAATTTGGATGATAACATTGTAAATGTTAATATGGGAAAAGGTGACAGTAGAACAAGGAAAGGAAAGCGATTTATGCATTCTCCCCGGAAGTTTTTGAAAGAAACAATTAAATACTAGAAAGATGGAAAATAAGAGTGAATGTGGTATATATGAAGAGTTCTTAAAGAATTTTGATTCTGTAAATTATAAGAATAAGGACTCATCTATAATTAATAATGAATTTCAAAAAGTAATAAGTGAACTTTGTGAAAAAGATATGATTAATGTTGCTTTGCAAGCAGAATTAGATCGACAAGTTTTTTTAATAAGAAAGTCTTTTGAGTTTCAAGATGATGAAACAAAGGGGACAATTAAAGGATTATCGTGGCAAATGGCAGGAACACAAGATATGGCAAATGGAGACAAAATACCTTTTTATTGGCCTGATGTTAGAAATCTTACTAAAGAAAACTTCGAGTTCTTTGAGCAGCGTTATAAAAAAACGAATAATCTCTATGCAAAAACCGAATATGGTTTGATGGTATATTTCGGACAAAAAACAGACTGGTCGAAAAATAACAGTTTCAAGTTTCAGTTATGCAACGAATTAATCTCCTTAGCTCAAGAATATTATGGTGAAGCTCAAAAAGGAGAATATTTCAAATTGGGATATGTTCTTAATCGTTTGGAATTGGCTTTACAAATTGCAATAAATAGTAAGTTTGAAGATTGTCAAAAGGCAATCATTGAACAAGTTTTTGATATACAGCAATATTGGAGTGTAAATGATAACACAAAACATGTTCCTTTAAATTATTCAAGGTTCATGTTAGAGCATTATAGCATTTGTAAAAAATACATAGACTTTGAAAAAGTTATAGAGCGTAATAAATATGCTATCAGCTTGATAGAAAAAGATAATCTTTATATGGCCGCAGATGCTATTGAATTTACGGATAAGTTAAAACAAAAAATAAATCTTTCGATAGAAGATTCTTTAAGACAGAGAGCTGAGGTATATGAACAGATTGCCAAGAGCAGACAGGAAGATATAGCTTCAATGCATTTTATAAAATTAGCTTTGGATATTTATCTTAAAATAAAGGATAATACAAAAATAGAAGAAATGGAAAAATTATACTCTGAAAAGAGAAATACTTTCCAATTGACAGAAACTTCCATTCCAATTCCAGATGATTATATAAAGGCAATTGACAAAGCTGTAAAACAGACTATAGAGACTTGTTCTGTAGATGAATTGTTAGATCAATTTGCAGAGACTCCTTGGTATGAAACAGACGATTCTATCCAAACTTTATCTGATGCTGTGGACAATGGACTTATAGGTACCCTTCCTTTGTCATGCTTAGACAGATATGGCAACACCGTTAAAAACATATACACCGGCAGAAGGGAAATTTTGGTCTACATATAGTTTCTTTTTCAAAATTGGTACATTAAAAATGCTTAAATTGTTTGTGGCGGCCATTGACTCTCAAAAGTTATCATACGATTCTGTTTTAAACTATTTGGAGAAGACATGGTTAAATGAACCTATTGAGAGAAACTATAATAGTAAGAAAGTTTGTGTTGTTCCTTTGGATACTGTCAAGCCTGGATTAAAGAGGATATTTGATGAACTTAAACAAACAGATGAAAATTATATTCCTGATTATGTTACTATTGTAGATAGCTTAACACTTAAGATAGAAGGCCTTTTGAGATTTTTTATTGAGAAACTTAAAATACCCACTTTTGCCAAGAGACGTTCAAAAGATGGAGATGTCATAATGGAAAAACTCTTTGATGATATTATTGCAGATCTTAAGGGAACTCCAGAGAAACCTTCTAGTTTTGTCAAAGATCATCTTACCATGTTCAAATATGTAATGTCAGAGAAAATAGGGTGGAATTTGAGAAATGAAGTAGCACATTCTTTACTTCAAATCGAAGATTATTCGTTAGACAAAATTGTTGTCTTGTTCTGCTTAATTCTTAAATTGAGCAAATATGTGTTTATAGAACAACGTGAAAGTTAAAATCGCAAAAGGAATAAAGTGCAATTTATTAATACGGATTAACTGATTTAATATTTTGATTATGGATGATGATTTGAAAAAAGAAATATCGGATTTTTTCTTGACAGACAGTTCTAATTATTTAGCACGGTATAATGCTTTAATAGATGTATTTACAGACATAAGTACACGTAGTAAAATATTGGTAGATTTATTATTTTCTTTTGAGTGCAGTTTGAAATCTCTGATTTTTTTTTGAGAAGTAATTATGATGAAAAATCAACGTATAAAATTATTCGGACTCACAATTTAAACAATCTCTTGTCAAAAATAGACACAGCTAAATTTCAAGATATTGCTAGTTTTATCCTTGATGAAAATTTAGATGATATATCCGTGGGGGTTCGTTATACTCTTGAAGCCAATATTAAATTCAGAGAAAACGGCTCATTGGGGAGTAAATATTATGAGACAATAGCATCGTATCATTGGATAGATAAAGTTTATCAAGAGGCTAAGAGATTGAATGAGTTTGTACGTAGCGAAAGCATTTCTATGTTTGGACTTATAACCATAATTAATATTCAAGATATTGATATTAATAAATTGATTGATCGAGAAAATCGCATCAGGAATATTAATAAACCTTAGAAATATCCTAATATCATTGTCATAAAGAAAGGTATACTAACATCTGAAAAGAAGAACAACAGTACTTAAAGGGTGAATAATCTTTTCAGATGTTATGTTTATTTTGAATTAGATAGATTTACTTGTGTGAGGCATCATCTTTCAATCCCAACCTTTCACATAACTCCGGATTACTTTTGATTCGGTCCATTTCCTCATTGATGATTGCCTGAGCATCCAATTTAATCCGGTCATAGTTGCGCTGTATCTGCTGCATCATGATATCGTTTCCATCCTTGTCCTTGAACTCGTTGATGACAGGGATTTTCCGGTAAGCCTTTTCCTCTGCGCTGACTTTGGCATGGTCCACAATGATTTCAGCATGGAATATTTTCTGGTCTATCTTTTCGCCAAAATTGTCGGAAACGGCTCCGACAAATGTGCCCTGGGACAGGTTGGCAATCTTGGAAGCCGGGATGAGCGAGTCAAGCTGTGTGCTGATGGAGGTGGATACATCCTGGCGGTTGATGGAGACGGACTGCCGCTGCTGGAGCACTTTGCCGAAACGTTCGGAAAGCGTCTTCGCGGTTTCTCCAACCACCTGACCGCTGAAAATATTGCCTACCGTGTTTTGGATGACCTTCGACTCTTTTTCACCGTAATCGCGGTTCAACTGACTGAAATCCTGAAAGCCGAGACAGACCGCCACCTTGTTGCTTCGGGCGGTAGCGATGAGGTTGTCAATCCACGGAAAGAGATGGTCGGCAGCTCGTCTATGATGACAGTGCTCTTGAGCTGCCCTTTCTTGTTGATGAGTTTGACGATGCGGGAATTGTATAGTCCAAGCGCCGCCGAGTAGATGTTCTGCCTGTCCGGATTGTTGCCCACGCAAAGCAGCTTGGGTTCTTTCGGGTTGTTTATGTCCAACGAAAAATCGTTACCTGTCATCACCCAATACAACTGTGGGGAAATCATGCGCGTAAGGGGATTTTTGCCGAAGCGATCTGGCCCTGGAGCTGGTCCTGGGCGCCCCCTTTCCAGGCATCCATGAAGGGGGAAAGGTAGTTTTCCAACTCCGGATACGAGGTCAGGATGGTAAACAAATCCGAATAAGGCTTGTTGAGCAGTTCCACCGCATGCGGAAAGGAACAATAAATTCCGTTTTTGTAAATCTTTAAATACCAGATAATTGCAGCAAGCAAAATGATGGGTGACTCCACGAAGAAATCGCCCTGCTTTTCAATCCAGGTGCGATTGAGGTTGAGCATTATCGTGTAACTCGCCTCATACGCATCGGAGATATCCGTCATGAATTCCGGATTGATGGGATTGCAGCGGTGTGACCTGCGCGGATCGTCGAAATTGATGACATAGAACCGGGGCTTGACCTTGTACTTGTCCATGTTGTTCAGCAACGTGTTGTAAGCGATGGTGGAGAGGTCGTCGAACTTGTAGTCGTAGATGTAGCAACTGTATCCTTTGGAAATCATCTGGCGTATGTAGTTGTTTACCACGGCATACGACTTGCCCGAACCGGGCGTGCCCAGCACGATGGTGGCACGGAAGGGATTTACCACGTTGATCCATCCGTCATGCTGTTTCCCCTGAAAGCGGAAACTGGTGGGTAGGTTGACGGAATACTCGTTCTCCAACAACCGGGTTTCCTGCCGGAAGGATTCGTTTTCGATATTGAACACATCGCCCATCAGGTTATGCCTGTAAAGCCGGCTCATCCACAACCCCGCCATCAGCAGGCCGAGGTAACCTGCGGTAAGTGTTACGACGTACAGTATGGTGCTTGTCATGTGCGGCAGGGACAGGTCAAGCAGCCACCAGTTCAGAAAGAACAGCACGCATCCGGCTACCAGCGCCGCGTAGATTTTGGGCCAGGTGATTTTTTCACCCTTGACTCCATGTGTACCCAGGCAGGATATTGCCAGTAAGGTCACAGCCAGCAGCTTGGTCCAGAGGATACAGTTGAAAATGCCGGTCGTGTTGTTGAAATTCACCAGAATCCGGTCTGTCACCTCCAGGTTCAGGTTCCATGCGGTGATACTCGGATAGCAGTACACATAGACGTGCACCACCAAAAGAAAAATACTCACTGCCCTGCCAAATTCCATGATTTTGGCAAGTGCCCTCAAATCGTCTTCCTGTTGCATAGGGATGGGGATAAATGGTTTTTGAAAATTGTCTTCCGTTTAAATGCCGCGCGACTTGCGTTTGGCTTTCTTCCTCTTTTTCATACGGCGTGCGAAAGCCTCCTCCTCGTAATCCCTCGGGTTGGTTTCCAGGGAGAGGATACCCGCCGCCTGCTCGAGCGCGCTTTCCGGGCCCGCCTTGTGCCGGTGATGCTGCCAGAGTTCCGTTGCCGTATGTCCGTTCCGGTCGTTTTCAGGGATGCCGTCCAGCCACCTGAAATAGTCGTTGAACACGTTTGCGGAAAACTCCTTGCCCATGCGTGAGCCGTTGAACACCTCCCTGCGGTCGTGGTCAATGAAGGTGACGCCGTAGATTCGTCCCTGCTCATTCTCACGGAACACCACGCCGATACGTTTCTGTCCGAGCAGTTCCACAAACCGTTGCCGTGAGTCAGCCTGTTGCAAGGCGCGTGCAATGTTCGCTTGTATGGAGGGATCCCATTTCCCTTCCTTGAGCGCCTTCAGGTTGAGAAGCATCCGTTTTTCCAGCTGTTCGTTGCCAAAGCGTTTTCCAAAGCGGGAGCTTTTGAACGGAGGGCTGACCACCTTGCCGGCATCATCCGTGGCCGCATAGACAATGCCGGTGTAAGGCACGCCGTGGTATTCTCCCCTGACCTGTTTCGCCTCGATATTGAAGGTGGAAAGCAGGGCGCTATACTCCCCGAAGGTCTGGAAACGGTAACTCTCCAGCACCGCCTTGAGGGTGTTGCCAATCTGATGGCGGACATCCCCCAGGGAAGCATCCACTTTTTCAGTTCCGCTTTCGGATTCCGTTTCCTCCGTGTCCGCACCGTTGCGCAGGCCGAAGTCCGCTTCCAGCTCCCGGCAGGCGGTCATGGAACGGCGGTGCTCGTAGGAGTCACTGATTTTTTCCCTTGCTCGTCCACGCAGACGCTGACGATATGGATGTGGGTATTGTGGGTGTCGGCATGTTTGTAGGCGATATAAGGCTGGTCTCCATAGCCCATCTTCCGCATATACCGGTCGGCCAGTTCCGCCAGTTGGTCATCGGTCAGCCTGTCTTCCGGTGCCGGGGAGAGCGAGATATGCAGGACGGGCTTCTCCGTGTTGCGGTTTGCCAGCAGGTAGTTCTCGAAAGAGAGCAATGCCAGGCGCATGTCTTCGCTTGGCAATCCCAGCCGGTCGGAAATCATGCGGTTCCCCGAAAGAATCCCCGCCGCCCCGGTCGCCACCTTGTTATGGTTGTAGGCCAGTGCCCCGTACAGGCTGGCGCCATGACTTATCTTTGCAACCATTTCCGCTCGTATTCCTGGGTGAGTGCCGTGATTTTCTTGCAGAGAAGCATCAGCTCGACGCTCAGCTTCTCCAGCCTGTAGAGCAGTGACATCGCCCGTTTCTCCCCGAAATTGTTCTTCAAGGCACGCACCACCTGGTTGTAGTTGTTTCCTATTGCCTGGAACTGCTTGTGGAATTCGGTCAGCTTGATGTAGTAATCCATGGTCGCCTTGTCGATTCTCACTACCTTTATCTGTCCCGAGAAGATGGATTTCTTGATGAACAGCGTGCGGTCCCTGGCCCCGGAATCCGCCAGCAGCCTTTCAAATCTGGTGTTCTCCTCGGCGTTCAGGCGGAAGCTGTACTTGCGGTCCGCCGGGTCATTCTTGGGTTTCCTGCCTGTCCTTGTCCCTGTTGTTTTCTCCATAATGCATGAGATTGTTGGTTTGTACTTTTTTCTTTTCCAGAATCCGCGACTTTGGGCGGATTCCCCCGCCCGGGGGCGGGCAAGTTGGTCCTTGTCGGACAAAAGACTTTTGTCGGACAAGGACACAACTTGCTCTGTTCGCTTGAACAGAGAATCCTCCTTCGTCGGATTGCTGCGCAACGTTCACGGCGTGCTGTGGTCCGGCGAAGCGTGTTCCTCTCCATTGACGGATTTTGATTTTGCAAAAATTAGATACAGCTAACCGTTTGGTAAATAGTATTTTATATGATATTTGATGACATCTGACGACATCTGATGTCAGGTCGGGGAAATGTTGGCGGAAGTCTCAAAAATAGCCGCTACTTTTGGCACAGTGCATGAGGGCATACATTGGAACATTGTCCTGCAAGGTGTATTACTTGCCTGCCACAGGCGGTACATGGCACGGATGCGATATCATCCCTGTAGGTGCAATGCCATATATGTTGCATTGCATTCCTGCATGGCGGGATACATTGCATGAATGCAATACAGTACGGGTTACATTGGACTCCGTATTATATGAATGCAATGCACCTTATATGGCAATACCCTCTGGTAACCGGCAAGACGTTGGTGCAATAGGGTACGCAATGTATTCATGCAAGCGGGCAGGCAGTGCGTCATTGCCATATACCGACAGATACATTGTCATGTAATGAAACAGGAAAAACAGAACCGGACAGATATGAAACCAAATTATACACTCTAAATTCAAGCCTATGAAGAAGGAACCTTTATTTGTCGCTTTGAGCAACCAGAAGGGCGGTGTGGGAAAATCCACGTTCACCGTATTGCTCGCCAGTTACTTCCATTACCTGAAGGGATATAACGTGCTTGTGGTGGATTGCGATTATCCGCAGCATAGTATCAGCACCATGCGGGACTGGGAAGTGGGGGCCATTGAAAAGAACGTGCATCTGCAAAACCAGCTGGTGGAACAGTTCGGGACAAGCGGAAGGAAAGCCTACAGCATCCTGAACTCCACTCCGGAGGAAGCCCGGGAAACTGCCGGCCGTTTCCTTGAAAAATCGGGACTGGACTATGACCTTGTCCTTTTGACCTCCCCGGAACTGTGAATGTGCCCGGTGTCTTCCGGTCCGTAATCAATATGGACTATGTATTCACTCCCGTCACACAGGAAAGAATGGTTATGCGGAGCAGCATGGCTTTTGTCCTTGCCATCCGGGAATACATGCACCGTCATAAGGATGTGCCCTTGCGTGGCATCTATATGTTCTGGAACCGGATGGACAAACGTGTGTCCAAAGACCTGTATAACAGCTACACTGAAATTTTCCGTTCGCTGAAATTGCCGGCGATGGAAACCGTCATTCCCAGTGCGGAACGCTACAATAAAGACTTCGGGATAAAGGGATTTTTCTTTCGCAGCACCTTGTTCCCTCCAACCCCTTCCGCATTGAGGGGCAGCAATCTGGACTTGCTGGCAACAGAGATAGAAACCGTACTGAAACTTCAATAAGAACAATTATGGCTACCAAAAGAAGAACGGATTACCAAGTGGATGAGGAGGCACTGAAACGTATGATGGCCGGGGATGTAACAGCATTGGACAAAATGGCTTCTTCCGCTGAGGCTCCGGAAACAAAAAGCCGGCCTGCCCCTTCCCAAGAGAAGCAGGAGAAGAACTTCGCCGGTTCTCCCCAAACAGCAGGTAAGAAAATCCACGGATGAGGCATCCGGCCCGGATGAATACCGGCGACGGTTTCTGAAAGAGAGACTGTCCGGTTCAAGAAGGCAGACCTATATTCACGATGCTTTGTACAGGACTGTTGCCAAATTATTGCCTGTCATTGCACCGGACATGTCAGTTCCCATGTTTTTAGGCAGTGTCCTGTCGGACCACCTGGAAAGATATCAGGATGTTATCAATGAAATATATAACCAGGAAGCAAATCAAAACCCTTTGGAATGGAAGAAATAGTTTATTTGTCAGTAAGGATCGGCTGTGCCGGCTACTTGTTATACAAGTTATGGAATCAGAAAAAACGGGTCCGTAAAATCTGCGGGCTGCTCTATACCCCCGGGAAAAAAGAGAAGGAGGAAGAGGGAACATCGTGCGGTACAGGACCTGGCGATGTGATGGGAGCTACCCGATTTGTCTATCTGGACGAAAACGCGGGCATGTTTGCGGCTCCCTACATGAGCCAACCGTTGGAAACCGGGAACGATTATCTCGGGAGAAGAAGAGGCGGTGCCGGAGAATGAGGTGGAGTGCGGGCTTCCCCTGGAAGAGATGAGACTGTTGAAAGAGGAACAGGAAAGACTGGATGAACAGACTCCCGGCACGGAAGGTATCGCTCCGGTAATCACGTCCGATGACCTGCTCAATGCCGGCGATGTGCTGCTTAATCTGGATGGCGCCCAAATGAACGAGGAGAAAAAACGCCGGGCTGCCGTCACCTTGCATGCCATCCGGGAAACGGACATGTTTGAACTGATTTCATCCCAGGTGGAGAATAAAAACCTGATTGAGGAGCTGATAGACCAATATATCGGTAATGACGGAAATGTATTGCCGGTGAAAAGAAAGAAAAACGAAGGACAGCCGGAACATGCTTGGAGACAGTTTCTCTGAACCCGGCGGCAGTCGGTCCGATACGAAAGGAAGAGGCTTTGGAAGAACTTGCCTTGTACCGCTATCATGGTTGCCTGTTCCCGGTTTCTTTGTCATACCTGGCTCTTTAAATGTACAGATATTTTGATTATGTGGTTAGTGGCAGATTCCTTTCCGGAATTATATAGAGGCGAAGATGTTAATGAAAAATAATTCATTACGTTTATCCTATCTTTTTTAAGAAAAATATTGTATTCTTGAATGGAATCTGTATATTTGAAAACAGATTGCAAAAATGAATTATAGAGCTGTGATTTATCAGGAAAAACGAATGTCTGTATCGCGGCTGTGGGATTTGAATAACCGGTAAGCCATATCGGCATTGCAATATTTTAAAGGAGTGAAATGTTGCAAGTATGAACTAACTCCAATTTTAAAGGCTATGGGAAAACAGATTGCCAAACTAGGTATCCGTCCGGAAGACCTGAAAGACAAGACGGTCACTTCGGAACAGTTGGAAAAGACGAAAGGCGGGAAAGCCGCCGGGTCTGAAGAGTGTGTATGCTACTGCGGTTGCTATACCGATGACTCCGCTTTCGGTGTAGATTTCAACTGGTGGTCAAGAGACTGGGATTGATTCCTGCATTATACGATGCTTTGTAAACAGATAGCCACTATGGAAAAACAAAAAGCAAATAAGTTTCCCTGGTCAAATTGTTCACAGTTGACGGGGCGTCCTGTTATTTATATGACGGCAGAGCGAACATGTTCCTGTCGCTGTCCGAGACTGAGAAGAACCTTGTCTGTGAATACATGGCGTCGTATGGAACTTCTGAAGGAGAGCCTTGCCCGGCCTCCTTCCCTTCCGATGCCGCCGCTTTCATCGCCCGTCTTAACGGAAACGGCATCCTGCTTCCGGGACCCCTGGAAGCGAGGACGCCTTCCGGAATGCGCGGTGAGGAAGAGTTATGGCAACAATGGGAGGAGGAAGCCATTCCTAAAAAACTGACACTGGAAATGACCAATACCTGCAATCTGCGTTGCAGGTATTGCCCCTATACAATCAACGAGCAACGCGGCCAAGGAAAAATGCACGCCTCCCATCACTTGAAAGAGGAGGATGCCCGGAAAGCCATTTCGGATTATTTCCATGAATACACACGTGTTTTCCGCAAGGTGGAACCGGAACACAGGACGCTGTTCCTGAAACGGAATCCTCCCGCCGTCAGTTTCTACGGTGGAGAGGCGCTTCTGCGTTTTTCACTGCTGGAACCGTTGGTGAAATATGTACTCTCGCTTCCTTGGGAGGAACACCATATATACCTGCGGAGAAGGTCGTATTCCACATAACGACCAATGCCACCCTGCTGACACGGGAGATGGTGGAATTCTTTATACGGTATCATTTCACCCTCGCCATCAGCTTCGACGGTCCGCCGGAGGAGAATGACAAGTACCGCGTGTTCAAAAACGGGCAGGGTACGGGAACGGTTGTGGAGCGTGCCCTTGACATGATCCGTGAAGTTTCGGAAGAGTACCTGCTGAACCATGTACACATACAGGCCGTGCTGGCTCCCGAATATGATCATGACAAGGTCGGCAGATACTTTGAGGGACGTAGCCTGAACGGTTGTTATGGCGGGGTCCGCCAGTTTTCCTACCTGGAATTCAGTGATTACAGTGAAAGCAAGAAGACGGACAAGCAACTGGCGCAGTTCAATATCCGGGAGCGGATCAAGGAACTTTATGAAAAGGACCTCTCTCCGGAGGAACGGTACCAGTATATTCTTCGTGACCCCTGATCAGCGCGTGGCTGCGGTATGTGTACGCCATTCTGACCAAGGTCGGTGACGCACCCTCGCACAAAGCCAGATATTTCAATTCATGCTATATCGGGCGTACCAATCTGTTGCTTGACACATACGGCAACCTGCATCTCTGCGAACGGTCGGATTTCTCCATGCCTGTCGGTGAGGTGAACTCGGGCATCAACCGTACCGCCATCCGGCAAATGTACCGTGATTTTTTTGAGAAGACAGACAGTCCGTCCTGCCGTTCCTGCTGGGCCGGCCGCTTCTGTACCCTCTGCACCGCCGCGCTTATCAAGAACGGTGCGGTTCAGGAACCTGACCGTTCCATTTGCAGGAGCTTGCGGCACGCACAGGAGAAACAGATAGAGGACTTGCTGTATATCAAGGAGTATTATCCGGAAATTCTGGAACAGATGGAACGTATGTATTTCCAGGCGAATGACATAACGCTCGGTGCTTTCCATGCCTATGTCAAGGAACAACACGACGTCGCCCCATGAGGTTCAGGGTGTCCTACCAGCATGACTCCATGCAGTGCGGTGCGGCGTGTCTCCGGATGGTCTGCAAGCATTACGGAAAGGAATATGCCCTTGACTTCCTTTCCGAGCAATGCGGCTGCATGATTGACGGGGTTTCCTTGCAGGCCATCCGCGAGACGGCGGAGGACCTGGGATTCCGGACATTCGCCGTATCGGTCGGTCTGTCCGAATTGCAGGCCGGATGGTGTCCCTGTATCCTTCATTGGGAGCATAATCACTTTGTCGTCCTGTACAGGATTCATAAGGATAAGTATCATGTTGCCGATCCGGCCAAAGGGACGGTCATATACCGGAAAGAAGATTTCCTGAAGCGTTGGGCGGGAGACGGGGAACAGGGAATCGCCTTGTTGCTTGAACCCACACAGGCTTTTTATGACTTCTCTTCGGGCATGGAACCAAAAGTCCCGTCCCCTTTCCGTTTTTTATGGAGGTACATAGCTTCTTATAAAAAAGCATTTGCATCGGTCGCCTTGACCCTGCTTGTCGGCAGTCTCGTACAGCTGGTGCTTCCGCTGCTTGCGCAAATGATGGTCGACAAAGGTATCGGTCATAAAAATATCCCGCTTGTCTATCTGATTCTCGGCGGCCAGCTGGTGCTTGTGCTTGGTTCTGCCGCCATGGAGTTTGTCCGCAACCGTCTTCTGCTGTTTGTGGGGATGCATGTCAATATATCATTGATAACCGACTTCTTCGCCAAACTGTTCCGCCTGCCGATTTCATTCTTCGAGACAAGGACCACCGGGGATCTTTTGCAGCGTATCGTCGATCACCGCAGGGTGCAGGATTTTCTTACCGGACAGGTTCTCTCCGTCTTGTTCTCGGTAATGGTCTTGTGCATATTCATGGGAGTCCTGTTTTCATATAACAGCTTCCTGTTCCTTGTCTTTCTGGCGGGAAGTGTCGGCTACGGCCTGTGGACCCTGTGTTTCCTGCATAAGCGCAAGTTGTTCGACTATATGATTTTCGAGAAACAGTCGGCCAGCAACAACAAGGTATACCAGCTCCTTACTTTCATGCAGGAGATAAAGCTGCAAGGCGGCGAGGGAAGGCGCGCCGGGGAATGGGAGGCGTTGCAAAAGGAGCTTCTTGACATCCAGATGAGGTCTTTGAGCCTGCAACAGTTCCAGCAGACGGGCGGGATATTTATCAGCCAGTCCAAGAACCTGGTTGTGACGGTCATTGCCGCCGTTTCTGTCATTGAAGGGGAGATGACTTTGGGTATGCTGCTTGCCGTGCAATTCATCATCGGGCAGTTGAACATCCCGATTGAACAGCTGATGCAGTTTATCTATAATTTCCAGAATGTGCGGCTAAGCATCGAGCGTATCAGCGCGATTCATGGGAAGGCGGAGGAAAGAACGGGGAAAAAGATACCGGAACAGCCGGAGATTTCCCGAAAGGATATCCGGATTGAACACCTGGATTTTAAATATAACCTGCATGGCAAAGCCAAGGTGCTGGATGACATGACGCTGACCATTCCGGCACAACGTACCACCGCCATCGTGGGCGCAAGCGGAAGCGGAAAGACCACCCTTGTCAAACTGTTGCTGGGCTATTTTGCTCCTACAAGCGGAAATATCTTTCTGGGAGACACTCCCTTGCAGGATTATGATATGACATCGTGGAGGCACAGCTGCGGCGTAGTGCTGCAAGACAGCCATGTGTTTTCCGAATCTCTGGCAAGGAATATAGCGGTGGAGGACAAGCATATAGACCGTACACGTCTCCGGATTGCCGCCCGCCAGTCCAACCTGGAAGAGTTCATAGAGAAACTGCCCTTGAAATACCAGACGATGGTGGGGGCTGAAGGCGTGGGGCTGAGCCAGGGACAGGAGCAGCGTATCTTTATCGCCCGTGCGCTCTATAAGGACCCTTCGTTCGTGTTTCTTGATGAGGCTACCAACTCGCTGGATGCCAACAATGAGAGAATCATTACCGGGAATCTGCTGGATTTCTGCAAAGGAAGGACAGTCCTGATAGTGGCCCACCGGTTAAGCACCATCCGTCATGCTGACAAGATAGTCGTTCTGCATAAAGGCAGGATTGTCGAAGAGGGTACCCATGACGAATTGTGCGCCCGCCATGGGTATTATTATGAGTTGATTAATAACCAGTTGATTGCTATGGGGTGAAATTGCATTTTTATCAACGGGCGGAATACGATCAACAGACACAATATACCGATTATAGTCCGTCACTTTCCAACCTGAACAAGCTTCCGGCGGTTTTAGTCTGCGATTTTCTCGCCGATATATCCTATATAAAAGATCTGTTCAGATTCATTTGGACAGAAATGTATTCGTCCCGCACCGGGTGTAAAGCGTGAATGCCAGGAGCAGAGCCTGGTCTCTCCATCCGAAAATAAGATTTTCAATTGTGGCAACCTGCTGCGTGTCTCTGATTCCGGTGTCGTTTTATATTTGAACTTTTCCGGTGAGACAGGTGAGGTGGAGTTAGCCGCCACTCTTTCCAAATCCGATAATCTCCAATAGATTTGTTGTACAACAGCCGGATCTTTGATTTTATCGAGCTGATTCGATGCCTGTTCTGCAAATCTAAGATGCGGAAACAATTTGGCAGATCGTTTCGCCAATACCTTCCCGTTGGTTGGTATATTAATCTTTTTTAGGAGAAAATCCCTATGCGTTTCGACTCCATCCGGAGAAACCACATGCTTACATCCGGATGTGAGCGGCAGTTCATTTCCATCCTCATCCAGCAGGCTTATATCCACGTCGTAACTTCCATTGTCCCAAGCGTCTTTTTGCCTGAATCCTAAAGCAAGCGTATTTTCCATTGCTTCCGAGGCCCATCCCAAACCTTTGCATGGTATCCCATTATAAGAGAAACCCAATACGTTGTGCTTGTCTTCAAGGCTGTCAACAGGCTCTAAAGTGCACAATTTGGCAATCAATACGGATTTTAAATCCTTGTCAATCACAGTTTCATTATTCAGGATCCTGTTCCATGTCTGTCCGGGAAGCATTCCTTTTCCCATTGCTTCATTTGTCATACGCACGTTTGAAACGCCTAATTCCGACATTTTAGACAAGCATCTGCCCAATAACGAGAAAGCGTCTTGGGCGTCCTTGTTGTTTGAGAATGCTTTTACACTCAATTCATTAAGATATGCTTCCATGTTTTCAGTCAATTAGCCTGGTCAGTACATCATCCCAACTGTCAAAGAAATTTTTAGGACGCTTGTTCAATTTCCCTTCATCCGTGATTTGAATTTCATCAATATAGGTAACCTCCATATCATCGCCTGCTCCAAAGTCTCTTTGGACAAAGATAACATTCAAATCCTCCTGTGAAATGACTTTTTCTTTCCTTGCCAGCCTTAAACTGTTCAATATATGGTCACTGTGTGATTCTATTATGATCTGTACCCCCTTGCCGGCAGCCAGTGCCATCAGTTTGCCCAGTTCCACTTGTGCAGCCGGATGCAGGTGTGCTTCCGGATTCTCAAAAACAAGCAGGTCGCCCGCCTTTGCCCTGAGCAGGGCTACAATGACAGGCAAGCAATAGGTGAAGCCAAAACCGACTTGTAAAGCCGAGTACTTCTTGCCTTTGGTTCCCGCCATGCCATATTCAAGCCTGATTTTATCTTTGTCTATTTCAGTCGTATTTGCTTTCAACGAAGGAACCTGCATGATTTGGGCCATCCATGCATTCACATTTTCCGTCAGTTGTATCCGCTCTTCTTTCAGGTTGGGATGTCTCATTCCTTTTATGCCGATCTCCTCATTAACCGACAGGGCGTTGTTCAGGTAAGCCGGTGTAAGTTCCCCCTGTATGCCTAATGAGGTATTGTATGCCCTGGCCTCCGATTTGTTATATTGGGCTTTGGGTCCCCACCGCTCCGCTTCCAGAAATATGAATCTGTCATCAAATAAAGAAAGCCCGTGAATATCGCTGCCGGTATATGTATAGCCGACTTCCTCGCTTCCGGCTTCACTGGTGTCCAGTACCCATTGATATTCGTTCCCGTTGTCTTCTTTGATGGATATGCATACACTTTTTTCTTCGGCGAATGTGTAACATATATCTCCGGCAGATTCCAGGTTGACAAAGTCATGCTTCAAACGTAATTTTTTCTTCGGGTTGGATAAATACCCCAATTCATAGTTCTGTTTGAGGAACAGCAATGACTGTATAAGGGTGGATTTCCCCATGCCATTGACACCTGTTATCAAAGTCAGAGGTTTTATGTTGAAAGATTCCTCTTCAAAAACCTTAAAGTTCTTAAGTCTTATTTCCTTTATCATACTAAACTAAGTAAATTTCCTGATAAATCTATCCATTGTATCAAATCGTTTGCGGACGGCTTCTGTTGAAGTCTTCCGCAGTTCCTTTCCGCATAAAAATCCTTTTTCCTCAAATAGCCGTTTGTATTCCTCTTCAAACCGATCCGACTGCCGAAGCAAACTCTGATATTCATTATCATCCAACCGGGATATTGTATAAGAAAAGGCGTCAAATAAATCCTTGTTTATCCGCTTCCGTGTGGCTTTGATATTGATGAATGTAATGTCTCCCAGTACGTCGTAGCAGCGTTGCATTACAGTTTTAAACCGGGCTGTCTCCCTCTCAAAATCATTTTCAGGCAATGCGGAAAGAGCATCCATCCCTTTATCCAGGAAATCGTCCATGGTTTCTGTGGTATCAAAGAATGGCCGAAGAAGCCTGAAGGCGAAATATCTGCATACAAGTTCCCGGTCGGGCATCCCTTTTTTGCTCATCATTTTATGGGTGGCTTGCAGAAATTCGTGAGATTCCGCCAATTCGGCAATGCACTTTGACACGGAACCTTGAAAGAAAGCATTTCTTAGCTCCTCCCTGTTGCGTTGTTTCCCTATCTTGTTTATTCTCTTGAAAATATTGAACTTTACAGCATCTGGAGTGCCGGGGTTGATAACATAAGCTACTATGTTTGTTGATTCAATCCGGCTTCGTAAGTAAAAGGGGATGGAGGAAAAAGACATTCCCTCGCATTCTTTGCTGAAATATTCCAATCCCTCTAACACGAATTCATTTTGGAGGAACTTATGGAGTGAACTGATCCGCTGTACCCCCGTCGATTACTGTCCATGGGGTTTTGCTTCCATCCAGGTATATTAACTGGATGGGTAAATTTGCCATAACGGATTCTATAAACGAACTTCTTTCTTTGTCATTCCAGGCATTTGACATTCTTTGCAGTTCCTCCGTTTCAGGTATACATAGTTTACCCGTTTCAATCATTTTTTCCAGTTGACTGACGGATATGTATTGCAACCTGATATCTACGTCATCAGGGCTGAACAATTGCGGGAAAACATACTCCATTTTCATTATAATCCTAATTATCAATTAGCCTATATATACCTGTCCGGGCAAAAATACAACAAAAAATCATGATTGCCACCTTGTCTTGGTAATATTCTGATTTTATTTGCAAAGGTAAGAACATTAGTCTTCTTAATTTTCAAAGAAAAGTGAGCAATCACGCAGATAAATCTTGTATCATACAAAATGTAGTATGAATTAGGCAAATATGTTATTGCTATGACATCTGATGACATATAGCGCCATCTGATGAAACCTCTGAACCATAGTCTGTTAACTCCGTTTATCTTCGCCGTCGAATTCAAATTTATGTCTTACCCAAACGATTCGACAATGAAGAGAAGAATCCTTTTTCCATGGTGTGCGCGGTGATTGCCGCCCACGCTTTCGCGCAGGGCCAGGGCCTTGCCGGTATCAACGAGGCGACCAGCCTCATGACCTCGTATTTCGACCCCGCCACCAAGTTGTGTTACGCCATCGGTGCCGTGCTGGGACTGGTGGGAGGTATCAAGACCTACGGCAAGTTCTCCAGCGGAGACCCCGACACCTCGAAGACCGCCGCCAGCTGGTTCTTCGCGTGTATCTTCCTGATCGTGGCCGCCACCATCCTGCGTTCCTTCTTCCTCTAAAGGCATGGAGTATCCGGTAAACAAAGGCGCGGGCAATTCCGTCGAGTTCAAGGGGCTCAAGTCGCAATACCTGTTCGTCTTCGCGGGCGGGCTGACGGCAGTGCTCCTTGCGGTGGTCATCCTCTATCTGGCAGGTGCGGGCCAGTGGGTATGCATTCTCTCGGGAGTCATATCCGGCAGCCTGCTGGTATGGGTGACGTTCCGGCTGAACGCCCGTTACGGTGAACACGGGCTGATGAAGCTGCTGGCCGGAAAACGGCACCCGCGCTACCTGATTCACCGCAAAAGAGTTTTCAGATTATTCACGAAAAGAAAGAGGAAACAACCATGAGAAATGTATTGAAAGCGGAAACGCTGGAACGCAAGTTCCCCCTGCTGTCGGTGGAGAACGGCTGCATCGTGAGCAAGGATGCCGACCTGACCGTGGCTTTCGAGGTGGAGTTGCCCGAACTGTACACGGTGACGACGGACGAGTACGAGGCCATGCACGCCTCCTGGATAAAAGCCATAAAGGTACTGCCCGAACACAGCATCGTGTGCAAACAGGACTGGTTCGTCAAGGAGACCTACCGCCCGAAAACCGGCGGGGAGGAACAGAGCTTCCTTGCGCGCAGCTATGAGCGGCACTTCAACGAAAGGCCCTTCCTGAACCACAGATGCTACCTGTACCTGACGAAGACCACCCGTGAGCGCAACCGCCGGCAGAGTGACTTCAGCACCCTCTGCCGCGGCTTCCTGCTGCCCAGGGAGATAAGGGACAAGGAAACGGTGGAGCGTTTCATGGAAGCGGTGGGACAGTTCGAACGCATCATGAACGACTCCGGGCACGTAAGGCTGCGCCGCCTGGATACGGACGAGGTGACCGGGACGAAAGAACATCCCGGACTGGTGGAGAAGTATTTCTCCCTCTCGCTGGAGGATGGGACCGCCGTGCTCCAGGACATCTGCCTCAAACCCGGACGGATGCGTATCGGTGACAAGCGGCTCTGCCTGCATACACTTTCGGACACGGAGGACCTGCCGGGCAAGCTCTCCACCGACATGCGCTACGAGCGTATGTCCACGGACCGGAGCGACTGCCGGCTGTCCTTTGCCGCCCCCGTGGGGCTGCTGCTGTCGTGCAACCATATCTATTCGCAATATGTGTTCATCGACAGCGCGCAGGAGATCCTGCAAATGATGGAGAAGAACTCGCGCAACATGCTCTCGCTGTCGAAATACAGCCGGAGCAACGCGGTGAACCAGGAGTGGACGGAAATGTACCTGGATGAGGCGCACGCCAAAGGGCTGCTGCCCGTCAGGTGCCACTGCAACGTCATCGCCTGGGCCGAGGATGCGGACGAGTTCCGCCGTATCAGGAACGATACGGGCAGCCAGCTCGCCATGATGGAATGCACGCCGAGGTACAACACCGTCGATACCCCGGTGCTCTACTGGGCGGGCATCCCCGGCAATGCGGGCGACTTTCCCGCCGAAGAGTCGTTCTACACCTTTCTGGAGCAGGCGGTCTGCCTCTTTGCCGGGGAGACCAATTACCGGAACTCGCCCAGCCCGTTCGGTATCCGCATGGCGGACCGGCAGAACGGCATCCCGGTGCATGTGGACATTTCCGACCTTCCGATGAAGCGCGGCATCATCACCAACCGCAACAAATTTATCCTGGGGCCAAGCGGCAGCGGCAAGTCCTTTTTTACCAACCACCTGGTGCGCAACTATTACGAGCAGGGCACGCATATCCTGCTGGTGGACACAGGAAACAGCTACCAGGGGCTGTGCCGCATGATCCATGACCGCACCCGGGGAGAGGACGGGATATACATCACGTACGAGGAGGACAACCCGATATCCTTCAACCCGTTCTACACCGACTCCGGGCAGTTCGACGTGGAGAAGCGCGAGAGCATCAAGACCCTGATACTGACCTTGTGGAAACGGGAGGACGAGGCTCCCACACGTGCGGAGGAGGTGGCGCTGTCGGGCGCGGTGAACGCCTATATCCGGAAAATATCGGGGGACCGGAGCGTCAGGCCGGACTTCAACGGGTTCTACGAGTTCGTGTCGGTTGACTACCGCCGGATGATTGAGGGGAAGAGGGTGCGTGAGAAGGATTTCGACATTGACGGCTTCCTGAACGTGCTGGAACCTTTTTACCGGGGAGGCGACTACGACTTCCTGTTGAACTCCGACAAGGAGCTGGACCTGACAAACAAGCGGTTCATCGTGTTCGAGCTGGACAACATCGGCAGTAACAAGGTGCTGCTTCCGGTGGTGACGCTGATCATCATGGAAACCTTCATCGCCAAGATGCGCAGGCTGAAAGGTGTCCGTAAGATGATACTGATAGAAGAATGCTGGAAAGCGCTGATGTCCGCCAACATGAGCGAGTATATCAAGTACCTTTTCAAGACCGTCCGGAAATATTTCGGCGAGGCGGTGGTGGTGACGCAGGAGGTGGACGACATCATCTCGTCCCCGATCGTGAAGGAGGCCATCATCAACAACTCCGACTGCAAGATACTGCTGGACCAGCGGAAATACATGAACAAGTTCGAGCACATCCAACGGCTGCTCGGCCTGACCGACAAGGAGAAGGGGCAGATTCTCTCCATCAACCAGGCGAACCATCCCGGACGTTCCTACCGGGAGGTGTGGATCGGGCTGGGCGGCACCCATTCGGCGGTATATGCCACGGAAGTGAGCGAGGAAGAGTATTTCACGTTCTCGACGGAAGAGTCCGAGAAGCTGGAAGTGCAACGGCTGGCAGAAGAATCCGGAGGAGACCTGGAGGCTGCCGTCAGGCGGATGGCGGAGAAGAGACGGGAAGAACAGAGACAAACATCAACCTTCAAACAAGAATGATTATGAGAAACAGACCCTTTGTGAAACTGGCGGTGTGCCTGATAAGCATGGCCGCCCTGATATTGCAGAGCTGCTCGGAGAGCGGTATTGACCGTGACAAGCTCTGCGGCTCGTGGACCAGCGTGGAAGGCAAGCCGGACGTGCTGGTATATAAGGAAGGAGAAGCCTACAAGGTGACGGTATTTGCCCGTAGCGGCAGGATGCGTGTGCTGAAACCGAAGACCTACCTGCTGGTGGAAGAGAACGGCAACCTGTTTATCAACACGGGCTACCGCATCGATGTGTCCTACAACGAGGCGACAGACGTACTGACTTTCTCCCCCAACGGGGACTATGTACGCAAGGAGGAACGCCCATGAGAGCGAAGTCACTCCTGATAGGAACCGTGCTCGCCTTGTGCGGTACCGCTGTGGACGCCCAATGGGTGGTGACCGACCCCGGCAACCTTGCCCAGAGCATCATCAACATGTCGGACAACATCGCCCACACCTCCAAGACCGCCGTGAATACGGCCGAGAGCTTCGCCGAGACGGTGAAAATCTACGAGCAGGCGAAGAGGTATTACGACCAGCTCAAAGCGGTGAACAACCTGATACAGGACGCCCGCAAGGTGCGCGACATCATCCTGATGGTGGGCGACGTGTCGGACATCTACGTGACCAACTTCGGGAAGATGATGAACGACGGGAACTTCTCGCCCCGCGAGCTGGACGCCATCGCCTTCGGTTACGCCCGGCTGCTGGAGGAGAGCAACGGCGTGTTGCAGGACCTCAGGCAGGTCATCAACGTGAGCACGCTCTCCATGACCGACAAGGACCGTATGGACGTGGTGGACCGCTGCTACTACGAGATGCGCCGCTACCGCAACCTGGTGAGCTACTATACGAACAAGAACATCGCCGTGAGCTATCTCAGGGCCAGGAAGAAGAACGACCTGGAGCGCGTGATGCGGCTCTACGGGGATGAAACCTCCAAATACTGGTAGCCTATGGTACTTTTGTCGATAGATTTCGCCAACCTGCATACCATACTGGAAACCCTGTATGGAGAAATGATGCCCCTCTGCAAGGACATGATGGACGTGGGCAAGGGGCTTGCCGGGCTGGGGGCGCTCTTCTATGTCGCCGTCCGCGTGTGGCAGTCGATGGCGCGCGCCGAGCCGGTGGACGTGTATCCGCTGCTCCGTCCCTTCGCCATCGGCATCTGCATCCTGCTCTTTCCCACACTGGTGCTCGGCACGCTGAACAGTGTGCTCAGCCCCATCGTGCAGGGCACGCACAAGATGCTTGAGGGGCAGACGATGGACATGGAACAGTACCGTGCCCAGAAGGAGGAGCTGGAACGGGAAGCCATGCTGCGCAATCCCGAGACCGCCCATCTGGTGAGTGACGAGGAGTTTGACCGGCAGCTGGACGAGCTGGGCTGGTCACCCACGGACGCCGCCTCGCGGCTGGGCATGTACGTTGAGGTAGGGATGTACAATCTGGAGAAAAAAATCCGTGATGCGTTCCGCAGCCTGCTGGAGCTGATATTCGCGGCGGCATCGCTGCTGATAGATACTGTGAGGACCTTTTTCCTGGGCGTGCTCTCCATACTGGGCCCTGTGGCTTTCGCCTTCAGCGTGTGGGACGGCTTCCAGTCCACGCTCGGGCAGTGGTTCACGCGCTATATCTCCGTCTATCTGTGGCTTCCGGTGAGCGACCTGTTCAGCACCCTGCTCGCCAAGCTCCAGGTGCTGATGCTCCGGAACGACATCCAGGAGTTGCAGGGCAATCCCGACTACTCGATAGACAACTCCAACAGCGTGTACATAATTTTTATGCTAATAGGGATTATCGGGTACTTCACCGTTCCGACGGTGGCGGGCTGGATCGTACAGGCGGGCGGTGCCGGGAATTTCAGCCGCAACCTGAACCGGACCGCCACGAAAGCGGGCAGTTTTGCTGCCGGGGTGGGCGGTTCCGTACTGGGGAATATCGGAGGACGACTGAGAGGAAAATAACAGAGACCGGTTTACGGGATGCGTACGCCGCATACGGCTACTAACGTATGCAGCCCGATACGACTAACATTAGTAACCATGCACGACTAACGTATGTAACGAGCCGTCACTAACGTATGTCGCCAGGAGCACCATACGTATCCCGCCGGGAGTAAGAAAAAATCAATCAATCCAAAGAAACGATTCATACATGGAATTCAAGTCATTGACCAACATTGAAAGCAGCTTCCGCCGCATCCGGCTGATGCTGGCGGTCTTCACCGGCTGCTGTGCGCTCGTCACCGGCTATGCGCTGTGGAGCTCGTACCGCTTCGCCGAGAGGCAGCGTGAGAAAATCTACGTGCTGGACGGCGGCAAGTCGCTCATGATGGCCCTCTCGCAGGACCTTTCACAGAACCGTCCCGCCGAGGCGAGGGAGCACGTAAGGCGCTTTCACGAGCTGTTCTTCTCGCTCTCGCCCCAGAAGGACGCCATCGGGCACAACATCAACCGCGCCCTGCAACTGGCGGACAAGAGCGCCTACCACTATTATGTGGACTTTGCCGAGAAGGGTTATTACAACCGGCTGATTTCGGGCAACATCAACCAGGTGGTGCATGTGGACAGCGTGGTGTGTGATTTCGCCGTTTATCCTTACAAGGCAACGACGTATGCCCGCCAGATGATTATCAGGGAGAGCAACGTGACCGAGCGCAGCCTTGTCACCTCCTGCTCGCTCCAGAACACGGGGCGCTCGGACGACAATCCGAACGGGTTCATCATCGAGCAGTTCATCATCCTGGAGAACAAGGACATAAGGAGCGCGGAACGATGAAAAGAGGATATGCCTGCCTGAGACGGGCAGACGGCCGGATACGGCTGTTCTGCCGCCGCCTGACAAGAAGGCAACGGAGCCTGGTGGCAATCACCGCCTCCCTTCTGTTCCTGGCCGCCTGCCTGTACACGATTGTCTCCGCGCTCTCCGGTCCGGGAAAGAGCGGCGGGACGATGAGAATAGAACATATCCGGCGGCTCGACTTGTGGCCGGAAGACAATACAAATCCATCCAAACAACTGCTACGATGAAAACGGATATACAGAAGATAAAGAAACTGCTGGGGCTGTCGGATGACGGGCCGCTGACACCCGAAGAGAAACGCCGGCGTGCGAAGTTTGTCATCTACCCGCTTTTTTTCCTGATGTTCGCGGGGGCCATTCTGCTGATATACGCCCCGACACAGAAGGAAAGGGAGGAAGCCGGAAAAGGCCTGGGCTTCAATACGGAAATTCCCTCGCCCGAGGAGGCCCGCATGGAGGGCAACAAAGTCAGCGCCTACGAACGGGATGCCCTGGCAAAAAAGGAGAGAAAGCGCAAGGACACCTTTCAGGAAATGTCGGAACTGTTCAACAGGAAACGGAACGACACCCTGCGTGTCGCGCAGGGCGGGGCGAACGTGGAGCTTCCCCCGGAACCGGAAGCCATGACACCCCGCAGTCCGGTGCGTTCGTCCACGGAGGCCTACCGCAACATGAACCGTTCGCTCCATACCATCCATGAGCCGCGCGACCATCCGCAGGACAAGGAGCTGCTGCGGCGCATCGAGAGCCTGGAAAAGAGGCAGTCCGGGGAGCACCCTGACGGCGGGCGGGCAGTCACTGGAAGAGAAGATGGCACTGATGGAGAAGTCATACGAGCTGGCGGCCCGCTACAACGGGAAGCAGACGACCGCCGCTCCAGCAGCCGACCGGAAAGAACGGACCGCCGCCCGACCGGTGAAGCAGGTGCGGCAGCAGGTGGTGTCCTCCCTGTCCCGTCCGGTGAATGACGAAGAGGGATTGCCGGAGAGCGGAATACGGGATTCCATACCCCTGTCGGCAAGACGCTCTCCCCAGACAGGAATACCATCGCCGCCTGCGTGCACGGGACGCAGACCGTATCGGACGGGCAGGCCTTGCGCCTCCGGCTGCTGGAACCGATGGCGGTGGACGACCGCCTCATACCCAAAGGCACCCTGCTGACCGGAAGCACGCGTATCCGGGGGGAACGGCTGGACGTGCTCGTCGAGACGGTGGAATACAAAGGGGCGGTCATTCCGGGGGAACTGGAAGTGTATGACGCCGACGGCGGGCAGGGAATACTTGTCCCGAACTCGCTGGAATACGATGCCGTGCGTGAGATAGCCGCCAACATGGGGACCTCGATGGGGGAGCAGCATCAGCATCTCGACGGACGCCGGCGCGCAGATAGCCTCGGACGTGGGGAAAGGCGTGATACAGGGCGTGTCACAGTACGTCACCAAGAGGATGCGGGCGGTGAAAATCACGCTGAAGGCCGGGCACAGGCTGCTGCTCCATACCCCGGAGCGGTAAGAACCGGTCCGGGTGGAAAAAGAGAAAACACAATTATTCAACAACCAACCAACAACAATCGGACATGAAGAAGATTCTGATGATGTTTGCCCTTCTGACGGGCTTTGTAGCTGCCCATGCGCAGCAGAGTAGCGGAGATTATTTTGAAGGACTGAGCCGCAAGATAGGCTTCAGCCAAATGATACCTCCGCATGGCCTGGAAATCACCTACGACAAGACGGTGCATGTGATTTTCCCCTCATCCGTCAAGTACGTGGACCTCGGTTCCCCCAACCTGATAGCCGGCAAGGCGGACGGCGCGGAGAACGTGATCAGGGTGAAGGCCACGAGGAAGCATTTCCGCAACGAGACGAACATGAGCGTGATTACCGAGGACGGTAACTTTTACACGTTCAATGTCAAGTACGCCGACGAGCCGCTGCTGCTGAATGTGGAGATGTGCGACTTCATCCACGACGGGGAGGCGGTGAACCGTCCCAACAACGCGATGGAGATTTATTTGCAGGAGCTGGGCAACGAGTCGCCCAGGCTGGTGCGCCTGGTCATGAAGTCCGTGCACGGACAGGACAAGCGGAGAGTGAAGCACATCGGTTGCAAACGGTTCGGCGTGCAATACCTGCTCAAAGGGCTCTATGCGCACGGTGACCTGCTCTATTTCCATACCGAGGTAAGAAATTCCACCCACGTGCCTTTCGATGTGGACTTCGTGACCTTCAAGATCGTGGACAAGAAGATAGTGAAACGTACCGCCATGCAGGAACAGGTCATCTGTCCGCTGCGTGCCTTCAATTACCTGACCCGTGTGGACGGGAAAAAGAGCGGGAGAACGGTGTTTGCCCTGCCCAAGTTCACCCTCCCCGATGACAAGAAACTGGTGGTGGAGATGTATGAGAAACAAGGGGGACGCCACCAGGCCTTTGAGATAGAGAATGAGGACCTGGTGCGTGCCGAGACCATCAATGAACTGAAAGTGCGATGAAAAGGTATGTGTATATCACCCTTGCGCTGCTTGCCCTTATGGCGGGGCAGGCCCATGCGCAACGCTGTCTGCCGGGAATGAAGGGTGTCCGTCTCACGGCGGAAATGGCGGACGGCTTTTACTGCGGAGCGAACCGGCACGATGCCGGTTACGCCTTCTCGCTGGCCGTTTCCACCTACACGAAAAAAGGAAACCAGTGGGTGTTCGGCGGGGAGACGCTCCGGCGCAACATCCCATACAGGAACACGCATATCCCGACGGCGCAATACACGGGCGAGGGCGGCTATTACCATACGTTCTTTTCCTCGCCGGGCAAGGTGCTGTTCCTGAACCTCGGTGTCTCGGCCCTGCTGGGGTATGAGACGGTAAACGGCGGCAAGAGATTGCTGGATGACGGTGCCGCCCTGCACAGGTGTGAATCGTTCATTTACGGCGGTGCGGCGACACTGGAGGCGGAAGGTTACTTGTCGGACAGGGTTGTCCTGCTGCTTCGGCTGCGTGAGCGGTTTGTGTGGGGCGGCGCCTCGGGCCGCTGCCACTGCCAGTATGGAGTCGGTCTAAAATACATTTTCTAACCTCAAAAACAGATATATACCCATGAAAAGAAAAATCCTTGATTGTATGATGGCGGCCTGCTGCCTGGCTGCCGCCCTTTTTTGTCTTGTCTCTTGTGACTGCGGGCTGGATGTCCGGCAGGAATACCCGTTCACGGTGGAAACCATGCCGGTAGCGGACGGTATAGCAAACGGCGAAACGGTGGAAATCCGTCTGGAAATCAGACCGGAAGGTAACTTTGCCGGAACGGTCTATACGCTGAGGTACTTCCAGCCGGACGGCAAGGGCAGCCTGAAGATGGAGGACGGCACGGTGCTGAAGCCCAATGACCGCTACCTGCTGAATGAACGGAGATTCCGGTTGTATTACACTTCGCAAAGCGCGGATGACTCGCAGACCATCGACCTCTATTTTGAGGACAACTGGGGGAATATGCGGCAACTGACCTACGGTTTCAATGTGAATGATGCGGAAAACAACGTTCCGGACAATGAGTAGGGCATGGCTCAGGCTGACGGCCGGAGTGTTTATGGCGTTTGTGGTCTCCTCCGCTTTTGCCCAAGGAAAGGGGGAAGTGCCGGATTCGCTGTTTGACAAGGCCGTGGAATTCATCAAACGGGCGGAAGGCTGGCATCGGGGGCAGATGCCTTACATAGGTTACGGGCACCGCTTGCTTCCGGGGGAGACATTGACCGAGAACCTGAGCAAGGCACAGGCCGATTCGCTGCTGAGGAGTGACCTTAGGAAGTGTTGTGATGCGTTCCGGGAGTTTGACAATGATGCATTGCTTTTGGGCGTTTTGAGCTATAATGTGGGCATTTTCAGATTGAAGGGCCATGGCAGGATACCGAAAAGCCGGTTGATACGGAAGCTGGAAAAAGGGGAGCGTGACATCTATGAGGAGTATGTTTCCTTTAGGTGCTATAAGGGGAAAGTAATTCCGAGCATAGAGAGGAGAAGGAAAGCTGAGTTTGCGCTTTTCTATATACCTTAGATTATAAAAAAGCCGTGAACAACGATGGGAAGATCGATGTTCACGTTTTTTTTACTGCAATTTTTACTCATTTTCAAATCAGTATATACGACTGGTTATTCCAATTTGTGCTTTAGATTGAAATGATAATGTCTTGTGGTATTCCCGTATAATATGCTATTTTTTCCACTGGTATATTATCTTCCTTCATTTTTTATTATTATATCAATGGTTTCTCTGGTAAGAGAAGATGGTATAGGAGTGAACAGAATATCTGACAGTTTATTTATGGCTTTAATAACTCTTTGCCTGTCTGATTCCACTTTTAAATTTATACCACTGAAAGTAGAAAGTTCATCATGCAAAATGAGATAGTATATTCCGCCTATTATCAGTGCGGATATGGTTACAATGTCAATATCCGTATCTGAGAACAGTCTTGAATATTTTTGGCATAGAGGCAATGTATGTAGTTCTCGTAACCAGGCGGTACGCTGACTGGTTTCATTATTATTAGCCAGTTCCCATTTCAGAAGCTCTTGCATTGCTTTGTTCTCCGATAAAGAATGGAACAATCCTGTCAGAATGTTCGTGTACAATTCTTTATCATTGCTTGATTGTTTCTGGGACTTTATGATATCATTGAACCAGTAATCGTATTTTTTGACATACTCATCAATAAACTTGTTCAAATCCTCATATCTATGGTAGAATTGGACAGGTTCGATTTCTGCCAGATGTATGATACCGGTAACTGTCAATTTTGAAAATCCATCATTTTCAATCAATTGATTTGCCGCATCAAGTATACTTTCTTCTATGTCCTTTGCACTTCTTCGCTTTCTCCTTTCTTTCATTATTCCTTTTTTATTTTTATATCTTTATTTATATCATTAAGAGCGTTGATTAAAGCATCCAACTGTTCATGTTCATGCGTGGCAAGAACACTGACCCTTAATCTGGCCTCTTTGGTTCTTACTGCCGGATATACAATTCCAATTGTAAAGATACCTTTTTCCTGTAACATTTTAGCTATTTCATAAACTTTTTTATTATCTCTTATCATAATGGGGAAAATAGGTGAAACGGATTTGCCTATGTCAAACCCTTCGGTTGTCAGCCGGCTCCTAAGGTAATCGGTATTTTCCCAAAGTCTGGCTCTTATTGCCGGTTCTTTCTTTATTATTTCCAAAGCTTTCAAAATGGATGCGGTTACTTGTGGTGTAGGGGCTGCCGAGAAGACATTGCTGTCCGCATAAAATTTCAGGTATTGTATTATCTTTTTTTGAGGCGGCAGCAAATCCTCCTACACAACCAAATGATTTGCTGAATGTTCCGGTGATGATATCCACTTGCCCTAAACAATTGAAATGTTCTGCCGTTCCCTTACCGTTGGCTCCCATTACTCCTATTCCATGTGCATCATCCAGCATCAACATAGCTTCATGGGTTTTGCAAAGAGAAATTATTTCGGGAAGCAAGGACAAATCCCCATCTTGTGAATATACCCCATCTATTATTACAAGCCTGGTCTGGTATTGGTCTTTGGTTTCTTTCAGCGTTTTCTCTAAATATTCCAAATCATTGTGCCCTATCCGCTTTACATTTGTCCCTTTTAATCCTGCCATTGCGCTTGTATGGATATAAGGATCCACTAACGCAATGTCATTTTGACCTAATAAGGCTCTTAATATCCCTGCATTTGCCCCGAAACCGGAAGAAAACAGTATTGCGTCCTCCTGTCCTACAAAAGATGCGATTTCTTGTTCCAATTGTTGATGTATATCGAGATATCCACCTATAACCTGTGCGGCACAAGCACCTGTTCCATATTTAATAATAGCGTCTATTCCAGCCTGTTTAGTTTCCTCTCGTTGTGACATTCCCAAATAGTCATTGGAGATAAATGCAGTGACAGGTCGGTCAAAGCCTTCAATGGTCATTGTTGACCCGACTCCTGTCTGGGAAGTTATCCAATAGCTTTTGCAACCAAATTCATTTAATTGATTGATGTACTGCTGGAAGTCGTCAGCTCTCTCGATAGCGTTCTTCTTTAAAGAAAGTTCAAAGTCTTTTAATGAGTAATAAACATTTTCCATATTAATATAATTTAGATTGTATAGTACAAATATAGATATTATTTATGTTTATCAACATATAATGGCAAAAAACATCTAAAAATATTATTTTATATACAATGCAGATTGTATATTTGCGTCCGTACTAGTACTATATAACAAAATGTTCACTAAATTTTTAGAAAATGAAAAAAGTATTGATAATTAAAGGATTTATAGCTGCTTCAATAATTGCAGTTCTAGGGCAATTGACTTCATGTCAAAATGAGGATGGTTTTACTCAAGAAAGTACTGAAAAGGTAAACCTTATTGATTATGATGTGACAAAAGTCCCATGTGAAGAAACGGAGGAAGATCAACTTCTTAGAAAGAAAGCTTATGAAGCCATAGATAAACATGTGTCTATTAAAAATGGCCTCTTTGTTCTTGATGTGGCAAATGGAGAATCTATCGGTTTGTCTGAAAGAGTGTTTACCTACTATAAAAACCGAATGCAAGAAAGCAATGCTCTTTTATCAGCACAAGGAATTGTGAAAAATCAGATAGGAGAAAAATCAATAGAAATATATAATGCTAGCAATTTCGTTGGTGAAAGAGCTTCAGGGGGAGTGACCAAGTTAGTTCTAAATTGGGCCTCGTTTGAATTATATATTTCAAATTCTGATTGCAAAAAGATTGCATTAGGATCCGAGATAACGGCTGTTCTAAGTGCTGCTATTCCAGATCCCAGTATATCAAAAATAGCAACAATAGTAGCAGGGTTATGCGGTATTGCTTTCAATCAATTTGCGGATAATTATCCGAATGGAATCATTATTTCGTGCGAGATAATACCTGTTCCTATTATAGGTTGTTATAACGATTGGTCATTTAAAGGACAATGAAAACATTTCTTCAAGGAATACAATACTTTATAGTAGCAATATGTATCGTTTTAATGATAAGTTGTGAAATAAGTTCTAGCTCAAGATTATTTTATCTGTGTTTAATAATAGCTATGATAACTAATTTATTTTCAGATAATAAATATATCAAATGGGGGGGGATGATTTTAAGTCTTGTCTGCATATTTATTCTCATAAAGTATTATTGGTGAAATCCATAGACTAGCAATAGGTTACTATTGTAACCTATTGCTGTTTTGAATTCATTGGTATGTAGCACTTTTTTGTGGGAATGTTCTGTTTTAAATGTATGTGACTAATTGCTCTATTTAGCTTATATGGCATCGAATAAATGCGTTGCAGAACAGATAGGGGTAAATATTTCCACCATTCTTATAAAAAAGGCAGATAATAGTTTATACCAGATTCGGTTTATTCATTGAATCGGAACTAATGTAGAAACATATATGAAGTTATTTCTCATTGGTTTATAATGACCGCTTGGGATGGTTATTGTACTAATATATAAGGATTAACTTCTTACTTCAAATCTTTACAATATTGATATTATATATTCACTCTAATTTCAAGAACCAAATTAAAAAAACATTTTTATGAAAAAACTTTTTCATTCTTTATGGGGCGTAAGCCGATTATTAGTAGGGGGAATGACCGTAGCTCTTGCCTCTTGCACACAAGGTTCAGGACTTTTAGATGATTTCTCAGAAGCATCAGAAAGTTCGGTTTTATCAAGATCCATTTCTGTTGCTGATTCTGTAAGTCTGTTTTCTAATGCAGATGAATATCAAAAGCAGGAAACAAAATTTTCTTCTTATTATCCTGAAACCGATGAATTTTATTCATCAAATATGTATGCTGTTAGAGAGTTGCCTTTTGCATTGAAAGTCAGAGGAGGTGGAGTGGCTGGACAACCTTATCTTTCTACTCAAGGAATGAGAAAAGAATTGACACTTTCAGCATATAGTTCTTCAAAATTCTATTTAAAGATTTTGCCGCCTAGTAGTGGAATACCATATTTGATTTATTCAAAGTCTTATAATAAGCCATTGGTTTGTGGTCAATATAACAATGCTCCAAACAATAAACTTGTTTTTGTTTGGGATTCGGAAGATATAAGTTCTGGAAGTTGGGACCTTATACCATCAACATATAAAGGATATTTTAATATTGAAAATCAGACATATTTAGGAACGGCAGACCCCAATAATCCTTGGAGTGTATTTAATTATTCCATAGAAGTAAAGAGTAATGGGCAGGTGGGGGGTATGCAAAATATAATAAGCAACCACAGCAAGAGTTTCTATTAGAGTTTCAGGATAAATTTAAAGTAAAAGAAATAGTATTTGAACCTGAAGCTGTAGTGACGGAATTAGACCCTGTTGTTGTGTACTCAAATGGTCAGACTGGAGCAGTTGCTGGACCATCAAATATTACAATTTATGCAAAAAAAAAGATGTAAAAGACACTTCTTATTATACAGAGAAAGGAACTTTGAAAATTCCAATGGAAAATGAAGAACAAATGTTTTTACGCCCTGCAATAATAGCCGGCCAATTTATTGCCCCTGGCAATTTTAGTAGTGGAGAAATGCCTGATTCAACAATCTTTTTGCCTAGAGCTCCTTATACTTCCACAACGTATGAGATACCTAAAACATTATCAGTGACTATTCCGGTAGAAGTTGATGAGCCATCTTTAATTAAAGTAACGACTTATTTAAAGAAATATAGTGTAAAGGCTGACTATACTATTACTATGACTTATCGTAATGGAAATGAGGCCAATGATAGAGAAGTTAAATTTAAAGGTTCTTGGTATGGAATAATAAATACTACATCAAAGGCAAAACCAGACGAAATAGTAACAATTCCTTTAGAAGAATATATGAAAAGTTTATCTAATAATAATCTGCAATAAGAAAAGATTATGAAATCGATATTATATATAATAATTTTATCTGTAACAATTCCATTGTTTATGGCTTGTTCAGAGGATTTGAACTTATGCGCACAGCAAAATACTGCATTAGAAGCTGATTATTCATGTGATGATGTGATTCTTCAAGAACGTAATCCATCTCTTCCAGATGTTATTACAGGAAAACCTTCTTTTGATGAAGAATTGACAAGAAGTGGTGAGATGGTTGGGGAACTGATAAATATCTAGGTTATGGTTATAAATTGCTTAAAGGGAATTATATACCAAGTGATTTTGATAACTTTACGCATTCCATACTTGATATTGAATCTGTAAAAGAATATGATGAATCATATATAGATGAAAAATATCCGAACTGGAATGATCAGTCATCGTTTGCTTATTATGATTTTAATAATTATACGCATTTTTCATCAATAAGTAAAACAGTGAAAAGTGGATTTTCTTTAAATCTAGGTTTTTTTTTCTATAGGGAAAAAGAAAACGACAACCGAAACATTTAGAACTTTCATTAACGAATCAAAGGAACAGGCTTATGGGGAAATGAATATATTGTTTGCTCATGGCAAATTTACCTTGTTAAGTTCCAATGGTTCTAATAAAGTTTTTGCAAGGCAGTTTTTAAGAAGGTCTTTTATTAATAATTTATATACCTCTCCTATATCATCTATCATTGATTCATATGGAGATTTTGTTGTTGTTGGTTATTATACAGGTGGAAGAGCTTTTGCGCAATATATGGGTAATGCGGGTTCAAATACGAATGTTGAACAGAAAACTAAATCCTTAGAGAAAAATATTAATGCTTCACTTGTATATAAAGGTGACTCACTTAATGGATCGTTCGGATTTAATGGAAAGGATGGTACTTTTGATTCTACAGTGTACAAAAGACAAGATATATTTATACGTGTAAAAACATTGGGTGGTATTCAAGATGAAACAGGTGTAGTGAATACTACAATGGCACTTAAAGACATAAATATAAACTTGCAATCTTGGAGAAAATCATTAAATGATTCAAAAAATCATACAGTGATTGATTTAATAGAAGAAGGATTATATCCAATGTCGGATTTTGTACTGGAAAGAAACTTTCAAAGACGTTTTGATGATACTTCTAAAGAAATTCTTCTTCCTGTTACAAGACTTTATACTCCGTCTATTACGATTGCAAGGGTATTGGCAAAGACATCTGTTTCAGGAGAAAGTTTATATGATGTAGCTGCTGTGTTAACAACAAGACAGGGTGACCAAATAGTATTGAGTAAAAGTAATGCTACGGATGCGGAATTAAGGCAAAATGAAGATGATAATATTTTTATCAAAAAGCCCAAATTATATCATCAGAAATATCAAGGTATTTCAGCTCTGATATTCAGATAAGTTATAATACTAGAAAGCGTATTAATCCTCAAATGCGTTCTCCGCTATGTATGGTTTTGGAGAACTTCAATGAAAAAGGTTTCTATAAGTACTATCATGAGGCAACTAATATGGAATATTTATATGACCCAACTACCAAACTCTGTTTTTCATTTTTTGCAGATGAAAGAGATGAGAGTTTGCTAGAGGTATATGGTCTTAGTTCATGGGCCTTCAATTTATCAGAAAAACAAATATCAATAGCTACGCTAGCTAATCTATATACAATTATAGGGTTGTGATTTTGAAGTTTGTGTAAAATCTTAATTAATAATATATGAAATCTTATTTTAAATTATTTTATTGGTTAATGCTTGGTGTATTGTTTTCAGTAAACATTGGTTTGACAAGCTGCGTTGATAGATATTCTGAGGAGCCAAAAGAAGAACTTACTCCTCAGGCCCTTTATCAAACTTCATGGCGTGGGACAGGAAGTTGTGCTGCTTGGGCTGTACAAAATATGGGCGTAGGTATACAATTCGTAGATACCCAAAAAGGAAAAGTGGTTTGGGAAGATTATGATGAATTTGATATTACCTACGCAATAGAAAGAAAATATGTTACATTTAATAGTAATGCTTTATATTTAGGTGGCGCTCCTTGGGTTATTAAGAGCTATACAAAAAAAAGCATATACTCCTTATGCAGAATGAAGCAAGTCCTGACAAAGAGAAAGTTGCTACAATAGAGCTGGATAGGATAGATTGATTTGAGGGTGTTGTCATTAGTATTTTTTATTCCTTGGGCGCAATCGTCATTCAATTTATAGAATAAGAGAGAGTGTATCAAAATTCCCTTTTTGAAGAAATTACCCTTGCTATAGCTATCTGTGGCAGGGGTAAATCTTTATATTTAGGGAACGTAAATAGAACTGTGTCAATCCTTTAATTTGTCTTTTCTTTGGTCTAACATTATTTCAAATATATCTGATTTTCAGATATTTATCCGAAAGTAAAATTGTAAATAATTTTACTTATTAGGAATTGACACAGTTTGAATTACTGTCTCAAGGAAGGGTCGTATCATTGCTCAAAACTGAGTTTGATGCGACCCTTTTAGATGTCATAGTTACAATGTGTAACTTTTCGAGCAGTCATTTTAGTTTTGGCTTTACCCTCATAATGTTGTTTTACCTGATTTTCTATATTCATTTTCAGGATTGCCTTGATGCAAGAAAATTGAGATAGTCCGCAATGGCACGCTGGCAGCCGGTGAAATCAGGTGTCCGTTTGCCTTTACACTTTCTAAAATAGATCGTTCCCGATTTTGTAAGACCGTTTACGGATTTGTTGAATGTGCCTTTGGTACGGATATGGATTTCAAAACCGTCCCGTCTGGCTATTTCAAGAAAAACATTTGCCTCGATTCGTTCTCCATTTAGAAAATCCTGTTTGCAATCGTCAATTTGCCGTTGCCATTCCTTTTCCTTTAATCGCTGTTCCTCTTCCTCCTTAGCCTTCAGTTCCAGCCGTTTTTGTTCCTGTCTTTTTAAGTACGCTTCACGGGCTTGCCGCAAAGGTGCGGTATCAAGCCCAAGGGCTTCGAACACACGGATAGAAAGAAGAGAGATATGAACTTCTCTTTTTGAATCCTGAAGTGTATTTGTAATCCAATTTTTACAATAAGCGGCAGTTGTTTCTTTGCGTTCCTCCTTGTCAAGGAATCGGCGTGAATGCTGTCCGCAAGAGAAGAATACATTTTCTATCTTGCAGACAACATGGAATATGTCCTCGCTTTCGTTTCCATATTTGTTTTTTGTAGATAACGAGAGATAAACATTCTCCGCATACGGCTCCAACTCCATATAAGGAGCGACGACGGTGTTCCCGTCAAACTTGTATTTGAATACTTTTGCTTTCATAATTATATCTGTTATTATTGTTCATTCATATAATCCAATATGCTCCCTTCCAGCCTGTCGTATATCCGGTTGAATTGGTCCTGATATTCTTCCAGAAAAGCCCCGTCCGCATCGCACATTTCATCGAGTGTCTTATTGTTTGTCCGACATAATTCAGTATCGGTCAGTTCACAGACTATTTCGATAAGCATCGAGCGTTCCTTGTCTTCGGGGAGTAATTTGTCTTTTTTTCAGGCAACAATAGTTGCGGATATTGATTCTCAGATACAGGTCTGCCTCTTCCCAGCGTTCATCCGGTAAGAATGTGAATGCCTGTTTCAGTTCATCGGGTTGTTTGTCCCACCATTCGTTCAAACTCTTCGGTTCCATATTCATAAGTTTAATTGGTCGATAACCGTTTGGTTTGTCATTGCCGATTCCAAATCACCTTCCCGCAAATCGTTCGCGTTGCGTAATTCACGCAGGTTTCTTACTTCGGCATCAAGGTATTCCCGTGCCGTCTCTTTGTCACACCCGCAAGAGGTGCATATCCTGTCAATGATTATTGTTTCCATCATTATTTTTATTTAGTTTTTGTATTGGAACCGGATAAAAGCTGTACGGTTGTCCGGAGTATCTCGTCCAGCCAGTTGATGCAACGTGCCCCGAGTTCAAAAGGACCGTCAATTTCGTACAAGTCATGGGAATGTTTGTCTTCCACAACGAGATGGAGGTCCTCCCCGAATAATTGTATCCTGCGCACAATGCATTCATAGGGATCGCCGTCATGGTCGAACCATATCACGTACACGGCATCCACCGTATCGGGAAACTCCATTTCCGTTTTCCCATATTCCTCCAATACCGCTTTTATGGCGGCTGTAATCTCCTTGCGGAGTTTTTCTACTTGTTCGCTGAAATCTGTTTTCATAAGGCATAGAAATGAATGCGGGAGCCGCCGGCGGGCTCCCACGATTAGACATCCGGTTTATTTATCGGAAACATTACGCATAGATATTGATGTGATTGAACGATTCCGGACAATGCTGAAAGACAAGCGGCAGGTTGACATGCACCATCGGGTATTCCACCCAGCCGCTGCCTCTTCGGTAGCCGGTATCAGTGGCGAGGTGATTCAACTCCAGAAATTCCATCGCGTCGGGATTGTTGTTGATGTCGATGAAGGTCCTGTCGGGCAGTCCAACGGCATCCGTCTCTTCCAGATTGACCGTCAGGATCGTGTAAGGCTCTTCCGTATCGGCCAGTTCCAGACAGAGGGCGAGCCAGCCGTTGTGATAGATCTGCGGAACCAGCCGTACAGCCTGTCCCTGATAGATGTAGAGTTTCTTCCGATAGAAGTTGTCGGACGGGACGATTTCAAACTCGTCTTCCTTTTCCGTGAAAGAAAGCATCGGGTTACGGACTGCCACGAATGTATCGTCTTCCATCCGGTAGCACAGGTGATCCGTTCCTGCCGAACGGATGATTTCCAATGAAGTGTTCATGATCCGTTTGTTTTTTAAGTTATGTAATGAGTAAATGTTATTTATTAGTTGGTTTTTACCCGGTTCATAAGTTGTCCCGATATCTCGTGCAGTTCCCGGCACCGTTCCGGTTCCTGTTCCCGTGCGAAAGCGGTGATGCCCTGCGTCAGTTTCCACAGGGTGGCCCCTCCGGTCACTCCGTCCTCCGGATTGTTGTTCATCAGTAATTTTTCCACTTCGCGCCCTTCGCTCTTCAGCAGGCCTCCTTTCTGCACCAGTTGCTTGAGCTCCTTGTCGAAGTCCACATCTATTTCCGAAGCGCCCTGTATTTCGATGGCTTTCTGCATAAGTGTATCCTTGTGGTACAGTCCTTTGGTCAGGTCCGATACCGCCGATACGGTGGTCTGTGTATCCAGCTCGTAGGTCTTCTGTGACAATGCCAGCGAATCGGGCAGTCGTGCCCCCAGATGCACCTGCCGCATGACGGATTCACGTACCATCCCGTTCAGGCATGCCCCGTTGAGCAGGAACGAACGCATGTCCACGGAGCCGTTGCCATAGTCGGAGGTGGAAAAGCGTGCCCCGGCAAAGATGATGACCGTTCCGTTCTTTCTGGTGGGAATCTCAATGGGTGTGGGCAGGATGGTCTCGCACCAGACCTTGGTGTCATTCATGTAGGCGTCCGATACGACCGCCCCTGATTGGCCGCCTCCCGGATGAATGCGGTCAGGATATCCACCGAATTGAGCCGCCGGTACGAGTCGGAAAGTACGCCCCGCACTTCCATGCCTACCGCCCGGATAAGTACCCGTGTGCGCGCGGTCCAGCCCGAATGTTCGTTAAGGATGGTGGCGCAAAGCTGTTTCTGCCATACATCGCCACCGGACAGTTCGCGCAGGTATTTGGCCGGCACTCCCATCTTCTCCGAAATCTGGCTGATGGCATTGCCGTGCAGACTGAAATTTCCCTCCGGCATGGTCATTTGCACCCGGTCCGCCGCCCGGAATGAAATGACAGGCTGTTTTCTCCTTGCCGCGCAGGTTCACCCCGATGGGGGCGATGAAGTCCTGCGCTATTTTTCCTTCGTCAAGCAGCCGTGCGATGGTCTCCATGACTCCCTGCCGTTTGCCTTCCACCATCCGTTGTACCTTGTTGATAACCACCTGGTTCAATCCCTGCTGTTTTTCTACCGATGCAGGATTCGGCATTACTGTTACTTCCATATTCTTTTTTTTAATGATAGGTTTATTTCTTTATTCTCCATCCGTTCCTGTAATGGATGGTCCTGATTCCGGTCCGCACATACCCCTGATTCTTGTCATGCCTGTATTCGTACATGAGCAATGCATGGTTTATTGCCGGCAGCTCACCTTTCTCCCTCAGTTTGTCCAGATGCGGCTTTGCCGCCTCCAGGCAGGAAAACCCGCCGAAGAAGCGGTTGCCCGTCATGTTGTAGAGTTCGATAAAATCATAATTTGTTCCCATGGCCTGTCTTGTTTTGGACGGGAGGTTCCATCCCGTATTTTTTCATGAAGTGGATATATTCCTTCTCACTGTATCCGGTCATTCCGAACAGTTCGTAGTAACCGTGTATGAAGGTCTTTTCTGTTCTTGCCTTGTGGGGACTGGCGCTCTTGTGGCAGTAGACAATGTGCCGGACGAAGCGGTAACACTTGCACAAGTCCTCCCAGATGGTATATTCCCTGTCCGTATGAGGTTCGTAATAGCCGCAGGAGAGGTTTATGCAGGATACGGACAGCCCCCTTGCCTTCAGGGTATGCACGTCCGTGCTCAGCCCGCTTGCCGGGTGATACCCGTATCTCCCGGGACTGACGGTTTCCAGGAATTCCTCCGAGCAGAGTTCCGTCCCGTGGACTCTTGTAATGATATCACTGTTGCCCCTGCGGTCACATCCGATGACGAAGCGGCAGTCCGCAAAGAAATCCATGTCGGCTTTCCGGCTGCCTATACATCCGTTTTCTTCCTGTACGAAGAAAGCACATTTCATCGCCTTGAAACTTTCCAGGCACTTCAAACAGATCCAGATGCCGTTCTTGTCATCGGCACCGATTCCGGTCATCCGCCTGTGTTTATGGTCGTACCCGACAATCATTGATTCCGCGACAAGGTGGGCTGCATACGTGCCGGTCTTGCGGCGGTGTACCTCGTCCATGTGTGCCACGACACAGGGGTAGCTTCTCCGGTTGCCTTTGACCGCGTAGATGTTGCCGTACCGGTCTTTCCGGTAAGGAATCCCCATGCGTCTGAGCTCGTCCGTGATAAACCGGGCCATCCGCTTCTCCCCGCCTGAGGGGGAGGCGATGTTGTAAAGTGCCATTAATCTTTCCATATTCTGATATTTAAGAGATGAATAATTTCTGAATTTGCAGGTAACTTTTGAATCCGGGTATGTGCCGTCCCTTTTTGAACAGCGTGGAGGGATAGATTTTTCCCTTGTATTCCGTTGGAGTCCCTTTCATGGTCGTGCCGAAGGCCGTTTGTGTATAATAGAGAGGGTAACACACGTTGCAGTACAGCCTGTTGCTGTCCTCATGTATGCCTCCGCATTGGGGGCATACATACCTCAAAACTGTTGCGCAGCCTTGTGTGTGCTGGCAGGAGGCAATCGCCTTACGGCCGTTGTGATTGGCCAGTTTCAGCCCGGTACCGTCCAGGTGGATGTAATGGAACGTATCCAGATAGGGAACCCCTTTCTTGTGCCACCGGCATGCCGGAACCTTCACCGACAGCCGGGCATGCACCTCCGTGCCGGGTTCCTCTGCCATTCCGGGTATCTGGCTCATGCTGATGAAATCTTCCGGATGCGCATAGTCGTTGTATTTCTTCCTTAGGTTGATGCCGAGGCTTCCCGCCTGCTCCCTGATCAAATCCATGACAAAGGCGTGTGACGTATAGATACGGTCCAGTACGGAAACCTGTACGGCCGGCATTCCGGTTGTGTTCCACATGGCTTTCCCCATACGACAGCCCTGCCGAGCACGTTGTTCCCTTCATCCCTCGCTACCAGGATGCCGGCACCCGCGAAGTTGGCATAGAAATCCGCCGCATTGCGCGCCTTGTCTTCGTACCGCATACATGAATTGTGCAGGGTGGACGTGTCACCATCCGTAATGGAACTGTAGTTGGATTCCATATAGGCGTCCAGAAAGTCATTCATTCCCGTATACAGCCTGACGGAAACTTTGCTGTCGAGCGTGATGGCACTGCGGAAATAATTGATTTCGCAGGATGTGTATTCGCGCAGGTTCTTGAACTGTTCGATGAAGGTGGATGGTTCCAGGTCTGTCCGGTTTTCAGGGAACCAGGGTGCCTGCGGGTTGTTCCTGTCCGGGAAATTGGGATGTTCCGGGTCCTTGTTGAAGGCGGTGAACACAATCCGGATTTTCCGGAAGGAGCCGCAGTCCGTCCACTTCCGTTTGGTGGACAGGAAATTATATGATCCGCGGATAATCTCCTGCGCCGGGCGGTTTTTCTTCAACTCGGACAAGATATCCGCCGCGATCACACTTCCGTTTGCCGCCGCATGCGTCAGACGGGATTTCAGTTCGTTGCTTGCATAAAGTCTCATGATATTATTTTTTTAGAAGTTAAACATGTGGGACGGGATACCGGGGTATCCTTCCGCTTGTGGAATTGTGCCATACGCTGTTTCAGACCGGAAATTGGGATGTTCCGGCTTGTCCGGTATTCGTCCTCGCTCATTTTCCGGATAGTGGGAATGCCGGTCGTCGTCAGGACGGGATTCACGAACCATCCGTCTTTGAAGTCCTCGGGGAGCAGGCTGTCATGCTGGATGACCTCGCCCACGCATCCATGTATGAGCATGTTGCAGACGGTCATCAGGCAGCAGGTACGGCTGATGTCCTCCGCAACCAGGTAATTGCCCAAGTTGCGTGCGTGGTACGCCAGTAGCAGCCTTCCGCTTCCGCAGGTCGGGTCACTCATCCGTTTGCCGGTCGTTTTCTCATCTGTGGTACATTGTACCATCAGGTCACAGATGTGCACGGGCGTGAAGAACTGTCCGTGCGCCTGCTGTCCACCCCGGGAAGAGAGGGCCATGAACAGGTCACCGAACGCGTCGAACCACTCACGGGTCTGCAATTCCCGCTGCATGAGCTGTATCCATCCGGCAAGCAGTTCCATGAAGAAACGGTTCTGCTGCCGTTTGTATTTCCAGTCCTTGACGGGCGGCGCACCGGGTGAGAACCCGTGGATGACGTAACGCAGGAAATCGTTGAAGACGGACATCGGCTCGTATCCGTGCGAATATGCGAAATCGCAGATAAGCTTCTCAAGCGGACGTAACGCTTGCGGAATGTTGTACTGTGCCATATTATTCTGATTTTTTATAGATGGTTACTGTATGCCCGTCATGGTCTGTCCGTATCCTGACGGGGGAAACGCCAAGGAAAGAGAGGTGGGTTTCCGCTTTCAGCATGTTCCATTCCCATGCGGGGAGTTCCTTCCATTCCATCCTGTATCCCCATAGTATGAACAGGCCTTGGCGGAATCCGTCGAAAAGTCTTCCGTGCAGGATTCCGACCATCCGGTCCAGTTCTTCCTTGGAATAGACAGTGAATGATTCGTTTCGGTAAATGAACGCGCCTGCCGGCTCAATGTCCTGCCGGCGTTCGATGAGGTATTTTGTCCATTCTTTTGTGGTGTACTTTCCGTACAAGGGGGCAGGTTCCGTATATTTCCATGCCCTGACGAATGTGTGGAACAGGACTGCGCCGTTCTCGTGTCTTCCGGTATGCCCCCATGTCCGGAACTGTTTGTCGCGAATGCCGTTCGGAAGTAATAATCCCGGGTCTGTCGTAACCCAAGGCCCTCCTTCCGTATTATAACAGGTCCGTCCTTCTTTCTCATGGCAGAACGGCATCCGGGGAAGAAGGCAGAGCTGGGCTTCCCGGCCATCGCTTCTTTCAATGTGCGCCTGCGGATAGTAGTCGCCGCCACGGGTGGTATAAGTGACGGTGTCTCCGGCTACGGGTACCGGGTTCTCTTCCCGTTCTTTCCGCATCCTGGAGATCAGCCGGTTCACTTTCTCCACATCGCGCTCCTCTATGGAACATGCGCATCCTTCACGCTCATTGAGCCGGACCAGGCTTTTCAGGTCATAAAAGTTACTGTATTCCATGTCATGACCGGTTTTTGTTGGTACAATCCGACCTGGCGGGCAACCATGTCACAGAATTTCTGTCCGTTCTCCTTCTCGCTTCTGAAATAGGCGATCATGTCCCAGAGGTTCCGGTTGAAATAGCCGGTCCATTTCTCGTAGTAGTGGCTTCCATCGACCTTTCCGAATGTTTCTTCAAAAAGCGCGGGAGTCAGTTCCTCATCCCCGTGATGGTTGTATTGCCACAGGGAGACAAGCAGCATTTGGTTGTAATCCAGTGTTTCCATATCTGTTCTTTTTTAGTGAGACATCGGCCTACACGGGTAGGCATTTTTATTTCTTGATGTCTTTCCTGCCTGTTTGCCGGGGATTGCGGCAAGGCTTGGCGAAAGAAAATACCGGAGCGGAGCGAGGATGATTTTCTTTCGGCCAACCAGCCCCCTGCAAGGGGCCGCCTTGCGCAATCATTCCGGCAAACGGCTATCTTTACAGCAAGAAATGAAAAAGCGGACCTCAGCTTTTCAGTTCTGAAGTCCGCTTTCCGGTCATTTTGGAATTTCATGCTTTTCAGGTATGTATCTGCCATCCGTGGAACGGCTGCAATGTTACGGCAAACGATCTGTCAGGAATTCCGTGATAGAGCAGACCTCCCACGATACCTGTTTTTCCGTCGGGATAGCGTTGTGTGAAGCCGAACGAGTATGGGGCATGGTCATAACAGAGTGAAATCTCGCTGGGCCGGTCGGGATTTTCCTCCCAACTCTTCAACCGGTCCAGACATTTTTGGAGCGAGGTGTCGCCGATGGATTCGGCATAGCGCTTTACATTCTCGAAATGTTCTTCATTCAGGATTTTCATGACTTTTGCGTTTTATCTGTCGTTAAACAATGAAGAAGCGGACCTCAGCTTTTCCGCTTTGAAGTCCGTTCTCCGGTCATTTTGGGATTTCATGCTTTCAAATGAAAGGCAAGGCGGTGTCTTCCAACATGGGGGCCAGCATCCGGCACATCTCGTAAGCCGCCCTGTTGCGTCTGTCAATATGGTTCGGCTCACGTTTTGCCATACCGATGATGCATGCTTTCATCACTCTGAAGAAAGCCTGTTCCAATGTCTTGTGAAAATAGGGAAGGGTTTCGGCGAAACGTTCCGGATTGAACCCCATGTCATTCAACGCCTGTTCCAGTTTCCTGGCCGTCTTGTATTCACGGCTTTCCTCCAGTCGTTCGGAATGCCGCCGAAACGGGCTGTATGCAGCTGGCGTTCCAGCTCGGTAACGGTTACTGAAAGTAGTAGTTGGATGGCAGCGACATTGCCGATTCCGAATTTCTGACCGTCGGTTGTGTGGAACTCGATTATGTCCACAGTACCGTTTTCCTGCATTCTCTTGTAGTGGGCAAGATTCTCGCCCAGCATTTTTGCTTTTTGATTGTCCATAATTTTATTTTTGAATTGGTATCTGATTCGTTCTTGTGTAGTTGTTTTCAGTCAATCCAGAATGTGCCGCAATGCGGACATTTGGTTCTACATGGGAAACTGTTTATATAATAGGTGTTCCTGTGGCGCTTATGGTTCATGTCTCCCAAGGTGCATCCGCCTTCCCGGAATCTTTTTTCATAGAGGGCTTCCTGTTTCTGATGCTCGCTCATGCGGCTTTTCCGCATGGTGGACTTCAACGGCTTCATTCCGGTTTCCCACCGGGTGGAATCACACCAGTTGTTCAGCATCCCACAGATTTCATTGGCATAGGAATAATGCACTTGGGAGTCCGCAAAGAGGTTGTCCCTGCAAAACGGGAGGGTGATGTCCGTTGGCAGCCTGACATGGTATCCTGCACCGTTGCGGCTGTCCGCAATGGCAACGATGACATCTCCGTAGAACCGGATGCGCTTGAAATCATTTCCGGTATCTCCCGTGAGCAGTCTGGAGAATATGGCATTGAAATAGATGCGGAGCTCGCCTCCGTATGGGGCATTGGCCAGAAGCTCATGAAGTTCACCGGCAAACTGCCCTTTCTTCAGCTTGAGCGCCCGCCTGATTTTACGGAGGGAGATGGCTTCGGACTCTCCGCGTGCGTTACTTCCGTACACGTATCCTTCTATCTCCACCCCCAGGGAATAGAACATGTTGGTGACGGTGGAGTTGTCTATCAGCTCATCTGCCGGGTCGATGCTGTTCCGTTCGTAAAGCAGGTCTTTTATGCCTTCTTCATTTCGGGCATATTCGTCGGCTTTTCCGTCCGCTTCCATGGCTTTCCTTATATCTGCAAGATACCCTTGCAGGTTGTCGTGCTCCTGTTCGGCATACCATTCCCAGACCTGTTCTTCCAATGGATGGAGGCTGTTCCGGCGGATACACCGTTCCTGCAAGTCCTCACGGCTGTCCAGATTCTCATTGTAGTCCACATAATAGAGGCTGACATATCGGGGGACATAGTCTTTCCAGGATTTCGGGGGCATATTCAGACTGCTTCCTGTCCGGTGGCCTCCTGTTGCTTGTGGATGGGAGTTTTCTGTCAAGATTGTTGTGTTCATTTGTCTATTCAGATTATTGCCCGGCGGGGGCATTGACTGTACGCACTTGGGAAAGTTGCAGTTTCACCACCTTTATTTTTTCAATCAGCTCATTCTCTCTTCGGAATGACGGGGTACATTTGGTACGCCGCATCCCGGCTCCCCAGGGGATTTTGTCACACGCCTTTCTCAGGCGTGCCCTTTCGGTGTCCAAGGCGGACTCCAGACGTGCAAGTTTGCGTTGCAACGATTCTTCGGTCATTGTCTTCATGATTCCATCATTTTTTTTTGAGATATGACGACTGCCGTTATCGGGCTGTCGCCATACCGGGTTGATTATTCAATTTACATTTCCGCCTTTTCTCTTCTGATATTGCGTAAGGTGGATAGCAGGTACAGGAACAAGTCCCTGTCATAAATCCGGAAGAAGAAGGGCTCTTGTGTCTCCTTGACCGTTCCGGTAAATGATACGGACTCCCGGTTCATGGGGAACTGGAGAAGTTTTCCGTTTGCCAGCAGGGTGTGCCCTTGTTTTTTTACTTCTTCCAGAAAGGTTTCCATATCATCCCGCCTTTTATGTCCGGAGAAATAGAGGAAATGATGGCGGCGCAGGCTGAGCAGGATTTCCGCCATGTTTTTTCTTGCGTTTCGGATATCCGGCTCCTCATCCGGGCCGGTGACCAGGTTGCAGATGAATTTTTTCTCTCCGTCCGTATCAGTGAAGAAATAGGGTGTGAGAAGATACTGCCTGTTTGTTTTGCCGGTAATGGCACAGGCCGGCCCTTTGGTGACACCGCCTCTGAAAGTGAGGCTCCGGTAATGTCCTCCATCTGCCTTTCCAGTTCTTTTCTGGGTGTGGTGACGGAGCGCAGTCCGGTGAAATAACGTCCTTCCACATGAAAACAGAATGTACAGGTCTCTGAAGCAGGGCTCGCCGATGAAAAAGAAATTTCTGGTATGTCGGACGGGCGGCAGCATATCCATGTTCTCATAGTATTGGCTTTCTGTTATTTCCTTGAACGGAAGGCACTTGGATTTCAGGTGGATACGGAACATCTTGTCTGCCGTGTTCCTTGAGACGGTGACAAGCCGGGGGTTGTCCTCTCCGGCTCTCAGCTCTTCCAACGTCTTGTGGGTATAATCGCAGTGTATGCCGTCCGACATGGAGGTGAGGAAGCTCCCGTCGAAACGGTACGGGTCGATGACGAATCCGGGTCTTGCATTTTTCATGGCTCAGATGTTTTGAAGGTTCAACACTCTCTTGGCGGCACTGAGTGCATTGGAGGTAAGCTGCCGTTGCCATGCCTTGTTTTTGGGTGACCAGCGGAATCCGGCGGATTTCAGTTCCTTGCGTCTGCTGTCTTCGGGAATCCTGTCAAACAGGATTTGAAGGCGGTCTTCCCCATAGTTCCATACAAGTGTTCCGCCCTCGAACGGCACTTCCTTGCTTCCCTGGCTTTGCACCGCTTTCAGTTTTTCGCGCATCCGTTCCGCAAGTTCCGGCAATTGGAAGAATCTGTTTCTTTGGGTGATGACGGGTTTCTTCACCCTTGCGTTATATTCGGAGATGAAGTCCACCGCCTTCCGAACGATTTCCACTTCCCCGTGATGGGCAAAGACGGACACCTTGTTCAGGATGCTGCTGACGAACAGGGCACGGCTGTAGCCCCGGCATTGTCCGGTATCAATCCCGTGGATGGTGTCGGCACTGCTCCTGATGTCGCGCTTGAGCGTCTGCCATGCCTTTTCCCGCTTCTCTTCCTCCGGTCTGGCGGCTTCCTGTTTCCGCTTGACGGACGCAAGGACCTTTTGCCGCCAATCGCGGAACTCCTCGTAGCGGTTCCGGTAGCTTCTGTTCGTTTTTTCCTGCCTGCGGTAATCAAATCCGCCCCGTCCCGTCACCATCGGGTTGGCGCAGTGCGCGAGGGCCGATAGCTGTGCGGACAGTTTTTGCCGGTAGGCGGTGATATAGTTTTCCCGTTCCCCTTCCGGCATGAGTTGCAGGTCGTTGTGCAGCTCCTCCCCATAAATCATAATGTCCGTTTCTCCGCGAATCTCCGGATCGAAGGAACTCCAGGCGTATGCGTCGCAGGCCTGTTTCCACATGTCCTCCAGATAGCCCGGATGTTTGAATGCTACGGCTTCCCAGTCTTTGAAATTGCTGGAATGCAATTCATTCCGGTCTTCCGGATTTCCGTACAGATGTACAAAGTGGTGCATTCCGTGATGCTCCTTTCTGAAATGGAACGGTACGGGAGGATGGTCCGTACCCTTTTCCCGGATCATCGTGACCCGGTGTGCGTTCTCTGCGGTAAGGTCCGTTACTTGTTCTTCCCGGACCTTTGCTGCTGTTGTTTCAGTCATAACCATTGCTTTTTTGATGTCAGCTGTAAATCATTTCGTCCAGTTCTTCGTCCGGCAGTGTGCGGATTTCCCGTGCCGGATAACTCTTTTCCCGATAGACCAGTGTAGTGGTTGCAGGATTCGTATTTTCCTGTCCTGTTCGTACTTTGGTTACTGTCATCTTGTTCATACTTCTATTGTTTTAAAGTTAGACATGACCGGCTCCGTGGAGCCAGTGTTTCGGTTTCTTACTTGCCGGGCAGCCCTTTGCCTTGATTGTGCAAGGCTTGGCAAAAGAAAATACCGGAGCGAAGCGAGGATGATTTTCTTTTAGCCAACCAGCTCCTGAAAGGGGCCGCCTTGCGCAATCAGAGAGGCAAAGGGCTATCTTTGCGGGTAAGAAAATGAAAGAATGGCAGGTGTTTATGGATTTTCGGATACAAAAAAAGCCATCCTTGCGGGGACGGCTTTAATGGTGTGTTGTACGTCTATTGTGCCATACGTTCCTTTACATTGTTCATGGCTTCTTTCAGGCTGCTGTTCATGACTCGCGCATAATGTTGGGTCATGCGTGTGGAGGCATGTCCGAGCATGACGGATACATCCTGCAAGGGAACGTTATTGGCGAGCGTGACGGTGGTCCCGAAAGTATGGCGGGCCACATGCGTGGTCAGATTTTTCTTTATGCCGCAGAAATCGGCGATTTCCTTGAGGTAGCTGTTCATTTTCTGGTTGCATAAGACAGGCAGGCAGCATCCTTTCTTTATGCAGACCGGGTGTTCCCTGTATTTCTCCAATATGGCCAAGGGAACGGGCAGCAGCGGGATGTTGCTGATGGAAGACGCTTTTCTGCGGCGTTCCAGTTTGACCCTTCCCTTTCTTATCCACCAGTCCCCGAGATTGTCCTGCACCAGGTTTTCCTTGTTCAGGCCGGCTACATCGGAGAACGCCAGGCCGGTGAAACAGGCAAAGACAAAGATATCCCTGACCAGTTCAAGCCGGGGAACCGCGAATTTTTTCTTTATGACGGCCTGTAGCTCGTCGTAGGTCAGGAATACCGGATCGGTCTCGTCCTGCTCCATCTTATAACCGTAAAAGGGATTCTTACGCATCCATTCCTTTGCCAATGCCATATTGGTGAATTTCTTGAAGCATTTCATGTAGCGGACTATCGTGTTCCGGCACAAGCCTCCTTCCGTTTTCAGGTAGATGTCGAACGCACGGATGAACTCCGGTGTCAATTCGTGGAAGGTGATGTCCTCCTTGCCATAATAGGAGGGGATAAGCTGCCGCAATTTCTTCACCACATTCTTATATCGGTTAATGGTGACAGGGGAATAGTCTATATTCACCAGGCTTTCCATTTCCTCGATGCCTTCCTGCATGGTGCCGAGCAACGTACGCATTCCGGTATCTTTTCCGAAAACTCGTTTCAGGATTAGTTTCGGGGTAATCAGAGCCTGTTCCAATACCAGTTCCTTGTGTTTCTCAAGGGCACGGGCATGTAATTCCGCAATATAGGTGTTCAACGCAACGGATGCCCTGTCCCTGCCTTTACTGCATCCTTTGGCGGCGTTCCATAAGTTCAGGGGCACGCTTCTTTGGATACGTACATCGTCATAGTCTCCATTGATGGTTATCCGCATCAATACCGGTGCCTCACCGTTTTTCAACAATTTCGTTTTAAGCACGAAAAACAGAATGTTCATTGTT
>VOFG01000289.1_pt1 | contig 78000 bp, 74 predicted proteins | sample 5384171 | NCBI WGS metagenome assembly VOFG01 (sample SAMN12384726, study PRJNA508395) | human gut metagenome | isolation source: healthy gut F | host: Homo sapiens
CATCTGCGCCGCCGCGGCCGCGCAGGGAAAGCACGTGCACGTGCTGCCGCGCCTGACCGCCGGCAGCCAGTTCGGCATGGATCCCGACGCACTGGCCGGGCTCGTGGCGCGGCGCGCGGAGTTCCCGAACGTGACGATCGCCGGCATCCACTACTTTTCCGGCACGCAAAAGCGCAAGGACAGCGTGATCGCCAAGGAGCTCGCGCATCTGGACGAATACCTCACGATGCTGCACGATAAGTATGGCTTCACGGCGCAGCACGTGGAATACGGCCCCGGGCTGAACGCCGAGTGCTTCCGTGACGACGCCGAGGCGCGCGACTGCGCGCTGCTCGACGCGGCGGCGGAGCATATCCGTGCTTTCGGGGCAAAGTACCCGCTCACGATCGAGATGGGGCGCTTTTTCGCCGCGCCGTGCGGCACGTTCCTCACCGGCGTGGCCGACGCCAAGTGCAACCTCGGCGTGAACTACGCCTTGTGCGACGGCGGTATGCACCAGGTCAAGTATGACGGCCAGCTCATGGGTATGCAGGCCCCGCCGCTGACGCTTCTGCGCGAGAGCGCGGACGCGGCCGAGCCATGGATGCTCTGCGGCAGCCTGTGCACCACGGCGGACGTGCTGGTGCGCGAGGCGCAGCTGCCGCCTCTGCGCGTGGGCGATGTGATCGCCTTCGGCCGCTGCGGCGCGTACTCCGTGACGGAGGGCGTGGCCGTGTTCCTGTCGCGCGACCTGCCGCGCGTGGCCCTGTACCGTGACGGAAACTTCACGCTCGTGCGCGACCGGTTCGCGACCGACGTGCTCAACACCTGCCAGACGCTGGAGGATGGAAAATGACCCTGACATCGCTGTCGTTTTATCTGCTGGTGCTCGCGCTGCTGGTGCTGTACTACCTGGTGCCGAAACGGTTCCAGTGGGTGGTGCTGCTCATCGGCAGCTACGCGTTTTACGCGTTCGTGTGCCTGCGGTACATGGGCTTTATCGTCATCACAACGCTCACGACCTACTTTGGCGCCCGCGGCATGGACGCCATGACCGCGCGCATGGAGCAGACCGTCGCCGCGCACAAGCAGGACTGGGAGCGCGACGAGCGCAAGGCGTACAAAAAGCGCTGCAAGTCCCGCCGCAAGGCGCTCATGATCGGCATTCTGGTGTTCAACTTCGGCATTCTTGCCGTGCTGAAATACTATAACTTCTTTGCCGAGTCCATGGAGGCGCTCTTCGCGTCCATGGGGCTGACGGTCTCGCTGGGCCACATCGGGCTGCTGCTGCCGCTGGGCATCTCGTTTTACACGTTCCAGTCCATGGGCTATGTGCTGGATGTCTATCGCGAGAAGGTCCCCGCCGAACGCAACGTCGGCAAGCTCGCGCTGTTCGTGTCCTTCTTCCCGCAGATCATTCAGGGCCATCGGTGTGTACGACCAGCTGGCGCACCAGCTCTATGACGAGCACAAATACAACTTTGACAACATCCGCTACGGCGCGGAGCTGATTCTGTGGGGCTTTTTCAAGAAGCTCGTCATCGCCGACCGCGCCGTGGGCATGATCCACACCGTCGCCGGGGCGTACACCGACTACGCCGGCACCTACGTGCTGCTGGCCGCGCTCGTATACGCGCTGCAGCTGTATGCCGACTTCTCCGGCGGCATCGACATTTCGCGCGGCGTGGCGCAGATGTTCGGCATCACCATGGGCGAAAACTTCCGCCGGCCGTACTTCTCGCGCACGCTCACCGAGTACTGGCACCGCTGGCACATCTCGCTCGGCGACTGGCTGCGCAACTACCTGTTTTACCCGCTGTCGATCTCGAAAGCATTCCTCAACTGGGGCCGCCACGCCAAGCAGCACCTCGGCAACCACATCGGCAAGGTCCTGCCGACGGCCGTGGCCTCGCTCATCACGTTCCTCGTCATCGGTATCTGGCACGGCGCGAGCTGGAAGTACGTCGCCTTCGGCTTCTGGAACGGCATGGTCATCCTCGTGTCCACGCTGCTGCAGCCGGTGTCGGACAAGGTCGTCGCCGGATTGCACATCGAGCGCAAGAGCGCGTGGTATCAGGTGTTTTCCATGCTGCGCACGTTCGTGGTCGTGCTCATCGGCTATTACTTTGACATTGCCGACGGCTTCCGCGCCGCCATGGGCATGATGGCCAAATCCGCGACCGACCTGCACCTGTCGCAGCTGCGGCCGAGTGCCGTGCTCGAGGCCCTGCCGCTGACGAAGTATGACTGGGCCGTGCTGCTATTCGGCACGATCGTGATCTTCGTCGCCTCCGTCATTCAGGAGCGCTCGCAGCGCACCATCCGCGAAATGCTCGACGAGAAGTGCCTCGCCCTGCGCTGGGTCGTGCTGCTCGGCGGCATCTTCGCCGTTGTGCTCATGGGCGTTTACGGCCCGGGCGTGCAGGCGTCTGAGTTCGTGTACATGCAGTTTTAAGCCATGGGAAGCGGACGCATCTCCAGGACCCGCACGGCGCTGCGCGCGGTCATTTTCGTGCTCATCGCCGTGCTGGGCATCGGGCTCATTTCGCCGGCCTTCGTCGTGAACAACGAGTGGGATATGCGCCACGTGCATGGCTTCTTCCTCGAGCCGGAGGACAGTCTCGACGTGGTGCTCATCGGTGCGAGCCAGCTCTACACGGGCTACAGCGCCCCGCTCGCGTGGCGGGACTATGGCTTTACAAGCTATCCGCTGGCCGTGTCGAACATCCCCGCCCGGCTCTACGGCTCCCTGCTCACGGAGGCTGTCAATCGCCAGCACCCGAAGCTCATCGTCGTGGACATCGACGGCTTCCTCACGGACGAGGACCCCGAAAAGCTCGAGGCCAACCTCCGCAAGTGGCTCGACAATATGCCCTGGTCGCGCAATAAGATCGAGACGATCCGCACCTGTGTGCCCGCGGAGCTGCAGACCTCGTTTTACTTCAACATCGCCAAATATCACGCCAACTGGTACCAGCCGGACACGTGGCTGCCGGTGCAGCAGCGTCTGCGCGCGATGGACAAGACCGGCTACTCGCTCACGAAGAGCTTTGAGGCCATCGGCCAGTCGCTCACAGCCGCGGACGAGGCGGACACCCGGCCGCTGACGCTCAGCGACGTAAACGCGCAGTACCTGCGTGATTTCTGCGCGCAGGCACAAGCCCTTGGCGCGAATGTGCTCTTCCTGCGCATGCCGCACCGCACGCAGACGACCGACCCAAACGTGTTTGCCGATGTGGCGGCCGTGGTCGGCAGCTACGGCTACGACCTGCTCGACCTGCACGACGTGTTTGACACAATCGGGCTCGACCGCTGCGCCGATTTCATGGACTCCGACCACCTCAACGCCATCGGCATGGAGACCTTCACCGCCTGGTTCGGGCAGTACCTCTCCGAGCGTTATGACCTGACGACTGCGCACAGCGAGACCGTCACCGCCGAGTGGCAGCGCTGCGCCGATTTTATGGCGCAGATCCTGCCCACCTGCCAGCAGCAGGCGGCGGACAACACCAAACAGACCCTCAACGAGTTTTCGGCGGCGTTTGACGCCTACCGCTGACCCGATGATTCAACCGTGCCGCCCCGGCACAGAAAGCGCAAAGCCTATGCAGCAACGTTCCAAGCCTCAAAAACGCGCCCTGCGTGCCGTCATCTTTCTGCTCATCGTCGTGCTGCTCTACAGCGCCGCGGCCAATGTGCTGAGCGTGAACAATACGTGGGATATGCGCCATATCCGCGGCTTTTATCTGGAACCGCAGGATTCGCTCGACGTCATCATGCTCGGCGCGAGCGAGCTCTACACCGGCTTCAGCTCTCCGCTGGCGTGGCAGCAGTATGGCTTTACGAGCTATCCGCTGGCCGTGTCGAGCATGCCGTCATGCCTGTATGACTCCATGCTCACCGAAACCATGCGCCGGCAAACGCCAAAGGTCGTCGTCGTGGAGATCAACGGCTTTTTGTACGACTTCAATCAGGACGAAACGGACACCGGCCTGCACAAATGGCTCGATAACATCCCGATGTCACGCAACAAGGTGCAGACAATCACAAACTGCGTGCCGAAAGACCAGCAGTCGTCCTATTTTTTCCGCATGGAAAAGTACCATGACACCTGGATCGAGCCGGACGTCTGGGGCGGGGCTGCCAAAGATCAGCTGACCATGCGCCGGACCGGCTATTCGCTGACCAAGTCCTTTGAGGTCATCCCGAAAGTGGAGACCGGCGAGCGTCAGGTCAAATCTCTGGAGCTGAGCGCGGAAAATGAGCAGACGCTGCGCGATTTCTGCGAGCGGGCCAAACAGCTCGGGGTGGAGAATGTGCTCTTCGTGCGCTTTCCGCACCGCACGGTGCTAAGCGACCCCTCTGTCCTTTCGCAGCTTGCGGACATTGTGCGCGAATATGGCTACGGCTTTCTCAACTGCGACGAGCAGATGGACAGCATCGGTCTGGAGCTGGACGGCGACTTCTGCGACAACGAACACATGAACGTATTCGGCATGGAGAAGTTCACCGCATGGTTCGGGCAGTATCTCTCCGAGCAATACGACCTGACTGCCGCGCACAGCGACAAGGTGACCGCCGAATGGGCGCGCTGCGCGGAATTTGTGGCGCACATGCTGCCCATCTGCAAACAGAAAACACCTGGCGACGGCGGAAACTACAACGAATTCTCACCGGAATTTTCAGCCTACCGCTGACCCTGTATCTTCGAGGACGTTATGAACCAAAACCGTTCCAAAACCAAAACCGTCGTGCGCGTCATCGCGTTTCTGCTCGTGGCGGCGCTGCTCTACGGCGCGCTCTCGCGCCTGCTGGCCGTGAACGACGCCACCGAGCAGCAGTATGTCCACAGCTTCTACCTCGAGCCGAAAAATTCGCTCGATGTCATGATCCTCGGCGCGAGCGAGACGTTCACGGACTACTGCGCGCCGCTGGCGTGGCAGCACGCGGGCTTCACGAGCTATCCGCTGGCCGTGTCGGCCGCACAGGGGACCATGTACCCCTCCATGCTGCGCGAGGCCGCCCGGCGCCAGACCCCCGGTGTCTACGTCGTGGAGGTCAACGGCTTTTTGTACACCGCAGAAGAGCGCGACGAGTTTTCGCACGCCGCGCTGCGCAAATGGATCGACACGATCCCGCTGTCGGCCAACAAGCTCGACACCATCCGCACGTGCATCCCGGCCGAGAAGCGCTCGACGTACTACTTCCCGCTGCTCAAATACCACACGTTCTGGAAGTGCGCCGGCGACATCCGCCGCTCGCTCTCCCTGCAGCAGCAGGCCCGCAGCGTGGGCTACTCGTACACCAAGCCGTTTCTGTCCATCTCCATGTTCCTCACGGAAACAGATGAGATCCCCGTCCGCCAGCAGGAGCTCGACGCGTTCAACGAGCAGAGCCTGCGCACGTTCTGCGAGACAGCAAAGAAGCTTGGCATTCAAAACGTGCTCTTTGCCCGCTTCCCGCACCGCACCGTCATTGAAAACTATGACGCCGTGTTTGCAAAGCTTGAATCCGTCGTGCAGGAGTACGGCTACGACTTCGTGAATTTCGACACGCAGATAGACGCCATTGGCCTCGACCCGCTGAGCGACTTCGCCAACGCCGAGCACCTGAACGTCTTCGGCGCGGAGAAGTTCACGCCCTACCTCGCCGACTATCTCGCGGCGCACTACGACCTGAACACCGCGCACAGCGACAAGGTGACGGATGAGTGGGCGCGCTGTGCCGCCTTCACGCAGCAGATGCTGCCCGTGTGCGAGGACAATACCCGGCGCTACACCTCTGAGCGGCTCGATGAGTTCTCGCCCGTGTTCGCTGCCAACCGCTGAACATAAAAGAAGCCCGATCCCCGGAGCGCTGCTCCGGGGATCGGGCTTTCCTGTTCTGTTTACCGGCCGGTGCTGCCAAAGCCGCCCGCGCCGCGATCGGTCGCATCGAGCGCGTCCGCCTCCGGAAACTCCGCCGCCAGAAACGGCAGGATCACGAGCTGGGCGATGCGGTCGCCGGGGGCGACGGTGCGCGGCTCGTCCGTATCGTTGTGCAGCGCGACGGTGCACTCGCCGCGGTAGTCGGCATCGATCACACCGACGCAGTTGGCCGGGCGCAGCCCCTGCCTGGAGGCCAGCCCGCTGCGCGCGAACACGCCGCCGAAATACCCCGCCGGGATGGCGAGGGCGAGCCCCGTGCCGATCATGGCCGTCGCGTGCGGCGCGATGGTGACGCTCTGCCCGTCCGCCGGGCAGGCATAGAGATCGTAGCCGGCGGCGTCCGCACTGCCGCGGCGGGGCGTCACGGCGCCGGGGCGCAGTTTCTGAATCTTTACTTCCATCCGTTCATGCCCTCCCAGAGTACGATGCGGCCCGCCGCGCGGGTCCGGTCCATGTCAATGATGCGCTGGTTTTCCGAGCCGCGAAAGCGCAGGCTGATGTTGCGCTGCGCGTCCACATAGCGTCCGTCAACAAGGATGTCGATGAGCGAGAGCATCTCGTCCGTGACCTCGCAGCGCGGGTGCGCGCCGTCAACGGTGAGCTCCTTGTCGAGCGTGAAGCCCGAATACGCCCAGATGTCCTTTTCCGGGAACCGTGCGCGCACCCGGCGCAGAAACGGCACGAGCGCACGCTGGTTTTCCGGCTCGAACGGATCGCCGCCGAGCAGCGTCAGGCCGCGGATAAAGGGCTTTTCCAGCTCGGAAAAAATCACCTGCTCGGCCGCCGCGTCAAAGGGCTTGCCGTAGTGAAAATCCCACGTCTGCGGCTGAAAGCAGTTGTAGCAGTGGTTCGTGCAGCCGGAAACGAACAGCGTCACGCGCACGCCGACGCCGTTGGCAATGTCGCAGGTTTTGATCTCCCCATAATACATAATAGCAATTCCTCGCAGACAGCGGGCGCGCCATATGGACACGCCCGCCGGTTATTTTTGATTTCGCGTGTTACAGATGCAGCACGCGCTCCTTGATCTCCTGCGTGCGGCCCTGATTCCAGAACTGGGTGCCGATATAGCCGCAGGTGCGGCGGGCCACGTTCATCTTATCCTGATCCGTATTGCCGCAGTTCGGGCAGCGCCAGATGAGCTTGCCGTCGTGCTCGACGATCTCGATCTCGCCATCATAGCCGCAGACCTGGCAGTAGTCGCTCTTGGTGTTGAGCTCGGCGTACATAATGTTGTCATAGATAAACTTCATGACCTCGAGCACGGCCGGGATGTTGTTCTGCATGTTCGGCACTTCGACGTAGCTGATCGCGCCGCCGGGCGACAGCGCCTGGAACTTCGACTCGAAGGCCAGCTTGCTGAACGCATCGATATTCTCCGTCACGTGGATGTGGTAGCTGTTGGTGATGTAGCCCTTGTCCGTGACGCCGGGAATGATGCCGAAGCGCTTTTGCAGACACTTGGCAAACTTGTACGTCGTGGATTCCAGCGGCGTGCCGTAGAGGCTGAAGTCGATGTTGTGCATCTGCTTCCACTGCTTGCAGGCGTCGTTCATATGCTGCATCACCTCGAGCGCGAACGGCGTGGCCGAGGGGTCGGTGTGAGACTTGCCGGTCATGTACTTGACGCACTCATACAGTCCCGCGTAGCCGAGAGAGATGGTCGAGTAGCCGCCGTAGAGGAGCTTGTCGATCGGCTCGCCCTTTTTCAGGCGGGCCAGCGCACCGTACTGCCACAGGATGGGCGCGGCGTCCGAGAGCGTGCCCTTGAGCCGTTCGTGGCGGCACATGAGCGCGCGGTGGCAGAGCTCCAGCCGCTCGTCAAAGATCTTCCAGAACTTTTCCATATTGCCGCCGGAGGACAGCGCCACATCCGGCAGGTTGATCGTCACGACGCCCTGATTGAAGCGGCCGTAGTACTTCGGCTTGCCGTTTTCGTCCACATACGGCGTCAGGAAGCTGCGGCAGCCCATGCAGGTGTAGCAGTGGCCCGTCGCCGTTTTTGTCCACTTTCAGCTCAAGCATCTTCTTTTCGGAGATGTAGTCCGGCACCATGCGCTTAGCGGTGCAGCGGGCGGCCAGCTCCGTGAGGTACCAGTAGGGGGAATCCTCGTGGATATTGTCCTCCTCAAGCACGTAGATCAGTTTCGGGAACGCTGGCGTGACCCAGACGCCCTTTTCGTTTTTCACGCCCTGATAGCGCTGACGCAGCGTCTCCTCGATGATCATGGCAAGGTCGTGGCGCTCCTGCTCGTTTTTCGCCTCGCCGAGGTACATGAACACCGTCACGAACGGCGCCTGGCCGTTCGTGGTCAGCAGCGTGACGACCTGATACTGGATCGTCTGCACGCCGCGGCGGATCTCCTCGCGCACGCGGTTTTCGACCAGCTCTGCCAGCTTCTCCTCGCCCGGATGCGCGTCGATGGCCTGCATCTCGGCCGCGACCTCGCGGCGGATGCGCTCACGGCTGACCTGCACGAACGGGGCCAGGTGCGTCAGTGAGATCGACTGCCCGCCGTACTGGTTGGAGGCGACCTGTGCGATGATCTGCGTGGCAATGTTGCACGCGGTCGAGAAGCTGTGCGGCCGCTCGATGAGCGTGCCGGTGATGACGGTGCCGTTTTCGAGCATGTCCTCAAGGTTCACGAGGTCGCAGTTGTGCATGTGCTGCGCGTAATAGTCCGCATCGTGGAAGTGGATGATGCCCTCCTCGTGCGCCTCGACGATGTCCTTCGGCAGCAGGAGGCGGCTCGTGATGTCGCGGCTGACCTCGCCGGCCATGTAGTCGCGCTGCGTGCTGTTGACGATCGGGTTCTTGTTGGAGTTTTCCTGCTTGGCCTCCTCGTTGTTGCACTCGATGAGGCTCAGGATGCGGTCGTCGGTCGTGTTGGCACGGCGCACCAAGCTGCGGGTGTAGCGGTAGGTGATGTAGGCCTTGGCGACCTCGAACGCGCCATGGGCCATGATCTGCTTTTCGACCATGTCCTGAATTTCTTCCACGGCGGCACTGCGGCCCAGCTCCTGGCAGGCGAGCTCCACGCTCTCGGCAATGCGCTGGATCTGGCGCGGCGTCATGCGGTCGCCCTCTTCGACGGCGGCGTTGGCCTTCGTGACGGCCATGATGATCTTCGAGATGTCAAAGGTCGCCTCGGCGCCGTTGCGCTTAATGATCTTCATGTTTCTATTCCTCCCCCTCATAATCGAAAAACACAACATCTTGTGTGAAAAAACCGCTTTATTTTGTATTGAGAGCGGGTATATCGTACAATATCTAGTGCAGGCTGTCAATAACCAATTTGATTTTTGTTGCACATTATGTGAACAGCGCGGCCCCTTCAGGCCGCAAAAAAGCACCGCCCGCAGGCGGCGCAGCGCTGCCCGGGCCGGAGAAAACTCCGGCCCGGGCACGGTCAGTCCGTCAGGCAGTTTCGTAGCCGTTGGGGTTTTGCGTCTGCCAACGCCAGCTGTCGCGGCACATGTCCTCAAGCGAATACTGTGCGCGCCAGCCGAGGATGCGCGCGCTCTTATCCGGGCAGGCATACACGGTCGGCAGATCGCCCGCGCGGCGCGGCGCGATCCGGTACGGCACATGCACGTGGTTGGCCGTCTCAAAGGCGTGCACCATCTCGAGCACGCTGTACCCCTTACCGGTGCCGAGGTTGAAGATGCTCTCACCCGGATGCTCCGCCATGTAGGCGATCGCCGCGACGTGGCCGCGCGCGAGATCCATGACGTGAATATAGTCGCGCACGCCGGTGCCGTCCGGCGTGTCATAGTCGTCGCCAAAGACGCTCAGGCATTCCAGCCGGCCGATGGCCGTCTGCGAAATGTAGGGCATGAGGTTGTTCGGCACGCCGCGCGGATCCTCACCGATGAGGCCGCTCGGGTGCGCACCGATGGGGTTGAAGTAGCGCAGCAGCACGACCGACCAGCTCGGGTCGGCCACAACATAGTCGCGCAGGATCTGCTCGCAGACGTACTTCGTCCAGCCATAGGGATTCGTGCAGCTGCCGGTACGGGACGTCTCGTAGAGCGGCATCTCGTTGTCGCCGGAGTACACCGTCGCCGACGAGGAGAAGATGATCTGCCGGACGCCGTGGTCACGCATCGCCTCACAAAGCGTGATCGTCGAGCCGAGGTTGTTGTCGTAATACTCCAGCGGCATATGTACCGACTCGCCCACAGCCTTGAGGCCCGCGAAATGAATGACGCAGTCGATCTTCTGCTCGGTAAAAATGCGGTCGAGTCCGGCACGGTCACGCACGTCCATCTGATAAAATTTCAGCGGCCGGCCCGTGATCTGTTTGACCCGTCTGCCCGCCTCTGCACTGCTGTTGACAAGATTGTCCACAACGACGACATCCATGCCCTGCTCGAGCAGCTCCACGCACGTGTGGCTGCCGATGTAGCCCATGCCGCCGGTCACCAATACGGTCATGCACCGTACCCCCTTTTGCTGATGCATCTCTGCTTTTATTGTACATCACATTCCGGCGGAGTTCAACGGTTTTCCTTTGCCAGAGAATTGCCAGGTGCGTGAATTTCCTGACAATCCCTGATTTTTCAAAAATCAGGTGGATTCCTATTGACTTTTCGTCGCTGCTAGGATAAACTGCAAGTATCATTTGTGAAGTCGGGATGTCTGCGTACGCACATTTTTACCCATTTTCGCAATCTGACCCTTCTCTTTTTATCAATTCTTTTCTCTTTTATCTGATCTCTTTTTACGGATTTAGCTATCCTTTTTGTTCTCCGCCGCATGGCATATCTCATCCCGCCACAGTGATCATGGCGCGTGTCTGCAGCGTACGGGGCGCGTGTCCATAACGGCTGCATCTGCAGCGAAAGACCTCCGGGGGCGCCCGGAGGTCTTTTTATGGTCTTTTTATATCGATTGGAAAAAGCGTCAGGGCGTGTGCATGCCCTGGCGCTTTTGTGCGCCGCGCGCTCAGCCCTCCATCTGCTTGCCGAGGAAGCCCGACACGGCCTGCGCAAGCTTGCGCTCCGTCTCGCCGGCGGGGCCGTCGCCGTGCGCGGCCACGAACAGCACGCAGCCGAGCACGTCGCCCTCGGAGAGGATGGGCGCGGCGGCGGAGACGGCGTAGCGCTCGTCGGTGTCGACGACCGGCAGCGTGCAGCTGTCGGCTGCGTACTGGCCGCGTGTGCTCATGATTTCTTCAAGCTCACGGCTGATGCGCCGGTCAAGCAGCTCGCGCTTGCCGCCGCCGGCCACGGCGATCACGGCATCGCGGTCGCACACGGCGGCGATGCCGCCGGTGGTCTTGTGCAGCGCGTCACAGATCTGCGCGGCGAACTCGGACAGCTCGCCCATCGGGGAATACTTCTTGAAAATGACCTGCCCGTCGGTATCGGTGTAGATCTCCAGCGGGTCGCCGTTACTGATAACATGGACACGGAAAACCTTGTCCTCATGGCCTTTTGAGGACTGGACCAGCGTGTTTTCGATATTTTCCGTGCCTAACTTAAAATTTGCGGCATCCTCCGTTTCCGCGGGGAGCGTGCCGCAGCGCAGCAGGGTGTCAATATCCGATTGCAGCCGGATCTCCAGATGATCTTCAAAGACGAGGATCTTGTCGATTAGAAGCTCCAAGTCGCCCCGCTCCAGCGTGCCCTTTTCCAGAATGTCGCGGAACACGTCGATGGCGGTCTTGGCCACGCGATTGACCTGAATGATGGTGTTGCGCTTGTCAGATAGCAGGTCGATCTGGTGGCGCAGACCGTCGATCTTTTTTTGGAGGTCAGCTTCCATCTCGTCGTACAGCGCCTCGATGGAGGCTTCCTGCTCGGGCTTTTTCATGATCTCGCGGATACGCTGGCGCTTTGTCACCTTCAATTCCTCGGTGAGATCGTCCAGCACCGCCGCCAGATTGCCCGCGGACTGCTCGGTTTCCGCCACCTGCTCGGTCTCCCGCTTCAGTTCCTCGTTGAGTTGCACCAGCATAGCGGAGGAGCTGTCCGCCAGCTTGCGCACATAGCTCTTCAGTAGCTCGTCCAGCCGGTCAACGCGGATATGGTGGCTGGTGCAGCCCTTGAGGCCGCGCCGGTGGTACGTGCCGCAGGTGTAGGCGGGGGCCAAATCGCTGCGGCTCATGGCGAACAGCGGGCTGCCGCAGTCGCCACACTGCAAAAAGCCGGAGTACACATTGTCGTTGATTTTGACGCCGCGATAGTTATTGCGGCTGCGCTTTTCCCGCAGAGCGCTGGTGATGGCGAAGGTGCGGTAGTCGATGATGGCCTGATGGTGGTTTTCAATGACGATGTGCTCGTCGTCGTTGCGTTTGATCTCCTTGCCGTTGATCTTGGCGCGGGTGTACTTGCCCTGCCGGAGCGTGCCGATATAAAAATCGTTGTCCAGAATGCCCTGCACCGTGGCGATGGCCCAGGCGTTTTTGGCTTCCCGTTTCGTTTTCTTGCCCGCCGCCTCCTTGCGCATCCGCTCGGACATGCGCGGCGTGGGAACGCCCTGATCGGTGAGATAGTTGGCGATTTTCTTGTAGCCCCAACCGGCGTTGCTGTAAAGGTCAAAAATCCTGCGGACGGTCTCGGCTTCCGTGGGGATGATCTCAAACTGCTTGTCCTCGGTGACAAGATAGCCGTAGGGCGCGGCGCAGATCCACTCGCCGTCGTTCTGCCGCCGCTTGATGACATTGCGCACCTTGCGGGAAGTGTCCGTGACGGGCATCTCGTTCACAAGAAACTGGAACTGGATTTTCAGCCAATCGTCGTCATTGGGGAAGTCCACGCCGTCCCCGATGGAGACGATCCGGACGCCCGCGTCGCGCAGGTCTTCCAGCTCTACCAGTCCGCGCGAGTTGCGGCGGGAGAAACGGGAAAAATCCTTGATGATGAGAATATCGTACTTGTGGGACATGAGTCCCCGGCGCATCTCCTGATAGCCCTCGCGCTGCTCAAACGTGTAGCCGGAGCGGTCGCGGTCTTCAAAAAACGTCAGCGTGCTGCCGGGGAAGTGGGTTTTTACATAGTCCTCGATGATGGCCTTCTGATTCTCAATCGAGATGTTCTTTTGATCCTGCTCATCATCCACAGAAATACGGGCATAGCCCGCGATGTCAAATGTTTCAATCATGGTCATTCACCCTTGAGATACTTTTCCGTTTGGCGGTCAAACTCGGAAATATACGCCTCGTCCTGCTTTTTGCGAAACTCCTCATAGATCGCGCCGACCTTTTTCGCTGCCGCTTCCCGCGAGATGTGACCCTTGCCGTCCAGCACGTTTCGGCGGTTGTTGGTCAGGAATCGATCGGTTTCGTTCAGCCAATCCTGCATACTCATCAGCTGCTCGTCCTCTGCCATCAGCTCGGCGTAGTCGATAAACATGGTCACCAGCCGGTTCAGGCGGGACAGCTCCTTTTCGTTCAGGTAGTTTTTCGCCACCAGCGTGTCGCTTTTGAGAATCTTTCCATCCGGCGCGCCCTTCCATGTGGTAAGACCCATCGTGGGGCTGTCCAGTGTGGCTCGCTCGGAAATCAGTTCCGCAGCAGTCTTGCCGGTAACGGCGTAGTGCAGTTTGTTCTGGACAAATGCATAGAACGCTTTCGTCGTGTCGCTGTTTTTGTCGTAATCATAGCTGCACTGCTCGAAGACATCCGCGATTTTCTGATAGGCCCGGCGCTCGCTGGCACGGATCTCCCGGATGCGCTCCAGCAGCTCGTCAAAGTAGTCCTTGCCGAACGGACGGCCGTTTTTCATTAGATCATCGTTGAGCACAAAGCCCTTCTGAATGTACTCTTTCAGCGTCTTCGTCGCCCACTGGCGGAAGCGCGTGGCCTTCTTGGAGTTTACGCGGTAACCCACGGCGATGATGGCGTCGAGGTTATAAAAATTGGTGGGCTTCGTAGAAAATTCGGAAATTCCGAATTTTCTCATGCAGGATGCTCTGTCCAGTTCTTCCTCCTCGAAAATGTGTGACAAATGCTCGCTGATATTGGACTTACTGGAGTCGAACAATTCTGCCATGCCAACCTGAGTCAGCCAGAATGTCTCATCCATAAATACAACGTTTACAAATTCTTTTCCGTTTTCATCGCTGTACAGGAGAATTTCACTGTGCTCCATCATTTCATGTTCCATTTGCGTTTCCCTCCGTTTCTCTGGCGGCAAGCATGAACCACACATATCTTTTGATAAACACGTTGTTTTAGATAATATTGTACATGATGTTTTCAAGCTTTGCAAGGGCAAAAAAAAAAAGGGCGGAAGGGATTGCTCCCTTCCGCCCATCATTCAGCGCTCCATGCCCACGGCTCGCTGCTTTTTCTCCTGCTGCACGGCCTTTTCGGCGCTGCGGCGTCGATTGTAAAGCAGCAGATCCCGCGTGTTCTCGTAAAGATCGCCCTTGCCGGACTCGAACACGGCGACCATGTATTTCTTCGTCTTATACTTGGCGTAAATCTCTTTCAGCCCTTCCCGCAGGACGGGGTCAATTTTTTCTGCATTCGTCAGCCAGATTTCCACAAGCTTCTTGTCATCCCTGACGTTCATCTCCAAATAAAACCAGCCTCCTTTATATCTTTATTTTCCTCATCTTTCCTGCGCCTTATACACCGCCGCCCGCTTTGCCGCCTGCAAAATCTCCGGAGGCAGGGCCTCCACCATACGATGCAGCTCCTCCAGCTCACCCAGCTTCTGGCTGATCTCCAGCTTTTTGCGGACGCTCTCCTTGGAGGCAGCGCCCAGCTGCTTATTAAGCGCCGCATTTTCGGCGGTCAGCTCCCTGTAGGCCGCGTCGTACTTTCTGAGCTTTGTCCGCATGGCCTTCGCGCCGGGAATGTACTTGTCCAGCAGCGCCGCCAGTTCTTCCGCTTTGGCTTTCTTGTTGAACGGATTGGTATCGTTCAGAATCGCCATGATCTGCTCCTTCAGCCGGTTCAGGTGAACGGCCTCCTTGAAAAGCCGCGGCGGAATGTGGGTGCGTCCGGTTTCGCTGGCGCTTTCGCCCCGCTCCAAATCGGGGTATTTCCTGACCATGTGCTCCCAAAATCCGTCCTGCCACTGCGTCAGTTTCTTCTTGTTGCCGACGATTTCTTTGGCGCTGAGTCGCTTGTCCTTCGTCAGCGGGACAAAGCAAAGGTGCATATGGGGCGTTTTTTCGTCCATATGCACCACGGCGGATATAATCGTTTCCGGCTTCTGGTTTTGCTTGATGAAGTCCAGCGCCTCCTGAAAATAGGCTTTGACCTCGCTTTTCTTCTTACTCTTGAAGAACTCCGGCGTTGCGGTCACAAGGGCTTCCACCACGCGCACGCTGTCCGACCGCGTGCGGCAGCCTGCTTCTGCAATCTGCTTTTCAGCCTCGGCACGATACTTGCGCTGTGGCGTCACCAGATGAAAATTCAGGTGGCTGCGGGACGTGTCCGCATCGGGATTGCTGGCATATTTTTCCTTGGTGCGCTCGTTGTGGGATTCAATGTGCCCGATTTCCGGCCGCCTTGTATTTGGCGAAGCGAAGGATAGCGTACTGTGCTTTCATCGGCGCTTCACCCATACGATATCGCAGCCTAGCACGTCGGCCAGCTCCACGACCTCCTTATAGCGGATACTCTCCCCCTGCAATTTTGCCGAAAGATTGGAAACATTGTCGCTCCAATCGTATTCCTCGGCCAGCCGGTCCACCGCTTCCTGCATGGTAAAACCGGCGCGAATGATCTGTGACTTGATTTCGTTTCTGATATTCATAAAATCCTCCCTGAATTCTTGATATGAAAACAGCGAAGCTGATGCACGCTTTTGCAAATCGGCTTCGCTGTCTGGTGAAATGTTCTGTCTCTCCCAAATCCGTTGGAAATTCCGCATTCGATGCATTCCTCGCAGGTGCATGACATCGACTTTTCAGAACTGTGTGCCTTTTCTCCGAATCGTGCAGGGGCACGCCCATCCGTGAAGCTGGTGCACGGTTCCAAGCAGCGCGGCTTCGTGAAATGGTTTCGTTTCCACGCAAATTTCTTTCCGGTTCTCATCGCTCCTGAAAATACCCTCTTCTTTTCAGCTCCTTCGCAGCTGAACTGAAAATCATCCATCCCATCCGCCCATCTATCCGGGATGTTTGGGATGGATGGGATGGAGCTTTTTGCGTTTGCGCTCATAAAACCGGCGGTGTGACCAACGCCTCGATGCCCCAAAAGCCGTTGACCCGCTTGCCAAGGGCGTTCTGAATATGGTTGTCGTGCTCCAAGCCGAACTCGTCGGCGTGCTTTTTCAGCGTCATGCTCACCGTCCGCGCCGCCAGAGGCTTGTAGGCGTTGTCGTTGCACCACATGGTATAAATGGCGTACAGATTGGCCGACGTAATGGTACTGTCGGCTTTCAGACGGATGTATCCCTCCGAGCGCAGGAACAGCAGCACGTTGTCTGCTTCCCGGCGCGCATCCTCGCGGTTGGCCTTCGTCTGCGTGCTCTCGGTGAAGCGGAAGCTGTTGGCTTGCAGGCGGCGCAGGCCTTCGAGGCACCAGAGAAAGATGCCCTCGATCTCGCCGCAGAGCTTGTCCGCAAGAAATGGGTCGTCCTCCCGATTCGGCTGCTTTTTCTTCACCGACAATATGAGCTGACGGCGGTAAAAGCCGTCCGAGTGGTCGTAGAGGGATTCCAGATCGCCGTTGGAAAACGCCAGAAACCGGACGTACATCTTGCCCTGATAGCTCTGCTCGCCCTTGCGCTCCAAGTCCATCGGCATTTCGGCGGTGATGAGGGACTTGAGATAGTGCGTGGATTGCAGCGCCTCCAGCTTCATGTCATCGTCCACCATCAGCAGCTCGTGCTCCAGATCGGCCCGGGCGAAGGGGCTGCGCTCCACCTTGGCGATGCTGCCGTTTTTCAGGTTGCTGCCGAGCATTTTCTGCATCACCACCCCGATGCGGCTCTTGCCCTCGCCGCCGGTGCCCTTCAGCAGCATCATGACTTGCCCGCGATTTGTTGGAATCAGGCAGTAGCCGAGATATTCCTGCAGGGTCAGAATGTCCGTCTCCTCCAGCAGCTCCGAGAGAAACCGCAGCCAATGAACCGGCTGCGGCGCGTTGGGATTGAACCTGGCCGGCAGGCGGTTGCGGCAGAACTCTTTTTCAGAGCGGAACTCTCCGCTGAGAAACAGCATACCGTTGGCCACGTGAATCCGATCCTCGTGCAGGGGCAGGTCCGGCGCATAGGCTTCCAGCTTCAGCATTTCCAGAAGGCCGGAGGCGCGTTTCGCAAGACCGCTGGTGAAATGTGGGCGGAGCATTTCATAAATCTGCTTGCGGATGCCCTCCTCATCGGTAACACGACCATCCACGGTGAAGAAGTTGCCGCTGACGCATACCATGGGGTGCGCCGTCAGAAAATCCTCACAGAACATCACCTCGTTGAAGTGCTTGTCTTGCATCCAGCGCGGTGTTTCAACCTTGTCCATACATATCCTCCTTGATCTGTCGGTTCCGCTCTTCCATAAGTCCAAGGCGGTTGTCCTTCTGCATATCGGCCACTACCTCTGCGCGTTCCTTGAGGTGTGCCACAGGCCAGAATGCCCAGCATATTCCCGATGCGATCCAGCATGTGGCACGCTTCCACATAGCGCGGGTCAATGGGGTCTTCCGGTGACTGCGGCGCGCAGTGCTCCTTCCAGTCCTGCAAGATTTGCAGATAGTAATCCCCAGCACCCGGAAAGCAGTGCCGTTCGGTTTCCGCCTGCGATCTTTCTGCGCTGTCAGCCTTGCCAGAATGGACGGCTTTTGCTCGGTCATGCCAAAAATCTGTCGCCAGTTTCTTCGCCGCGTCGCTAACCGGCAGGTTGAACAGCCTTGCCACAAAGGTCGATCACATCTCCGTGGGCTCCGCAACCGAAGCAGTAGAAGTAATCCTCGTTCAGCTTCATGCTGGGCGTGCGGTCGGCGTGGAAGGGGCAGCGGACCATGTTGTCACGGTTTACTTCCAAGCCGTAGCGTTCGGCGGCTTCCTTCACGGAACTGCCGTCTTGATTTGTGCAAATAAATTGATACTCGTTTCCTCCTTTGAAAAATATTGATTGTTGCCGTTCTGCCCGATGCCGTTCCTACCCGAGAATCTTACTCCGGCGTTTCGTTCTCCTTGGTACGCGGAATGCGGTACTTCGCCGGAAAACATATCCCATCAGACGGTCATGAAATTTTCAAGGTTCTGCGTGGTTTATGTCTAAATTTTAGTAAGAAAACAGGCCCTTTCCCGTATATCCAAGAGGTAGGAAAAGTGGGGTAGAAGTTGAAATTTTCCACGCTTTGAGACACAAAATGAAAAAGCATGTTATAATACAGAAAAATGGAAACGGAGGCTGCTGTATGCAAGTCAAGCTGACAATCGGAGAGCGGTTGAAAGATTTACGAGTAGAGCGAAAGCTGACCTTGGAGCAGCTTCCGCCGAGGTGGGTATCTCGAAATCCGCACTTGGCAAATATGAATCAGATAACGGCAAGGACATCAGCCCGTACAGCATTTTGTTGCTGGCGGACTATTACGGTGTTTCCTGCGACTATCTGATGGGACGGGCGGAAACAAAAAATCACCCAAACACAGCTCTGCATGAGCTGCATTTGAGTGATGCTTCGATTGATGTATTGAAAGCGGGCAAGTTCAACCACCGGCTGCTGTCGGAGCTGATCTGCCATAAGATTTCCAGCGCTTTATGCTGGATGCTGAGATTTACGTTGACCGGATCGCAGATATGCGCATCAAGGATATGAACACCGTGCTGGAAGCCACCCGCCAGATGGTTCTGATGGAGCATGGCGAGGAAGCTAACGATCTGTACCTCCATACCCTGAAAGCGGCGCAGATACAAGAGGAAGAATACTTCGGGCATCTCGTTGCAGACGATCTGAGCAATATCCTGCGGGACATCCGTGAGGAACATAGAACGGATACTCTGACCGCGGATGATGACCTGTCCGCTGCCGCTGTGCAGAAGCAGTTGTTGGAGGCCGTACATTTTGAGGGCAGCTCCGAGGAAAAGAAAATCCGCGCGTACCTTGCAACACTTGGTATTGATTACGACACGCTCACGAACGAAGAGTTTGTTTCGCTGATTGGAATCCTCAAGAAGTCCAAGCACATGAAAAGCCCTATTAGCCAGCGAGGAAAAACAACTATGACCCACGGCAAGGGAAAACGGAAGAAACGCTGAAACGCGGAGCGGCGCTGCGGCGGGACGAGGGGCTTGTATATACCCTTCCTTCCTTTTCCGGCCAGTCGGATTTTGCTCTCTCAAAAATCCTGCGTTTGTACCGTGACCCACATCACAAAATCCGCCTGTCCTGCTGACGCGAAAAAGCGTTTGTTGCCACACTCTGCTGCACCGCAGAGTACGCCGCCAACCCCCTTTCCACGTCAGCCGGAAGCAAAGGTATAACACACTAGACTTTGCGGAGCAAAATCGTGTGCCAACAGGGATGCTGCGCGCCCCTATTGGAAACCCAGCGGCAAAGGGATTCTCCCCTCTGAACTCCCCATATTTTCTTCGCAGACGGGTACCCAAACTGTAGAAACGCAGTTTGGAAAACCTGCTCAGAAAATGCAAAAGGAAGTCCGTACCGATGAGTTGCGGACTTCCTTTTTGCTGACAATCTGAAATTGTAACGATACAGCTTTCGATTGTCAGCGCCTGCGAGGGGACATGATGCGTAGAAGACGACAACAAAATTCTAATTTTATCATTAATGCAAAAATGAGAAAATTGATATTGACAGCGATGTAATTCAAGGATATACTATAATTGCATCATTAGATGAGATTTGATAAAATTAAGATCCAAATGAGGACATTGCATGAGAACTTTCAACTTTAAAACAGAATACAACAAGCTACTGACGCCGGAGGTCGTGGCCTACCTGACGCAGATCCACGAGTACAAGGGGCAGCAAAATCTCTTTATCGAGGCTAAAGCGGATGCGTTGTCTGAACTTCTGGAAGTTGCGAAAATTCAGAGCACAGAGGCATCTAACCGCATCGAGGGAATTATCACCACGGATGACAGACTGAAGAAAATCGTGCGTGATAAAACAATGCCAAAAACTCGCAGTGAAAAAGAGATTGCCGGATACCGCGATGTGCTTGCAACGATTCATGAAAGCCATGACTATATCCCGCCAAAGCCATCTATCATTTTGCAGCTTCACCGGGATCTGTACAAATACAGCGGTAAGTCCATCGGCGGCTGCTTCAAAAATTCGGATAACGTGATTGCCGAAGAACTGCCGGACGGTCAGCAGATTGTCCGGTTTGAGCCTGTTCCTGCGTGGGAAACACCGGAGGCTATTACGGCGCTGTGCGGCGCGTTTGAAGCGGCTATGCAGGATGCTGAACTTGACCCGCTGCTGCTGATTCCCATCTTTATTCTGGACTTTCTCTGCATCCATCCCTTCAATGACGGGAATGGCCGCATGAGCAGGCTCCTGACGCTGCTGCTTTTGTACCGCTCCGGCTATCTTGTCGGCAAATATATCAGCATCGAAAAGCTGATCTCCGATACCAAGGAAACCTATTACGAGACTCTGCAAGCCAGCTCCTATAACTGGCATGAGGGAACCAACGACTATGCCCCCTTTGTCACCTATATGCTGGGTGTTCTGGTGGCGGCGTACCGGGATTTCGAGAGCCGGATCGAGCTGCTGACCACCAAGGGCCTGTCCAAGCCCGACCGTGTGCGGGAGATCATCAAAAACCACCTCGGCAAAATCACCAAGAGTGAAATCATGGAAAAGTGCCCGGATATCAGCCAGATCACCGTCCAGCGCGCACTGGCGGATTTGATAAAGTCTGGAGAAATCTTGAAAATCGGCGGCGGACGCTACACTTCTTATACTTGGAACAGGGAGAGAGAATAAATGATTACAGGTGAACTGAAAAACAAAATCGACAGCCTTTGGGATATTTTTGCGGCGGGCGGTCTGGTGAACCCGCTGGATGTTATTGAGCAGATCACCTATCTGATGTTCATCCATGATCTGGATGACACCGACAATCTCCGGGCCAAGGAAGCTGCCATGCTGGGGCTGCCGTATCAGAGCATTTTTGCGGATGAGGTGCAGGTCGGTGACCGTACCATCGACGGCCAGCAGCTTAAGTGGAGTGTATTCCACGATTTCCCCGCCGGAAAGATGTACAGCGTGATGCAGGAGTGGGTGTTTCCCTTTATCAAGAACCTCCACGGCGACAAAAACAGCGCCTATTCCAAGTACATGGATGACGCCATTTTCAAGTTGCCCACACCGCTACTACTTTCTAAGGTGGTGGACGCGCTGGACGAGATTTACCGCCTGATGAGCGAATCTCAGGCGGTGGATGTGCGGGGCGATACCTATGAATATCTGCTGAGCAAAATTGCCCAGTCAGGCCTCAACGGCCAGTTCCGTACCCCACGCCACATCATCCGCATGATGGTGGAGCTGATGGACCCGAAAGCCGACGATATTATTTGCGACCCGGCCTGCGGCACCTCCGGCTTTCTTGTTTCAGCGGGTGAATACCTGAAAGAGCACCGCAAAGAAGAGATCTTCTTCAACCGCCAGAAGAAGGATCACTACATGAACCACATGTTCTTCGGCTATGACATGGACCGCACCATGCTCCGCATCGGCGCCATGAACATGATGACCCACGGCATCGACAACCCCTTTATCGAGTACAGGGACAGCCTTAGCGACCAGAACCCGGACAAGGAGAAGTATTCCCTGATTCTTGGCCAACCCGCCCTTCAAGGGCAGTCTGGACGCAGACACTGTGTCGGTGGATCTTCTCAAAGTCTGCAAGACCAAGAAAACCGAGCTGCTGTTTCTGGCGCTGTTCCTGCGGATGCTGCGCATCGGCGGGCGCTGCGCCTGCATCGTGCCGGACGGTGTGCTGTTCGGCTCGTCCACTGCTCACAAGGCCATCCGCAAGGAACTGGTGGACGGCAACCGGCTGGAGGCTGTGATCTCCATGCCCTCCGGCGTGTTCAAGCCCTATGCGGGCGTGTCCACCGCCATTCTGATTTTCACCAAGACCGGTCACGGCGGCACAGACCATGTGTGGTTCTACGATATGACCGCCGACGGCTTCTCGCTGGACGATAAGCGCAGCCCGGTGGCCGACAATGACATTCCCGACATCATTGCCAGCTTCCGCAATCCGGAGGCAGAAAAAGACCGCCAGCGCACGGAAAAATCCTTCCTCGTGCCCAGGGCGGAGATCGTGGACAACGGCTATGATCTGTCCATCAACAAGTACAAGAAAACCGAGTATAAGCCCGTGGAGTACCCGCCCACCAGCGAGATCATGGCGGAGCTGCGGCGACTGGAGAAGGAAATCGGTACTGCGATGGATGAACTGGAGGGAGATGCTGAAATGAAGAAGCGTGTATATGACTTTATTTGCACCCACCCGGATGCAAATATTCATGATATTGCCCCTGTGGTAAATGAACCGGAATTAGAAGTCTTGAAAACGGTAAATGCTCTTTATAGTGATGGGTATGTCACATTGAGTAGAATTGTTCCGCTCAGCCCAGAGAACTTTGACAGCTGTCGATACTCTGTGACTGGCAAGCAATATTCTGGTGACTAAATTCGGATTTGTGGGGATGAAGCGATGAAGTATGTCAAGCTAAAAGATGTTTGTGCAATCAATATGGGGCAATCACCCGATTCTAATAGCTATAATGAGGATGGACAAGGTGTTCCATTTTTTCAGGGTAATGCTGACTTTGGTGAAAGGTATCCTATCGCGAAAAAATGGTGTTCCGTTCCCACAAAAATGGCTGCGCCAGAGGATATACTTATTTCAGTCAGAGCGCCTATTGGAGCAATGAACTATGCCAAGGAAGAGTGTTGTATCGGACGTGGCTTAGCTGCGCTGACACCTGATACCGCAAAAGTAGCACCTGGGTATATTTTCTGGTTATTGAAAGGCAAAAATGCAGAATTGAACAGCAAAGGCACGGGTAGTACATTCAAAGCGATTGGGCGGAAGGTGTTGGAAGAAACGCTTGTTCCAGATATTTCATTGGAAAAACAGGCTGAATGCACTATCATTTTGGAAAAGGTACATAGAGTAATTTTATCGAGAAAGCAGCAGCTTCAAAAGCTGGACGAGCTAGTCAAAGCCCGATTTGTCGAACTGTTTGGGGACCCAGAACATAATGACAAGGGGTGGAGAACAGAATTCTTAGGGAAACTATGCGAGGTAAGTTCGAGCAAACGAATATATCAAAACGAGCAGAGTACAGAAGGAGTACCATTTTTAAGAATATCTGACTTAGTTAGCAAGATCGAAACAGGGAAAAATAATTGCGATTTATATATTTCTGATGCAAGATTTTCGGAATTGCTTGAACAGGGACTTGTCCCTAAAGGTGGAGATATTCTTATTACAGCACGTGGTACATTGGGAAGATGCTATATTGTCAGACCGGAGGATAAGTTTTATTTTCAGGATGGAATGATTACTTGGCTATCACAACTTTCTGATTCTGTTACAGCTCTGTACATTTTCTGCCTATTTTCAATGCCGGGGTTTAGAAAACAAATTGATAGGATGCAGGCGGGTTCAACGGTTGCTTATTTATCCATAGCTATGGCCAAAAAGCTGGTGATCATGTTACCGCCCGCTGAATTGCAACACCAGTTCGCCACCTTCGTTGAACAGACCGACAAATCAAAAGTTGCCGTACAGAAGGCGTTGGATGAAGCACAACTGTTGTTTGACAGCCTGATACAGAAATATTTCGGATAAAGGAGAATATTATGAAATATAGCGCGGAAGTTCTTTCTGATGAGAAACTGTTGCATCTTTTTTCTATTGAAGAAGATCATTTTAACGATTTTAAGGCAAAAGATATTTCAGGGAAAAATTTCAGTAAAATTGTGTCTGCATTTGCAAATGCAAGCGGTGGTGATATATATGTAGGAATACGAGAGGAACGTGAAACAAAAGAGAAACACTGGGAAGGATTCAACTGTATCGAAGATGCTAATTCTTTTATCCAAGTAATTGAATCGTTGCCGACTATTGAAAGTTATTATGATCTAGAGTTTTTACAGCACCCCGTACTTGAAACTTACGTTTTAAAAGTATGCATATTTAAAACGCAGTCTATTGTAAAAACAACAGATGGCAGAGTATTTGTTCGTAGAGGGGCGCAGAGTCTTCCGCAAGATACACAGGAAAAAATGCGTCGTCTAGAATTGGATAAAGGAATTGTTTCCTTCGAAAACGAGCCGGTTGGTGAATCAGAAATAACAGATGCCATTGATTCAAAAATATACGAATTTTTTTTGGAGGCTATCATACCAGATGTAGACCCAACAGTATGGCTCAAAAAGCAAAGATTAGTAAATGGCGAAAAATTAACTGTTGCTGGAGAATTGCTATTTTCAGATGAGCCACAGATTTGTCTTCCGAAGCGCTCGTCAATAAAAATATACCGCTATAAGACGTCCGGTGAAGCAGATAGAGATTCATTAGCTGAACAACCAATGACGGTAGAAGGATGTGCATATCGTCAAATCTACGATGCTGTTTCTATGACGAAGGAAATAATCGAGTCAATCAAGAAACTCGGTTCTGGATTTGAAACAATAGAATATCCTGAAGAAACACTGCACGAAATAATTACGAACGCAGTATTGCATAGGGATTATAGTATTGCAACAGATATCCAAATTAGAGTATTCGATAATCGAGTAGAAGTTGAAAGCCCCGGAAAATTGCCAGGACATGTTACAACTGAAAATATACTTAATGCACAAGCTGCAAGAAACCCAAAATTAGTACGATTAATCAACAAATTCCCTGATGCGCCCAATAAAGATGTGGGTGAAGGTCTAAATACAGCGTCTGCTGCGATGACAAGATTGCGTTTGAAAGAGCCTGTAATTACAGAAGGAGAAAACTCAGTCTTGGTTATTATCAAACATGAAAAGCTGGCATCTCCGGAAGAATTAGTAGTTAACTACTTACTAACTCATTCAATAATCAAAAATAGCGTTGGCAGATCCATCACTGGGATAAAATCTGAAAATACGATAAAATCAGTATTTTATCGTCTCGCGACCGTGGGTTTATACAATTGGTAAAGGGTTTTAATTACTGGATTAAAACAGAGAATTTTAATGAATTAGTAGACGAACAATTTGATAATCTTACGCCTCAGGAAGTGACATAATGACCAACTTTGATGTTTTTGCCGCCACCCTACAATTTGAATCCTTTGCCTCCGTAGCAGTATCGGCAGAAAAAATTCTACAGATCGATCCGTCTGCCTGCGTCCTCAACTGCCGCAGGGCGATGGAGTTTGCCGTAAAATGGATGTACTCGGTGGATAAGGCGTTGGTCATGCCTTATCAAGACACGCTGGTCAGCCTGATGAATGCCGAGGACTTCCGGGACATCGTGGGCACTGACCTCTGGCGGCGTATGGACATAATTCGCCGCATGGGCAACAACGCCGCCCACACGGGTAAGAAGATCACCGAGGAGCAGGCGGCGCTGTGTCTGGAAAACCTGTATATCTTTCTGGATTTTGTGGCCTATTGCTACGGTGAGAACTACACCGAGGGGCATTTTGACCGTTCCTTGCTGATGCAGCCCGCCGAAGCGCCCGCAGTTCCTTCGCAGACGATACCCGATGTGGATTTTGCAGCCCTCATGGCGGAGAATGCCGCCTTGAAGGAAGAACTGACTGTCCGCCGAACTGAGCAGCAGCAGACCTATGTGCCGAAGCCGCTGGATTTGTCCGAATACAAGACCCGGAAACTTTACATCGACACCATGCTCACCGACGCCGGTTGGACGGAAGGGAAGGATTGGCTGAACGAGGTGGAACTGCCCGGTATGCCAAACAAGTCCGAGGTGGGTTATGCGGACTATGTGCTCTACGGCGATGATGGCCGCCCGCTGGCAGTGGTGGAGGCTAAGCGCACCTGCGTGGACGTGGCCAAGGGCCGCCAACAGGCAAAGCTCTACGCCGACCTGTTGGAGAAGAAGTATCACCGCCGCCCGGTCATCTTCCTGACCAACGGCTTTGAGACCCGCATCACGGACAATATCTATCCCGAACGCAAGTGTGCCGCTATCTACTCCAAACGTGATCTGGAGAAACTCTTAAATCTCCAGACCATGCGGACAAGCCTGAAAAATGTCATGGTGGATCGGAAGATAGCCGGACGCTATTATCAGGAGGGCGCCATCAAAGCTGCCTGCGATGCCTTTGCACGCAACCGGCGCAAGGCGCTGCTGGTCATGGCCACCGGCTCCGGAAAAACGAGAACAGTTATTGCCCTGTGCGATGTGCTGCTCCAGCACGGCTGGGTGAAAGAATATCCTTTTTCTTGCTGACCGCAACAGTCTGGTGACCCAGGCCAAGCGCAGCTTTGTGAATCTGCTGCCTAATCTCTCCGTTACCAACCTCTGCGAGGAGAAGGATAACTACACCGCTCACTGCGTCTTTTCTACCTATCAGACCATGTACAATGTCATCGACAGTGTACAGGATGAGGAGGGCAAACTCTTCACCTGCGGGCATTTCGATCTGGTCATCTGCGACGAAGCTCACCGCTCCGTTTACAACAAATACAGGGATATTTTCAACTACTTTGATGCGCCGCTGGTAGGACTGACGGCCACCCCGAAAGACGAAATTGATAAGAATACCTATGAGATATTTGAGTTGGAAAACGGCGTGCCCACCTATGGCTATGAGCTGGCGCAGGCGGTCAAGGACGGGTATCTGGTGGACTTCCTGTCCGTGGAAACGAAACTGAAATTCATTGAACAGGGCATCGTCTACGATGAGCTTTCCGACGCGGACAAGTGGGCTTACGAGGACACTTTTGAAGATGAGAATGGCGAGCTTCCGGAGAGTATTGCATCGTCGGCGCTGAACGAGTGGATTTTCAATGAAGATACCATCCGGCAGGTGTTGAATACGCTGATGACCAATGGCCTGACCATCGACTACGGCAGTAAGCTGGGCAAAACCATCATCTTTGCAAAGAACCACATCCACGCCGAGAAAATCCTTGAGGTGTTCAACAAGGAATATCCGCACTTGCCCGGTTTCGCCAAAGTCATCGACAACTATATGACCTATGCGCAAAGCGCCATCGATGAGTTTTTCTGATCCGAAAAAGCTGCCGCAGATCGCCATTTCCGTGGATATGCTGGACACCGGCATTGACGTGCCGGAGGTGCTGAATCTGGTGTTTTTCAAGAAGGTCATGAGCAAGGCGAAGTTCTGGCAGATGATCGGGCGAGGCACCCGTCTGTGCCCGAGGCTGCTGGACGGTAAGGACAAGGACAAGTTCTACATCTTCGACTTCTGCGGCAACTTTGAGTTCTTTCGCATGAACAAGGGACGGCCCACTGCCAATATGATTGCCTTACAAGGAGCGATCTTCCATCTGAAGGCCCAAATTGCCTTCAAATTGCAAGACTTGGCGTATCAGACAACGGATCTCATTGCCTTCCGCAAGACGCTGGTAGAGGACATGGTGCACAAAGTGCAGGAACTGAACAAGAGAACTTTGCAGTGCGCCAGCACCTGAAATATGTGGAGCGGTATGCCGAACCGGACAGTTACAATGCCTTGACCTATGAGGACACCTTGCTCATGGGCCAAGAGCTTGCACCGCTCATCACGCCGGAAGAGGACGATGCTAAGGCGATGCGGTTCGATGCGCTGATATATGGCATTGAGCTTGCCTATCTCGCCGGAAAGAAATACGGCAAAGCCCGCAGCGACCTGTTTAAGAAAGTTTCCGCTGTTGCATCTGTGGCGAACATCCCGGAAATCATGGCTCAAGCCGAATTGATCGACAAGATTCTGCATACGGACTATGTAGAGAATGCCGGAATCAACGAATTTGAGCATATCCGGGAGAATCTGCGAGACCTTATGAAGTATATTCCGGTCAGTAAAGTGCACTATGATACGAATTTTGATGATGAGATTCTGTCTGTAGACTGGAAAGAATCTGAGCTGGAGAACGACGATCTGAAGAACTACAAGGCCAAGGCGGAGTTCTACGTGCGTCAGCACATGGATGACGCCGTTATTGCCAAGCTAAAAAGTAATGTTCCTTTGACTGCGGAGGATGTGCAGGCGCTGGAGAAAACTCTGGAGCGAGGTCGGGACGAAGCAGGATTATGAGGCTGAGTATGGCCAGAAAGCCGCTGGGCGAGTTCGTGCGGGAAATTGTCGGGCTTGATATGAATGCGGCAAATGGAGGAGCTTTTGCGCAGTACCTGAACGATGCCAGCCTCGATAGCCGACAGAATAGAGGTATCCCGGAAATCTTCGAGAAAACTAAGAATATGTTCAAGGACGATAAACGTTATGCAGAATACGGAATTCAGGTTGAACATTATATTGTTAGCACTGGCTTTGCTGAAATTATCCGCGGTTCAGATTTGATGCCTTTTGTTGATGGCGTATGGGGATGCGAGCTTTTGGGAACTCCCGATAGTGACGGCAATATGGTTATCGGTGAGACAGTATATACGATTGATAACACATCAAAAACCAGAGCAATATTTGAAATAAACAAAGGAATTGATAAAATCGACAGAATTGAAGTCAATTCAAAAATCCCGGAAGAAAACCGAAGAGTTCATTTTGAAAACATGATTTATATTGCAGATGGCCCTAGCGATATTCCCGCATTCTCTGTTGTAAAAAAGGGTGGCGGAGCCACCTTCGCTATCTATCCCAAAGGTGACAGCAAAGCCATGCAGCAGGTTGAGCAGATGCGCGAGGATGGACGCGTCGATATGTACGCAGAAGCAGATTATTCCGAGGGAACCACCGCGTATATGTGGATTACCAACAGGATTCAAAAATGGCTGATCGCATCCGAAATGCAGAAAAAGAAAAAATCATGAGCTCTGCATCAGGTGTTCCGCATCATTTGGTTTGATGTTTGCTTTCTATGTATGATTGTTCTGCCAAACAGCACATACCCTTCCTGACATTATTGACACAGAAAATCGCGCAAACCCGTTGGTACACAACGGATTTGCGCGGTTTGTACTTTCTCTCTTACCCCTCCCGGATTCCCACGGTCGAGGCTTGTTCCTTCGTCACTATGTACTACTTCCACCCTTGCCGTTTGGCCAAATCGCCCATCGCAAAGCAGAATCTCTCCCACCGTGCCAATGTTATCTGTGACGGGTCGCCCTCGCGGATACGCATGGTGCTGCGGATCTCCTTGGGGATGACCACGCGGCCGAGGTCGTCGATACGGCGCACAATGCCAGTTGCCTTCATATTCTGAAAACTCCTTTGCTCTGTTTTGCATTTCGGCAACCCTATTTTCTGCAAATTCCGGTAGTCTATGCAGTCCGTGCCGCTTGTGTAGCATCCAGTTTTTTCTTTCTTTGCAGCAGTACCCGGCGCCCGGAACGTCTCTGACGTTCTGGGCGCCGGGTGTCTGTTTGTTTGAAAACGCTGGATTATGAGATTATGCTTCGCTGTGCGGGGCATACTTTGCGTTGGGATGATAGTGCCCCTGCTCCAGCTCAGAGACGATGTGGTTGTAGTTCTTGCTGTTGAGCTTGTAGAAGCACATGATGACGAAGATCACAACGGCAAACGCCAGCGGCAGGTACAGGTACACGCCCTTGATGGTGTTGAGCGCGGACGCAACCTGCGTGGCCGCGGCACCGTCGTAGCCAGAGGCGCCGAGGATGAGCGTCGTGACGCCGCTGCCGATAAGCACGCCGAGCTTGTTGCCAACGCCCTGGGCGGCATAGGTCGTGCCGGGTGCCTTGTGACCGGTGCGCCAGTGGCCATACTCGATGGCGTCGCCCACCATGGAGTGGATGAGCGCGGCCAGCAGGCCCCAGCCGATAGAGCGGATGACGGCGGACACCATCTGCACGCCGAGACTCGTGGGCGCGACGATGCCGACGATCTGACCGACGATGGCAATGATCATACCGGTGCGGACGATGACCGTTGTATCCAGCTTCTTGCACAGGCCGAAGGTGATGAAGCTCATGATGGCCATTGAATTTGATAAAACATGGCACCAGCGCTGCTATGGGGACACGCCGATGCCGGAAGACCTGTGTCTGGCCACGGAGTACCACTCGCGTGCGGCCATGACCATGACGATCTGGTGGATCCTGTCGGACATGCCGGTGTCCCCGGACTTCATCACGGACATGATCACCAAAATGCGCGACGCCGGCCTGAGCCACATGCTCTGCCAGCGCGACGGCAGCAGCCCTTATACCGCCAAGGCCGAGGGTGCCTGACCGTCCGTCCATAAAACAGATAACCAAACGCCCTCCGGACGGAAACCGTCCGGAGGGCGTTTTTGCAGCGCTGACAATGACCGCCCCGAAGGCTGATAGCCTTCGGGGCGGTGTTTGTTTGTGCCATTTCAACTGACAACATTTCAATCCCCGTTTTCATTCGTGCGAACGAAAACGACGGCTATAAAATACCACACGAATGGCGCTCTGTCTATCAGAAATATGCACTTAAAGTCTATTTCAACTTACAACGAAATCTTTTTGTTGACAAGCTGGTAATTTCATGGTAACGTATTGGCAAATAACGAAAGCGGAGTCATTTTTTTGCAGTGCGCGCACGGTTTCCCAGTTTTTTGACGGGTTTCGGCCAAATGCGCTCGAATGTCCTGTTTATCGGACACGCCGCTTGCTATTCTACTGTTATGTTAATAGGAGGAAATGCATGACATACCTTGCACACATCGACGGAGCGCGCGAGCAAACCGTGCAGGCACACTGCCGAAACGCGGCGGAATATGCAGCCACGGCGCTGCGGCCGGTACAGCTGGCGTGCCCCGCCGCGCTGGCCGCTCTGCTGCACGATATGGGAAAGTTCAAGGAGACCTACCGGCTGTATCTGCAGCTGGCCGCCGCGGGAGATCCGGCAGCCATGCGCGGCTCGGTCAACCACACGTTTGCTGCCGTGCGCTTTCTCCTGCAGCGCTATCACACGCAGGGCGGCGACCCGATCCGCAGTCTGACCGCCGAGCTGCTGGCCTGCGCCGTCGGTGCACACCACGGCCTGTTCGACTGCATCGACGACCGGCGCCGCTGCGGTTTCCTGCACCGGCTGGAGCAGACGGATATCGATTACGAGGAATCTCTGGCCAATTATCTGGCGCAGTGTGCGCCGCTCGAGGAGCTGGACGCGCTGTTTGCGCAGGCAGTGACCGAAGTCGGGCGCTGCATGGAAAAGCTGCAGCCGCTGGTGCAGGACGAACACGGCGTGGAGGGTGATTTTTATCTGGGCCTGCTGATGCGGCTGCTGCTCTCCGCCGTCATCGAGGGCGACCGCCGGGACACGGCGGAATTTATGAATCATATGACCTATCCCGCCTTCCCGGACGGCGAAGCCCGCGCCGCCATGTGGGACACCGTGCTTGCGCGCGTGGAGCGGAAGCTGGGCGAGCTTTCGTGTGATACGGACATCGCGCGCGCCCGGCGGCGGATCTCGGAGCAGTGCCGGACATTCGCCGCACAGCCGGGCGGCGTCTATCGTTTAAACGTGCCGACCGGCGCCGGAAAAACGCTCAGTTCCCTGCGCTACGCGCTGACGCACGCGAAGATATGGAACAAATCCCGCATTATTTTTACATCGCCGCTGCTGAGCATTCTGGAGCAGAACGCACAGATCATCCGCAAATATGTCGGCGACGACCGGCTCGTCCTCGAGCACCACTCCAACGTCATGCACACAAATGAAACAGCCGAACGGCTCGACGAGTTGGAACTCCTTGCAGAAAACTGGAACTGCCCCATCATCCTCACGACGCTGGTGCAGCTGCTCAACACACTCTTCTCCGGCAAGACGACCTGCATCCGCCGTTTTCAGGCGCTGTGCGGCAGCGTGATCGTGATCGACGAAGTGCAGACGGTCCCGAACAGCCTGCTGACGCTGTTTGACCTTGCCATCAATTTTGCGGCCACGGTCTGCGGGGCGACCGTCATCCTCTGTTCGGCGACACAGCCCTGCCTCGAAGCGGCGGCGCATCCGCTGCAAAATGCGGATCGGCAGATCGTTCCGTATGACGCGGCCCTGTGGTCGGCCTTCCGCCGGACACAGATCATCGACAGCGGCAGCCGACGGCTGGACGAGATCCCGGAATTCGCCCTGCGGGTGCTGGAGGATGCGGACAGTCTGCTGATTGTCTGCAACCGAAAGGACGAGGCGGAACGGCTCTACCGCACGCTGCGCGCCGGGCCGTACCGCTGCTTTCATCTGTCAGCCGCCATGTGCATCGCCCACCGGCGGCAAACACTGCAAATGCTGCAGAACGCGCTGGGCGCGATCGATAAGCAGGACGCACCGGGCGCAGATCACGAAAAAGTGATCTGCGTATCGACTCAGGTGATCGAGGCCGGCGTGGACATTTCCTTCGCGCGTGTCATCCGTCTGGCCGCCGGCATGGACAGCATCGTTCAGGCCGCCGGCCGCTGCAACCGCAACGGCGAGTGCCAAACGCCCGCGCCGGTGCACATCGTGCAGTGCGCGGACGAGAATCTCGGGCGCCTGCGCGAAATCCAAGCGGCAAAAGCCGCGTCCCTGCAGCTGCTGGAAGCGTTCCGGCAGCAACCGGAGCACTACGGGAACGACCTGACCTCCGACGCTGCGATCCGCTACTATTACCACCGGCTGTACGCAGCCATGGCCAAGGGCTATCAGGACGACACGGTTTCCTTGAGCGGAAAATCCGTGACACTCTATTCTCTCCTGTCCGACAATCGTGACTTTGCCGATGCGGATTGTCCGGCCAGCGGGCAGTATCTGCTGCAGCAGGCGTTCCGGATCGCGGGCGCAAAATTTGAAGTGTTTGACGGCGAGACGACCGACGTGATCGTTCCGTACGGGGAGGGCCGGCAGATCATTCTGGAGCTCGGGCAGATCGACCCGCAGCGCGATCTGGCAAAGCTGTACGCGCTGCTCGAGCGCGCCAAGGCCTATACCGTCTCCCTCTACAGCTGGCAGCGCAGCAAGCTGGAAAAGGAGGCGCACGCGCTGATCCCCAAATGCGGCGGGAGCATTCTGGTGCTGCAGGAGGGGTACTATGATGAAAATACCGGCCTCGTTCCGGAGGCCGGACGAATGGACTACATGGAGGTGTGAACAAGATGGGAAAACCGGAACATCCCAATATCGTGGAGTTTCAGGTGACCGGGGACTATGCGCTGTTCTCCGACCCGATCCTGCGTGTCGGCGGTGAAAAGTGCAGCTATCAGGTACCGACCTACGAGGCACTCAAGGGCATTCTGTCCTCGGTCTACTGGAAGCCGACGCTCATCTGGTACATTGACGCCGTCCGGGTCATGAACCCCATCCAGACGGAGGTAAAAGGTATCCGGCCGATCAAGTACAACGGCGGCAACGAGCTGGCTTATTATACGTATCTGAAGCACTGCTGCTACCAGGTGCGCGCCCACTTTGAGTGGAATGATAACCGCCCGGAGCTTTCTGCCGACCGCAATGAAAACAAGCACCACAATATTGCGCGGCGCATGATCGAAAAGGGCGGCCGGCGCGACATTTTCCTCGGCGCCCGGGAGTGTCAGGGTTATGTAGAGCCGTGCCGCTTCGGGGAGGGCAGCGGCGCCTATGACGCGCTGCCGGAACTGAGCTTCGGGCTGATGTATCACGGTATCACCTACGCCGACGAGGCCTATTCCGACGAGACCCGCGGGCAAATGACCGCGCGCTTCTGGCGCCCGGTCATGCGGCACGGCGTCATCGCGTTCCCGCGGCCGGAAGACTGCCCGCTGCACAAGCCGCTGCGGGCCATGGAAATGAAGCCGTTCGGCGAAGCGCTCGGAAACTTCACCGGGCTGAAGGAATTCGGGGAGGTGGAGTGAATGGGCCTGCTGCAAAAAGCGGTGGAAACCTATGATGCGCACACGGCGCTGGTCGGTGAGGTGCAGGAGGGGCACGAAGTGCTGGCTCCGGTGTCGCACATTCTCACGAGCGCGCAGATCGAGATCACGGTCAACGCAGCCGGCGAACTCGCGGATGCGCGTGCAGTGGATAAAAAGGAGCCCAAGATCATCATCCCCGTCACGGAGGATTCCGGAGGCCGCACCAGCGCCCCCCTGCGCGCATCCCCTGTGCGACCAGCTGTGTTATCTGGCCCCCTATGATGAAAAGCGCCACCCGCTGTATCTCGAGCAGCTGGAGCACTGGGCGGCTTCGCCGTACAGTCATCCCATGCTGCCACCGATCCTGACATATGTGCGCCGCGGAACGATCCTGACGGATCTGGCAACCCGCAGCATCATCCGGCTCGACGCGCAGGGGAAGGCGGAAAAGGAAAAGCTGCTCGTCCGCTGGCGGGTGATCGGCATCGGAGAAGACAGCGGCGCCTGCTGGGAGAGCCTGTCACTATTCGATGCGTATATTGCGTGGTACGCGGCCCAGCGAGCGGAAACTGGCGCGGCCCTGTGCATGATCACCGGCAGCTATGATGTTCCGGCTAAGCAGCACCCGAAGGGCATCATCCCCTTCAACGGAAACGCCAAGCTGATCTCTGCCAACGACAGCAGCAACTTCACCTATCGCGGGCGCTTCACCGGCGATGCGCAGGCCGCAACGGTCGGCTACATCGCCTCGCAGAAGGCGCACAACGCCCTGCGCTGGCTGGCAGCGGAGCAGGGTGCGCGCGTGGTGTTCGGCGGGCGCACCTTCCTCTGCTGGAACCCGCAGGGAATCCAGGTCTGCCACGCAGTCAGCCCGCTCCGCCCGGCATCCGCCGAAACAAAGCCGTCGGATTACAAAGCAGCGCTGCAAAAAACGCTCGACGGCTGCCGCAGCGAGCTGCCGGAGCAAAATGCCGGCGTCGTCATCGCAGCGTTCGACGCCGCAACGACCGGCCGCCTCTCCCTGACCTATTATAATGAACTGCTGGGCTCGGACTTCCTGCAGCGTTTGCACGACTGGGATGAAATGTTCTGCTGGTGGGCGCGAAATTACGAGACGAACGGTTATCTGATCCTGTCGCCGTCACTGTATCAGATCGTCAAATGCGCCTTCGGTACCCAGCGCGTTGAGAATAACAGCGCCCGGCTCGTGCCGGATGACCGCGTGCTGCGTCAGCAGATGCAGCGGCTGGTGTCCTGCCGGATAGATAAAGCAAAATTCCCGGCAGACATCGTGCAGGCGCTGGTCGAGCGGGCCTCGACCCCGCTGGCATACGCCCCAAGCGTCCGCGAGCGGCTGCTCACCACAGCCTGCGCCGCGATCCGGAAATATCATCACGACTATTTTGAGGAGGAGTTGCAAATGGAACTGGACAAAAGCCGCGCCGACCGCAGCTATCAGTATGGCCGCCTGCTCGCCGTGCTGGAGAAGGTGGAGCGGGACACGTATGACAAAGACGAGAGCCGAGAACCGAACGCCATCCGGCTGCAGACCATGTTCCGCCGCCGCCCCCTGCATACGTTCGGCATCATCAACGATCAGCTGGAGCGGGCGTATTTCCCGCGCCTGAAGCCCGTCTCCCGCAGCTATTACAAACGCCTGATCGGCGAGATCGTGGAGATTATCTACGCCCGCCCAGAATCCGAGTGGGACAAGCCCCTGGAGGACGCCTATCTGATGGGTTATTACCTGCAGCGCAAGGATCTGTACACAGCCAAAACCGAAAAAACGGGAAATACCGACGAGGAGGAGAACTGAACATGAGCACCCTGAACCACAAAATCGACTTTGCAGCCCTGGTCTCGGTCACGATGGCCAACAGCAACGGCGACCCGCTCAACGGCAACCGCCCCCGGACCGACTATAACGGTTACGGGGAAATGTCCGATGTCTGCATCAAGCGCAAAATCCGCAACCGCATGCAGGATCTCGGAAACACGATCTTCGTGCAGTCCGAGGACCGCTGCGACGACGGCTTCGGCAGCCTGAGTGAGCGCGCCTCGGCGGTCATGAAGGGCATCACTGACCGGGACGAATACGCGAAGAAGGCCTGCGAGACATGGCTGGACGTGCGCACCTTCGGGCAGGTATTTGCATTTAAGGACAGCAAGGGGCTTTCCGTCGGCGTCCGCGGCCCGGTGTCCGTCCATCAGGCGGTCAGCGTGTCGCCAGTCGAGATCGAGTCGCTGCAGATCACCAAGAGCGTCAACGGCGAAAAGAAGGCCAAGGGTGAATCCCGTGCTTCCGACACCATGGGTGCCAAGCACTTCGTCCGCTTCGGCCTCTATGAGATCAAGGGCTCCATCAACGTACAGCTCGCAGAAAAGACCGGCTTCACGCAGGCCGACGCCGAGACCGTTAAGGAGTGCCTGCGCACGCTGTTTGTGAACGACGCTTCCTCCGCGCGCCCGGATGGCTCCATGGAGGTCGTCAAGCTCTTCTGGTGGGAGCACAACTGCAAGGACGGGCAATATTCCTCCGCCAAGGTACACCGCTCCCTGCAGGTCAAGCCGAAAAAAGACAATGAGGGCAAAGACAGGGTCCCCACCTGTGCGGATGATTATGACATCACGCTGCTCCCGCTCGACGGCCTGGTGCCGGAAGTGATCGACGGTGTATGATCCCGACGACTGCCTGATGATCTCCGGCCTGCAGCACTTCCGGTTCTGCCGGCGGCAGTGGGCGCTGATCCATATCGAGCAGCAGTGGGCGGAGAACCTGCGCACCACGGAGGGCGCGCTTTTGCACGAGCGCGCCCATGACGAGCAATTTCGCGAAAGCCGCGGCGACACGATCATCACGCGCAGCCTGCATGTTTACTCGCTGACGCTCGGCCTCAGCGGCCAGTGTGACGTCGTGGAGTTTCACCGGGACGAACGCGGCGTGCCGCTGCACGGGTACGAGGGCACATGGCTGCCCTATCCGGTCGAGTATAAGCGCGGCCACGCCAAACAGGACGGCTGCGACGAGCTGCAGCTGTGCGCCCAGGCCATGTGTCTGGAGGAAATGCTCTGCTGCGAGATCCCGGACGGCGCGCTCTTTTATGGTGAAGCGCGCCGGCGCGTGCGCGTACCCTTCACGCCGGAGCTTCGGGAAGAGGTGCGCACCGACGCCGCACAGATGCACGATCTCTACCGCCGCGGCCGCACGCCGCAGGTAAAGCCCACGAAAAGCTGCAATGCCTGCTCGCTCAAGGATCTGTGCCTGCCGCGCCTGTCCCGGACCGGCTCGGTGCATGACTATCTGCGCGCCAACATGGAGGATACGCCATGAAAAAGCTGCTCAACACCCTGTTTGTCACCACGGAGGACGCCTACCTGAGCCTCGACGGGGAAAATATTGTCGTCAGCCGTGACCGGCACGAGATCGGCCGCTTCCCGCTGCACACGCTCGCTGGGATCATCAGCTTCAGCTATGCCGGGGCCTCCCCGGCGCTCATGGGCGGGTGCGCAAAGCGCGGCGTCGGTCTGACGTTCTGCACGCCCGGCGGCCGCTTCCTCGCCCGCGCCAGCGGCGAGGAAAACGGGAATGTGCTCCTGCGCCGGATGCAGTACCGCGTGGCCGACGACCCGGCGCAGAGCTGCCGCATCGCGCGCAGCATGATCTTCGGCAAGCTGCACAACGCCCGCTGGAGCGTCGAACGCACAAAGCGCGACCACGCCCTGCGCGTAGACACGCAGCGCCTGCAGGCCGCCATCGGCCAGATCAAGGGGCTCTATCCGCTCGTCGCGGAGGAGACGTCGCTTGACGCCCTGCGCGGCGAAGAAGGCGCCGGCGCCAAGGCGTACTTTGACGTTTTCGACGACATGATCCTGCAGAACAAGGCCGATTTCTTCTTTCACGAGCGCAGCCGCCGTCCGCCGCTGGATCACGTCAACGCGCTGCTGTCGTTCGCGTACAGCCTGCTCAGCAGCGACTGCGCCGCCGCGCTCGAGAGCGTCGGGCTCGATGCCTATGTCGGCTTCCTGCACCGGGACCGCCCGGGGCGGACCTCACTCGCGCTGGATCTTGTGGAAGAACTGCGGCCCTGCTTTGCCGACCGGTTCGTGCTGTCGCTGATCAACAACCGCGTCATCGCTGCAGGCGACCTTGTGCGCACGGACAGCGGCGCTGTGCTCTTGACGGACACAGGACGAAAGAAATTCCTGCGCGCCTGGCAGGAGCGCAAGCGGGACACGATCACGCATCCTTATCTGAAAGAGAAGATCGCCTGGGGGCTAGTGCCCTATGTGCAGGCACTGCTGCTCGCGCGGTATCTGCGGGACGATCTGGATGCCTATCCTCCATTTTTGTGGAAGTGAGGCGCTTGACATGATGGTGCTCATTACTTATGATGTCAACACGGAGGACGCGGCCGGGCGCCGCCGCCTGCGGCAGATCGCAAAGCAGTGCGTGAACTATGGGCAGCGCGTGCAAAACTCTGTTTTTGAGTGCCTGCTCAATGCCGCGCAGTGTAAACAGCTGCAGCACAAGCTGTGCTCGATCATGGATGAATCCGTAGACAGTCTGCGCTTTTACTACCTTGGGGATAAGTATCACACCCGCATCGAGCATTTCGGTGCCAAAGCGGGCTATGACGCCAAGGGCGCGCTGATAATCTAACAGTATTGGGTGCGAAGTAGAAGCGCGCAGACAGTTCCGGCACCTTCGCACCCCCCAAAAAAACCGTAAATACGTGAATGTAAGCAAGTTTCGCTTTATTTTTTCCTTGTTCCGATGTGCTTTTTGGCCGATCAAGAACTCTTTTGTACCTTTTGTGCAAATTTAACGGGTTAAAATCGTCAAATTTGCCGTCGCACCCCGCACGGGGTACGTGGATTGAAATAGCGCGGGCAGGATCTGGACAAGATGATCGCGGACGGTCGCACCCCGCACGGGGTACGTGGATTGAAATGTGGGCAGGGTGATCGTGTCGATAACGTTGCCGGGTCGCACCCCGCACGGGGTACGTGGATTGAAATGACCCGGAGATCAAGCTGCTGTGCACACTGGAGCGGTCGCACCCCGCACGGGGTACGTGGATTGAAATTACAAAAACAAGACCGTGAAGATCAAGATGCAGGTCGCACCCCGCACGGGGTACGTGGATTGAAATGTCAAGCATATACGCAAGTGCTGTCTGCGGTGTAAGTCGCACCCCGCACGGGGTACGTGGATTGAAATTCGCACACCTTGCAATCGATTGCATGTGTTTCTCGTCGCACCCCGCACGGGGTACGTGGATTGAAATCGACAGGGTTTCCACCTGCGTGAGTGCCCTGCGGTCGCACCCCGCACGGGGTACGTGGATTGAAATGGCTCTCCTCCCGTGTCCACTTTGGACACAATCAGTCGCACCCCGCACGGGGTACGTGGATTGAAATCGCCCATCTTATGGGCGGTCGTACTCTGGTGGGGTCGCACCCGCACGGGGTGCGTGGATTGAAATTTGCGCAAAAGCAGGAAATCCTCGCCGGGTCGAGTCGCACCCCGCAAGGGGTGCGTGGATTGAAATCTTGATGCGATCGTGCATAAGCATCACTCCTCACGTCGCACCCGCAAGGGGTGCGTGGATTGAAATACGGAGGGGCTGGCGATGGCGCTGGAGGACGACGTCGCACCCCGCACGGGGTGCGTGGATTGAAATGCGCCGACACCGCTGATAAGGTGCGCCGCGCCGCGTCGCACCCCGCACGGGGTGCGTGGATTGAAATTTCTTGCCCCGCTTGATCCTCTGCACGGCTTCGGGTCGCACCCCGCACGGGGTGCGTGGATTGAAATGTCCTCCTGCTTCTTCGCGTCGGCCTGCTCCTGCAGCGTCGCACCCCGCACGGGGTGCGTGGATTGAAATCACTGATAAGACAAAGCTCGATGGCGTGGAGGACGTCGCACCCCACACGGGGTGCGTGGATTGAAATGGTGTGTCTGGAGAGAACGCGGCAAAGGTTACAAGTCGCACCCCGCACGGGGTGCGTGGATTGAAATCACTTGAGCATGACGCCACTCAGCCGTCGCCCCGCTCTGAACCGCCGCCCAAAAGCAGACGCCCCGGACTGCAAATGCAGTCCGGGGCGTCCAATATCAAAGGAAGGCATGTCTGCCGAAAAGACGGGATGGGAAGCGCGCGGCCGCCGTCGCGCAACGGAGGAAGAGGTACCATGAAAGATCAAAACGAGACCTCTGGGCCTGCACGCTTCTCATGAGGGGGTGTGTTCAGCATAAAACAAATTGCGCCACAAGAAAAGCCACGGAACCGCAATTCCGTGGCTTTTTGCCTCACTTATGCGTTTTTGTGGTCTGATGTGTGCTCCCACGCATCACCAAGCTCCTTCCAACGACCCATGATGTCCTTCCACAGGTGCAGCGCCCACGGCGCGAACACCTCCGGCGACGGGCAGTCCGGTCGGCTGAGCCAGCTCTGAATGATGTCCATGACCACGTCCGACATTTTGCCGGACATGAATGCCTCGGTCTGCGGGTCGGGAAAAAGGTCGGAAAAGTCCGCCTGCAGGTACGGCCGCAGCCGGGCGCAGAGAAAGTCGTGGAACGAATTCTGCCCCGTGAACGTGAGCGCACGGGCATAAAACGCGCGGTCGGCATACAGATACGTGCACACGCGCACGAACAGATCAAACAGGCCCGGCTCATCGTCGCCGATCGCCTTCTGAAAGCCCCTGTCGTAGATCCACGTCACGAGCTGGTACTTGTCCGTAAAGTGCCGGTAGAACGTGCGGCGGTTGACCTCCGCGGCCGCGCAGAGGTCGGTCACGGTGATGTCCGCAAAGTCACGCCGGAGCATAAGCTCCTTGAGACTCTCGGCGAGCACTTTTTTCGTTGCGGATTCGCGCATGGCGGTCGTCTCCTTCCGGTATTTCTGCCGCCAGTATAGCGCACACATGGCAAAACTGCAACAGACCCTGCCGCGGATGCGGCAGGGCCTGCGCATAAGGAAAAAAGAAGGGAGGGGAAAGAATGATTACTTTGCAAACATCTGCGCGAGCTCCTGGGTGACGCGCAGGTACGTCTCGATGTCCGCAACGGTGTGGCAGTGCAGCGGCGAGACGCGGATCGCACCCGTGAGGCCGACGGCCTCGACGATGCGCTTGGAATACACGCTGGTGTTGACGCGCTCAAAGGTCGTGACGCCGCGCTTCTGGTACTCCTCGACGCAGCGGGTCATGTCCAGCCCGTCGATGCCCATGGCAACGATCAGGTCGCGGTGCGTGAGATCCTCGGTGTCGACATACACGTGCACGCCGGGGATGTGGCGCAGGCCGGGCACGTTCTGCGTGCCCTCGAGCATGGTGTGTAGCAGCGCACGCTCCTGCAGGTGGATGTGCTCCATGCCGGTCACGAACAGCGTGCGGCGGTCATCCGACTCGATGAAGTGGCCGCCGAGCCAGCAGACATAGTCCACCACGGCGCTCATGGCCGCGAAGTTGCCGGGCGTTGGCGAACCGAGCTCCCAGACGTCGGCCGGGCGCTGCAGAACCTTTCGGTGCGGCAGCTTGGCCACGCGGTCGGACACATAGCCGTAGCCCATGCCACGGGTGCCGAAGAATTTATAGGGTGCAAACGTCGCGCCGTCGACGCCGAGGGCATCCACATCGAGCACGGCGTGCGGTGCGTGCTGCACGGCGTCGGTGACGATGTAAATGTCTGGATTGATCTCGCGCGCAGCCTTGACGATGCCGGCCATGTCCATGATACTGCCGGTGATATTCGAGGCATACATAATGCTCAGCAGGCAGGTATCCGGCGAGACGACGCGGCGGATTTCTTCGATGTCGATGCCGCCGGTTTTCGGGTTCGCCTGCGCGACGCGAAATTCCTTGCCGGTCTTGCCGCAGTAGTATTTCACCGCGTCATACGCCGACGGATGCTCGAGCACGGACGTGACCGCGCTCTTGCCAGGGCAGTTTTCGAGGATCGCGCCGACAATCTGGAACATCGCCTGCGAGGCGGTCATCTCCGAGATGAGCGCGCCGCCCGATGCGCCGAAAACGATGTGCATAATGTCGTCGATGCCGTGCAGCTGCACTTTTTTGAGCGCGCGGGAACGATCGTGCAGCCGCTCCGGGCAGTCCGGGAACGCCTGGTACTTAGCCTGCGCCTCCACGGAAGCTTTCAAACGCAGGGAACCGCCGGAGTTTTCAAAAAACAGTCTCTGGCCGAATTCCGGATCCGCATCCACATAGAAAAAACGATCCTTGATCTCCGCCGACAGTGCAGGATCAAACAGCAGACCTTCGTTGAGATTTTGCATGGTTTTCTCCTTCCGAATGTAACAATCTATGCGGGCGCGGCGCGAAACGGCCGCGCCCGAAATCCTCAGGTTTCTTCCGCAGCCGGCTTCTCGGGCGCGGCGGCCGTGCTCTTTTCAAAACGGCGGCCGATGCCGGTGATCGCGCTGAGCAGGAACAGCAGGATCAGCAGCCAGCTCTGGAAGTTATACGGCACGTAGTCAAGGAATGAGAACGACTCCGAGACGACGCCGCTCGCGATCGCGAGGCTGACGGCGTTGAGGCCGACGGGGTTGTACGGCACGATGCCGGCAAGGCCGGTCGCAATGCCGTCCATGAGGTTCGAGCCGCGGGTGCGCTCGATATTGTGCGTCTGCAGGAGCTTGCGCACGACCGGGCCGACGAACAGGATCGAGATGGACGCGGCGCCGATGGCCACGCTGCCGATGACGCTCAGCAGGATAGTGACGAGCTCGGCCTGGCGCGGGGTCTTACTGGCGTTGTTGAGCTTTTCGAGCAGCATATCAAACACGCCGCTGCGCTTGAGCATCTCGAGCAGCGCAAACATGAAGAAGCTGAAACAGATGACATTGAGCATACCGGTCAGGCCGGCGCCGATGGGGCCGGTGGCCGAAAACAGCGTCGGCACGTCGAGGAAGCCGAACACCAGGCACAGCACAAAGCCGACCAGATCGCAGACGATGAGCGTGCTGATGAGATTCCAGCCGCGGAGCATCAGGATGATCATGATGACCGGGATGACGAGCATGACGAGCGTCTTGGCATAGGCGGGGTCAATGACATCCGGCAGCGTGACGGATGTGGACGTCTTGATGCCGACGATGACGAACAGCACGGCGGAAATGACGCCGGCGATCAGGGAATACGGCAGACGGGTGCGCACGACGTCGCGCACTTCCGCGTCCTGCGTGAGCGCGGAGGCAATGGTCGTGTCGGAAATCGGGGCGAGGTTATCGCCGAAAATCGCGCCGCTGACGATGGCGCCGACCACGACGGAGGGATTCGCGCCAACCGTGGCCGCAACCGGCAGCAGCACCGGCAGCACGGCGACAATCGCGCCGTTGGACGTGCCGCAGGCCGTCGAGATCAGCAGGCAGACAAGAAACGCCACCAGCGGCAGGAAGCCGGCACTCAGGCCGAGCTTCATCACGAGCCAGGTCAGGCCCTGAATGAGGCCGCTCTGGCGCAGCTCCTGCGACAGGATGCCGGCCAGCAGGAACGCGAAGATGATGACACACAGGGTATCGTTTTTCAGGCCGTCCACGACTGCCTGTTCAAACTCCTTTTGTTTTTTGCCAGCAGGAACGCCACGCACAGTCCGGCGAAACCTGCCATGCAGAACAACACCAGGGACACTTTCTTCATCGCGGCGATCACGATCATGAGGCACATGAAGACCAGCAGCGGCGCACACGCGCCGAGCGTGCCCCCGTAAAATTGCATACGTTTGTTTTTCTCCATTGTGAGGTCCTCCTCTCAAATAATCCAACACCGGTATTGTTGTATGCGGTATTTTTAGCTCTTTTATGCGTAAAAGTCAATTGAATTTTCAATGTTTTTCATGCACTATTGCATTTTCTACAATTTATACAGTATAATGTTGTTGCTGCTGCAACATTCGTTGCGGCACTGCTCACAATCCCCAGAAAAAGGATGGTGTTCCCATGAGCGGTAAACTGGAACAGCGCATTCAAAGCGCGCATTTGACGCGGACGGAAAAGGTCATCGCGGATTATTTTCTCGAGCACAGCGGCTCGCTATATTTTTTAACGGCCAAGGACATCGCGCTTGCGCTCGGCGTGAGCGACACCTCGGTCATCCGCCTGTGCCGCACACTGGGCTACCGCGGCTTCCGTGAGCTGCAGGAGAGCCTGCGCAGCGAGCTCTCACAGGTCATCGAGCGTGAAAAATACGTCATCCCGCAGCATCAGGTGCCGGACAAATTGCAAAAGTATCAGGACCTGAGCTCGTTTCAGTGCCTGCAGTTCGCCGTAGACTGTCTGCAGGAGACTTACCGCAAGAACGACCCGGAAAAATACGGGCAGATCGTGCGCATTCTGCTCGAGAGTGAGCACATTTTTGTCTCCGGCTTCCGCGGTCTGGCGGGGCCGGCGCGGCACCTGGGCGTGCTGCTGTCGCAGTATACCCGGCACGTGGAGTATTTCTGCGACGCAGACACCCGCTGCGTGGAAAAGCTGCTCGACTACGCCCGCACGACTGTGTGATCCTGCTCGGTGCCGAGCGCTACTCGCGCATGACTTGCGTGCTGGCCGAGATGGCGCACAACGCCGGCTGCCGGCTGATCGTCATCACCGACAAGCTCACCGCGCCCTTCGCCGGCGACGCGGACATCGTGCTGCTTGCCGACCTCTCCAGCCCAACGCCCACGAATTCCTACATCGGGGTGAACTTCCTCATTGAGGTCATCGCCTTTGAGTTCAGCCGCGCGCTCGGCGTGTATCCGCAGCAGCGGCTGTCCCGGCTGGACGCTTACCTGTCCGAGCTGCAGCTGTACTGACCGGTGGCCAAAAAGCATTGCATTCGCGGATATTTTTCGTTATAATACAGGCAATCTGAAATTGGGAGGCCATGCCATGCATCCGCGCAACCTGCACCTGTATTTCTTCAGCCCCACGGGCGGCACGCAGCATGTCGCCGGGCTCTTCGCAGAAAACCTGAACGCCGCCGATGCCTGCACCGACATCACCGTCTGCGCCGAGGCAAAGACGTTTTCTGCCGATGACTGTCTGCTCGTGTTCTTCCCGGTCTACGGCGGCCGCGTACCCGGGCCGTGCCTCGCGCGCGTGCGCGCCCTGCGCGGGGCGGACACCCCGGCCGTGCTTGTAGCCGTATTCGGCAACCGCGCCGTGGACGACGCCCTGCTCGAAATGCGCGACACGCTCGCCCCGCTGGGCTTTCGCGTGATCGCGGCGGCGGAGGTCATTGCGCCGCACTCGGTCAATACCGACATCGCCGCCGGCCGGCCGGACGCGTCCGACCGCGCAAAGATCGCAGAATTCTGCACGCAGTTGAAATCCCGCATCACCGCCGACGCCCCGGCCGAGATCACCGTGCCCGGCAGCCCGAACTACCGCGCCTACAACGGTCTGCCGCTTAAGCCGACCGGCGGCCTGCGCTGCATCCGCTGCGGCCTGTGCGCGGACAACTGCCCCGCCGGTGCCATCCCGAAGGACGCGCCGCAGAAGGTGGACAAGGCCAAGTGCATCTCCTGTCTGCGCTGCATCCAGATCTGCCCGCAGTCCGGGCGCAGCGTGCCGTTGCCGCTGCGGCTGGCCGCAGCCGCCACGGTGAAAAAATACTGCACCGGACGCAAGGAACCAAAATTCTATCTATAATGTAAAAATCCGCCCCGGAAGCGATCTGCTTCCGGGGCGGCGCTTTCTTGTCTTGTTGTCAGGCTTCGGCGTCGTCCGCCGTGTCGAGCCCCGCGAAGAAGGCATCAAACGGACAACCGTAGAGCTTTTTGAGCGCGAGCAGCACGCTCACGCGCACATTGCGCTCGCCCGCTTCGTATTTGGCATAGGTCGTGCGGCCAATGTCGCAGCCGCGGCGCTGCAGCTCGGCGCACAGCTTCTCCTGCGAGAGTCCGCTGGCATTGCGCAGACGGCGCAGATTGTCGCCCAAGGCGCGGTCCCGCCGTAATTTCTGCTCCATTTTCTCACCACCGCACAGCATTTTCTGACCAATATGGGCACAGCTGCCCTTATTTTATGCGGCAGCCGCCGCAAAAGCTGTCCGCAATACTGGTCAGAAAAAAGGTATGTCCCTCACCCCTCCGGCCCGCGTCCGAGGGCGCTTTTGAGCGCGTTGCGCAGCGGGTTCGACCCCGGCGCGCCTTTTTCACAGGCGGGGTAACCGCAATCTGCAAGCACGCGGCGCAGCTCCGCCTCGGTGACGATCTGTGGGTCATAGCGCACGGTCAGCTCCGCGCGCCAGAACGACACCGCCGCGTCGAGCACGCCGCGCGTGTGCAGCAGGTCGTCCACGATCCACTCCGGACACTGGCGGCAGTAGATGCCGCGGACATGCGTCGTCAGAACCTTTTCTTCCACGGGAAACATCTCTCCTTTTTGCCGGTGTCCTTAAGCCGCAGCGAGTGCATGAGCACGCCGATCGAGCTGGCCGACATGGCCGTGGCACAGATCGACGGATGCAGCACACCGAGCGCCGCGACCGGGATGCTGACGAGGTTATAAAACAGCGCCCACGTCAGGTTCTGGCGGATGGTGCGGATGGTCGCGCGCGAGATGTCAAACAGCTCCGGCAGCTTCTCGAGGTTGCCGGACGGCAGCAGGATGCCCGCCGACTCGATGGCGATGTCCGATCCGCCGCCCATGGCGACCGCGCAGTCCGCCACGGCGAGCGCCGGCGTGTCATTGATGCCGTCACCGACCATGCAGACCGTTTTCCCCTGCGCGCGCAGGCGCTCGATGGCGGCAGCCTTCTCGTCCGGCCGCGCCTCGGGAGAGCGCGTGGTCGATGCCGACCTCGGCAGCAATGGCCTCGGCCGTGCGGGCGTGGTCGCCCGTCATCATCCAGACCTCCTTGCCCGCCGCCTTGAGCTGCGCGACGACGGCGGCCGCCTCGGTCTTGCGCGTGTCGGCGATGCCGAGCGTGCCGAGCACGATGCCGTCACGTGCGACACACAGCTCCGTCTTGGCCTGCACGCGCAGATCCGGCAGCGCGGTGAGCGAGGCTGTGTCGATGCCCAGCTCATTGAGCCACGTCCGGCTGCCGCAGACGACGGCCGCGCCCGCGACCGTGCCGCGCACGCCGCGGCCGAGTTCATAGGAAAAGTCCTCCGCCTGCGGCAGCGGCGCGTCGGACTGCTGCTGCGCATACGCCGTGACGGCGCGCGCCAGCGGGTGGTCCGAGCACTGCTCGAGCGCGGCGGCGAGCCGCACGAGCGTCTCCGACTGCACGGTGCCGCACGGGCAGACGTCCGTGAGCGCAGGCGCGCCGTTTGTGAGCGTGCCGGTCTTGTCAAAGACGACGCAGTCGGCCTTGTAGGCGTTTTCGAGCTCCGCGCCGCTCTTGAAGAGAATGCCGTGCTCCGCCGCGCGGCCGGAGCCGACCATGAGCCCCGTCGGCGTGGCGAGGCCGAGCGCGCACGGACACGCGACCGAGAGCACATCGCAGCAGGTGAGCAGCGCGCGCTCGAGATTGCGCGGCGCGATGCGCCGGTACCAGACGAGGAACGTCAGCGCCGCCGCACCGATGACACCCGGCACGAACCAGCGCGCAACCTTGTCGGCAAAGCGCTGCACGGGCGCTTTTTCACACTGGGCCTGCCGCACGATCTGGATGATCTGCTCGAGCACGGACGCCTTGCCCAGCGCCTCGGCCGAAACGATGGCAGCGCCCGAGCGGCTGAGGCTGCCGCCGATGACCTTGTCGCCGGGGGCCTTGTCCACCGGCATGCTCTCGCCGGTGAGCATGGACTCGTCGACCGCGCACCGGCCGCTGACGATCGTCCCGTCGACCGGCACGCGCTCGCCGGGGCGGATGCGTACCCGGTCGTGCTCCGCGATCTGGTCGACCGGCAGCTCGACAAACGTGTCCCCGCGCTGCACCATGGCCGTGCGCGGCTGCAGATGCATGAGCCTGCGGATGGCGGAGTTGGCCTCCCCGGCCGCGACCTGCTCCATATACTTGCCGAAGAGGATGAGCGAGAGCAGCACCCCGTCGGACGCAAAGTAGAGCTTGTAGCTCGTGCGCGGCGTGAACGTTACGTAAGCGCTGTAGAGATAGATGAGCGTGGACGAGAGCGAGACGAGGAAATCCATGCCGAACGTGCGGTTGCGCGCTCCCCTCCACGCACTCTTGTAAAAATACCGCCCGGGACCGAACTGCAGCGCCGTTCCGGCCAGGAACTGCAGCTTCGGGTGCATCTCGAGCATGAGAGGCGCCGTACAGCAGGCCGAGGTCACGAGCGTTTTGAGCAGGTCCATGCGCTTTTCGATCTCCTGATCCGCGTCGCCGCCGCGCAGCTCGCCGAGCGCGACGGCGCAGCCCGCGTCCGCGCAGGCGGCAGCAAGGTCGCGCCCGTCCACGCCGATGGGCCAGAGGTATGCCGTGAGCGTGCCGTCCGCCTGCACTGCCGCATCCTTGACGCCGAACACCACGCGCAGCGCGTCCGCCGCGGCGGCAGTCTTGGCCGCATCCGCCTCCGCCGGGAGCAGATCCTGCTCTTCGACAGGCACGCGAAAGCCCGCGCGTTTGACCCGCGCCGCGATTGCGGCGAGATCGGTCACGCCCTCGTCGTAGGTGATGAGCGCCGACGCGGCGGTATAGTTCACCGCCGCGCGCTGCACGCCGGGCAGCTTTTCCAGCGCACGGTCCAGCCGTGCCACGCACGCGGCGCACTCCATGTCCAGAATTCTCAGCGAAATGTCTTTCATTTGCTTGCCCCCAAGTCAAAAAAGGGAGCGCACAGCCGGCGCTCCCTCTCCATAAAATCAGGCCTCCTCGCCCGCTTCCAGCAGGTTCTGCTTGAATTCCCTGCGCTTTTTGATTGCCGTCATGCACGCCGGGATGGCCACGGCGGGCAGGTCGAGCAGCAGCGCCCAGTCGATCCAGTCGATGCCCTTGATGAACTGACCCTCGTGCCACACGCCCTTGGCGAGCTTGAAGTAGTTGTAGTTCCAGGCGCCCCAAATGTCCGTCGTGGGCTTGAACAGGTGCACCTTCAAAAACGCCGCACTCGTGACGATGCCGTTGGCGGCGACGGTCAAAAACGAGGACGCGCGCTTGTTTTTCAGCAAAAACTCCGCCACGGTGGGCAAAACGTACACGGCCAGGTTGATGACCCAGAGCTGCAGCGGGATCTTATAGTGCCAGCGGATGGCCTGACGGATGTGGTCGGCGTCGTGCAGCAGAGCTGCGCCGAGGATGGCCAGGTTCCATTTTTCCAGTACGGCGGCGGTCTCGTCGTCGAGGCGGGTATCCAGGAATTTTGCTTCGTCTTTCACGGACTGTGTCATGGTATTTCCTCCCCTTGATCGAATCAATATGTACCCAGGTTTTTGTTTACCATCTGGTCAACAAAAAAGTAGCACATCCCGCCCGGAATGTCAAGACGCTGACAGAGAAAACTGGAAATTTTCTTTGTGCCGCCGAAAACGAGCAAGGGCTCCGGTTTTCCGGAGCCCTTGCTCAATGCCGTTGCCATCAACTGTGGCAGCCGTGTTCACCGCAGCCGTGCTCGCCGCAGGTGTGGCCCGCGCCGTGCGCGTGGTCGTGATGATCGCAGCGCGCCTCGGGATCATAGCCGAGCGAGCCGTCGAGCAACGCCTGCACCGCCGCGTCCGCGCTGCCGCTCACGCCGCCGTAAAACCGGATGCCCGCCTCCGTGAGCGCCGACTGCGCGCCGCCGCCAATGCCGCCGCAAATGACCGCATCGGCGTGATGCGCCACGAGGAAGCCCGCCAGCGCGCCGTGGCCGCTGCCGTTCGTGGACACGACGGCCGTCGCCGTGACAGCGCCGCCGTCGACGTCATAAAACTTAAACGCCTCCGAGCGGCCAAAGTGCTGAAAAATGTTTCCGTTTTCATAAGGGATCGCAATACGCATATAAAATTAGCTCCTCTCTGCTATTTTTTCTGGATTTACGACTGGGTCGGGTGCAGCCTTGAGCATGAGCGTGACGGCGTAGTCACCGCCCGGCTCCAGTTCGTGCCGGAAGCTGCCGTCATACTTCTGCGCCAGGCCGCTCAGCACACGAAAGCCCACGCCGCGCTCCAGCTCCGGAATGCGCCGCGGCTTTGCCGCTGCAGGCTCACCGCGCACCGGGTTGCGCTCGTGAATGACGAGGTACCCCTTCGCGAGATACGCCTGCAAGCGGATCTGTGCGCCGGGCACGCCCTCGCAGGCCTCCAGGGCGTTATCGAGCATGTTGCCGAACGCGACGATCAGGTCCGTGTTGGACACCGGCAGCTCCACCGGCAGCGACACGTCCGCCTGCACCGGCACGCCTTTCGCCTCCGCATCCTGCATGCGGCTGTACAGGAACGCATCCACGACTGGGTTTTTGCATTTGCCGAGCCGGGAGATATACGTCTGCATCGGCAGCAGCTGCTCGGAGTATTCCGATGCCGCCTGCAGATTGCCCTCCTGCAGGAGGGCGTGGATGGTATTTAAGTGGTGGGAAATGTCATGCCGCATGGCGCGGATCTGCTCGTACTGTTCGGTCAGGTCACTATAGTGCGCGAGCTGTGCGTCGAGCTGCTTTTCGAGCAGCTGGTTTTCCACCTCGAGCTGCACGCGCTGCTCCGTATGCACCATGGTACGGTAGAGCAGAATGTCCGAGACCAGAAACAACACCGACACGGTCAGCTGCATGGGGATATACTCATAGTGCGGCGGCGTAAACATCAGTGTCACGAGCGAGGCCTCGCAGACCATCTGTGTGATCGGAAACGCCGAAAAGATCAGCAGCTGCTTGCCGGAGAGGTTGTTTTTCAAGCGTGTGAACAGCAGACTGATCAGTCCCAGCCCCAGCGCCAGCACCGGCAAAAACGTCACACCGTAGAACAGCGAGCGCGGGTCTGCCCAGACTGACAGCTTATCGCTCAGCGCCAGATCAATCATCAGCGGCGTGAACATCAGCTCCAGCAGCAGAGAACCGGCCAGCTCCGCCGCGACCGCAAGCAGCTTGCGCCCCGGCTTGCCGTGAAAGAGCAAAAACGCCATCGCAAGCGAGCACAGCGGGAACATCAGTGCGCGCACCTGCCCCACGTTCGTAAGCAGCAGGGTCGCCGCCATATACACAGCCCCGATGGCTGCGGCAAGCACCGCCGTCAGCCAGGTCGAAAAGCGCGGCCCGTCGAGCACGCGCCACAAAAACGCCGCCCACAGGGCGATGGCGCAAGCGTTAAAAAACAGGTCAGCCACATAACCGTTATAAGTCATCACATGCGCCCTCCAATCCCGTCGCCGCAGGCTTGGCGGCGCGCAGCATAAGCGTGACGGCATAGTCACCGCCCGGCTCCAGTTCGTGCCGGAAGCTGCCGTCATACTTCTGCGCCAGGCCGCTCAGCACGCGAAAGCCCACGCCGCGCTCCAGCTCCGGAATGCGCCGCGGCTTTGCCGCTGCAGGCTCACCGCGCACCGGGTTGCGCTCGTGAATGACGAGGTACCCCTTCGCGAGATACGCCTGCAAGCGGATCTGCGCGCCGGGCACGCCCTCGCAGGCTTCCAGGGCATTGTCAAGTATGTTGCCGAAGGCGACGATCAGGTCCGTGTTGGACACCGGCAGCTCCACCGGCAGCGACACGTCCGCTTGCACCGGTATGCCCTTTGCCTCCGCGTCCTGCATGCGGATGTACAAAAATGCGTCCACGACCGGGTTCTGACACTTGCCGAGCCGGGAGATATACGTCTGCATCGGCAGCAGCTGCTCGGAATATTCTGAGGCCGCTTTCAGATTGCCCGCCTGCAGGAGGGCGTTGATGGTGTTGAGATGATGGGAAATATCGTGCCGCATGGCGCGGATCTGCTCGTACTGTTCGGTCAGGTCACTATAGTGCGCGAGCTGTGCGTCGAGCTGCTTTTCCAGCAGCTGGTTTTCCACCTCGAGCTGCACGCGCTGCTCCGTATGCACCATGGTACGGTAGAGCAGAATGTCCGAGACCAGAAACAGCGCCATCACGACCAGCAGCGCTGGCGCATATTCATACCGCGGCGGATAGACGATCAGCGCCTGAAGCGAGGCGGCACAGATGATCTGCGTGATCGGAAACGCCGAAAAGATAAGCAGCTGCTTGCCGGAGAGGTTATTTTTCGAGCGCGTCAGCGGCAGACTGAACACCAGCAGCACCAATGCCAGAAGCAGCACATAGACTGCGCCGTAAACGATCGCGCGCGGGTCGGCCCAGACGGAGTACTGCGCATCGATCTCCAGATCCGACACGTGAACCGTCACGGCCGAAAACAACATCTCCAACAAGACCGAGCCGAGCAGATCCACGGCGACCGCAAGCAGCTTGCGCAGCGGCTTGCCGTAAAACAGCACAAACGCCAGCGCGAGTGGCCCGGTCGGGAACAGCAGTAGACGCTGCACGCTGCCGGCCGTTGTCAGCGTGAGGACCGGGACCAGGTAAGCCGCGGAGATCCCCAGCGTGAGCAGCGCCGTGACCCACCACGAAAAACGCGGCCCGTCGAGCACGCGCCACAAAAACACGCACCAGACCGCCATCACGCACGTGTTGAAAACAAAGTCCGCAAGAAAACCGTTATACACCATGCCGTGCGCCCTCCGCGGCAAGATCTCCGTCGTCCTGCGCATCGATCTGCGCGGCCCGGCCGGCCAGCAGCCGGAAAAACGCCGCCCTGGCCGCGTCCCGGTGCGAGCGGCTGATGGGAATGAGCATGCCGCCGTTGAGGCGGAAATTGTCGCGTTCCATGGACGCGATCATCTGTTCATTGACCCAGAAGCTCTTATGGCAGTGGATGAAGTGATCCTCCGCCTGTCCGCTCTCGAGCAGCTCCCGCGGATCCTGCGTGGTCTCCAGATCCCCGCCGGTCATGTGGATGACCGTTCGGTGCAGAAAGCGCTCGAGACACAGCACCCGGTCAAGCGCGATGCGCTGCACGGACGCGCCGCGCCGGACGGTCAGCGCCTTATCGGATGCTAGCGCCGTCAGCGCCTTGCGCAGCGCGACCGGCAGCCGCGCCGCCATGTCCGGCTTGAGCACATAGTAGACGTGCTCCGCCTCGTAGGCGTCCATGAGGTAGCCGGTATAGCTGGAGAGGAAAATGATCCGGCACGCCGGCACGCTGCGGTTGATCTGCTTGGCCAGCGCGATTCCGTCTGCGTCCGCCAGACGGATGTCCAGCACGGCGATATCCGGCCGGTAGTCCGTCTCCCCGATCGCAGACAGCGCCGCGCCCGCGGTTTGAAATGTCTGAATGGCATGCGGCATCTCCCCGAACGCGTCGTGCAGGATCTGCACGGTCCGGTCGAGAAATACCGCCTCATCATCGCACACCGCCACTTGAAACATAGCCCGGTGGTCTCCTTTTCCTCCTGCCCGTGATTATCCACGGCTGGCATTTAGGATATTGTATACCAGACGCAGGAAAGTTTCAAGTATTTCAAGCGTGTGTGAAAGGCGGGCACGGGCCGCATTCCGGTACCCGCGTGCGCCGTTACAGAACTTTCTTGTTCTCGGCGCCCGGCGTCGTGACGATGACGGTCTCCGGCGTGATGACCAGCGCGCCCTTCGCCGTGGCCGCGCCCTGAAACATCTGCTCGACCATGGCCTTGAACATGGCCACGACCGGCCCGTCCGAGACGTGCTCGGCCGCGCCCCGGATCTGGTAGCCCTCAAGTGTCTTGGCGTCGTACACGAAGATTGCGATGCGGCCGCCATTCGCGGCAAGGTTGCGCAGCGTCGTGTCCAGAAACACGTCGCCGACGACGAGCTTGCCGTCGTCTGTCACGTCCTTGAGCGCGACCGGCACCACATTCGGCACACCGGCACTGCAGGCAGCCAGGTCCCACATGTTTTCCTTGAGCAGTTTTTTGACATTTTCGTTGAGCATGATGCGTTCCTCCTTATGGTTTTTGAGCTTGCCTTCATGATAGCAAGCCGCACGGCGGGAACAAGATATCCGCAAATTTATGAGCGACTCATAAATTTCATAGTGCGGCTTGACACCGGCGCGCGGATGGATTAAGGTGGACGAAAAACGGCACGGCCGCGGCCGTGCCTCCGGAAGGAGTTATCACCATGTCTTACGGCCGGATCGGTGTGATCGGTGCCATGGATTCGGAGCTCGCCGCACTCATAGCGGCGCTTGCGCAGCCCGCACAGGAGACCGTGCAGGGGCTGATTTTTCACACGGGCCGTCTGGGCGCACGGGAGGTCGTGCTCGTCCGGTGCGGCATCGGCAAGGTCAGCGCGGCGCGCTGCACGCAGGTGCTCATCGACCGGTTCGCACCCGGCGCGGTCATCAACACCGGCATCGCGGGCGGACTGGCTGGTGGCCTCGCCGTCGGTGACATCGTGGTGGCCGACGGGCTCGTGCAGCATGATTTTGACGCCGCGCCCATCGGCTTCGTGCGCGGCTGCGTGTGCATGGGCGACCCCGGCGCGCCAACGGTGTTCGCGCCCGATGCGGCGCTGTCTGCCCTGCTGGCGCAGACGGCCGGCAATGCGATCGGCGCGCAGCAGGTGCACCGCGGCCTGATCGCCACGGGCGACCAGTTCATCTCCGGTACGGCGGCGAAGGCGGCCATCCGCCGCGCGTTCCCGGCCGCCATGGCGGCGGAGATGGAGGGCGGCGCAGTCGCGCAGGCGGCGAGCATGAGCGGCGTGCCGTTTGCCGTGGTGCGCGCGATCTCAGATCTCGCCGACGGCACGGCCGCTGCATCGTTCGAGCAGTTTGAGCAGCATGCGGCCGACGTTTCGGCCGCGGCCGTCCTGCAGGCGCTCGCGCTGCTGGACTGAAGGGCTCCAATAACGCCAAAAGGCTCCCCCGGATGGGGGAGCCTTTTGCATGAAAGCAGAATCACACCGTCACGAGCTCGTAGTGCGTCGTGCCGAGGCCGATAGCCTCGCCGTGCTCGACGGCGGCGCGCCAGTCAGTGTCCGGATGCGCGGCCGTGAAGTGGTCGTGCGGATGGTCATGCTCATGCGCGATGACGCTGTTCGGGTTGACCGGCTGGACGTTGATCATGTCCGCGCAGGCGGTGTCGAGCGCCACGGGGTCGAAGGACGCGAACATGCCCACATTCGGCACGATCGGCACGTCGCTGAAATTGTGGCAGTCGCAGCAGGGCGACACGTCCACCGCGAGCGCGATGTGGAACGACGGACGGCCGTCGACGACGGCTTTGGCGTACTCGGCGATCTTGCAGTTGAGCAGCTCGTTTGCGATCGCATAGTCCGCATGGATGGCGTGCATCGGGCAGACGTTGATGCAGCGGCCGCAGCCGGTGCACTTATATTTCAGAATGGTACACTTGCCGTTTTCGATGTGTGGGCCGTTGTGCGCGCAGTTTTCCACGCACTTGCCGCAGCCGATGCACTTATCCGTATCGACGACGGGCTTGCCGGAGCTGTGCATCTCCTCCTTGCCGGCACGCGAGCCGCAGCCCATGCCGATGTTCTTGAGCGCGCCGCCGAAGCCCGCGGACACGTGGCCCTTGGCGTGCGTGAGGGAGATGAAGATATCCGCGTCCATGATGGCGCGGCCGATCTTTGCCGCGCGCAGATATTTGCCGCCGCGGATGGGCACGAGGTCGTAATCGTCCCCCTTGAGCCCGTCGGCGATGATGCACTGCGCGCCGGTGGTCATGGGCGTATAGCCGTTGCGCATTGCGCTGTCAAGATGGTCGAGCGCATTGGCGCGGCCGCCGACATAGAGCGTGTTGCAGTCGGTGAGAAACGGCTTGCCGCCGAGCTCGCGCACATAGTCGCACACGACGCGCGCCCAGTTCGGGCGCAGATAGGCCATATTGCCGGGTTCGCCGAAGTGGAGCTTAATGGCAACATACTTGTCCTTGAAGTCGATCTGCTCGAAGCCGGCCGCCTTCATGAGCCGGTGCAGCTTCTCAAGCGTGCTGACCTCATCCGTGCGCAGATCGGAAAAATATACTTTTGCAGGTTCCATTGGAAATACCTCCGCGATCAAAAAACGTTCTCTTTCTCTGGCGGACCCCCGCCCGCTTTTTTGATTTTACTGTGCTTACGCGGCACTGTCAACCGCAAAAAAGCACCGGACACCTGTCGCGGTGCCCGGCGCGTGCCGGTTTTCAGGCCCGTACCCGCGCCGGAGACCGGACGCGAACACGGGAATATTGGGAATCCACTGGACGGCTGGTAGGAGAGAAGATTTGTCCGATAAAATCGCAAAACAGAACAGAAAGAAGGGTGGAAAAAGAGAAATTGGAAATTGGCAGCCCAGCGGAAGCAAGCGGGAAAATGGCTCAGGCGTTGACGCCGTTGCGGATGGACTTGACCTTGTCGTACTCGCCGGCGACGTAGTAGAGGGCGTTATCCATAGACAGCTTCGCGACGAGGTAGTTGGACGTGTCGGAGTAGTAGCCGCTGTGCGGGGTGAGCAGCACATCGTCGCGGCCGACGAGCGGGCAGGTGTTCAGGTCCGGGTCCTCGCTCTCGACCATGTCGAGCGCGGCGCCGCGGATGTAGCCGTTGTCGAGCGCCCAGACGAGATCCTCGTCGCAGATCAGCGGGCCGCGGCCTTCGTTGACGATGATGGGGTGCTTCTTGCACTTCATGAACGCTTCCTTGTTGAACATGTGGTAGTTCTCCTCGGTGAGGTTCATGTGCAGGCTCAGCACGTCGGACTCGGCCAGCAGGGTGTCGAAATCGACGAGCTTGACGCCGAGGTTCTCGGCAATGGCGGGCGGCAGGAATGGGTCGTAGGCGATGACTTCCATGTCGAACGCCTGCACCTTGCGGGCGACGGACTGGCCGATGCGACCGAGACCGGCGATGCCCATGACCTGACCGGCGATGCGCTTGAGACCCGGCACGACCTGGTAATCCCAGACGCGGTCCTGCTGGACACTGCGGTCATACTGGCGGATGCCGCGCTGGAGGTTGAGCATGAGGGCCATGGCGCTCTCGGCGGTTTCCTGCGTGCAGTAGTCGAGGATGGAGCAGACGGCAATGCCCTTTTCCTTCGCGTAGTCGAGGTCGGCCTCGTTGTAGCCGGTGGACTGGAAGGAGATGACCTTGCAATGATCCATGGCGTCGATCTCTTTCCTGCCGAAGTGGACGTAGCCGTCGATAATAATATCGGTGTCCTTGATCTCGGCGTAGAACGCGTCGTTATTTTCGGCGTGCTCGTCGAACACGGCCATGGTCAGCTCTGCCCCCTCGGGGACGCAGGACTTCTCGACGCTGATGTCTCTGTCTTTGGTATAGGGCACTTCTGCCAGAACGATTTTCATGGTAAGCTCTCCTTTTTCTTTACTGAATGGCGCCGCTGGCTTTCATGGCGGCGATCTCCGTGTCGGTATATCCGAGGTCGTGGAAGATGCTGTCCGTATCGGCGCCGAGGCGGCCTGCGGACGTGTAGGGACGCATGGCGTATTCCGTAAACTGCATCGGCGGGCACGGCATCATGACCTCGAGGTCGTCCTTAAAGGTGACCTTCTGGATATAGCCGTTGGCGATGGCCTGCTCGTCGGTGCTCACGTCGCGGATGGTGCGCATGCGCTCGCAGGAGACGTTGTTTTCCGAGAGAAAGGCTTCCCACTCGGCGACGGGTCTGGTCTTAAAGATGGCGTTGAGCCGCGTGACGATCTCGACGATGAAGTCTGTCTCGTGCAGCGCCTCCAGACTGGCGGCGCGGGGATCGTCGGCGATCTCCGGCATGCCGAACAGATTTGCAAACTTCGGCAGCTCACGGCGGTACTCATTGTCGAACACGCCGATCCACTTGCCGTCGCTGCACTCGTAGAAATGGCAGAACGGGTCAGCCGGGCGCAGGGGGTCGTTCGGGCGCTCGCCGCCAAACTGCGGCTGGTGGGACACGACGCCGATGGCGTTGCACCAGATGCCGCTGGCAAACAGCGACGTGCTCACAAACGTGCCCATGCCGGTGCTCTTCTTGCCGATGATGGCCATGAGGATGCCGGACAGGAACGCCGAGCTCGCGGCCAATTCTCCGTTCGGCCCGTGCGTGCATTTCCTGTACGACAAGTGGGGCCACTCCGCCCCCGGCGGCATGATGTGGTCCGGCTGCTACACGAAGGGCAAGAACATGGCCCCACGCCGTCGTATTTGCCGAGCACACCGTCAAGGGCATGCGCGACCCGTGGTACATCGACGAGCACTCCGGTGCCGAGTACGTCAAGACGTGGAATGACGCCCTGCGCATCCTCGACGACGGCACGCCGAAGAAGGTCGTGCTCTACCCGAACACCGAGTGCCAGGTGCTCGACAACTCCAAGCAGTTTTACAAGCAGGGCAAATAAGCGCCCTTCCCGGAGCAAAACCGGCGGAAACGCGTTGCGTTTCCGCCGGTTTTCGCGTACAATAGACAAAACGAAAGCGAGGTGAGCGCGCATGGAAACGCGCGTGGCGCTGATCGGCATCATCGTGGAAAACAGCGAGAGCACAGCGCAGCTCAACGCCCTGCTGCACGACGCGGGGCAGTACATCATCGGCCGCATGGGCCTGCCCTACCGCGCCAAGGGCGTCAGCATCATCAGTGTCGTGCTCGATGCGCCGCAGGACGTGATCTCCGCGCTCGCGGGGCGCATCGGCCGCCTGCCTGGCGTGAGCGCCAAGACCGCCTATTCCAAACCGTTCCCGGCCGCCGGGGACTGACCGCACCGATCGGAGGGACACCCTATGCACATTCCAAAGGGCGCGAGCCAGACGTGCGCGCTGCTGACCTTTGACGACGCGCTCCACTGCTCCCAGCGCGACGACTATGACGCCGCGCGCTGGCTGTACGTGCCGCCGTACTACACCGAATACCGTTACATCCTCGGCACACGGGGCGAAAACCCGCTCATCTGCATCGGCATCAACCCGTCGACCGCGCAGCCCGGCGATCTGGACAACACGCTCAAGAGCGTCGAGCGCATCGCCCTCGGCAACGGGTATGACAGCTTCACGATGTTCAACGTCAACTGGAATTTTCAAATTAGTCTTTGCAAATAACCTTTGAACCTTCACCATCGATTACAATTCCCTGACGGTTGTTAATTGGGCATAGATTCAAATCCGAAAATTCAGTCATTATTTTCTCAGTAACTTTCTTAAATGGTGCTGTAAGATAATGCGGAAGAACATAGAAATCAATCAAATCAAGCCCTGCATCATCTTCTTGTGAGTAGTCCTCCGGCTTTTCATCCATTTGCTCAATATATTGGATAGTTGGAGCGCATATAATCGCACCCGCCGATTCACCGATCATCAGTTTTCCCTTTGCCAATTCCTTCTTCAATAGCTCATCCGTTCCCGTTTTACGGAGCTGATCCATAAGGAAGAAAGAATTTCCACCAGTAAAATAGATCACATCCGCATCTTCAAAAACGGACTGTATCGTTAAATAAGCCTCCGTTGAAATATCAATTTCCGTTACGGTTGCTCCCAGTTTATTGAATAGCTTTCGAGCCGAGCCGACATAACCGGTGTAGCCTTCACGCAGCGAAGCTGTTGGAATAAATGCGACTTTCTTATTTTCAATTTCTTCCTTTATCAGACTTCCTACACTTGAAAAAGTGAACATAAAAATAGTTTCATCAATATTCTCCTTTATAAATTCCGATTTTGCGCGCTCCCGGCGGGTCGGCGAGCCGGAGTCCCTATTCCCGCTGCCACAGCATTTCATAGTCCGGTTCGCCGGTAGCCGCATCCAGCCCGCTGCGCAGGATTTGAAACCCCTCTCGTTGGTAAAAACGAATCGCCCGCACATTCTTCTGATACGCGTTCAGGCGCAATGCCGGCTTTCTGTCCTTGGCGCAGTCGAGCAGACACTTCCCGATGCCGCGCGATTGTGCTTCCTCCGAAACAAAAATGCCCTCGATGTATTCGCCGTTCAGGCCCAGAAAGCCCTGTATCCCCTTATCATTTTCATACACGTAGACTTCCGCCTGCGGCAGCATTTCTTTCACAGAGGCGAAATTGCGCTCCCAGTAGGAAGCGGGAATAAAGGCATGCGCCTTGCGGTTGGTATCTAACCAGATATCCGCGACGCTGTCGATGTCCGCTTTTCGCAATTTTCGAATCATGATAATTTCTCCGCAAGTTCCCATTCTGTGCGCCGGCAGGCGCTCAGTGGTTTGCCGCGCTGAAGGGACAGCGCTTTCCGATGCACTGATTGTTCTGCGCGGCGTAGCGGCACACGACCTCCGGCTTTTGCAGCGCGATGCCGAAGTGCTCCTTCACAAAATCGATCGCCGTGAGAATGGACAGGAAGGAGTCTCGCTTGCAGCAGCGCGGGCCGCCGATCTCACCGATCTGCCCGAGCGCGGCCGCCGTCATTTTGTGCGACAGCGCAAACGGCTCGTCGGTCAGCGGTGTTGACCGGGAGATGATCGAGACGAACATCCCCGTGCTGATCCCCGCGCCGCACGCGCCCCAGAAGCCGCACGCGCCGCCGGGCACGCTTTTGCCGCGGCGCAGCATCTCCATGAGCGCGTCGGAAAGGGCAATGTCTCCGCCGGCGTTGTGATACGCCGTCAGCAGCGCCGCTCCGACCATCACATGGTGCTCCGGCCCGTGCATATGGCAGCTCGGCAGCGCCATCATCCGCCCGACAATGGCGACCGGATCGCACGCGGTCTCCCGCAGGCACAGCTCCACGATGCTGTCAAGCCCCTGCATATGGCAGTCGCTGCACACGTAGTGCCCGTTTACGCAGCGCGTCTTGGCGAGCTCTTTTTTGCGGCAGATCTCGCACTGCATCTGCACATCCGTCTCCAGATATTCCAGCGGTGCGCCGCAGATCAGGCATTCCTCTTTCATTCGCGTTTCTCCTCTCCGGCTTCGGGGTGTGTGTGCGCATAGCGCGTCTCCCACAGGATCAGCCCGCGGGCGGGCGCAGTCGCACCGGCGGCGGCGCGGTCGCGCGCGGCAAGGATAGCCGGCATCGTGTCCGCGTCCCGCTGCCCGAGCCCGACCTCCAGCAGTGTGCCGGTAAGAATGCGCACCATGTGGTACAAGAATCCGTCGCCCGAGAACGTCAGGCGCACTTCCTCACCCAGCCGCTCAACGGTGATGGCATCGACCGTGCGCACGGCGGATTTTTTCATATGGCGGTTGGCGCAGAACGACGTGTAGTCATGCCGACCGCACAGCAGCGCCGCCGCGCGCTGCATGGCCGCCGTGTCGAGCGGCTGCGGCAGGGCATAGACATAGCGGCGCTCGAACACGTTCGGCATCTCGCTGTTCCAGATGCGGTAGACATACGTCTTGCCGCGGCAGGACAGGCGCGCGTGAAAGCGGGGCGCGGTTTCCTCGAGCGTGAGCACGCCGATGTCCCCCGGCAGGCGCGCGCGCAGCCGGCGCAGCAGCTCCGGCGCGGGCAGGTTGGTTTTCGCGCGAAACGACGCCGTCTGCATCCGGGCGTGCACGCCCGCATCCGTGCGGCCGGAGCCCGCGACCTCGACCGGCTGCTCAAGCAGGGCGCTGAGCGCGGTCTCGAGCCGCCCCTGAATGGTGTCCGGCGTGTTGCCCTGCCGCTGCCAGCCGTTGTAGCGCGTGCCGTCGTAGCTGAGCGTCATGCGAAAATTCGGCATGGCGCACCTCCTCTCCAAATCAAATCACAAGTCGTAAAAACACGACCCCGCAAGAAACCTGCGGGGCCGTGCGTGTATGTACTGCGGAAATTATGCCTTCGGCATCTTCTTGCCGGCCTTGCCGAAGTGGAGCTCCTTGAGGCCCTCGACCTCGTCGCACACGGGCTTGAAGCTGCAGCTCGCACAGTCGAGATCCTCGGGCATGCCCTCGAGGATGGTGTTCATGGTCTTGGTCACGTCGTCAATCTTCTTGGCCGTGTCGTGCAGGGCCTTGAAGTCGACATTCTTCGTGATGAAGATCACGCGCACATTCGTGATGTTCGGGTTTTTCTTATACTGCTTGATGAAGTCGCAGCCGACCTTGTAGAACGAGATGCCCTTCTTGATGGCCTTCTTGCTCACGCGGATCTGCTCGCGGCTGCTTTCGGGCGAAACGCGCATCATGTACCCGTCCGGGAAGACGTGGTACTTCACGAACTCGATATTGCGGATGGCAGCGTAAGTCGCGTCCTTGTTCTCGACGTCGATGTCCTTAACGCCGAGGATCACGAGGCGGGCAAACGGCACGTCGCCCTTGATCTCCTTCATATCCGGGCCATAGAGCAGCACCTCGTCCGCCGGGACCAGGCTGCTGTCGGACGTGACGCAGGTAAAGTTCACGGCCTCGTTCGCGCCGCCGCCGAGCTCATAGGCAGCGTCGCGCAGCAACACCAGCTCGCTCTCGCCGTTGTCCTTCCATGTATCGCGCTCTTTGTAGGCCCACTTCTGCGTCGGCGCGCCGAGCAGATCGGTCGTTTCGCGAATAAAGCTGTCGTACAGTTCCATATCCTTCATGTCGTTCCCTCCTCAAAAAATGCCCAGGTTGTGCAGCGCCTGATGGACACCGACCATGATGTTGGAGTCCTCCGGCAGCTCGAACACGCTCTTACCGTGGATGTCGTTGGCGGCGTGGATCGGATCGGTGGGGATGTAGGCGAGCACGTCCACCCCATCGAGCTTGACCAGATCGTTCATGCTCGGGTCAACGACGCGGTTGACGATCATGCCGATGCGCTCGTAGGTGATGAGGTCGTCGGCGGCCTCCTTGATCTCGCGGCAGACGTTCACGCCCTTAGCGCTCTGGTCCGTGACGAGAACCAGGTGCGAGACCTGCTCCATGACGCGGCGGCTGATCTGCTCGATGCCGGCCTCGCCGTCGATGACCACATAGTCAAAGTCGTTGGCGAGCATACTGATGACTTCCTTGAGGTAGGAGTTGACCGAGCAGTAGCAGCCAGCCGCCTCCGGACGGCCAATCGCCAGGAAGGCGAAGCCGTCGCACTCGACCATCGTGTCAAAGATGCGAAAGCGCGCCTCGTTGAGCACCTCGATGGCCTGACGGTACTCGCCGCGCTCCGAGGTCTCAATCACTTCGTTGCGGATGTCGTCGATCGTGTGCTCGACATGGACGCCCAGCGCCGTGGACAGGCCAACGGCCGGGTCTGCGTCGATGGCGAGGATGCGCTTGCCGGGGAAGGCCTCCACCAGCTCGCGGACGATCGCCGAACACAGAGAGGTCTTGCCGACGCCGCCCTTACCGGCAACGGCGATGATCTTGGCTTTCGTTTTGTTTTCTTCCATAGTGCGTTCCCTCCTGACGGCTGAAAAATTTGCGGAAGCTGTGGCTTTTATTGCACCCATCTTACCACAGGCGAGGCAAATCTTTCTGTGTCCAGGTCACAGACCGGCCCCCAGTGCGGGCCCATGTTCCCGGACATATGTGCCGTTTTCTTTGATTTTTCGACAAAATTAGAGCTAAGCGTTACTTTTTTGTCCAGATTGCAAAAAAAGAATTGCGAAATTTATCACGTATTAGTATAATGTTTTGCGTGACCTCGCGTCAAGTGCTTGTTGCAAATTTCACGAGCCAGAATTCACTTTTTATTCCCAAAGGAGAACCTTATGCGCGGCATTGAAACCGGAAAAGCACGAATCCGTCACGAAGTGTTCACGGAGATCGCCCGAATGGCCTATGAGGGCGGTGACTACGCAAAGCGGCTCGAAGAGCTGCCGTTCAAGATCATCCCCGGTGAGATCGGCTCCTACCGGGACAGTCTGTTTCTCGAGCGCGCCGTCGTCGGCGAGCGGCTGCGGCTGGCCATGGGGCTGCCGCTGCGCAAGTTTTCGGAGTTCTCCCTGCTATCGGACGGCGTGGAAAAGGCGCTCGACCCGGATATCTATTACGAAAAGCCGCTCATCAACGTCATCAAGTTCGCGTGCAACCGCTGCCCGGACAACGTTGTGAAGATCACGAACGTATGCCAGGGCTGTCTGGAGCACCCGTGCATGGCCGTCTGCCCGCGGCAGGCCATCACGCGGCAAAACGGTCAGGCCCACATCGACCCGGATAAGTGCATCCGCTGCGGGCGCTGCCTGAAAGAGTGCAAGTTCAACGCCATCGTGCGTCTCGAGCGCCCGTGCCGCAAGGCCTGCGGCATGGACTGCATCCATTCCGACGGGCTCGGCCGCGCCGACATCGACTACTCCAAGTGCACCTCCTGCGGCCAGTGCATGGTCAGCTGCCCGTTCGGTGCGATCTCGGACAAGAGCCAGATCTTCCAGACCATTCAGGCCGTCAAAAGCAACACCCCCGTGTACGTGGCGCTCGCGCCGGCGTTCGTGGGGCAGTTCGGCCCCGAGGGCGTGCCCGAGCGGATGCGCAAGGCGTTCCAGCGTCTGGGCTTTGCCGACGTATACGAGGTCGCCATCGGTGCAGACCTGTGCGTGATCGAGGAGGCGGCGGACTTTTTGGAGGAAGTGCCCGAAAAGCACAAGTTCATGGTCACATCCTGCTGCCCGTCGTGGAGCGACATGGTCAAAAAACTCTTCCCGCAGTTTGAGAAAAACATTTCCGTGGCCTTCACGCCCATGGTGCTCACCGCGCGCATGATCAAGCGCGACCACCCGGACTGCAAGGTCGTGTTCGTCGGCCCGTGCGACTCGAAAAAGCTCGAGGCGCGGCGCCAGAGCGTGCGCAGCGACGTGGACTTCGTGCTCACGTTCGAGGAAGCGCTCGGCATCTTTGCGGCCAAGGGCATGGACAAGGCGTTTCTGCCCGAGGACGAGGAGGAGCTGCCGGCCAATTCCAGCCGCGACGCGCGCCGCTTTGCCTATTCCGGCGGCGTGGCGCAGGCCGTCGTCAACGCCATCCACGACATAGATCCCGACCGGGAGGTCAAGGTCGCCGCGGCGACCGGTCTGGCTGACTGCCGCAAGCTGCTGATGATGGCCAAGGCCGGCAAGTACGACGGCTACCTGCTCGAGGGCATGGCCTGCCCGGGCGGCTGCATCGCTGGCGCGGGCACGCTGCGCCCGATCGAGCAGTCCCACAAAGAGGTCGAGGCGTTCAGCTCCGAGGCAAAGTTCACCTGCGCCAACGACACACCGTACATGGAGTACCTGCCCCTCATCGAGGAGAAGGACAAGATCCGCAAACTGTGATCTCCTGCGCACCGCCCGGCGGCGGTGCGCAGTTTTTTATATATTTTATAAAAAAGGCGCGCGCGTATGCGCGATTTTTTCCATACTTCGGGGTGGACAAGCGCGCCCGTTCGCGGTACAATAGCAAAAATCATTTTTCCGGCGGCGCACGGCGCCGTTTTCTTACACCGTATATTGTTATAAGGAGGTCTTTCCCATGGCTTACTTCTTTTCTGGCCAGTCGCACACGTTTAATGAGTATCTGCTGGTGCCCGGCTACTCCTCGAGCGAGTGCATTCCGGACAACGTTTCTCTGCGCACGCCGCTGACGCGCTTTCGCGCGGGCGAGGAACCGGCCCTGTCGCTGAACGTGCCGATGGTCTCGGCCGTGATGCAGTCCGTGTCCGGCGACCGGCTGGCTGTCGCGCTGGCGCAGGAGGGCGGCGTGTCGTTCCTGTACGGCTCGCAGTCGATCGAGGACGAGGCCGCGATGGTCGCCCGCGTCAAGAGCTACAAGGCGGGCTTTGTCCAGAGCGATTCGAACATCAGCCCCGACGCAACGCTGGCGGACATTCTGGCCCTGCGCGAGAAGACCGGCCACTCCACCGTCGCCGTCACGGAAGACGGCACGGCCGGCGGCCGTCTGGTCGGCATCGTCACGAGCCGCGACTACCGCGTGAGCCGCATGGCGCCCGAGACGCCGGTGCGCGCATTCATGACGCCGCGCGAGAAGATGATCACCGCGCCCGACGGCACGTCCCTGAAGGAAGCCAACAACATCATCTGGGAGCACAAGCTCAACTCCCTGCCCATCGTCAATGACGAGGGCCGCCTGTGCGCGTTCGTGTTCCGCAAGGACTATGACCTGCACAAGCAGAAGCCGAACGAACTGCTCGACAGCCAGAAGCGCTACCTCGTCGGCGCCGGCATCAACACCCGCGACTATGCCGAGCGTGTGCCCGCGCTGGTCGAGGCCGGTGTGGACGTGCTCGTGATCGACTCGTCCGAGGGCTACTCCGAGTGGCAGAAGCGCACCATCGCGTGGATCCGCGAGCGCTACGGCGACAGCGTCAAGGTCGGTGCCGGCAACGTCGTGGACGCGGACGGCTTCCGCTTCCTGGCCGACTGCGGCGCGGACTTCGTGAAGGTCGGCATCGGCGGCGGCTCCATCTGCATCACGCGCGAGACCAAGGGTATCGGCCGCGGCCAGGCGACCGCCGTCATCGAGGTCTGCCGCGCACGCGACGAGTACTTCCGCGAGACCGGCATCTACGTGCCCGTCTGCTCCGACGGCGGCATTGTACACGACCACCACATCACGCTCGCGCTGGCCATGGGCGCAGACTTCGTGATGCTCGGCCGCTACTTCGCCCGCTTCGACGAGAGCCCGTCGAACAAGGTCAACGTCAACGGCACGCTCATGAAAGAGTACTGGGGCGAGGGCTCCAACCGCGCGCGCAACTGGCAGCGCTACGACCTTGGCGGCAGCAAGAAGCTGTCCTTCGAGGAGGGCGTGGATTCCTACGTGCCCTACGCCGGCAAGCTCTCGGACAACGTCCAGCAGACGCTGGCGAAGGTGCGCTCGACCATGTGCAACTGCGGCGCACTGACCATCCGCGAGCTGCAGGAAAAGGCGCGGCTGACGCTCGTGTCCTCGGTGAGCATCGTCGAGGGCGGCGCGCACGATGTCGTGCTCAAGACCTCGAACAAGCCCGTGTGAGCCGCAGGTAAAAAAACAGACGGTGCCCGGCATCCCCGCCGGGCACCGTTTTTCTATCCCGCGCGGAGGCGGAAAAATATGCGTGGGTTTTTTGGTTGGGGCGTGTATAATGAAGTAGAGACAGAGCCGGGAGGAGGCGAGGGCGTGCAGGAGCAGGAGATGATCGCGCAGCTGCTGCAAAAAGACGAGCGCGGCATGGAGGCCCTGCTGCAGCACTACGGGCCGCTGATGCGCTACATCATTGCGCCGATCCTGCCGGACCCGCAGGACCGGGAGGAGTGCCTGTCGGAGGCGTCGCTGCGCGTGTGGAACAAGATCGCGCAGTTTGACCCGGCGCGTGGGAGCTGGAATGCGTGGCTGACGGCGATCACCCGAAACACGGCGCGAAACTTTCAGCGCAGCGCGCAGCACCACAGCAGCGTACAATCCATCCCGGAGGGCACACCGGCGCCCGGCGCCTCCCCTGAGGAAGCGATGCTGCGGGCCGAGCGCAGCGCCGCGCTGCACGATGCGCTCGCACGGCTCGGGCAGAATGACCGGGCGCTGTTTTACCGAAAGTACTATTACTTACAGTCCACCGCGCAGATCGCGGCCGAGCTGGGCATGACCGCCCGGGCGGTCGAGGGCAGGCTCTATCGCCTGAAAAAGCAGCTGCGCAGGATGTTGGGAGGTGAGGGCCATGTGTGACCGCCCGTGGGAGACCATGACGGACGCGGACTTTGAGGCCATGCTGGCCCAAAGCGTCCCCGACACGCCGCCGGAGGAGATCGTGGCCGAGGTGACGCCGTGGCGGCGCGCCATGAACCGCATCCTCTTCGGCATGGCGCTGTGCGCGATCACTCTGAACTTCCTGTGCCTGAACTACATCCTCCCCGCCGTCGGCACGGTGCTGCTGCTGCTCGGCTTTCGCACGCTGCGGCGGGAAAACCGCTGGCTCGGCGGCTGCTTTGCCGTCACCGTGATCCGCGCGGTGTACTTCTTTGCGACGCTGGTCCTGAATACAACGATTTTGCAAAGCGCCGTGTTCACGCCCGCCGTCACAGCCGCGCTCACCGTCATAAACGCGGTGCTGCTCCTCGCCCTGTACTTCTGCTTCTGGCGAGGGCTGCTGGCGGTGCAGAAAAAGGCGGGTCTGCCCGCGCAGACCGGCGGCGCGCTCGCGCTGATCGTGTGGTACGCGCTCGTGTGCGTCCTCGCCGCCGTCCAGTACGGCGGATGGGTCGTGCCGATCGCAATGCTCATCGGCTATGGGTTCATCCTCCGCAGTCTTTGCCGTCTGTCCGGCGCGCTGGACGAGGCCGGATACGCCATCGCGCCGGGGCCGGTGCGGGTAACGGACCGGCGCCTCGTGCTCGTGATTGCTGCGGTGCTGGGCATCGGCTGCACGCTCGGGTATCTCTTCGGCGGCAGCTATCGGATGGACTGGCAGCCCGTGGACGCGTCAACGCAGACGCAGACGGCGGCGATCCGGCAGCAGCTGCTGGATCTCGGCTTTCCGGAGGCGGTGCTCAACGATCTCGCGCCGGAGGACATTGCCGCCTGCGACGGCGCGCTGCGCATCGTGACCGAGACAGAAAATTATCCCGTCAACGACGGCAGAAACGTGCTGTGGGAAGCATACAACGAGAAAAACGAGCGCTATTACGTGCAGGACACGGTCTACGATGTCAAGGAGCTGCGCCTGACCGGCGTGGCCGTGCAGCTGCCCGGCGAGCAGGAGACGTGGATGGTGTTCCACCACTTCCTCTGGACGACCGACCCCGGCTTCTACGGCACGGAGGCGATCCAGATCCGCCCGGCCTGCCGGAGCATCCCGGAGGGATGGGCCGCTGCTGGGGACGCGACCGGGCGCGTGCTGTATGACCGCGGCGGGCAGACATTCGCCGCGCCCTACGCCTCGCTGGGCGCGCGGACGTTCACCGCGAACACCGTCCTCTGGGGCGAGCAGACGAATACCGACCTTTTCGCCGCCTTTTCCCTGCCGCGGCATGGGGAGCATTGCCGCGGCTATGTCGCCTACTCCACCACGGAGGCGCGCGACGGCTATATCCTCAGCAGCGGAGTGTATTATACCCACCAGCAGAGCTGGCTGCAGTACCCCGTCGTAACGGCGATGGAAAAACGCCTGACGACCACGTGGGGAGACTCGGGCGCATTTCGGACCGTGCAGGATGCGCTGCAGTTTTTCCCCGCGGACGGACAGCTGCTGCGATGAGCGCAAAAAAACCGACCCGAACGCTTGTTCGGGTCGGTTTTTCTATGCACCAGGTCAGGGGTGCGGCTTATTGTCGCGGTAGGCCGCCATGATGTCGCGGAAGATCTCGCCGTTGGACGGCGGCGTCCACGTGATGGCGTTGGCGCCGGCCTGAATGGTCTCGAGGATGCTCTCATCCGTCGGTCCGCCGGTGGCGATGATGGGCACGTCGGGGTGCTGCTCGCGGATGCGGCGCACGACGGCAGGCGTCTCCGCCGCGGCGGAAACGTTGAAGATGTCGGCACCGGCTTTGATGCGTTCGTCAAAGTCCGTGTCCGCGCGCGCGACCGTGAGCACGACGGGGATGTCGATCGTCTCGGCCACGTGCGAGACGACGGCGCTGGCCGTCGGCGCATTGAGCACGACGCCGGTCGCACCCTGCATCTCGGCAAACATGGCGAGATTGACCACGCGCTGCCCCTGCGTGAGACCGCCGCCGACGCCGGCAAACACCGGAATATCGGCCGCGAGCAGCAGCGCCTGTGTGATGATCGGCTGCGGCGTGAACGGGTAGACCGCGATGATGGCGTCGGCGTTCACGTTTTTGATGATGGACAGGTCGGTCGAGAACACAAGCGACTTGATGCGCTTGCCAAAGACCATGATGCCGCTGCACTGATAGATGACCTCCGGCACGCGCAGGGCGAACTTGCGCAGTGTGCCGTCCACGGCCTGCGGCATGGACTTTTTCGGGGGGATTATTTTTTCTTCGTACATTTTGACTCACACTCCAGTATCCGTTTGAACGTTTCGACGCCGGTCAGCAAAACGCGCTCGTCGAAATTGAAATGACTGCTGTGCAGCGGGGCGGTACCGGTCGGCTCCTGCACGCCGAGGAAGAAAAACAGGCCCGGGATCTCCTGCTGGTATTCGGCAAAATCCTCCGCCGCCATGACGGGCTCCACCAGGACCGTGTCGTCCATGGAATCGAGCACGGTGTAAAACTGCTCCACCAGCTCGCGCGGGTTGCGCACGCTGGGGTAACGGACCTTGCGGTCCATGTCGATCTGCGCGCCGGTGGCCGTCTCGAGGCCCTGCATGAGCGCGGCGATCTTGTGGCTGAGGGTGCGGTAGAGCTCGTTGCTGAACACGCGCAGCGTGCCGCTGATCGTGACCTCTTCAGCGATGACGTTGTGCGACGTGCCGCCCTGGATCTTGCCGAGCGTGAGCAGCGCGTCCTGATGCGGGTCCACATCGCGTGTGATGACGGTCTGCACCATCGTGACCAGCTCCGCCGCGACGACGATGGCGTCGATGCCCATCTGCGGCGTGGACGCGTGCGCGCTCTTGCCGTGGACGGTGATGTCAAAGTCGCTCGTCTGCGCCATGAGATAGTCCCAGCGCACGCCGATCTTGCCCTTCGGCACGGTCGGCCACAGGTGCAGGCCATAGATGCGGTCGACCTTCGGGTTTTCGAGCGCGCCGTCATCGATCATGCGCCGTGCACCAGCCCAGCCCTCTTCGCCGGGCTGAAACAGCAGGACAATATTACAATGAATATGGGCGCGGTTTTTGGCGATCCAGCGCGCAAAGAGCAAAAGAATCGTCATATGCCCGTCGTGGCCGCAGCCGTGCATGTTGCCGGGGTGCTGCGAGCAGTAGGGCACGTTATTGGCCTCGTCATTGTGGATGCCGTCCATATCGGCGCGAAAGGCGATGGTCGTCTCGGCGTCCCTGGCGAAAAACACGGCCTTCACACCGCAAACGGCCGGCGTCTCGATGCGGTCAGGACTGCACTGCCGGAGCTCGCGCAGGACATAAGCCTGCGTGTCGCGCAGCTGAAAGCCGATCTCGGGAATGCGGTGCAGATCCTGGCGGATGCGCACCGCGTCGTCATACATGGATTCGATTTGTTTACTCAGATGCATACTTTCTCCCACGGCGCCGGATGGGCCCGCGCCACCTGATTTGTCTATATTTTTCTGTACACAGTATACCCAAAATCCGGCCGTGCGTCAATGGCCACAGGAACGGACTGTGACCGAGGTCAGGAAAAGTTCACAAATAGTCCATTGCAATTTCGCAGCAGGTTTGATAGAATACTTAAAAAATTCAAAGAAAATGAAGGCGATCTCCATGGCATCCACCACCGAAGCGCGCGTAGCCGTCATCACCGGCGGCAGCTCGGGCATCGGCCTGAACGCCGCGCGCGCCCTGCGCGACCGTGGTCTGAAAGTATACGAGCTCAGCCGCCGCGCCGAAAACGCGGAGCCGGGCGTGACGCACCTGCAGGCGGACGTAACGGACGAGGCGCAGGTGGACGCCGCCGTGGCGGAGGTCCTGCGCCGCGAGGGGCGCATCGACATTCTCATCAACAACGCAGGCTTTGGCATCTCGGGCGCGATCGAGTTCACGCCAACGCAGGAGGCCCGGCGGCAGTTCGATGTGAACTTTTTCGGCATGGTGAACATGAACCGTGCCGTTCTGCCCGTCATGCGGCAGCAGGGCGGCGGCCGCATCGTGAACATGAGCTCCGTTGCCGCGCCGATCGCCATTCCGTTTCAGGCGTACTATTCGGCCTCCAAGGCCGCCGTTCGCACGTATTCCCTCGCGCTCGCGAGCGAGGTGCGCCCCTTCGGCATCGAGGTCTGCGTCATCATGCCGGGCGACATTGCCACCGGCTTCACCGCCGCGCGGCGCAAAAGCTGCGACGGTGACGATGTCTATCATGGCCGTATCGCGCGCTCCGTCGCCGTGATGGAGCACGACGAGCAGACCGGCATGACCGCCGAATTTGCCGGGCAGTTCGTAGCCCGGTGCTCCACGCAAAAGCGCGCGAAACTCATCTGCACGATGGGCCATAAATATGCCCTGTTCGTGTTTCTCATGCGCATCCTGCCGACCGGGCTCGCGACCCGGATCGTCGGAAAAATCTACGCATCCTGATTCCCTTGCTTTCTTCCCTGCGGCGCAAAATCCCATTGCCCCCATCCAGGCAACTTCCTTCCATCCTTCTCCACCCTGTGCGCCGCGTTTCCCCCCTTCCCGCAGCAGCGGGTCTGCCTCCGGTCCCATCTCAGCCGGGGGCAGTATTTTTATGCTTTGCATAAAAATACTGCCTGATTCCATCCGAGGCGGGCCTTGCCCCCTCGGGCTCCCCTGCGGCTCTGTCACCGGAAGTTTCAGCGCAACCGAAAGGGCTTTGCCTTTTTCCTTCTTATTTTTATGCTCCGCATAAAAATACTGCTATACCTTAAAAAGGGACCCCCCTCCGTGCTGCCTGAGCAGCGCAGTGGGGGGTCCTTTTCCATTATGCCAGAAACGGCGAGCGCATATACCGCTTGCGCAGGAAGATGTTGCCGCCCTTCGGCGGGCCGATCTGCGTGAAGCCGGCCGACTCAAACATGGCCAGCGCGATGCGGTTGGTATGATATACATGCGTGACGACCTGCTCAAACGACTGCGCGGCCGCCAGCTCCTCCACGGCGCGGAGCATCGCATTGCCCCAGCCATGGCCGCGGCAGGCCGGATAGACGAAAAAGTCGTTGATGAACACCGTCTCCGGCTCGGTCGTGTCACACCAGAGCTCACCGACGGTCTCGCCGCCGGACTGCGCCGCGAGCAGATAGTTGCGCGGCGTATCCGCGCCCTGCGGCAGCATCTCGTCAAGCGCGCCCTGCGCCTCGGTGAGCGCGTGCTCCTCCGTATCCGTGGCGCGGGCGAAGAGCAGCTCCTGCGCGTAGCGCGCGATGTTGCGCTGCCGGAACGGCCCGAATTCCTCCGCCGTAAGCACGCGGAGATCTACACTTTGTCCCATATCGTCCTCCTGTTTACGCCTCCGGCTGGATCATGCGCCGCGCGTTGACCGGCGGCAGCAGATCGCCATACAAATCCCGCAGCAGCAGCTGCGCCACGGGCGTGATGTCCTCCGTGCTCTGGCACGGGCGCAGATACAGCGCCGCCGGCTGCCCGTCCCAGCGGAAGCGGAAGCCCGTGTCGCGGTAGCCGTTTTTCGCGAGCAGCCGCTTGCGCTCCGTCAGCGCCACGCACGTGCGGCTCAGGCAGTAGAGGATGCCCTTCTTACCGGCGTAGCAGCGCGCGATGAGCTCCATGGCCACGCGGCCAAGCAGCTGCCCGCGCAGGAACGGATAGATCGTGAGCGCGTGCACGAGCACATAGCCGTACGGCGAGCAGACCGTCACGAGCGCGTAGCCCGCCTCGCGCTTGTCGTCCGAGCGAAACAGCAGCAGCTCCATGCGCCGGCGCACCATGGCGCTGGCGATGACAGCCTCGGACAGCAGCTCGGGCGCGTCAAACGTGCGCTTCATGTCCGGATACAGGCGCACGAGATCCGTGAGCTTGCCCTTTTCCAGATGCAGCTTGCGGATCGGCGGCAGCTGCTGCAGCAGCTCCTCGAGGCCAAACAGCTGCTCATCCGGCTCCCAGTTGCCGGCCGGTTCCTGCGCCGGGGATTGCGCCCGCGGTGGAAAATGGACGATCTTCGGTTCCTTCGGCTCTGTCATGCAAACTTCTCCCTTTCCGCGACGGCCAGGGCGTCACAGCGGTTGTTGTACACATTGTCGGCGTGGCCCTTGACCCAGAAAAACTGTACCTTGTGCATCTGGAGCAGACCGTCGAGCGTCTGCCAGAGGTCGGCGTTTTTCAGCTCGCCGTCCTTGCGGCGCCAGCCCTTCTGCTTCCAGCCGCGCAGCCAGCCAAGATTGATGGCATTGGCGAGATACTGACTGTCCGTATACAGCGATACCTGGCACGGCTCGCGCAGGCTCTGCAGCGCCGTGATCGCGCCGAGCAGCTCCATGCGGTTGTTCGTCGTGGATGGCTCGCCGCCGGAGAGCTCCTTTTCATGCGCGCCGTATCTCAGGATGGCACCCCAGCCGCCGGGGCCGGGGTTGCCGGAGCAGGCCCCGTCGGTATAGATGGTGACCTGCTTCATGTCTCGGTCTCCCCGGCAGTGGCGGCGTCCTCGCTCTCGGCGCGGTCGGTGAGCGCGACGGAGATGACGCGCGCGCCCTCGGACAGGCGCATGATGCGCACACCCTGCGTCGCGCGGCCAAGCTCGGAGATGCCGGCAGCCTCCATGCGGATGATGACGCCATCGTCCGAGACGACGAGCACGTCGTCGGTATCGTACACGACCTTGACGGCCGCGACCGGGCCGGTCTTGTCGGTGATGTTGTAGTTTTTCATGCCGGAGCCGCCGCGGTGCTGCGGTTCCTCGCCGCCGCGGATGTAATCGGCGGCCGGGGTACGTTTTCCGTAGCCGTTTTCGGTGATGGACAGCACGCCCGCATCCGGCTGCGCGATCTCGGCACCGACGACCCAGTCACCGTCCTTGAGGCGGATGCCGCGCACGCCGACGGCTTCGCGGCCCATGGGGCGCACGTCCGTCTCGGCAAAACAGATGGCCTGCCCATTGTGGGTCGCCATGAGGATGTTCCGGCTGCCGTCGGTGCGCATGACGTTGATGAGCTCGTCGCCCTCGTCGAGCGTGAGTGCGCGGATACCGCTTGTGCGGATGTTGCGCAGGGCCGAGAGCGGCATGCGCTTGACGGTGCCATTGCGCGTGGCAAAGACAAGGAACGAATCGTCGTCCATCTCGCGCACATGCAGCATGGCGTTGACCTTTTCGTCTTTCTCCACCTGAATGAAGTTGACGATGTTCACGCCGCGCGCGGTGCGCCCGGCCTCGGGGATGAGATAGCCCTTCTTGCGGTAGCAGCGGCCGCGGTTAGTGAAGAAGAGAATGTAATCATGCGTCGAGGCGGTGAACACGGTGTCCACATAGTCCTCGTCGCGCAGCGTCGCCGCGCGCACGCCCTTGCCGCCGCGCTTTTGCGCGGTATACTCGTCGACGGGCACGCGCTTGATGTTGCCGCCGTGCGAGAGCGTGAACACGCACTGCTCTTCCTCGATGAGGTCCTCAATATCAATATCGTCCTCGATGTCCTGAATTTCCGTCTTGCGCGCGTCGCCGTATTTGTCGCGGATGGCAATGAGCTCGTCGCGCAGCACGGCCTTGACCTTTTCGGGATCGGCCAGCAGCTCGCGGAAGTAGGCAATGCGCTTTTCGAGCTCGTCATACTCGTTTTGCAGCTTCTCGCGCTCGAGCCCCTGCAGGGCCTTGAGGCGCATATCGAGAATGGCCTGCGCCTGCACGTCGGACAGGCTGAAGCGCTGCATGAGGTTTTCCTTGGCGTTATCATAGCTCTCGCGGATGATGCGGATGACCTCGTCGATATTCTCCTCGGCGATGAGCAGACCCTCGAGCAGATGGGCGCGCTCAAGCGCTTTCTTGAGGTCGAACTTCGTGCGGCGCACGATGATCTCTTCCTGGAAGGTGAGGTACTCGTCGAGAATGTGCCGCAGGGACAGGATCTTCGGCTGCGACTGGTTATCGACCAGGGCGAGCATGTTCACGGCGAACGTGGTCTGCATCTGCGTCTGGGCAAACAGCCGGTTGAGCACGACCTGGGTGTTGGCGTCCTTCTTGAGCTCGATAACGATGCGCATGCCGTTGCGGTCGGACTCGTCGCGCAGGCCGGAGATGCCGTCGAGCTTCTTATCACGCACCTGCTCGGAAATGTTCTGGATGAGCTGGCGCTTGTTGACCTGATAGGGCAGCTCCGTCACGATGATGCGGATGCGGTCGTGGCCCCAGGTCTCGGTCTCGGTACGGGCGCGCACGACGATGCGGCCGCGGCCGGTGGCGTAGGCCGCGCGGATGCCGCTGCGGCCGACGATGATGCCTCTGGTCGGGAAGTCCGGGCCCGTGACATGCTGCATGAGGTCCGAGAGCGTGGCGTCCGGGTTTTCGAGCACACAGACGCAGGCATTGATGACCTCGGTGAGGTTGTGCGGCGGGATGTTCGTCGCCATGCCGACGGCGATGCCGGAGCTGCCGTTGACCAGCAGATTCGGGAACCGGCACGGGAGCACGCGCGGCTCGCGGCGCGTCTCGTCAAAGTTCGGGTCCCAGTCGACGGTGTCCTTGTCGATGTCGCGCAGCATTTCGTTGGCGATCTTCGACAGGCGCGCCTCGGTGTATCGATAGGCGGCCGGGGGGTCGCCGTCCACGGAGCCGAAGTTGCCGTGGCCGTCGACGAGCATGTAGCGCATGGAAAAGTCCTGCGCCAGACGCACCATCGCATCGTACACGGACGCGTCGCCGTGGGGATGGTACCGGCCGAGCACGTCGCCGACGCAGGTGGCGGATTTTTTGAACGGCTTGTCCGAGGTCAGATTGTCCTCATACATGGCGTAGAGGATGCGGCGGTGCACGGGCTTGAGACCGTCGCGTACATCCGGCAGCGCACGCCCGACGATGACGGACATGGCATACTCGATGTAAGAGGTCTGCATCTCATGGACGAGCTCGCTTTGAATGATCTTCTGGTCGGGATAGAGAATGTCCTCCCGTTTATAATCCTTGGCCATGGCTGCACACCTCCTTAAATGTCAATATTGACCGCGTACTTGGCGTTTTGCTCGATGAACGCCTTGCGCGGCTCGACCTTCTCGCCCATGAGCACGGTGAATACCTCGTCGGCGTGCACGGCGTCCTCAAGCGTGATCTGCTTGAGCGTGCGGGTCTCGGGGTTCATGGTCGTCTCCCAGAGCTCGTGCGGATCCATCTCGCCGAGGCCCTTGAAGCGGTTGATGTCGATCTTCGCGTTCGGATTGTCGCCGCGCATCTCGGCGGAGATACGGTCGCGCTCCTCGTCGGAGAAGGCGACGCGCGACGTCTTGCCGCGGTTGAGCTTATACAGCGGCGGGATGGCGGAGTAGACATAGCCGCCGTCGATGAGTGGGCGCATGAAGCGGAAAAAGAACGTCAGCAGCAGCGTGCGGATGTGGCTGCCGTCGACATCGGCATCGGCCATGATGATGACCTTGTGATAGCGGAGCTTATTGATGTCAAACTCCTCGCCCAGTCCGGCGCCGAGCGCCGTGATGACGGGCGTGAGCTTGTCGTTACCGTAGACCTTGTCGGCACGGGCCTTTTCGACGTTGAGCATCTTGCCCCAGAGCGGCAGGATGGCCTGAAAGCGCGAGTCGCGCCCCTGCGTGGCCGAGCCGCCTGCACTGTCGCCCTCGACGATGTAGAGCTCCGTCAGCGAGGGGTCACGGTCGTTGCAGTCGCGCAGCTTGTCGGGCATGTTGAAGCCTTCGAGCCCGTTTTTGCGGCGGATATTTTCGCGTGCGCGGCGTGCGGCTTCGCGGGCGCGCGAGGCCGTGAGCGCTTTTTCGATGATCATGCGGCCGACGGCGGGGTTTTCCTCCAGAAATTGCGACAGACGGTCGAACACCACGGAATCGACGAGCGTGCGCATCTCGGAGTTTCCGAGCTTGGCCTTCGTCTGGCCCTCGAACTGGGGGTTCGTGAGCTTGACGGAGATGACCGCCGTAAGGCCCTCGCGGCTGTCCTCGCCGGAGATGCTGTCGCCCTCCTTGAGGATGCCGGACTTCTTGCCGTAGGCATTGAGCGCGCGGGTAAGTGCGGCCTTGAAGCCGGTCTCGTGCATGCCGCCCTCCGGCGTGTGGATGTTGTTGGCGAAGGAGATGATGACTTCGTTATAGCCGTCGTTATACTGCAGCGCAATCTCGCACATGGAGTCGCGCTCACCGGACATATAGATGGCTTCAGGGTGCAGCGCGGTCTTGTTTTTGTTGATAAAGTCGACAAATTCGCGGATGCCGCCCTCGTAGCACATTGACTCGCTCACGGGCTCCTCGCCGCGCTGATCGGTGATGGTGATGCGCAGGCCGGCGTTTAAAAACGCCTGCTCGCGCATGCGCACGTGCAGCGTCTCATAGTCGTAGACCGTGTCCTCGAACATGACAGGGTCGGGCTTGAAGCGCACGGTCGTGCCGGTATGGTCCGTCTCGCCGACGACGGTCATGGGCTGCGTGATATCGCCGCGGGAGAATTTCATCTGATAGATCTTCCCGTTTTTATGCACGTTCACTTCCAGCCACTCGGACAGGGCGTTGACGACCGAGGCGCCGACGCCGTGCAGGCCGCCGGAGACCTTATAGCCCCCGCCGCCGAACTTGCCGCCCGCGTGCAGCACGGTGAATACGACCTCGAGCGCGGACTTGCCGGTCTGCGGCTGGATGTCCACGGGGATGCCGCGGCCGTTATCGCTGACGCAGATGATGTCGCCGGGCTCGATGGTGAGCTCGATGTGGCTGCAGTAGCCCGCGAGCGCCTCGTCAATGGAGTTGTCGACGATCTCATACACCAGGTGGTGCAGGCCGGATGACGACGTGGAGCC
>VOFG01000828.1_pt1 | contig 78000 bp, 126 predicted proteins | sample 5384171 | NCBI WGS metagenome assembly VOFG01 (sample SAMN12384726, study PRJNA508395) | human gut metagenome | isolation source: healthy gut F | host: Homo sapiens
GCAATATAGACAGTAGGAATAAACAAAGGGACTCTGCACATGCAGAATCCTTTCTAATATTTCATATTTACTTGAATTAAATAAGTTGACAGATAATTTTAAATCTTCTATATTAACCCAAGTTGATTTTGGACGTTGGCGCATCCAAAATCCACATGACATTGTTCGAACAACAAATATCATTTGCATACAGAATAGCAAAGGAAGTATGTTTTGTCAATCGTTGAAACGATTATAGCGGTTGATTTTATGATAGCAGAGTTAGGGCAAAGGTCATATATTGTGGTGACTTTTGATCGAACTTTTTTAATGTAACAAGATATGGTTATATAAAAGATTTTTGAGGAAAGGAGGAAACATGCAAAAGATAAGTGCGGATGTGCTCGAAAAATGATGAAGTCAATCTGAGCAGTAAGGAAGTAGACCTTATCCTTTATGTAGCGCAGTATCAGAATAACTATGGCGTTGCCAGTGGCATTTATTACAAAGGATGTCTGCGAAGCACTCAATCTGTCATATCAGGGATTCTATAATTGTAGAGCGGCGTTGGAAGAAAAGGGCATTATACGCAGCGAAAAGAAAAGTTATTATGACTGCGACATCACGATCCTGAATAATGAATTTGATCCGGAGCATTACGATAGAGCTACGTCAATATTCATGTTCGATGATCAGGATCGCGCTTTCGAGAGTTAAAAGCCGGAGCAAAGTTGATGGGCTTATGGCTCATGCGAGAGTGGCTGATCAACAAGAGTAAAACGAAGCAGAGCGGTTATCAGATCCTGAAAGTCAATTTTATGGCAAAATTCAGAGAAATGCTTGGGTTGACCAATCGTGTGATCGCAGTTATCTTGGAGCGTTGGAACCATTTTGAGCGTATATCTGGAAGCCGGAAAAAATATTTCATCACATTCGGGAAGAATATGTGCGCGCAGGCAACAGAATGTCGGATTCGGAAAATGGCGTTTTGCGGTCACATCTGGTACGCGTTGCGTGCCGGCGCAATCGTGTGGCAAGTGATCCGGAAAAAGAGCGGGAGATTATTGATATCCTCAGCATTCACGATAAGGATATCGAAAACTTAGGTCGTTTCCGCTTTTCTGGGATAATCGCAGATACACTTGCCTTCCTAAAATCAGAATGTACGGAGCAAGTACAAATGGAAGCGATACTTAAACCCATCACTGATACACAAAGAGGTGATGGCATATATTTGATTTTAGCCATGGATAACCCTTCAGGGCTTATTTGCGTATATAAAATTGTAAAATCGATACACAAAAACATATAAATTCTTCAAAAGGAGGATGCGGCATCGATGCTGGCATCTATTTTTTGCGCTGCATGAAAAATTCATTCAAATATCATGACATTTCCAAAATAAAGTATTCAATTTATATGATTGATATAAAGATAAAATATTCAAATATAAGAGAGATAAATAGTTAATCTATTCAATTTTTGTGCATACCAAATCTGGTTGAAAATCCTTGATGATACATAGATAGAGATAGGATTACATAGGTCTAATAAACTGTAGTTCTTATAAATCCTTATTTTCTTTTAAACTAAATTTTGTTTGAAAACGAACTACAGGCAAACTTATAAATTTGTTCTGCATATGAGCAGTAAACGCGAATATCATATGTTTTCAACATGATGATCTGAAGATTGTATTTTCCTAAAAAAAAAAAAGTTACACTTGTAAAATAATTACCAGGCGTGGTACAGTATCACTGTAAAATAACAGTCTCAAAAAACATGCCTTTTGAGACTGTTATTTTTTGCCCTTTGCAGTGATGCAAAGGGGCTTTTTTTGTTGATTTTCGCCCATCTCAAAAGGCATGCCTTTTGAGAAAGCAAGGAGAGAGAAAAAATGAGTCAGTTATGGGAACAGGTATGTAAGACGGTTAACTTTATTGTAAAATCTTTCACCAGAATTCTTATTATTGCTCGGAGCAGCGGTAACTTTGCTCAGGTATGCAGTTACTTTTTTCCACCAAAGAAAGCAAAAGAAAGTGAGGGGAGAAAGAATGAGTCAATTATGGGAAATGGTATATAACTTAATCGCGACCTTGTCGCCAGGAATTAAATTCCTGATCGCGGGAGCGATAGTTTTGATTGGTATAGGATTTGTAATTCCTGCAAAGAAGGCAAAAGAATGGAGTAAGGAACAAATCTTCTATGTCATTGTGGGTGCCGTTTTGTGGCTGGAGGACTGGCATTTGCTGTCGACATCACGTCAGCCTTTAACTTTGGCGGAGTGATAATGAGAATGCCAGTCATGCTTCCAAGACTATAAAATCATGGCAGCAAGCATGAAGGAGCGCAGAGAACTCCTTAGATTAAACAGAATATTATCAGATCCAGAGAGGGATTGTGATTATCCTGATCGGATATGATCTGCTCCTATTTGGCGCGTTTAATTACTGCGTCAACGTCCTCTGTAATCTGGGTCTGATCTTTCAGGATGTTACACATATGGGAGCATATCTGGGTGGTAAGAATCTATTGCCAAACATGGCATGGATCGCTTCTTCGGGATTAGGGAAGTTTTTATATGCATGGTTTGGTATCGTGCTGTCGATCTGTGACATTGTAATTGCTAGTAAAATGCGACTAGCATACAGTGCCAAGACCATCAATGCGAATCAAAAGGAGATCAGCGTTGGACGACGTTAAAAGATCTCCAACAGCAATATCGGAGGATACCTGACAGGACAGCATCTTACGAAGGATCCCCAGGTATTCCAATCGCTCATTACCAGGAAATGATATTTATCGACGATTCAAATTGTAAACAATTTGATTATTGGTATTACAAGATCGGAAAAGACGAAATGCTTGTTTATCAGAGCATTGACAGTTATTCAGGTGTCAAGAGAAGCCATCGCTCGTTGTTTTTTGATCCTAAGAAGGAATCATTTAAAAGTTCCAAGGTAATTCTAGAGAAGAGACTACCTAGTATATCTGCTCGATATGGCGCATCCAACGCACTCAATGCGTTGGAATCCACTAACCGTTATGGTAGAAGCATGGAAAGAAGGAAGAATGGATGAAGCGCAATTATTAGCGCGAACATTTGCATACTCTATCTTTTGCCCAGATCAATCCACCAGTGATCGGGCTTTCTTTGCCGACAACGCAACAAACTGTCTGGTGGCATTGATCATTGCCATGATTGAGGATTGCCTGGCAGAAGATGATCGGATAAATGACGATCGTTATTATGCTTATTCTCAAAAAGAAAGAAATTTGATGCATTAGATGATGAGAAGAAAGAACAAGCCAGAAAAGATTATGACGCAAGCGAGGGATTACAAATCAGGGAAAAATGTCTACATACCGGATGATGTCGTCTTTGTTAAGACTGCTGAGAACGAGAAAAAGATCAACATGTATTCCATCATCTATGTGTTTCGGATGTTACAAAGTCAACCGGTGCCGGACACTTATTTAACAGCATTGGATCGTATTTTAAAAATCGTGATCCGATGGATATGGCACTCATGGCATTCAGTGCCATTGAAGTTGCCGGAGGTGTGAGAACCAAAAGGCAGTATTTATTCAACAATGCTGTCTAAATTGATAGCGTTCACTTACGAGGCAAATGCCAAAATGACCGCGGAGTCGGACATCCGACTGGAGGACATTGGATTTGGCGACAAGCCATATGCCATATTCATTTCTATGCCAGATTATGACAAGTCAAATCATTTTCTGGCAACAGCATTTATCAATCAATTCTATTTTTTGTACTCTCCAAAAATGCGGAGAGACAGGTGAATGTAAGAGGTGGGTAAAGGTGATCGCGAACGAACTCGGTAATGTTCCACCTATCTATGAGATAGATAGTAAATTGACGGTAGGTTTAGGAAGAAAAATTAGTTTCGATTTGTACTTCCAGTCATATGGGCGATCGAGAAACGAAATATAAGGATGCAGCAAAACAATCCTCGACAATGTCGGGAATAAGTTTTTACATCATGGCTGCGGATTATGATTCGGCAGAGCGATTTTCAAAAGAAATCGGGAATAGGACAGGAATCAGTATTGACCGTACCGGATCCGTATTTGGATTATCCAAGACGCTTATGGAGCGTCCGGAAGAAGAACCACTGATCCGTCCAAATGAACTACAAGAGTTGATGGAAGGGGAAATGGTTATCAAGCGAACGATGAAGCGGAGGGATTTGAATGGAAATCCGATCCGTCCTCGTCCAATCTTTGATACCGGACCAACGCGTATGAAGTATCGATACACTTATATGTTGGATGATTTCCCTGACGCGAGAAAGATTGACATACGCGATCGGTTCCCGCAAAATCGTCCAAACATCAATTTAAAAGAGATCATTTGGAATCGGATGCTTACATTTAAAAAGACTCAAAGAAGAACAACAGGGAATATTTCAGATAAAATACGCATTCGTGATCTACAGGATGCCAAGATAAACATGATCCAACGGCTATATCAAAGTCTATGGTGCAGACTTTTGGCAGGAACACGAAGTAGAGGCAATGGGTGAAAGTGATCGGCAGCATTGATCAGTGCAGATGATCTATTAAAGGATGTGCAAAAGAAAGCCATCCTACAGATTTTGGTTGGAGATACAAAGAAGTGAGAGTGACAAGACATTATAGGCAAAAGCAATTTTGTATTTTAATCGGTAGCATATGTGCTGTATTGGCGCTCTGGAGCATACAGTCGTATGCATTGAGCGATGACGAGATTAAAAATGTGCTGCTAAAAAACAGCAGTTACTTTGTGGTCAATAACATTATTACCGACGGTCTGCGTACCGTCGGATGGGGCATCGTAAAGTTACTTGTTTATCTTTGCAATGCTGCAATGGTATTGTACCAAAAGTCGTTTGGAATGATCGACTTTACAACATGGTCGGTCACGGAAAAGTGGCTAAAGACATTTACATTAGTAGTCCGTGCGATCGTGGCACTTGGACTGACCTACATGGGTATTACTCTGATCGTTGGCAGAAAGCAGAAGCCTCCCATCTTCAAAGCAGTGCTACTGTTTGGCTTTACAACAGTAGCACTTGTTGAGGGAATGACCATGTTAAATCAGGGAATAAAGGCTATGTGCCTTGAAATTGTTGGCAATCCAACATCTAATGCCGCCGATATCGTCAGCCAGAACATGGTTGACCTGGTCTACATAGATAACAAAAAAGGCATTGCGACTTTTGATTCGACCAATACGGATTATATGGCGAGTTGCCACTATTCCATTAAAAATTTGGATGCCATAGATATTACCGAAGTAATCAATTTCAAATCCAAACTACTATCGGAGGCATCACGCGGACAGGACGGTGTGTTTGGCAAAATGCTGATGTTTCAGGGTAATTTGTCGGACGATCAGAACAACATTGGAAATTGGACGCTTGCAGATATTTATGCAGGATTTGGATGGAATGACGGAGAAGATGCAGATTTCCTTAACACATTCTATTACCGATACCACATAGATTTTATGTCAACATACATATCTTTGATGGCAACAACTCTGGTGTACTTCTTCATGGCGTACAAGGTAGTCAGGATTTTTATATGAATTGTCTTTCAAACGCATTTATGGTGTGTTGAAAGCGGCGGATCTTAACGGCGTGGAAAAGACAAAAAAATTACTGGGATCCATAAAAGATGCCTATATTGTGCTTGGGCTGACCGCTATATTGATTAAGTTATATCAGTTGGCGCAGTTATATATCGCATTTGTCTTTGCAAACGATAGGGGAGTAGGCAATATTTTTCTTCTGTTTATCGCGATCGCCGTTATTGATGGTCCAAACATCGTGCAGCAACTTACCGGTATTGATGCCGGACTGACATCTATTGCCGGCAACACGATCGTTGCCACACAGTTGGCTATGGCAGCGGCAAGAAGTGCCGGAAATGTGGGTAGTAGAGTTGCCCACGGCGCTGAAAAGACTGTTGGCAAGGCAAAAGACAAAATCGGGAAGATGACGGAGCAGGCAAAGGATACTATTGGCAACATGAATCCGGATGCAGAAAATGGAACACCGCCAAAAGATATTGGAAATAACCTATCTGCGGATAGTTCTAATACCAATGATACAGACGTAGCGGAAAACATGAATAGCAATGTAAACAGCCATGCATCGGAAAATACAAATGAGCAAATGCGCCAGGATTTGAACCAGAAGCAGCCGGAATTGGCAGGCAATCATTCGGATCAGACAAAGGAAAGTCTGCAAAAGACATCCTCTGACCACACGAAGAATGCAAGCGATAGTGTAAGTGCCGGTCTTTCTCAAAAGAGAAAAATATTTCTGGTGAAGGATCATCTGCCAAGGAAAATCTCATGCCAAAGCAGACAGATCCACTTACACATTCGACCATGGACAAAAATAAGTCGGCACCAGAGACCTTTGCAGACCTGGAATAAAAAGTTTGATGCCAGATAAAAAGTGAATCATTGGGAACAAAAAGACAGTGTTACATCCGGCGCATCTTCAAATATGCCGACAATGGACATGATGGACAGTAAAGCAACTCTGTCAGAGAGCGGAGAGAAACTTGCATCAACTCCGGAAAAGATAAGTGATATGGGAGAAATGAAGAATGAACAAAATCTTAAGATAGCAAAGGAATTACAATCAGAATCCAGAGTCTTTTATGGATATATGCATTTGATTTCCTTTTTTTGGTATTTTATGCGATTGCAGCACAAATGCTTGCGAGCAGTGTTTATCCATCCCTGAAAATTCCTTATTATATTTTTTTTTCCGCTGTATGCGCCGTATATCTGACGCTACCAAGCAGTTCAAATAAAAGCGCCGTAATTATCAGGCGATCGTCATCTATTTGATGCGTAGTCGCCACCATTACTATCCAAGATTTTAATGAGGAAAAAACATGAATCATATTTTACAGAAAAAAGAAATCCGAGGCAATTTCACTGGGATCGTTGATTATGATGAGACTTGCAGTGGCTATCTGTGTGAGGATGGTTCTATCGCGATTTTTAAGGATCTGCACGAAGGATTTGGTCAACGCAACCAGTAGTGATGTGGATTTAGACATTTTACGATGGCAGAGATTTTATAAAACCTATGATGATGATTTTAAAATCCTTACGTTGAATTTTCCATCTTATACCGAGAGACAACAGCAGCATTTCAGACGACAGATGGAACATACAAAGAATCCTCGCAAGCAGTACTGGTTACAGTTAAAAAATCAATGAACTACAATGGATCGAAACACATAAGACCACCAGAGACTTTTTACATTATGCTCTTTGCGCCATCTGCGGAAGCATTGGTTAAGAACCGGACGGATGTGTTAGGAAAACTTGGACAGCAATATCACCTGGTTGAGACTCTTGATCCTGATACCAAAAATCTGATTTTATACAAACTCGCAAACAAATCAATGTTGATACACAATGAGGTTAAGCATGAGAAGGAAAGAAACAAATGATATCAAATCCATAAATACAACCTTATACCGCAAAATCAACCACTCGGCGGTCTGGATTTTGACGCTGCATCGGATTATTGGCTATCCGGTGCGTCATATGAGCAGTGTTTACATATCTATGACTATCCTACAGATGTCGATAGACATTGGCTGACAGACCTCACAAATATATCGAATACCGTAACAAGTATTGATATATCAACAATCGATCGCAATGAGGTAAAAACTAACATCAACCGTTCCATTCAAGAGCAAGCCAGCCGTCGCAGGCTCAGCACAAAATTATGGTGAAGCATCGGATGCATACGCCCGGGAAAGTGAGTTGACAAGACTATATGAAGAAGTACAAAAGATGGGAGATTCCGTGAAAAACGTTGATGTCGAATCTTTCTATCTGACTTTTCCAGACAGGATATGGAAGAACGTAAAAAAGAAAATTATTGAAAATCTGGATGGTGATCGGTACCAGGCGACCGTATTTTTGAACGAGGGCGAACGTGAATGGCGCAGTCTATATCAAAGTTATTCGATCCAGCAAGCGAACAATCTATTTTCAATACCAGGGCAACCCATACAATCCTCTGTCCTCGCAGAAGGTAATCCCTTTCATTTTTGCTATTTAGAAGATCCGTTGGGATCGTTTTTTGGACAAACATCTACCAATGGCAATTTTATCTGGGATCCATTTTTTAAGAGTGCAAGCCGTACACACTATAACGGCTTATGCTGCGGATTGATGGGCTTTGGCAAGTCGACGTTTCTGAAAAAACTTGTAGAAATAAATGCATTGGAAAACAACTTTGTACGCATTTTTGATGTGTCCGGCGAGTTTCGCGGAGAAGTTGAGGAATTTGGTGGAAAGATTATAAAAGCCGACGGTACTCAAACGGCAAATGGCATTGTAAACATGTGGCGATCTTTCAATCCGGCGACAATGATAGTACCAGTTTTTCAAGGCATATATCAAAGATGCAGATCATTTACAGGTTCCTATCACCGGAAGCACCGGAAACGGAAGTCCGGCGGTTTTCTTTTGATGCACAAACTATATGAAAAATTTAACTTATTACCGGGACGGAGTAATAAAGGACGGAAGATCACCGGATTGATGCCAAATGAATATCCGATAACATCAGATTTCATTACTCTTGTTGATGATGAAATACAGGAATTGACAAGAACGGCGGATGCAATGAATGAACTGGAATTAGAGGAAGCACGCCAGATTTTAACGCCCTGTATCAACATCCGTGATACTTTCCAGGAACTGCTCAAAAATTATGCATCAATTTTTGAAGGATACACCTCGATTGACAATATCGAGGACGAGCAAATCGTTTCCTATGACATTTCCGATTTAAAGGAAATGGCACCAAACATATTTGACGCGCAGATGTATTCCTTGCTATGGATGTGCTGGTCAACCTCCGTATCAAATGGAGCCATTATGAAAAGCAAATGGGAGAACGGAGAAATTGAATGGGAGGATATCGTCCGCACAGCTTATCATTTGTGATGAAGCACATCGTTGGTTAAATGTACAAAAATTAACTGCCGTTCTGCAGGTCACAAGTATGATGCGTGAGGGACGTAAATATTTCTGTGGCGTTTGGTTAGCGAGTCAGCAGATTCGAGATTTTGTTCCAGAAGGAGCAAATGATGCCGATCTGAACCAAATCAAAAAATCTATTTGAACTTACGCAGTATAAGTTCATCTTCCGGCAGGATGCGGATACACTCGATGTAATTCGCAAGGTATTTGGCGAAACATGACACAAGCACAGCAACAAATGATCCCAACGCTGGAGAGAGGCGAATGTATTTATTGTTGCTCCGGGGAAAACAACATGAAGATTCAGATCTTTCTATCTGACTATGAAGATAAGATTTTTGCCGGAGGTGCTTAATGACAGGACACAAAAAAGATAAAAATTATTTTATCTTCCACCTGTTGTCTCATCCTTTTGACCGGACTCTTATTGATGGAGATCTCATCTGCTTTTATTGATCGGCAAAAACAACTCTTACTCTTTGGAAAGAGTCAGCAGTCTAGGGTATCTGATGCAGATACCACATATGCATTATCTCCAGAAGTTGAACACCGATCAGCCGTACGTTTTCAGGCGGAACAAAACGGCATCGGCGATTATGTTGGATCTTTGCATGGCAATTATGATGCAGGAGTCTGGAGGAAAGAGTAGAGACGTGTTCCAATGCAGTGAATCCTTGGGTTTGCCGGTCAACTCACTGGATACAACTACATCAATCGCACAGGGCGTAAAAAAGTTATCGCGACAAGGCTTGCAGAAGCAGGCGTTTCTAATCCAGAAGATCTCGTAAATATTAAGACGGCTTTGCAAGGATATAACTTCGGTGGAGCCTACATACGTTACGCAATGTCGAAAGACGGACATTGGACGCAGGCTAATACAGATGCCTTTGCAGAACAAAAAAGCAATGGGAAAAAGCGCTCGGGAAAATCTGCCGAACGTCTTGGTGTTTGGAAATATGGGATCAGTATTACACTGCACACGTTCTCCGGTATTACATTTGGCGTTGTTGCCAGCAATGATCTGGTAAAGATAGCAGAAGCGCAACTCGGTAAAGACTATTTATGGGTGCCACAGGTCCAGATAAGTTCGACTGTTCCGGTCTAATTTATTACTGCTACAAAAAACAGGAGCCTCAGACCTCGGGCGTTTAACAGCAGCCGGTTATTATAACGCTGCAACCCATTGTTCCTATGAAGAACTCTCCCCGGAGATCTGGTTTTTATGATACAGGTATACGCGTGCATCACATTGCTATGTATATCGGCGATGGAAAAGTCATCCATGCTCCCGGCGACGGGCAGAAAGTAAAGGTGTCAACCGTTAAAGGTGCTGGTTATTCCACGGACATCATTCATTATGGAAAACTCAATTAGAAGGGCGTTGAAACATGAGCAAACTAAGTAATTTTGGAAATCAGATAAAAGATAAATATGATCGTTGGAACATCAACAAAACTCGCAGACCTCTGGGTATCGTGATCGTAGTCTGTGCCATTGCGTTTCTCATTTTTTCTTTTTGGAAATACAAATCCACAGACACCCAGGCAGATAACAATACTACATCCGGCGTGATTGAACAGAACTCCTCCAGTCAACAGAGTAATAATGACATCCCCGACGGTTCCGATAATGATAAGACATCACCTGATACTAACACAAATATTTCCAATGATTCTGCTCAAAATGACAGTTCTCCGTCATCGGAGCGTTCTGATGATGAGATCGTTTCATCTGATTTTTTGTGATCCAGGGACTAAGTGATGACCTCTTGACACTGATCAACCAAGATCAGAATGGATTATCAGCAGAATTACAAGAGGCACTATATACAAACGGATATTACGATTACAGCACGGCAAACGTAGATGAATGGTATGTAAAAAGATGGTGTCGTTTCTATAGATATGACAGTAGATGCCAACAAAGAGTTGGACATAGAAGCAGAGTACGATCAAGATGATCAATCCTGGTATATCAGATTTTGGTAGGGAGTGAGTATGAATAAGAACGTAGACAGCCAAGTGCTGTTAGAACTCAATGAAAAAGTGTAAAGAAACAAGTATTGTCACTTAAGATTTTTTGCGTGGTATTTATTGCCGGATACCTTTTCTTTTTCTCGTCAACCTCTTGGTTTCCGGGGAGCGACGACCTCGTTGCACCATCCGTGATCGGTAAGATCTATTCCTGGAATGCAAAGCAGGTGCAACTGGAGCAATGGATATATGCGCCGGATTCCAGAGAAATGTTAATTATTGCATACATAAACGATACATCCTATAACTCATCCAAATGTAAGTTTGAACTTTTGGACAAAAAAAAGAATGGCACCATAAAATCAATCGAAAAAATATGTGATGCGGATGGGCTGATCGTATTACATGCCAAAAATCTCAACTCTGCCTGGCAGGAAATTTCGCTGCTGGATCAGTACAGATTCTTCAGACGATTCCATACTCAAACTATATGCAAACCGCAAAAGCATTGATCAGGTGACAAAACTAGATCTCTTATCTGAATCTGAATATCTGGTGCAGCACCTAGATTTTCAGATCAGTAACTACCAAAAGCAGATTGACGATCTCCAAAAAGAAGAAAGCTGCCAATCAGGACTGATCGCATCCACAAATCAGGACATCCAAGATTTAGAAGCCTCTAAAGATTATCAGACCGAGGAAGAGCAGAGCCAAACAAATGAAAAAGATTTCACAGGCAAAACAACAGATTACTGCCTACCAAAATAAAAAACGCATCCCTGGAATCGCATCACTGAATACCAGGAACGCATCGACATTTTAAATAAGAAGAAACAGACACAGGAGGAATAGTTATGCCAGCGCCAAAACCATGTTCCAAGCGCCAATTAGAATATGCATCTAAGATATCCCAGATGACCGGCAAAAAGTTGCCGGAATATATGAATCAGCGGACTTTGAGTGCTTACATCGGTGCAAATCAGGATGAATATTTCCGCTTGAAGGATATTGCAGACAGACAGAATCAAAATATCCTGATTGAGCGTATCAAATCGGAAGTAGATATCGTCGGCTATGCGCGGAAGAGATTGGTTTCCATACCGTTCGAAAGGACGTTACTTTTCCTTAAAAGAACATGACTCGGTAATGATCGATCCTGAAAGAAATAAATTTTGGCAAAATTCTGTAGGTGTAACAAACGGATCCGCATTTGGCTCCGGGGATCTGTCATTGACTTTGCAATGCGCTTTGGAAATATGACAACCGGCGAAGCCATCCGATACTTTGCAGAGCGTGTCGGTGCGCAGCAGCAAACCGTTTCATATGTTACACATCAGGTATCCTCCCCTCACAAAAGCCGACACATATAACCTCCCACAACAGGCAAACACCATGCGCAATGTATTTGCCTATCTGACAAAATCCAGACATATACATCCCGACATCGTACAGGATTTTGTTGATCAGAAGATGCTATATCAAGATACACACAACAACTGTGTTTTTGTAGCCTATGATCGGGACAACCACACGTATCCCGTTTTTGCAATGAAGAGGAACCAATACTTACAAGCGATTTGTTGGGGATGTCTACGGTTGTAACTACGAAAAAGGCTTCTACATCGACAATCATGCTCCAAATATGATCGTAACAGAATCCGTCATTGATGCCATGTCAGTTATGACAATTTTAAAAGACAATGGTCAAGATTACAAAGCATATGATTACCTACCCATGGCAGGCGCAACAAAATTTGAGGCTGTCGAACATGCGCTAAATCAATCTTCAAAGGATCATGTTTTATTGGCACTGGATAATGATAAAGGTGGCTTGGATAATGCCCAAAAACTTACCGATCACTTCAGCCCTTTTCCCGGATGTCCTGATTGAAAATTATTTTCCACAAAAGAAAGACTGGAATCAGGAATTGACCGACTACTCTAAAATCCATGGATGGGCAAAAGGATTATCTTTTCAAAAGACAATCTAAATAATCTAAAAAAAAAAAATAAATGCCATGCAAGCCGCCATGCAGGATGCCAGCCAGACATATGCCAAAATGCAGGATCGGGGAACATGATATTTCACAGGAATTATAAAGGAGAGTTCAAAATGATTTTTATAGGAAGTGAAAGCAGAGGATACTTTGCAGAAGAGTTTGCCACTAAAAAGGGATTAACCTTTGCTTATGTTGAGCAGAGTGGTCACATTTCCGATCAGGTCAACGATATTTTAGAATATGGTACACAGGACTTTATGATCTTTGATGCAGAGCAGTATATCGATACAGCATCCGATCTTTGCAAGTGAAATCAAGCGGATCTGTGTTACCAACAATGCCAAGCCTATCCTCTTTTGCCCCAGGCTATATGAGTGATTCTGAACTGATCGTTGAAATGCGGTTCGCCGGAATCAATCTGTTTATCACAGCCGTTGTACCAAGCGAAATCAATGATCAGTTAGAAAAATGTATGAACGGCTATGTTGAAGCAAATGGTGTTGAGCAACTAGACTCTTACATAAAAGATAGTGCAGCATCGATACCATTACCACAACAGCGCGGAAACATCATTAAGACAATCGCCGTGGCAGGTGTGTGCCATCGAATAGGCACCACTACCTATGCCATTCAATTCACCAAACTTTTGAATTTACTTGGCAAAAAGGCATGTTATATCCAGATGAACCAGACACAGTACGTTGAGCAAATTTTACGTCCTGGTCTGATCTTGAACAAGATAAACGTATTGGGAAAGTCACCTTTGAGGGTGTGGATCATTTTTACAATATGGAAAAACTTGGCGAGGTTTTGTACGAAAACTATGAATATTACATTTTGATTTTGGCACATATACCGATGCCTCTTTCAATCGCCTGTCTTTTTTCTGGAGAAGGATCTAAAATACATCGTAATGGGTGTTGAATCGGAGGAAATCACCTGTGCCGGTCCATTTTTATCCAGCGAATTTTATTCTGACATCCACTACATTGTAAATTTCTGCGAAAACACACCGGAAACCATGAGCCAGATCGCCAATCTGATGGACGAAAAAATGCCATATACGCACGTACCGAGTCTATTTATTCCGGACAAATATGCTCTTTCCGGTAAGGACATCTATCAAAATATATTACCGATCGATCTTTCCGGAGGATGATACCACACCTCATCCATCCCGGTTCCAGAATTTTAAATTATGGAAGAAAGGAGAGACGCAGCATGCGACACATCAACCGTTCCCTGGTAAAAGAAATCGCCGATGAAAAATCGCCACCAGAGAGTTATACCAAAGCAACGCAAGAAATCACACGAAAGCCAGAAGGACAGGCTGCCTCATCGGTGCTTTACAATTTTGCATTGATTATAAGAAATATACTTTTTACTTTAATAACCATAGGGCTGATCGCCCTAGCAATCGTTGGTGCTATTGCCTTGGCTGATCCCACAATCAGACGTATGTTACTTGGAGATCATCAGCCAATACATATAGATAATTTAAACGAAAGGAGAATTTACAAGATGTCATTTCAAGAAATATGGGAAGAAATTGGACCGACTGTAAAACGAGTTATCGTTTGGGTTGCCGTGATTACAACTATCACCGGCTTAATTGCTGCAGGTGTTTTAACCGGTGCCTTCCAGACCATTATCGATTACATGTTAAGTTATTTACCAGCCAAAACTTGATAGATAGAAAGGGTTTTCCTTTCTTTCTATCACACAAAACAAAAAGGAAATATTTAATTATGGAAACAATCAATCAAATAGATATAGACATTACAGAAGACGTTTTCGGCCATTCTACCAATATCTTATAGATCCCAACGTAGTAAACGTTGATTACAGTGCCGGCTCTTTATGGGTAGACGATCTGGCCAAAGGTGTTTTCAACGTCTCTTCAGATGATATTACACAATTATTTTTAAATCGCTTCTGCAACAAAATGTGTAATATGACGAATCAGAGTTTTAACGCAGAGCATCCTACCTTAGAAGCCGAGGCCCCTTATCTTCGTATTACCATCGTACATGAATGTGCCTCAATGTATGGACGTACCATCGTCATCCGTAAAACAAAAGCGTCTCTTCGGCATACCATTTCCTCCATGCTTTACACAAAGTATTGTGAGCCACAGGTTTTATCATTTCTGATCAACGCATGCATTGCCGGGTTGAATGGCATTTATGGCGGAAAAATCGGCATGGGAAAGACGGAACTGCTAAAATTTTTCTGCAGTTCATACCTAAAAAATCAAAAGACCGTTATCTTGGAGGATACCAGAGAAGCCTACTACGATCGATCAACCCCGGCGCTTACTTCAATGATTTTCGCATAACCGAGAAATTTGGCTATGATAAGGCGATCCGAACCGTGCTACGAAGCAATGCCGAACGTCTTTATCTTATAGAAGCACGAGGACGTGAGATCACATCCATTCTGGAAGCCTGGTCAACAGGAACAGCAGGAACAACGACCATCCATTTAGATGACGTACACAAATTATCAAGCCGTGTTGTCAGTATGGCAGGAGACGGTGCAGATGCCGACAGGATCAAACGTCTTTTATATGATGCGATAGATTTTGCTCTTGTCATTTCAAGACACAAATTAAGCGAAGAGGATGAAAAAAAACATACCAAAAGAACAGCGTGTTTATAGTTATCGCTATATTGATCAATTATATGTCTATGATAACAGCGACAGTGCTCTGATCACATATCCTATTGTCGAAAACGGTAGGTTGGTCTCATCCGACATCGATCTGCCGGATTCCATTTTACGAAAAATGGAACGCGCCGGAATTGAGAATCCATTTTACAATCCATTAGTTTATAGCCCCGGAGGAACAAATGAAAAAAACAAGAAAATATTGAGACTGCCTAAAAAGATAAATAAAGGATCCTTTATTAAATCTTTTATGTATTGCATTGCTGCTTAACTTCATTACTAACTTCCTACTGCAAGCAAATCACATTGTCCCGATCATAACAACTATATCTGTTTGTGTTATGGTTCCATTCTTTGTAGAGGACCATAACTTGGCCGAGCATTATAAACAGCGATTTTTCGATCTGTCACAATACATGGAAAACATGTGATCACTTTTGCCGACGCCAAGCCAGGATCCGCTCCTCATTGGAAGATGTTCGTAATCTGTTTACACCAGATAATCATATGTACCAATGCATCTCAAACACCATTTATTACATTGATCGGGGATCCTTTTCCAAAGAACTCTATCAGGAGGCTTTTGCTTATATAGAAAAAGATTACGATAACCGTAGATTACACCTGATTCATAACTTTTTTATCCAGGTAACCTATGATGGTGGCGACTACGCATCTACCGCAGATCTTTTATTAGCAGACAAGAAACTTTGGTACGACTCCACAATGGATTTAATGCAGCAAAAGAAAAAACGCTTTCTAACGACGAGTGGCTTCATTGCTGCAATCGTATTATTATGTGCGTTCTTAGATCTCATGCTATGTAATACCATTTCCTTACCATCGGATATTACGATTGTGCAACTTCCTGCATATCGATCATAACAGCCATATTTATTATCCTGATCCAATTTGTGATAAAACAATCCTTCCACAGTTTATCAATGGACTGGATTGCTAAGGACTCTATAGGTCATAAGAACTTTTCCGAAGAACAACTGGAAAAAAGATATGATTTTGCTCAGGAATATACCAAAGACTCTTTACCGTATTTTCGCAAAAATCTGATCAAGGCAAGTCCATTTCTCATCGCATCTATTATAGTGTTTGTTATTTTCCATAAGTGGTACTTGAGCCTGCCACTTGGCATCATATTTATTTGCATACTGTTTAAGGATCGATTTATTTTTCAGATCGTTAATAAAACGTTACGTAAAGAAGTTACTTATGCCTTATCGCAGTGGTACTTACAATTAGCATTACTTCTGAAAAATAACAATGCCCAGGTATCCATTGAAAAATCCCTGGAGGATGCTCCGGCACTTTTAAAGAGAGAAATACGTCTTTTGATCGATAGGATCGATGATAACCCAAATGATATTTCTGCATACACAGCATTTCTATCATATTTTCATGATCCAAGTATTATATCTGCCATGCAGATGCTGGCATCCATGGCCAATGCCGGTAATAATCAGGCAGCATACCAACTAACGCAATTAGTTGACTCTGCTTTTCTGATGCAGCATGAAGCAGATATTTTAACAAACAAAAAAACATTATGGGTCGTATGAAGAGTCTACAGGACATCCCGGATGTTCTCGTTTCACTCAAATTATTAGTTGATCTATTGCTCTTTATGTTTGTTATTTTTCAATCATATTTGAATTTTTAAGGAGTTAAGACATGGAAAAAATTATTGATCTTTTCTGGGGGCTGATTTTAATGGGTATCATCGTTATCCTTGGTATCAGTTTTGCAGAAGCAGATGCTGCCGGACAAGCCGCCAGAAGATATAAAGAAGATGTTGTTTCAGAAATCGAAAACAGCAACTTTTCAGATGATGTCATTTCATCTTGTATTGAACAGGCAACAGAAAATGGATACACGCTGGCTGTCAATAAAATCGTTGTGGATCCTAAATCATATGATCAGATTGCAGAAGTGACTCTGAAATACAACTATACCATACCGATTTTAAATCTGGATGAAGAAAAAAAAACAGTCAAAGGGGTAGCGCGATGAACTATATAGCAAACCATCTAACAACCTGTATTACAACCGTTCTCGTTGGCGGTGCCATTATTACATGCATTTTTGTCGTTATTGATGCTATTTCAATTTAGGAGGCTTACCAATGGAGTTTATCATTAAACACTTACGGGATTTTCTGGAAGCAGCCATCATTCTAGGCATTTTTTGTCGCATTACTCTTTAATGCATTTATCGGCGATGGTGCCTTACATGATTATGTTTCACAGTTATTTACCGCCTTTGCCGGATAAGGGGGAAACTTATGAATCAGATATTTGAAGAACTAAGAGACAGTATTACCACTGTGATTATTGCCGGATCACTGATCGTTTTTTATTTACGGTCTATTTTGTATCTATGGGCGCGGAAATAAAAGCCTCTCAGCCAAATGACATTATTACAGACAAGTCTCTTCAAACCATAGAAACACAAAAAGGAAAAAAATCCACCTGCGATCACATCCTTAAATCATACATATAAAATCGACACAACCTACCAGGCAAGTGATTTTGCAACATCTTCTTCCGATAATGGCGATATTGTTGCCTTATATATCAATAAAGCAGAGGATGGCGAAAATAGTATTGATCTTAACAATCATACAGTTACATTTTCACGTCCTGGTACATACCGTATCCGAATTGTCGCCATAGACAGTGCCGGTAAGAAAACATCGAAAAAATTACATGTCGTCGTAAACGGAAATGAGGTTACACAATGAAAAAACAGTTTTATTCCTTGTAAGTATAGGAATTACCATCAGCCTGCTCATTCTCATCTTTACGACCGCCAACATTGGTAATCGCCAGCAGGAAGTTCAATCTACACTGGCAACGGCGATCGAAGAGACCGTTGAGACCATGATGCAATCAAACCTATACTCCATAAATAATCAGGATGAATTTGTGGCCGACTTCATCGAATCATTGTCGCAGCACATCGAATCCAATGCCGGCATTGAGGTAAGGATCATGGCCGCGGATGAAGAGAAAGGCTTGCTTTCCATCAAAGTCATTGAGCACTACAAACACTTAAATGGAAATGACGGTCAGGTGTCCTGTGATAAAACCGTGATCTTTAATCAGACACCAGAACAGGAAGAACCATTACATACCGTTACTTTTTATGTGGATAACGAAATTTACAAGATCTATCAGATCACAGATGGAGAACCTATTATTTTACCAAATAAAAAAGGCATCACTTGGAAAGATGATGCCGGAAATACGATCACGCAAGATTATATGGTCACACAAGATGTGAACATATACGGATAACTTATCTGCGTGCTTTTAAATAACAAATATAGTATAATGTTTTTGGGTCATAATACAATAGAAAGCCGGATGCAGTTTCGATGCCCTCTAGTCTTACATAAAGAAATAGCATCCCACCGCCTAAAGTAGATGCTATTTCAATTTTGAAAAACAATTACTGAGGGCAAATCGGATGTTGCATCCGAATCACCTTTCTACTGTAATTATACCCAGAGGCATTTGATTTTCAAGTGCCTCTTTTTTTATCCTTTTATATATGAAATTTCAACAAAGGAGAGATCATGAAAAAGACAAATTACAAAAGACTTCTGGCGTTATTGCTTGCTTTTCCGATCCTGTCCAACTCCGGCATAACTACTTATGCTGCAGAACAGACAAGCGATCCTGATACAACAATAACTGCCACAGACACCGACCAATCTTCCGACAGCCTGGGAATGGATAGCATAGAGGATATCGAGAGTACCGATGCATCCTCCGAAATAGCGGAAGATGATGCTGACGCAGGAACCGACCAAAAGAGAAAACAGAAGTGACATCCGCAACCGGTGCAGATGAAGTGGCTCAACTGACCACAGATGCAACCTATACATCACTTTTGGTAACAGATTATAACACCAAAGAGGGCGATACCTACTATGGCTCCGATAAGATCATCCAACTGGATGCAACCACTTTCCTTTTTCTCTTTTTTAGATCAGGCAAAATGCGACGCAGCGTTTCAATCATTGCAGGCAGATGGTATTGCCGTTGAATATAACGACATGATCGATGCCTACGAAAAAAGACAGATGCCATGGATCAGGAAGTTGCCGTCTTAGAGCCGGAGGCATCCAAGATGTGCTCCCTTACCGATGCATAGGATGCCACCGATGCAGAAGATCAGATTGGCACCAATTTTGTCCAGGTTGCTGTTATTGATACCGGTGTGGATCCCGAAGATCCGATCCTAAAAAAAAAAAACCGATTGATGCTGGATGACTCGGCATCGATGACGGACACGACCGGACACGGCACCATGATTGCAGAAATCATCGCAGCAAACACAGACGATCAGGTTAAGATTAAGCCCTATGCTGCCTTTTGATGCAAATGGACATTCCACAGTAGGCGCCTTATACAAGGCACTGCTCAGTGCCTGGGGTGACGGGGCAGATGCGATCAATATTTCTGCATCCGGGCTTGGATCTTCTGCAGGACTTACCGATCCGATCCATCGTATCAATGCATCCGGTACAAAGGTTGTTGTCGCTGCCGGAAATAACAGTGATGATGTGTCAGCCTACGTTCCGGGAAATATCATAGATGCCATTACCGTATCTGCGGCCGACGAGGCAGAGGAATTTGCTGCCTATAGCAACTATGGCTCTACGATTGATTTTTCAGCCCTTGGTTCTATGACAAGAAATACAGACAATGACGATCCGACAGACGATGAGATCATGTCGGTACGTCCATTGCAACAGCAAACGTGACCTCTTATGTTGCTATGATTTTGGAAAATAATCCGGATGCAGATGTGGAAGCAAACCTCATCGCCTCTGCCAAAGACCTGGGAGAGGAAGGGCGCGATGATTACTATGGCAATGGCTTTCTAACAAAAGAAAACATCATAAAGTACGATCAAACAAGACGGATGACTTAGTAGAGCCAGACAAAAGACTTCACGGATGATCTGCCGGAAGATGAGGCAGACATTGATCTCTACCCGCAGCAGTACGCGACGAGTTGCGTGCGAACGGCGATTGCACCATCAACCTCTCTAGCGATATTGAATTGACCAAGTTATCGACTGGAACAGGCACGAAAACGATCAACGGCAACGGACATGTGATCTTCCTAAAAGGGCAGGGCGATCTGATCACCGTCGGACTCTTTTCTTACCTGACCCTAAACAGTTGTGTGATCGATGGCTCACGCACCTACGACAACACACCAAGCGGCGGTACCGACCTGATACACGCGCGTATCGGTCGTGTGGATGCCAACTGGTGCACTTTTCAAAATAACTGGCAGAACAATGGTTCCTCTGCCTATGTTAGTGCCATGCTGGACTGCTCCTATGGCGGTCGATCAATGCCAGTTTCTGTACTTTTCAAAATGGCTATGGCAATGGATTCTGTGTTGACAACCGTGCCGGTGATCCGTTCGAGAACTCGCGCGCATGCACCGGCAATGCCTTCGGCTGTACAGCAGCCAACATCCAATCGGCTCCCGGCTTTGGCACAGATGCTTACGTCAATAATGGTAATGGCTTTGCCAATTCTCTCGGCACCATGAACCTTGCCCTTTGTACGGCTTACTCCTGCAAAAACGGCATCGTCTTTAACGGTGCCAAAAGCACAGCAGCCGGATGTGATACCTACAACTGTAATGTCGGCCTCTTCGTCTGCGGTGGCGAGGACAACACCCTGTGTTCTGATTCCTCTACCGGAAGTCTTGCGACATCCCATATCTGTGGCGACATCGGCGTCTACTTCTTAAACGGCGTCACCTTAAATGCCAACTTAAGTTTTATTTCAGGGATCAACCAGGGCGTCTATGTCAGAAGCAATGCCACCCTAAATACCTTCATCGTGACGATCGAAAACTATAATGATGATTACTATTATGCCAATTACAGCGATGTGCAATCAGCCTTTGGTGGCAACCACGTTCTCATGCGTCAGCACTGGTGCAAGAACGGATTGAACGAAGGACGAGTTGCTGGAAAATGCGGCACACGCTATCAGGGTAGTGGTGTCTATCTGGAATCCGGCACCTTTAACATGGGTGGCGGTACAACGATCAAGTGGTGTGGCGAAGGTGTCAGCAATGTAGGCGGACAGTTCAGCACCAACGTCTCATCCGGGATGAATGCAGACCTGGTAGATAATGGCACAGGTTTGATGCAGCACGCCGGAAATTCATATGTCAATGAGTATGCCAGAGTCTACAGCAATTACAATCATGGTATCCATGTCACCGGTGGTTATGGTCATTTGAGCGGAGCAGATGTGTATAGCAACAGGGTATGTGGGCTATATATTCAAAGTGGTACATTTGGCTGTCTTGGTGGATCTATCCGGGATAATAATAAAGCGATAAATGTCGGAGCAGGCGTCCAGATTTCCTCTGCCGGACACTTCAACATGTGCGGAGGATCCATCTATGGTAATGGTGGATCACAAGGACGTGGCATCTTTAATCAGGGTGTTTCCGGTATGGCTGGTGGCAAGATATCCAATCAATATGATGCCGTCCACAATGATGGTACGTTTAATGTTACCCATGGCGATTTCAATGCCAACCCGTACCGTTCACGATATGCAGACGTGGCAAGTGCTTATGCCGGAAATGATTGGGGCGCCCTTTTTCACTGGCTCATGTACGGCATCTACGAAGGACGTGATGCCGGGAGCAGCAATAACACCTATATAAATGGCACCTTTCGGGCTGTCTGGAATAATGGAACGTTTACCTCGATCACCGGGGGATTTTAATGCCAAATCCTCTTACAACGTATATCAGAATGGAAACTATAACGTTGCCGGAGATGCCAAGGGCTGGACAAACGGTATCTACCTGACACAAAACCACTATGTCAATATCATAGGCAAACTGACCTGTGCAGATGGATCCATCCCAGTCAGAGTTCAGCCAGGCTACAACGCATTGGGGCATTTGGTCGCGACCTGTTCTTATTCTATGAATTACCAGACTGCCGCCGCCATGAACAAAAAAATTTGTTCTATCAAATACTGCGTTCACGACATCCGGAACAAACCGAACGGTATATCTGCGCGCTGCAAATGAGCGCAATGGAGGTAATGGCAACATCATCTTATCCGAACAGCGCTATGTAAATTTTGATGCCAACATCAAAGCTTCGATGGTCTTACCTTCTCATTGCCGGCTCGAGTGACCGGATATTGAGAGAAGATGTTACTTGTCCAATCAGCAAGGCAAGAGCACTTTACAAAGGGGAAAGTTTTTCGGGGCTGGTAAACACCGGATGGAACACCAAGAGCAACTATACCGGCACGGCATACCCGGTCAATGCTTCCTATGTCGTTTCTGATCTTTCCGGTGATGCCACGCTTTATGCCCTCTGGGATACCGACATCGATCTTTTGGTAGATGGTAACGAACAGACCAAGGGAGACAACTACATCCTGTCGCACGTATCAAAAGAATACATCATTACCACAAAAATACCTTTGAAAAAGATGACCTCGGTCACAGTGCATGATCCGACGACAGCAGAAGATATCATAGAAGATCTTCCTTATTCCTTCCAAGGATGGTCATTACGCAACAATGCTATATACAAAGATAGTGACGTTTTACAGCCGGGACAAAAGATGGACACGGTCGCCGTTTTTACTAAATGCCATAACAAAAACGGTACGGCATCGATCACAGATGGCAGGGCACAGATTACGATCTATGTGGTCTGGGATCAATACCACATCGAGGCAACAGATGTCTACTGCACCATGAAACAGGCGAAAGAAGGACAGATCACAGAATCCCTGCTTTTAAAATATGCCTATGCGACCGATCTGAAACGATAGAAGATGGCAACGTTGCAGGACGAATCTTTGCCAATGCATCCAAAAAATAAGGATAAACAGACGCTTGTCATTACCGATTTTGATGCAGACGAATTTGCCTCCTTGAATAAAGATGGGGCAGTGAGCGTGACATTCTGTGCTACCGATGGTGCCGGTAACAGATCATACCGACGCATCCTGGTCCACATTGTTGACTCTTCCGCCAAAGATGTGACAGCCAAAGAATACACACGTTTTATTACCAGAAAATACTATGAAGCGAGCGAGACTGCAGGGAGGCTTGGAAGAGGATTCCATCTGGAAAACGGATGCTACCTATACCAGCACGATCACCGATGCTTTTGACCGTATGGATGCAGATGATCCGATTGCAACATACATCTACTCACATGATCGATCAAAGAAATCAAATCCTATGTCGATGATCATGGTATTGGCATGTAGCGGACGAAAATGCCCTCAGCAATTTCGTTTCAAAATATATGTAAGAGAAAGGGTTATTTATGATTTTTTCAAAATGACAGATTCGTGCATCAGGTCCGCGGAGACAACTTAGTGATCGGACACGTTTTAGGATTTGCGATCGTGTCCACAGAGGATGACAAACTGCTCTATGCATCTGCGGATGAGCAGTCTGCTCCCGTCGGTACATATCTGGAAGATGCGATCTTGGATCTATTCTTTTTCTTCCTACCGACGTTCAAAATCTGATCGAGAAAGGAGTTTGACTAAAAAGTGCTATTTATAGCACCTTTTAGAAAAAGATATGCACACAAAAAAGAAGAAGCGATCATGAAAGCCAAAGCAAAGGAAGATGCCGTCTTTTTCATCGATCAAAAACCATGGCAGAAAACTACCGGCAGGATCCGGCACTCATGGCAGAACTATTTGCCTTTGGATCGAAATTCTACAAGTTATTCTCCGCGTAATACTATGCTGATCCTAAATCAAAATCGTGGTGCAGAATTTGTTGCCTCATTCAGGGATGGAAAAATCTTTACAGCGTGAAACGTGGCGAGCATGGGCTGAACATCTTAGTTCCGGTCGATGTCACATACTTACGCAATGGAACCGGCAAAGACGATTGGGTACAATTACGAAACGCCACACCAGAGTTAAAGAGGCAATATGAACTTGGCAACGTAGAATCCCAAAAGATGCGATTTTACAAAGTTGGAACTGTATTTGACATTGCTCAAACAAATATGCCGGTAGAAGAGTACCCCAAGTATTTCAACATGGGTATCTCATCGGAGCCTGCATGATGACATTGCCAAAGGTCTTATTAGTTTTTCAGAGGACGTATTACATTGCAAAGTCGTTACGGAGGACCTATCTTCCATCAGCCTACGCGGTTACTACAGCCAAAGTGACAATCATATTTCACTGAATGACAAGTTACAATCTACGCAACTATTAAGTACCTTATCACATGAACTGGGACACGCGCTGATCCACAATGCTCCAAGCGATAAAAGTGCCTCACAAAAGGAATTTGAAGCAGATGCCCTATCTATTATGCTGGACTCAGCCTATGGGGTAGAAACAACACAATCCGCATCCGTCATCTTTCACAGCATTTCAGGGGCTTTGAAAATGACATACTGGAGCAGAACCTTGATAAAAAGTGCGACCGATCAGCAGATGGCAGTAGACCTTGCCATGCATGAATCCTTTGGTGATGTATTCCAGATCTTTCGGGACAACATCGACCGATCAATGAGCATGTTTACCAGTTTGTTCCAAAGGAGCAATTACAGGGATTAACTGCCACACAAAAGATCATTCCCAAAGTGGAACACAACCAGGGTAAAACCTTTATCCAGGAAGCCATTGAAAAAGCCCAGGCTGAACAGGGGAACATTTCTCACAATATGGAACAGGAAGTAGAATTAGAAGGAGATATGCAAAGATAAAATAAAAGAGCCGGCTCCGAAGAACCGACCCAGTGTAATAAACAACAACCTCTCGTGAGGTCACTCTTATTATATTATGTTTATTTTAAATTTGCAACACGAATTATGTTTATCGTCGAAAAATTTTATGTCAACCTCATATTTGACTTTTACATGAGTAGGATGCCAGGATCATTTTCGACTGCGGAAGCAGCACATGCGTGTTGTATGGGATTAAACCAAATAAGCAGTAAACAGCACCAGTATTATCAATATCGAGTAAAGGAGATCGAAGATGACACAGAACACATTAAGCCAGGAAGAGAAACGCCGGTTAGCGGATGAGATCATGACCACACAGGACGTAGCAGCAGAACTTGATATGACCAGAGCGACTGTCTGTAAATTTGCAAGACTGGGTCTGCTCAAGCCGTTCAAGAATACCGCCAATGGTTATCTCTTTTACAGAGAGGACATCAAAGCCTTTTACTGGCACGGGCAAATAAGACTGCCTTGAAAAATAGCGTTGATTATATTGCCCTTATGGGCTTTATAATATGAGGTTTTACCTCAAATAACTACAAATCTATTCTTGGTTGAAACACCATTGCATAGTCCGTCTGTGCATAAAAAGAAGGCGTTCATGTGGATTTATTTTATATATCACGAAAAATAAGTCATGATGTTGCCTCCGGTTTATGCCGGGGGGCAGAAAGGAGTATAAGGATGAACCATCAAGATATGAAAGAAATGTTTGACGGATATATGAACGAAATGGAAAAACAGACGGCTATTTTAAAGCATTTAGAAGAACAGCAGGAGATCATCATAGAGCAAAATGCAAAGATTTCTGCCACACTAGGACGTCTGGCAGAGCATGTTTAGATTATATTTTTCTTTTGGGTATGGGTAGCGCATTTGGCATCATATCTTTATATTATCCATTCATGAAAGAGGCAGCAATGCCTCTTTTTTTTTTGTGCAACAACCTTTGTTTCAGCCTATTACATATTTAACTATGAGGGATTAATCTAAGCGATCTACTTATGTGCAGATACGCTCGTGATTTTTCACCATGTTTTTTTATGAAATTTTTCATATTACTGGTGACACTACAGAAAGGAGGTTTTTCTTTATGCGTCACAAATATACGTTTAATGACGTTCTCTCTTTTGGCACATTTATTTTATCACTGCTGTCATTCATTTTTAATTATCGTTGAGGATGTCATTTATATTAAACCGTTCTATGGCTTTTCATAGGACGGTTTTTCAAGAAAACCTAAGGTTTCAACTTTTTTTCGGTGCTATAATGCATGCGGTTTTAATTAAAGGTAACAAGGCATGATATGAATTTACCATAAAATTTTTGCGAATATTTTTATTTTACATTTTTTGTAGTTTTTTTCAAATCATGACACTTATTATCCATAGACCGAAATAGTAAAGGAGGTGATTGACATGGATAAAAACTTTCCTTCCAGGATTGGATTAGCCTTTGTATGTTATGGATCGATATTTTATCTCTCATGTACAACATTGCTAAATAATCCTACATAACCTAAAACGACGCTGATACTCAGCGTCCTTTTTTCTTTCTCAAAACCGAATTTTCTGATGTAACAGATGATTATTATGGCGGTTGACAAAACATAATGAAAAGCCTTATAATAGACACATAAAAGAGTGCTACCGTGACACAGAACGGTTGCTCTGAAATATATTACTAGAAAAAAAGTAATCCCATCTTAGCCGGACGGATTACTTTTTTTTCGTTATGTATGTCTTTACCTAAAAGGTAACCAGCACCTGCACAAAATGCAGCCAATGTTATCAATGCTTCATATGACATTGTTACCATAACAAATCTCCTTTCTGAAGCGGCACCATTTACCAATCTATGCGTAAACTGGGCTTATACTCCCAGAATGGAGAACATCCATCCTACCGTACTTAGTAGCACTCATATATATAGTATATCTAGTTTTTTATTTATTTTCAACTTTACCATCGCATCTAATTATATTACACTCTTTTTATTTTATGTCGTTTATTACTCACATGCGGTAAAATCAATATTTATCCGCATGATACCTCTTGTTCCCATATGCCCATATGCTAACATAAAATAACAAATACTAACAAAAACAACATAAAGTAACAAAGAGGAACACAAATGTGCTCCTCTTCCATTACTTTGCATCCAACAACTGTCTCTCCAGTTCATCCCACTGCTCCTCAGACATTTCACGTTGCTGCAGTTGTGATGAGTTCTTATTTTCTTTTCTTTTTGGGTTGAAACAATCCTCGATCCATGATCGAACACAAAACAGCGGTTTTATTATCAACGGCATCTTCTGCCGAAGTAACTCTGACGATCGCCTGTGTTAAAAATGCAATGTCTCTTTGATTCTCCCGATATTTTTATAGACATCACAGACTTCACGCTCCTTAAGCCCGATTGCTGATAACATCATTCTTACGTTTGCCTCATCATTATTTTGATCAGGAAGTTGCCTTGCCGGTGATGCATCTTTTACCTCTACTTCTCTGCCCTCGGCATCGATGATCACTTCTGTGATATAAAAATAAAATCCTATGATCGTCTTGCCCTTCTTCTTCTTTTCTTCATATGTAAATGTAAAATCCATCCCCTCTGTCTGCGCATATTTCTTTCTTGCCTTTTCGAGAATTTTACTTTTAACATCACATGGGCGATATCCTGATGGCAATTTTAGCAGCATACGCAATTCTTCAACACTCATGTAAAATCGACCTGGCGTAGCGTCCGGATATTCCTTTGTAATTCTTCTTACTCTCAAACCAATAAAATAATGTTCTCGTATGTTTTTTGAACTGTGTTGCAATCGCCAAATTATAGTGAGCACCATGAATGATGGTCGAACTGATCAAAAGGGCTTTAAAGAGTGGCGTCGGCTTAAAGGCTACATAACTACTCTCATCATCATCTGTGATTTCATCCGTTCGCGTATATAAAAAGCAATTCAGCCCAACTAACACCAATGGTCTTTGTTTTTTCCATTTGGTAATTGAATATCAAAGGGAATAGTCTTTCCCTGCATTGATTCACAAGAATGATTTAGTACAGTATTGATATATGTCTTATCCTTATATGGCATATAAGGCGCAATGTCAGATGAATATATAACATATGACTCATCTTCTGGTCTGGTACTTACCACCGCACTTATTATATCAAAAAGTGTATTCTCTTGCGTGTCAAATAATGACCTAGTATTCAGGATAAGAATATCACATAAAAACCCGACTCCCATTCCCCCCTTTTTTTAAAGGATTGGCATTGCTCTGCATTGATAATAATTTATTGAGCGCTTTTTTGCGAATTTCCGGATAGGTCATTCATAAAATTCCGTGGATCAAAATCTTTGGCTTTGAGCAGATTCAAGGCTTCCTGCTCTTCATCCACGATTTCTACAAGATCTGTTGAATCTGTTTGTCCTTCATAAATGCTCCCCTGTGAATCAAAAGCCCAACTGTCCAGACATCTGATCAGATAAGGGATAATTCTGCTTAACTTTCCCTTTTGGAATAATGCTATTATCTTCTTTGTTTCTATAAAAGTTGCCATTTTCCCCTATCTCCCTCTGTGTTTAATGGTTGCATTATACTACCATAGGGAAAATATGTCAACTTTTTCCCTATGGTGTATTTTTCCCTCTTTGACACGAAAAACTTTCCCTTTTCCTCATAATTTCGTATATAAAGGGAACATTTTTCGGCAATTATTTCACGAATAACTTTCCCCTTATTTCATTTACACATGCCTGTTATTCCTTATAAATACAGGCTTTTCGTGTTCTTTGACTATAAAATTTGCATTTACGAAAAACTTTCCCTTTTCTGTATTGTTACTTCTCTCTCACTACCTTATTTTCTTTTAATCTTCCCGATTATCTCGTCTAACGACCATTTTACGAAATTCTTTCCTTTTGCCACGAAAAAGTTTCCCTTTGCCAGAAAAACTCTTCCCCTTTCCAAAAATATTTTTCCCTGCAACTAGAAAATCTTTCCCTTTTATCCGAAAAATTCCTCTTAAAAAACGCTGGAAGTCAATAGTTTCAAGGCTTTTTCGAGATCCTGCTATACTATCTATACTCTATTTTACTTAAATATACTACTTAAGCAGAATTATCCTACATCTGGTCATGAAATACTCAAACAGCCTAAACGTATGATTATGCTTGTGAGATTTAAAATGCTGCTCCGCAGCAGAAGTTCCCAAAAAGAAAAAAATGAACCATTTTGAATTTACCATACAATGTTGTTATATATTATATTTGTGTTATAATATAAGTGTAGTAAAAATCAAATGGTTGAAACACCACTGCCCTATTATGGCAGAAAAGAAGTTGTTCATGCACTTTATATACCACATAATTTTCTCAACCTCAACAGACAACACTCCTGTTGAGGTTAGAAAGGGGTTTTCAAAGACAAAAAAGTTGAGTGTATAATATCAATGAAAGATGAGGGTATTCTTATGGAAAACAAGGACACAGAACTTATTTTAAAGGCAATAGGTCATATCAATGATCAGTTGGAAGGTATCAATAGTCGACTAAATGGCATTGATAGTCGATTAGATAATGTCGATGGTCGATTAGATGGCATTGATAGTCGATTAGATAATGTCGATGGTCGATTAGACGGCGTCGATAATCGTCTAAATAGTATGGACAAAAAGATTGACGATCTGCGTGAGGATATGGAAATAGAATTTGCGGCAGTTCATCGTGAGATTAACAATGTGTATCAACTTGCAAAAAGGAATCATGAAGACATTGAGAAATTATCTCAAATCCAAGGCAGTGCCAGAATGGACAAGATGGAAGCCAGAATTACGATTCTGGAAGAAAAGTACAGAGAATAAAAAAACAAGCCTAAATATCAGGGTGCTATAAATAGCACCCTGTTTTTTTTCAGCATTCGCTGAGTCTTTCTCAAAAAAGAAAAAACAACAATAGTATAATTTACGACATTAGTGGACTTTTTTACCATATCTATTATATAATGTAATAGTAATAAACAACAACCTATTTTAAAAGGAGGGTTCACTATGATGAACAAAAAAGAATTTACTGAAACAATAATGGTAAGGCTAGCGGAAAGATGCCCGGACTTCTCTTTTGAGACAACAAATGTCATCAAAAGAAATGATGAAAAAACTTATAGGCATCATTGGACGCACGCCCCATGCTCTGTGTCCGACGGTTTATGTAGACCCATTTTATCAGAATTATCGACAAGGAATGTCTACGGATGAAGTCGTTGACAGAATGGCAGAAATTTTCTGGCAGGAACATCTAAGCGTAAAGTCAGATTTTTCCATTCGCAATAATATGGAAGATTTTGAAAAGATAAAGGACAGGCTCATAATTGTATTATCCAGTTTGGATATGAACGAGCAATGGTTAAAAGACAAATGTTATAGTCCATTTTTAAATCTTGCCGCCACTGTTGGTATTCTGGTAGATGTTGACGAAACTAGCAATAGCATCATCCATGTGCAAGAAAAAATGTTGGATATGTGGAATGTAACTTTTGAATATATTTTTGAGGTTGCCAAAGAAAATTCCTTTATCGAAAGTAATATACTTTTCAAGGATATATACGATGTGCTTACGTTACATGGCATATCCTTGGATGCGGATGCAAGTCTGTTATATGTTGCCACAAATCGCCATAATTTTATGGGAGCAAATCTTCTGATGAACAACTCTTTTTTATACACGATTGCTGAAAAATTGCAAGATAGTTTCTACATCATTCCATCCAGCGTTCATGAACTTTTAGTTTTACCAGCCTGTCAAGTGCAGGATGTTGAAGAACTAAATCTCGTGATACAGGATATAAATGATACAGAAGTGATTTTAGCAGACCGACTTTCCTACACGCTTTATTATTATGACTGTACGACACATAAAGTCTCAATCGCTTATTAAAATCCGTAGGGTGCTATTTATAGCACCCTATTTTTGTATGGTAATGGTACGCGTAGCAAATTTTTTCTCTTTGAGAAAATCCGCCACCGTGAAATCGGTCAAAAGACTACTCTTCTACCCTCTAGGTGGCGCGGTTGATGGATAAGTGCTTACTACAGCGGTTTACCCACTTACCCACAACATGCTACGGCGGCGCCATCTGCAACGCAGATGGTATTTTTCAAAACACTTCTTCTTCACGTTGTTTTCGTGTGGAGTGTTTTGAAAAAGAGCATAAGAGGAATGTGACTTCAAACTTCGTTTGAAGGTCTGGCAAAAGCCAGACCATTTCATACTTATGCTCTCCTTTATCGTGACTTCACTTTTTAATAACAGATTGCTATTTCCTTTGATTTTAGCATGAGGATGTGGTATGATATTTAACAAAAAGTGCTATTTATAGCACAAGGAAAGGTGACAAAAATGGGCGTCACAACAATACGTGGACTAGATAAATCCATATTGGATCGGTTGGATGATATGGCAGTTTCTCATGGCATTAGCCGGGAGGAGTTCTTAAGGCGTCAACTTCGCAGCATTGCTCTTATGGGTGAAGTTAAGGAGGTCGAAGATAAATATGCATCGTTAGTTAATACTCTCTCCGATCAGGCACAGATGATGAGCGATATTATTGAGCACAATAACTACATACTGGAACGTGTTGAGAAGAAACTTTAAGGAAAACAACAGAGGGTGCTATAAATAGCACCTTTAGAATTTAAAGGATGTTATAATGGTATGAGAAAGTATTTAGAGGTTCCAGAGGATAATCTGGAAATACTACAACAGGTAAAACTAGAACAAGGACTACGAACGGATTCGGCAGCCATGAATTATATCATAGCGGAATATGATAGGCTTCACAAAAAGGAAAAGGATGATGATCAGAAGTTAGAGGATTTTCTTAACAAGTTGATGAATCATCGTGTGATGACACGTATCCGGTTTGCATCTGAAACGGCTGAGAAAAACAGTATTTATCTATTAGACGCAATCAATACTATGTTACAGAAAGAACAGATCTATGATGCTGTTCCGTTGGAAATGATTCCATCGCCTGTCATAGAAACATCCAAGGAATTATATAAACAAAAACTTGATCATTTTAAACAGCAGGCAGAAAACAGAAAGCGCAAAAAGTAAAGGTGCTATTTATAGCACCGGATATGAAGGAGGAAAATATGTTAGAGCCAGAACAAAGAAGAAAAGATTTTGTAAGACCACCATTTACATTTTCGATTCCAGATTACTTAGAAAAAGATATTGAACGTTTGATAGAGGCTGTTATGAATAATCAGGAATTTATTGATTGCGAGCAGTGTGAAATCATTGGCAGTGCAAATATGGCGTTAATGGCGAAGGAGATTACAGAACCACAGGCAAGATGGATTCAGCGTTATTATGGGTACGGTCGAATGTTTTCTCAAACCTTAGAACCATGTCCGGAGTAGAGGTGCTATTTATAGCACAAAAATATGACAGAAATATAAGGTGCTATTTATAGCACCAGAGAGTGAGGCTTTATATGTATAGTGATCCAGATATTGATTTAGATTTTCCGATGCCGGAACGTTTACGGAAAGTGATAGATGAATTAGATAATATTTATCTACAAGGGGAACAAGCCTTTGTCGCTTGGGAATTAAAAAGGGAAGAAGTAGAGATTGAAGCAAAATGTCTGTGTAATGCCGGTAAGATTACAGATCATGAAATGGATTTGATTTATAGAAAATATGGAAATTTGAGGTGATTTTATGGAATGGAAATATGAAGACCTCCCATCTAGCGGCAGGGTATATGGCGGACGTGCTGGAAGAAAAAAGGGTAATTATTGATGGGGAAAATTATATCATAAAATATCCGGGTAATATGAGAGGCTTGAATGTTAAGGATGTCGAAATGAGTTACACCAATAGCCCGGCGTGTGAGTATATTGGATCACACATATATGGATTGTTGAACATTCCGGTACATGAAACACATCTTGGTATTTATAAAGACAAGAATGTTGTTTATTGTAAAGATTTTAGAAAAGACGGAGAGGAGTTACAACAATTTTCGGAAATTAAAATCTCGTCTTTTGATGAAGATTTGGTTGACTCATCTGGACACTCGACAACAGGAATCAGTGAGGATATACAGGAGGCGTTACATACTATCAAACATAGTGAGTTATTAAATACCATTGATGGGGTGGAAGAAAGATTTTGGGATATGTTTGTTGTAGATGCGCTTATAGGAAATCCAGATCGTAATAATACAAACTGGGGAGTGATAAGACGGATTGACGGAACAAGGATTTTATCACCTGTGTATGATAATGGGAATTGCCTTAATAACAAATGGGATGATGAAAAGATGTTACGTGTTCTTGAAAATGAAAATAGCATAACCAGTATGGCATATAAAGGGCGTGTATGTTGTATGGAATTAAATGGGAGCCGTATCAATCCATATAAGTTGATTCAGGGACATGAATATGAGGAATGCGATAAAGTTCTATCGTAAGAATATGTGATCGACTAGATACAGACCGTATTATGAATATGATTTATGATATTCCGAAAGAGTTTGTGAGTGACACGTTTAAGAAATATTCTGAACAGTTGATTACAATGAGAGTGAATGATGTATTACAACCAGCATATGCACAGGTCATGAGCAGACAAAAGTCCTATATGCAGGATGCTATTCAAACAGCATCAAAACGGTATGGACATGAACAGGATATAGAACAAGGACGAGAGTATTCTTTATAGGTGCTATTTGTAGCACCATGAATATGGAGACAAAAAGGTGCTACAAATAGCACCTTTTTTGAAAGGAATTTTTATGGGAGATATTAAGGCAGGAGCAGTTGTAGTTACAAGATTTTGCAGAGCAAATACTTCAACGTTTGGATCATATATTGATTACATTGACAGAAGCGAGGCAAAACGCCAGGAAATGTTATCGTCCTACAATCTATATAATGACTATATGGATAATCCGGAAAAGACAACGGGATTATTTAAAAAAGATCGAGATATATTGAACAGTACACAGAAAAAAAGACTTAAAAGAGATTTTTCGATTGGCACAGGACAATGGTTCTTTGATGTGGCAGACAGTGATTTCTTTTGACAATCGCTGGCTGGCAGAGCATGGGATTTACGACGCAAAAAACAATGTACTGGACGAAAGAAAATTAAAGGAAATTGCCAGGGGTGGAGTGAACCGCATGCTGGAAAAGGAACATTTGGAGAGTGCCATCTGGAGTGCTGCGATTCACTATAACACTGACAATGTGCATGTTCATATTGCCACGGTAGAACTGATACCACAAAGAGAAATCAAAGACTATGTCCAGTACCAGGAGATAGAACAGGGAGGCAAGACGGTTAAGGTTCCACTCGCGACGATCGGGGCAACATCATTACATCTAAAGAATATGTTGGGAGGTTCAAACAAAAGAGCATAGAGGCATGCAAGCAGTATGTTGTAAACGAGATCTTTGCAGCAACGAGATCAGAATCTGACGATCAATCGCATTATTAGAGACGGATCGTCAAGCAGAAAAAAGCAAATGTCTATCTCAAAAGATCCTGAATTAAGAGATAAGTTCATGGAACTTTATGAGGCGATGCCGGATTGTAAGAGGAGTCTTTGGAATTATAACAATGGAAAAATGGCATTCTTACATGACCAGATCGACGATCTGAGCCGTGCCTATCTGCATAAATATCATGAAAATGAATTCCAAGAGTTGCAGACATTGTTATTACAACAGCAGAACAACTATAAAGAAGCATATGGTAATTCTGGGAGAGATTATGCAAGTGGCAAAATTGAGGATCTATACACACGTCTTGGAAATGCAATTTTGCAGGAGATAAAAACTTTGACAAAGATACAATGTCAAGGGAGCAGAAAGCCACTTCGCCAAAAGAGGCAGGTCTTATAGAACGGAACTCGCAGCGTACATATCAGAGAAAAAATACGGTCAGAGACAGAAAAACAAAGTGGAAATTGAGATTGACAATCTGTTGCCGGAAGACATAGTTGAATCGTATTACTACGCATGGTCTGATGATTATAAGGAAGCCAAAGAGGCATTATATGAAAGAGACTTTCGGAAGGCGATTGTCTTGTTACAAAAAAGAGGCTGCAAAAGGACATGCTCTGGCTCTTTTATGATCTGGGTGATATATATAAATATGGTAGAGGAGTATCGATTGATCTGGAATTGGCGAATGAATATTATAGAAAAGCATTTGCAGGGTTCATGGCGATTTATGAAAGAAAAAGATTCAGGAAATGCTAAGACAAGATATAAGGAGGGTTATATACAGTACCGCATTGGAAAATGCTATGACCAGGCGAAAGGTGTTGATCAGACTATGCAAAGGCAAGGGAATGGTATGAAGCGTCTATAGAGGAAAATTGTAGTTTCGCATATTTTTCACTGGGGAGCCTTTATTTTTATGGCAATGGTGTAGATAAGTCATATCAGAAGGCAGAACAATATTTTTGCGTACGATAGAACTCCGCGAAAATGGTTTTGCAGAATATAAACTAGGAGAAATCTATAGCAAAGGAATTGATGACGAGCCAAATGAAATAAAGGCGCAGGAACGGTATGCGATGGCGTATCGGGCATTTTACAATTAGAAAAAAGAAAATCCGGATGATAATATCGCATACCGGTTGGGAATGATGGAGTTGAATGGCACCGGTACAGAAATCAATCCAGAAGGAGCAAGAAAGCATTTTTGAAATAGCCACAGAGTTAGAAACGATCTTGCCAAGTACCAGTTGGCAAAATTGTATTTAAAGGATAATGACAGAGAAAGTATCGATCGAGCCATTGCCTTACTGGAGGAGTCAGCAGAACATGGTAAAAATAGCATGGCAGCCTATGGACTGGGAAAAGTATATCTGGATCAGGACGGCATGATGTATGATCCTGAGAAGGCAGAGGAATGGTTCTTAAAAGCAGATGAGTTAGAAAAATGAATATGCAGCCTATAGTCTTGGAAAAATGTATATGGATGAAGATTTGCCATGTTACGATATGGAAAAGGCAATGAAATATCTACAAAAGGCGGGAGATCGGGAAAACGAATATGCTCAGTATCGTCTTGGAAAAATTTATCTTACTCCGGGATATGAGGATATAGACCTGGCAGAGAAGTGGTTAAAGGCGTCTGCCGACCAAGGTAATGAATATGCAGCCTATAGTCTTGGAAAAATGTATATGGATGAAGATTTGCCATGTTACGATATGGAAAAGGCAATAAATATCTACAAAAGACGGCAGATCAGGAAAACGAATATGCGCAGTATCGTCTTGGAAAAATTTATCTTACTCCGGGATATGAGGATATAGACCTGGCAGAGAAGTGGTTAAAGGCGTCTGCCGACCAAGGTAATGAATATGCAGCCTATAGTCTTGGAAAAAAATGTATATGGATGAAGATTTGCCATGTTACGATATGGAAAAGGCAATGAAATATCTACAAAAAAGGGGAGATCAGGAAAACGAATATGCGCAATATCGTTTGGGGAAAATTTATCTTACACCGGGATATGAGGATATAGACCTGGCAGAGAAGTGGTTAAAGGCGTCTGCTGAGCAAGGCAACGAATATGCACAATATGCTATTGGTATGTTCTATCTGGACGGAGAAAGGAAGGACATTGATCTGGCAGAAAAATGGCTCTTAAAGGCGGCAGAGAAGGGCAATGATATGGCATTATATCAGGTCGGTAAGATTTATCTGGATCCGGAGAAAGGAAAATTGGATGTTGATAAAGGAATACAATGTCTGCAAGAGGTCGCCAATCAAGGCAATGAATATGCTCAGATCAGTTTAGGTCTTGTCTATTTCAAAGGAGAAGTGATAAAACAGGATATCAAGGAAGCAAGAAAATGGATGACAATGGCTGCGGAGCAGGGGAATGAATTTGCCATAAGGTTTCTGGAAAACTTAGAGGCTGACACATCGAATGAACATATGCGCAAGTTTTTAAACCAGCGCACAGGAAAGATAGCGGCATTTGCCTTAAATAAGGCGTTAAATTCCTTGAAGAAAAAAATCTGAACAATGAAGTTGAGCAATGGCGTAATCAAATGGAATATGAGAAATTGCAACAGAAAGAACAGGTACAGGAATTTGGGTATCATGAGCAAGAATATGATGAATAGAATGGTAGGACGATTGAGCAGGTATTGTTAGTGTGATATACTGATAGACGTTGCCACCCCTATATTGGCAAGGAAAGGGGGCTGACCTATAGATACACTCTTAACGTTTGTCATTTCTATTATGGCAAGTATAGTTGCCTACTATATTTGTAAATGGCTGGATAGAAATGATTAGGAAGGCAACCAGCCTAAGGCATAAGCCACCTTGCCACAACGGAATAGAAACCCCCACGAGGTGCGAACTCGTGGGGGTTTTGCTGACTTATAGAAGTCACTCTTAACTTTGCCTACTGGCATTATAGCATATGCACATGAAAAGTCAAATATGCAATCCGGCGGTGCTATTTATAGCACCTTTTTAAATATGTTGTTACATAGACTATCACAAAAAAGAAAAAATGATATTATAATATACGAAAAATAGTTGACATAGGATAATCAAAGGGCTATACTATAAATGTAATAAACAACAGGAGGCATAAAAAAATGAGAAAGATCGCTTTTATCAATAACAAAGGAGGCGTTGGTAAAACAGCCAGCGTCACGACTATGGCACATATGTTGTGGAAACTGCACGGCAAGAAAGTCTTAGTAGTAGATATGGATCCACAGTCAAATGCATCTGCCATGTTTACAGACACCTTATGGATGAACTTAATGTTCTCTATTTTGCCGGATGAGTTTTGTGCTTTATCCTCAGAGCAGAAGGATGATCTATACAGAGCAGAAATGCAGGAAAAATTAGCATCCTTGCCAAAGGACTGGTCGGACGATCAAAAGAGAGAGTATTTAGAAGAACTTCAGTTGTCTGTCGAAGATCTTCTTCTGGACAATGATATGGATCCACATAGAGTGATTCGGCATACGAAGTATGAAGGGCTTGACATTATACAGGCACAACTTACGCTCGCAGAGGCAGAGGGACGCTTAAAGGCAGATGTTGTGATTCCGCAGCAATACAAGTTGAGAGAGCAACTGAAAAAAATCGAAGATGAATACGACTATTGTCTCATTGACTGTTCGCCGAGTATTTCTCTTTTTAAATATCAACGCCCTGGTAGCAGCAGATGAAATTTACATCCCAATGCGATGTGACGGAAACTCTGCGATCGGATGTGCTATATCCTTACAGTTAATAACAAATGTCCGTCAGTTTTATCGCCCGGATATTAAGGTGGATGGCATATTCTTTACACAGTACAACACACAGGCAAATGTGTCTAAGGTGGTAGAGGAACTTTTAGCAAGCATCATGACAAATGTCGAAATCTTACCTTTTAAGATTGGACGTTCCAAGTTGCTGGAAGAAAATACATATGAGCAGTTACCGTTGCTTGATGTAGATGCCGGAAAGAACAAGACCAAGGTTACCCTGGCATATATGGATCTGGTCGAGTATATCATGGCTCCGAACAAGAAGAAGTTTTTAAAAGAGTATCAGCAGAGAACCGTGGAAGAATAGGGGGATCATATAAATGGCAAGAAAATTTAACATGGACTCAATCATGGGGATGCAGACGGCATCCAAAAACAATGTACCATTGGGGGAGGGATTGCTTTCCGAGACATCGAAGAAAGAGGCTGTCAATTTACAGCACACGGTCTATATCGAGTTTGATAAAGATCATACCCAATCCAAAGAATGAAATGAGTCTGGATGCAAACGAGATCAGGATCTGGCAAATAACATCCATCTGAATGGCAACATTTTGGAACAGCCTATGGTGGTCCGTCAATTAGATGATGGACGCTATATGTCGATCGCAGGGCACAAACGTCGTGAGGCGATACAGTTATTGATTGACAAAGGATTGTATCGACCGGACAACCTGGTGGAAGCAAAGATCAGGATCTGGACGACTTAAAACTTCCGCTGGATGACGAGTTAAAAGAACTGTTCCTGATTCGTTCGGCAAACAAATATCGAGTGATGAAAGACTCCGATCGATGGGTAGAGACACGTGACTGGAAACGGATATTTACAGAACTGCGTAAGCAAGGCAAGGAAACCGCCGTGATCCTGATGGAGGATGGCACGGAGTCCGAGATTGCCTTAAAAGGAAAAAAGACGCGTGAGTTAGTGGCAGAGGTTACCGGCATATCACCGGCACTGGTAGGTCAATATGACAAAGTAGATAACCGAGGATCAGAGAAGTTGCAACAGGCGCTTTTTGAAGAACGAGGTTCCGGTTGGTGTGGCAGTAGATATTGCATCTTCTGACAAGGATACACAGGATCGACGATCTTAGAGCACATCGAAAAGAGCAAGAAAGCAAATAATGATAATTCTGCGATTTCGACCAAGGATGTGGAAGCAGCCAAGCAGAATCTGAAAGGCAAAGATCGAAGATGAACCGGACGAAACACTTTCCTATGATGCCTTTATGGATGATATCCAGGAAATGTCTGACGCACTGCAGGGTGGCAATCTGATTTTATCTGCAGCGCAGTATAAAAAATATAAGTCTCACATTAAGGCATTGAGCAAGTTGATCAAGTAGGGGTAAGGATATGACAGGCAAGCCAACAACATTTAAAGTAACGCGCATGTTACAGTATCTGCAAAAGGAAATACTGGAGGCAACAATGCTTTCCAAGACGGCATTCCAGAGAAAGGCGATTGATGTCTTTCTGGCCGGAGACCAGAAGATCAATCCGGCATTTAAGATCACCAGTCATAAGGATCCATCCTTTGTAGAAAAAAAAGAAGCCGTGGAGCAGATTTATCTGGATGATGCCAGACGAGCCAGATTACAGGAAGTAGCAGATCGGGGAAAACGTCGGAATAACCGTAGTATTATTTCAATGTGTTTATGATTACTGCATCCTGATGTCAGAATTGGTAGACCCACGGATCATCCAGAACATTATTGGAGGCGGTAGCGATGACGTATAAAGTGAACAATGCAGCCTTGCGTTGGGTTTTTGCTACGGAGCACAGATTACGCGATAGAGTGGTATATATGGCTATACGCAGCGCACACTGGCTTACAATTCCAACCGTATCGAGGGCAGCACATTAACGGAAAATCAGACAGCAGCCTTATTTGAGGAGGGGTATCTCCCCGCAGACGGACGAGGTCTACCGGGCAAAGGACATCGAGGAAATGAACGGACATTTTCTCATGTTCAATAAGATGATACAGACGCTTGGCGAGCCTTTGACACAAGATTCGATAAAGGCATTTCACTATGAGTTAAAAGCCGGCGTTTTTTTGAAGATCGCGCAAACGGATATGCGATCGGAGATTACAAGACACGACGCAATACGGTCGGCGGACTTGTCGTAGCAGATCCTGAAGAAGTGACAGACCGGATGCAGGACTTATTATCCTGGTATCATGATCGGATGAAGTGACAATAGACGATCTGGCGGTATTTCACGCAAAATATGAGTTGATTCACCCATTTCAGGATGGAAATGGCAGGACAGGACGTATGATTATCTTTCGGGAAGCATTGAAGCATGATGTGACACCATTTATCATACGCAATGAAAACCGTATCAAATATGTATCTGCACTGAACAAGGCACAAATCGGTGCGGATTACACAGACTTAACAGCATACTTTAAGACAGAGCAGACCTATTATGAAATGCAGTGTGAGGCATTTGATGTGAATGTCAGATATGAAGCATATTACAAGAACCAGAGAGATTAGCAGTAAACAGGAGGTAAAGACCATGAAAAAGAGAGGAATGATCCTGGCAATGGTAACAGTGATGGTACTGAGCCTTGCCGGATGCGGAAGTAAAAAGGAAACAAGCAAGGAAGCCAAGACGTATGATTGTAGCAAGGAATACGAAACGGCAACGGCACATCTGGAGGACATCATCGTAGAGGATAATATCTACAGTGACCTGTCAGAAGCGCTAGGAGCGTTTAAAGAAGAGGATGTGACAAAATTATCGAAGAAAGATGCAAAGACGCTGAAATCGACGGCAGAAGAGGTAGAGGACTACTACGAAGCCAGCGCTCAGGTCTTGCAGGATGCCTTAAGACAGATTGGAGAAGTATATCCTACCGAGGATGGCTTTTTATGATGATACTTTTAAGAGCGCTACAGTGCCTCTTTTTGAGGAGTTAAACACGCTCATCGATGCCGGGCACTATAAAGACGCCGCAGCCAAGTTAGAGGAGATCACGGCATCCTACACGGCATATGTCGAGGGCAAAGGAGTAACCGTGACTGCAGAGATCGGTGTGGATGCGACCAAGACCGCTGGTGCTAAGGAGCAGATTACAAGCGCAAAGGCAGCAAACAATAAGTCCGGGAAAGGCAATACGGTAACGGCAAGCACAGGAGCAGTTGCAGGAGCGGGAACATCTGCCGGTGGCAGTGAAAATACCGGTACATCTGGTGGGGGAACAGTATCATGGACTTGTCCGAAATGTCATAGCACATATGGAGTACCAGAGAATAAGGCATATCAGGAAGAATATATAGCAAATCATTTACAGACATGTAAATCCATGGAAGAACAGCGTAAGGAGTCAGATACCAGACAGGCATATGTCAAGACATGGACTTGCCCGGAATGTGGTCAAACGCTGACAGTGGACACTTATTATCAATCACTGGAGCAGGAAATACAAAATCACATAAGCGCAGATAGAAGTATTGCGGCTGGGGAAGCATTTAATCGAAATATCGCGATTGAAGATCAGTATAATGATGCTATGGTAGCATCAGGAACCTATATCGATTTCGACACCTGGTTAAGGGACAATGGTCTGTATGATACTTATTATGAGAATGTACGCATTCAGGAGTTGGCAAAAGTAGATTGCCAAGGAAAAGAGATAGCAAGGACAAAATAGATTTTTCATGGTTAAATATGTATTGACTTTAAAACAAAAGTTATCATATTATGACACTACAAAGAAGCAATTCTGAGTATCGAGGGTGACGGTAAGAATATCATCCGATTGTCAGTTATGTACGATCTCCGAGAATGACGGGATTTAAATGTAGAATATCATTCGATAAAATAGCCCGTAAGGGCTATTTTTTACCATCCTGGGAAGAAGATGCAGCACATAGGATATAGATAATAAGTGTCAAAATGTGAATATTCCACAAAAATATTATGACTTTTATATATAGAATTATAAAGGCAGATGTGTATAATAATAAGTGAAAACATAGCGTGCTATGTTGGGTGTGGTTGACACCTTAAGAATCTGAGATATGTTGCTGAAGTTTTTTCAGCGGTTGGCAGACAACAGAAAAATCAATCATAAAAAGGAGAATGAACATTTGCTACGGCAATGTCGTTTCTCCTTTTAAGAAAAGTTCATTGTGAGTTTGGTAGGAATGTGATATAATTGGCATGATGAAAGGAGTAATGACTATGTATGCTATTGCTTTCGATTTAAAGGTAGATACTTTAAAACAGGAATATGGTGACCCTTACAATAAAGCCTATGATGAAGTGCGTCAAGAGTTAGAGGCACTTGGTTTTGAATGGACACAGGGAAGTGTCTATATCAACCATATGATAAAGACAGTTTAACAACTGTCTATAAGGCAATTAACAAACTCTCACGGATCGAGTGGTTTAGAGATAGTGTAAGAGACATTAGAGCGTTTAAAGTTGAAGACTGGTCAGATTTTACCGATGTGGTAAAAGGGAGATTAAGATTTGACGCAAAAATTCTTATAATTGAATAACGAATCATCGCAAAGAGCGACCTTTATTTTAGAATAGAGGTCGTTTTTTTATTACACAAAAGAGGAGGATGAAAAGTAATGGAGTACGGATATGCAAGAGTTTCAAGCAAGGATCAGAACCTTGGCAGACAGATTGCTGCATTCAAAGCGCAGGGGATTAAGGCGCAAAATGTTTATTGCGACAAAAAGAGTGGAAAGGATTTTTGATAGGATATATTACAAGCGGTTGGTGCGCCGGATGAAAGAAGGGGATGTGTTATTTATTACTGAACTGGGATCGGCTAGGGAGAAATTACACGGAGATTTTAGAGCAGTGGCAATATTTGACCAAACAGAAAAAAGATTAACATTGTGGTGTTGGATATGGATCTGCTTGACACGCGCAATACAAGTGATCTGGTTCATACCTTTATGGTAGACCTGGTATTGCAAATATTATCCTTTGTGGCCCAGAAGGAAAGAGAAGCAAATAGAGAAAGACAAGCAGAAGGAATCAAGATTGCAAAAGAAAATGGTGTAGTATTTGGTCGTCCGATCAAGTGCGATCAGGATGAGTTTCGCGAGATCTACCGCCAATATGCAACAAGCGGTATGCGTGTAGAGATAATCTGTGAAGCATTAAATATCTCCAGAAGTACATTTTACAGGTATGTCAAGAACTATAAATGTAACTTAACAGAATATATGACAAAAAGGACATTCTAACGAGACCATCCGTGAAGAGGTGGGAAATGACGGAAACCCCGTGAAATCAAGGGTTGTGGCGAATTTAATAGAGAAAAAATGAAGCATCTTTGACAGCGAATTTGAGAATGCTGTTTCGGATGCTTTTTTTGTGTCCTTGGAAGGAGGGAAGTGGATAGAGTGCTTGGAAGCATTGGTTTTACTTGGTTTTTGAGCACTTGTTCTATCCACAACACCTCAAAGTTAGGTTGTAAGGACATTATACATCAGGCATCCTCTTCTGAAAATAGGTCAAGCGTTATAACGTGGCGTTATTACGTTACTGATTAAGTGTTGTCAATGTGCGTGTTTGTTTCGTAAAGTCCCATAAAATAAGGGTTTTTTGGGAGTAACGCTTGAAAAAATGGCGTTACTCAATGCAATCAGTACCCGGAACCGTGGAGCCGGAACATGATACAAGCAAAGTAACAAAATAGAACTATTAAAAGTGAACTGTTACTTTGCTTTGTTTTCAAGGGAAAACGTATTTTTTCGGGAATTATTTTCCTGAAATGGCAAAGTAACAAAAAAGGGTTACAAGTAACCCAAAAACAGTATAAAAATTAGCCTACCATGTCACCCGTTTCTGTATCTGCTGAAGGGGATGATTTTGCAGTCACATCTCTTTTTTTTTTTCACCTTCCGGCTTTAGTTGCAATAAGCCCATGAGTTCCTCTTTGTCATCTTCAGGAAGCTCCCTGAAACCATTCATCAGCTCCTCTTCCAATTTGCAGATATTGGACTTCTGCATATTGGAAGATATTCCGGTTGCCAACCAATTCATATCACACTCTAACACTTGTGAAAGCTTATAAAATGCAATAACGGAAGGCGTAGTTTTTCCGTTTTCGATTTTGCTCAATGCTCCTGAAGTGATGTCACATCTCTCATATATGTCTGTTTGAGAGAGTTTCAATTCTTTTCTTCTTGTTTTAATACGTTCACCAATTCCTATCATATCTAATTCCCTGATGACCTCTCTTTCTGCAAATTGGAATATTTATTCTTCCTGAAAGCAGAAAAAGTGTTGACATTCTGCAAATAAGAAGATATAAAAAACCTTGCAAGGGTTACTTGCAACCCACTAATCCAAGATAAATCATATCAAAAAACTTAGTAAATCTCAATAGTCGGAGTTCTCCGGCACAAAGAAAGTCACCCGGTTCAGGGTATCAGGAAATGGAACTATGAAGGAATGAAGGAGGTGCAGGATGCAGAAGCAGGAATTTGAAGAAAGAATTGAAAGAACTGTCACGGATGAGCAGTACAAAGTGATTGAAGAAGTCTACATGTGGCATCCATCTATCCTGAACACATCCGGCAAAGATGAAGTTGCTGAACTGTATAAGAGCTTTGGTATGACAATCTTCTATGACATGCTTCCAAGAGCAAAAGAAAGCCCATGAGCTTGATGAGCTCCTCCGGAACGCACAGAGAGAAGTGCAACGGATACAGGAAGAGATAGAAGAGCTGTCCTGTCCTACTTTAAGAGTTGAAGAATGAGACAGTGGCATCAGGGAAAGGAAGGTTTTATGAAGGTAACAAGGATACAAGACAAGTATAACCCGGACAAGGTTTGGATGATAAAGCGGTACCTGTGCGGTACATTCTATGTCAATCAGGAGATTAAGGGACAGAAGTTCTATGACCGTGATAGAAGGATGACAAAGCGGATGCTTGTCAGTATCGGAGTTTTAGCTTGAAGCCCTGATGTTCAAATATATAGAGAGGAGATGAGGCATTTGCTGAACCTGTCAAGTGATGAAATGGAAGCATTGGTTGAGCACAGAGAGAAGTTGGATGCAGAGCTTGAGCAGCTCCGGGAGAACCGGATGGAGCTTGAGGCAGAGATTGAGGGAAAGGAAAACGCTCTCAATATAATTGACAAAATTATAGAGGAGACGGAGGTGAGCTACTGATGAAGAACGGAAAGGCTCCCACAAGGGAACAGAAGAAGATAATGAAGGCTCATGGATTGGTGCCGGAGAATTGGCTTGTGGTCAAGAACCTTCCGGACTCATTGGAAGTAGTGAGCCGGGTATCTCTGAAGAAGGTTGGAGGAAAATCAAAGACAAGGACTATATCAAAGAGCCTGTAATTGGTTGGAAAGGTAGGCTGTAATGGAGAAATACAAGGATAGTGATGTGGAGCTGATGTCAATACTCCTGAAGCTTCAGGAACAGACAAGCCCCATCAGGATGTCCATAGGATACACAGTAGGCGGCACAGTCCGTCAGGGTATCATCCTGTATGAGGCGGCTCCAAAAGTCATTGAGACCCTTATAGAAAAAGGATACACCTGTGACCTGAATGGTTGCGGTATGAGGGTATACAAGCTGTGATGTGAGGTGAGCAGATGGCAACAAAGCAGACGAGACTGACACCCTTTGGGCGGAAGGTCAGGAAAAGGCTCATAGACAAGAATATGACACAGGTGGAGCTTGCTGCTTTGCTTGGATGCAATAAGCAGTACATCCACAAGATTTTAGTCGGTGAGCGTAGCGGAAAGAAATACATTGAGGCAATATCAAGGATACTGGATATTGAAATAGCAGCATGAAGGAGGTGAGCTGATTGGCTGAAGTATATGTCACATTGAGCGAAGCGGCGGAACTGGAAGGCGTTCAGTATCAGACAATGGCACGAAGAACACAGAGAAATAAAAAAGAACTTTGTGACCAAGACCGAGAAGTCAGAGACAGGAGGAAGGGATGTTGTACTTGTGGCGGTCTCCTCACTGTCCAAGCAGGCAAGGAACGCATGGAAGGAACGGGAGAAGCTGAAATCTTTCACGGAAGAATTTCCGGACAAGAAAGAGGATGAGCAGAAGCCGGAAGTGCCATGGTATGTGAATACTGATGTTGATTGGTACATTGAAAACTACAAGGAGAGATACTACAAGGCTGTGGAGCTTGGGAACGTGGTCAGAAAGTTCCTTCAGTATGACGAAGGAGACCGGACAAAGTACGCTGAAGAGTTTGCACAGAAGTATCTTGGAAAAGGTCAGAGAACACTCTACCGATACACCAAGGCATACCTTTGAAGCATCCGCATGGGCGGACAAGCTTGAGAAGGAAGACGGAGCAGGGCGTGAGTTCTTCAAGGTTCTCTGCCTGTGCCGGAAGCCAAAAGAGACCGGATGCTTTCCAAGTATCAAGCCGGAGGTCAAACAGGTTATCAAGAATATATGGTTCAATGAGGACTTTGCCCGGAACCAAGGAACCCGTGAGATGCTGTATGAGAAGCTGACAGCCATTGCCAATATCAACAAGTGGGAGAAGATACCATCCTATCAGACGGTGACAAGGTACATCAGTTACCTCATGGAGGATGAGGGGATGAGGAACGCTTGGCTCCTTGCATCCCGTGGTACCCGTGAGTACAAGAATAAGGTCATGGTGAAAGGAAGCAGAGACACCAAGGGGCTTCAGGTGATGCAGATTGTCATGGGTGATGAGCATACCTTTGACTGTTGGGTGAGCTACAAGCAGCCTAATGGCAAGGTTATAGCCATCAAGCCACACTTGGCTGCATGGGTAGACATGAGGAGCAGGGTCATCATGGGAGATGTGATGTGCAAGGATGCCAACTCTGACATCCTGAAGCAGAGCCTACTCAAGATGATATATTCAGAGCCGGGAGGAGTTCCGGAGTATCTCTACATAGACAATGGTAAGGACTACACAGCCAAGACCATGACAGGAAGAGACAGGAATGACCGGAGCGGCATGAGCTTTGACAATGAGACAATGGGCTTCTACAAGAGCATAGGCATCAAGGATGACCACAGGGCTCTTCCTTATGAGCCATGGAGTAAAGGTCAGATTGAGAGGTTCTTCCGTACCGTGTGCAATAAGTTCACACGTTGGATGAAGTCATACACCGGAACACTGACAGGCTCAAAGACCTCTGACAAGGTGGATAAGGACATCAAGCGGATGCTTGAGAGAGGAGAACTCCTGACACTGGAAGAGTTCTATGAGAAGTGGCATGAATGGCTCACAACGGTCTACATGCACACGGAACACCCGGACTGAAGAAGATGGGAGAGACTTATAAGAAGCCTTATGACTGCTTTATGAATGAGGACAGATACTTCAAGGCGGCACCGCCTAAGAGCTATGCAACCATGCTGATGATGAAGTCAGAGAACGTGCTTGTCCGTAACATTGGCATTACCAAGTGGGGATATGAGTACCGCTCTGATGAGCTTTGTGACTATATCGGGCGGAAGGTTGACATCAAGTATGACCCGGATGATATGGCTGTCCTGTATGTCTTTGACCAAAAGGGCAAGCGTATCTGTGAAGCATATTGTCAGGAGCTTCTTCAGATAGCTCCGAAGGTTACACAGAAAGCTCTTGAGGAGCATCTGAAGATGCAGAAGAGACAGCAGAAGCGTGACCGGGAAAGACTTGAAGAGGCAAGGAGACCGTTTGAGGAACTCAATGAGCAGTATGTTGGCTTCAATGAGACTACAGGTGGTATTGAGCTGATGATAGGTGGAAAGAAACAGGAGAAGGCTGCAAAGGTCATCACGATGCCTACAGACAGAACCTATCAGCAGGGCTTCAGAGCCGAGAAGAGAGAAGAGCCTGAAGCGGACAGCGAATACATGAGCAGGCAGGCAGAAAACGCCCTCAAGAAGCTTAGAGCTATAGGAGGATGATATGGTCAGGATGATATTGATTGAGCTGCCCTTGTGGTTATGGCAGTTATAGCATTGGTTGAATTGGCGTGGTTGGCATTTTCGATTGCGGCGGCGTACTTGGAAAATATGAAATAAGGTTGAAGGAAAGGAAGGTTGTAAACATGGAAGCATTGAATACCTACAAAACAGAGAAGACATTGGCAGAGCAGATGAATGAGAGACTGGCGGAGATGAAGATGACGAAGGCAGAGGCAGCTCTCAAGATGAACTACTCAAGAGCTGCACTTAGTCAGTACCTCAATGGGAAGTATGCAAGTGACCCTACAGAGCTTGAGAAGAAGGTCAGAGAGTTTCTTGCCTCTACCGGAGGCGTTGCTGAAGGTCAGGAACCGGAGAACAGCGTACCTACAGGAGCAGGCACACTCAAGAAGAAGGTGGAGTTCTTTGAGAGCAGGGACTTTTGCAGACCATTGGTGTGTGTCAGGCATGTCAGGAGTACATGGGGCTTGGGATAATCGTTGGAAAGTCCGGTCAGGGAAAGACACACGCCCTGAAGAAATATGCAGAGCTTCCAAGGGTGGCATACATTGAGTGTGATGACACAATGGCTTGCCGGGACTTGGTGGAAGCCATTGAGAACGGTATAGGACTCCCAAAGGGTTACGGTGGAACGATATCGAGCAGAGTCAACCGCATCCGTGAGTTTTTCCATACCAATGAAGGGTTCCTACTCATCATTGATGAGGCAGACAAGCTCATCAACAAGTACACACAGAAGAAGATGGAGATACTCCGTGGTATCTTTGACCAGTCGAATGTAGGCATTGTCATAGCAGGAGAGCCGAGACTTGAGACAGAGCTGAAGGGCAATCTTGCCCGGTTTGCTAACAGGATGGACTTCTACTACAAGCTGAAGGGACTGTCAAAAGAATGAAGTAGTTGACTACCTTGAAGGATATGAGGTGGATGAGGCTGCCATGGGTGAGATGATAAGCCGGGCAACCAACACACAAAGCGGATGCTTCCGTCTGTTGGACAGAACGCTCAACAACGTGCTCCGTATCCTGAAGCAGAAGGGTGAGACCCGTATAACCATGAAGATTGTGAGTGAAGCATCCAACATGATGATGTTGTAGGAAGGAGAGTTCTATGAAGGAGATTAAGATTGTACTTAGTGGAGAGAAGGAAGAGCAGATTGCTCAACATATTATGAAGAGCGTATATGAAGCAATCAATGAGCATGGATACTGTGACATCAATCTGTGTGCAGATACTATCCCGGAGCCTAGAAAGGATATACAGATACCTACATTCCTGACGCAGTATGCAAGAGGCGGAGTCATTGAGAATGGGAACGATAAGAGAAAAGAGAGGATAGTATGGCAGGAAATACATCACAGCCAAGTATCAAGAGGGTGTGGGGGGATTGCCAAGAGTCCGGAGCTGAAGCTCACGGATGAGGAGCTGCATCTTCTTGTTCAGGCACATACAGGAAAGGACAGTATCAAGGCTCTCAACAAAGGGAGCTTCAGACTGTCATCCGTGTACTTGGTAACATGAAGGACTCTGCTAAGAAGTCAGAGCGTGGAAGGAACCGATACAGCGGAAGTGAAGTCACAGAGAACCAACGGAAGAAGATATACAAGCTCACGCAAGAGCTTGGATGGGACAAGCCTGCAAGGGTCAATGGAATGTGTCAGAAGATGTTTGGTGTCAGTGCGGTTGAGTGGCTGAACTATCAGCAATGCTCAAAGCTCATTGAAGCTCTGAAGAGTATGTTGAAGAGGCAGAAGGAGAAGGAGGAGCAGGATGAGGGATTGCAAGCTAATAGTGACAGTCAGGGATGACAAGGTCAACTTTGAGGGACAGGACATCAGTGTTGAGGAATTGGCACAGATAGCAGGCTTCCTTCAGGTGTTCGTTGGCATGGAAGGTCTGAAGCGTGGACTGGATATGGATGATGTGAAGAACAACATGCTTGACATCCATCTTGCTGCAATGGAAACGCTAGAGGAACAGCTCCGGGCAGGAAAACTTGACCCGGATGACAGCTCATAAGAGGAAGGAGTGGTATATAGTGGCGAAGAATAAACGGTTGACCAATAAGGAGAAGCAGGCAAGGGCAGAGTTCAAGAAGAGGATGCAGGACAAAGGAGTGCTTCCTCTGGATAAGCCGAAGCTGAACCGGAAGAAGTTCATTGATGAAGCAAGGAAAGAGTGGAATGGCAGAAGTAGTGACTGCTTTATATGGGAGCATTACCTCATGGATGCCATCTCCTACATGCTTTGTCAGAGAGAAGGGATGAGCTCAAGAGCCTCACTTGAGGCTGTAGGAGCTGCCAAAGTTCTGAAGCTTGCCATCAGGCTCCGTGAGTTCTCTGAAGAGGTCAGGGAAAAGGGTGAGCATGAGTACAAGTTGGTTGACCAGTACAACTATATCAAGGACATCTTGGATGCCTAGAAAGGAGCAGACACATGAGTACAGCTTACAAGAAGATGACAAGCCACGGGTCAATCAGTATCCCGGTGGCAATGAGGAGAGAACTTGGCATTGAGCCAAAAAAAGACCCTATGATTGTGGAAGAGCATCAGGGTGAAATCAGAATAAAACCGTACACGCTCCGTTGTAATTTTTGCGGAACGACAGAGGATGTGCATGAGTTTCATGGGAAGGGTATCTGTGAAGACTGTGCAACAAAAAGCATTTGAGAAGTTAGAGGCAGACAGTAATGGAACAGAAGACAGTGAAGACCATGACCAATGAACAGCTCATTGGAGCATGTGTGTGGCTTGACCGTGAACAGAAGAAGAGCCGGGCTATGATGAACAGCTAAGGCGGAGCTTCAGGCTAGAGGATTGGCTATCATGGAAGACCACAATGTGAAGTATGTGAAGTTTTACGGTGATGAGGGTAGTGCTGCCATCACAGACAGCATGAGCCTTGACATCCTGAACCCGGACAAGCTGAAGGAGCTTGTGGGTGAGGGAGTATACAAGATGAAGGTCAAAGAGGAGACCAAGACAACCTACAAATTTGACAGCAAATTTGAGAAGGCTATGAAGGCAATCTTCACAGGTGACTACACCTTTGAGACCACACTTGAGGAGTTCCTTGATGAAATGAGCATCAAGCCGGATGACAAGCAGAAGAAGCTCCTCCTGAAGAAACTGAAGGGAGAGTTTGAGAAGGACAAGGAGACTCTCATCTCTGTATTGGTTCCTGAAGGGGAAACAGTTCCGGACTTTGACGTGGAGCTGTGGTACATCTACCGTATCAAGAACGGGGAACTCATCAAAGCTTTTCTTCCGGAAGAGATGATTGATGCCATCATTGAGGGCATCCGGAAGAGCATCTTTGTGGAGACCAAGACATCCATCACATTAGACTATGATGACACGGAAAAGGAGGACTAATCATGGCAGAACAGAGCAAGGACATCCTTAGTGAATACACCAAGGACATGACTCCGGAGCAGAGAGCAGAGCTTCAGGAGAAAGTGAGCAACATGACGGAAGAGGAACTCAAAGAGTTCCGCAATAGTTTAGACCCTGACAGCATGGGATTCTTTGGAGAGGAGAGTGTGTAGAAATGGCAGCACCAAAGATTGAGAAGCTCCTGACCCCGTACAATTTCACAAATAAAGGATAACGCAGGGCGTATCAAGTACATTGTTATCCATTATGTAGGGGCTCTTGGAGGAGCAGAGGCAAATTGTAAGTATTATGCAAGTAAGTATCTTGGAGCATCAGCACACTACTTTGTAGGCTTTAATGGAGAGGTATGGCAGAGTGTTGAGGATGAGGACATTGCATGGCACTGTGGAGCAAGCAGCTATAAACATGCAGAGTGCAGGAATAGCAACTCTATAGGCATTGAGATGTGTGTCCGCAACAAAGGAAGTCAGTCAGCGGAAAGCAAGGATTGGTACTTTGAAGAGGCAACTGTCAATGCTGCCATTGAACTGACTAAGTACCTGATGCAGAAGTATGGAGTTCCTGCTTCCAATGTTATCCGTCACCATGATGTGACCGGAAAGATATGTCCTAATCCGTATGTGTATAATTCGACAAAGCACACATGGGATGCCTTCAAGAAAGCTATTTCAGGAGGGACAGAGCAGAAGGACAGCATGACCAAGATAACCGGAAAATCTGAAGCTACAGCGGAGCAGATGACAGCATACATCAAGGCAAAGAATGGCAGCGTTGCACAGAGCGTACTTGATATGATACCTCTGTATCTGTCTGAAGGTGAAGCGGAGAATATCCGTGGTGACATTGCATTTGCACAGAGCTGTCTTGAGACAGGCAACTTCACCTTCTCCGGAAGTGCTGTGGAGCTCTCACAGAATAATTTCTGTGGTATGGGAGTGACACAGAACGGAGAGACAGGAAACAGTTTCAAAACGCCACAGCTTGGCATCCGGGCACAGATACAACACCTCAAGGCATACGCCAATACAACGAAGCTGAAGCAGGAATGTGTTGACCCACGCTTTGACCTTGTATCCCGTGGATGTGCTCCTTATGTGGAGTATCTTGGAATACAGGAGAACCCGAAGAGCAAAGGATGGGCGGCAGGAGCTGGATATGGTGAAAAGATACTGAAGATACTGGATGCAATTAAGGAAACCGGAAGCAGTCAGGCAGGAGATGGAAGTCCGAAGCCGGATGAGACCAAGAAGGATGATGACTTCAAGGAGTATCTCATCACAACCACATGTGATGTGCTGAACATCCGCTCCGGTGCAGGAACGGATAACAAGGTGGTAGGAGCTATCCGTGAAGTGGCAGGAAAGAAGAACAAGTACACCATTGTGGAGGAAAAGAACGGATGGGGCAGATTGAAGTCCGGAGCCGGATGGATAAGCCTCTCATACACCAAGAAGGTAGCTGCATCCACAGGCACAACATTCACACCGTATCTCATCACAACCACATGTGATGTACTGAACATCCGCTCCGGTGCAGGAACAGGATACAGTGTAGTAGGAGCCATCCGTGAAGTGACAGGAAAGAAGAACAAGTACACTATTGTGGAGGAAAAGAATGGATGGGGCAGATTGAAGTCCGGAGCCGGATGGATAAGCCTCTCATACACCAAGAAAGCCTCATAATAGTAGGAAGGAGGCTATAATGGTAGCAGATGAACTAACAAGAGCCCTCATTGAAGAGACCACGTTGGAGGATATTTCAGAGAGCTACCGCCCTGTGGTGGACATCATAGGAATTGAGAAGTTCATTGAGCTTAGTGAGTATGCCAAAGGAGATGAGCTCTATTTTCCAAAGACAGAGAACATCATAGCTCCGGCAAGAAACAGGCGTATCAAGAAAGAGTGGAACGGATACAACTCAAAGGAGCTTGCAGAGAAGTATAATCTGACAACCAAGCAGATAGGAAACATACTGAAGGATGAGCCGATGATAGGACAGATGAGCATTTTGACATGAATAATGATGATTGATTTTCCGAAAATGTTTCCCCTAAAGAGTCTTTCATAATGAGTATAAGATAAGAGCATGTACTTAGTACATGCTCTTATTGTTTTGTGCATTATTCTCAAAAAAATGACAGAAAAGGAGTGGTTTGTATGACGAATTTTACAGTGGATGTATCACAGATTGTCCTCTTTATCGGTGTGATGGCGTTTATCGTCTCCATCATTACGGAGGCACTCAAAAAGTGGACATGGTTTGACAAGAAGGTGCCTACAGCCCTGACAGTCATCATCCTGTCCCTCATCCTCTGCCCGGTCTGCCTGTTGGGACTTGCGGCATATTATGGGGCAGCCATTGAGTGGTTCATGGTATTTGCATCATTCATTGCTGCCTTCATTGTGGCGTTGGTGTCAATGGATGGATGGGAAAGGGTCACAGAGCTTGCAGAAAAGCTCATCAGAAAGAAGTAGCCTATGGATTATGTTATCACGTTCTCTGATGTGATGGCAGGGGTTATCACTCTTGGGCTTGGAGTGATAACCTTCTTCATCAAGGGGTGGTTCAACAACCTCAAGAGCAGCACAGAGGATATAAAAAGCAGATTAAAGAGAATGATGACAAAGTAAATAAGAGAATTGACAAGTTGGAAGAGGAGACAGACCGGGATATAGCGAACATCAAACAGGAACTCAATGATATAAAGGGTGATTTTGCTACCACGTTTGTACTCCGTGAAGACTTCTTCCGCTCCATGAACGGAGTGGAGGACAGAATGAGGAGCATTGACAGCAAGATTGACAAGCTCCTAATGCAGAGTAACAGAAAAGAGTGAGGTGAACAACGTGAATGACTTAGAAAAAAGCAGAAATCAAGCAGAACAAGGCAATCAGGGATACATCATCCGGTGCTTGGTGAAGGGATACAACAACACAGCCCTCACAAGGCAGTTATCCAATGCAATGATAGCAGCCGGGCTCATCATATCCCCGGACATCAGCAAGTATCTTGATTATCTTCAGGGAGCCGGATACATCGAATTTACCGAGGACAAGGTCACCGCCTACAATGCCTATGCCAATGATGCAGTCATCAAGCTCACCAAGGAAGGCGTAGACCTTGCAGAAGGCACGATTGAAGACAATGGGGTTGATATTTGATGGGTGATAAGAGAACCAAGCAGAGGATAACCTCAAAGATTGATGAGCTCCCTGAAGACTTGCGGATGAAAGTGGATGTGATGCTTGCTGACACATCCAATACCTATGAATATATTAGCCAATTCCTGAAGGGAGAGGGCTATGACATATCAAAGTCCAGTGTAGGCAGATATGCCACCCGGACAAATAACGCCATGCAGAGGCTTCTTGAAGCACAGGCACAGACTGACAGGCTGATACAGGTGGTGAAGGAGAACCCGGAAGCGGACTACACGGAAGCTGCCATACTCTTGACCATGAACGGGCTCCTGAACAAGGTGGCAACCGCAGAGGAAGAGTTCAATGAGATGCCACTTGATAAGGCAGGAAGGCTCATTGCTTCACTGTCCCGGACAAAGGTATATAAGGACAGGGTGAAGCAGGACATGAGAAGGAAGGCTGACATTGCTTTCCGTGAAATGGAGTCCGAGATGCTGAAGGTCATCAAGCAGGATGAGAAGTCAGCAGCACAGCTCAAGGAGATACTGGCAAAAGCAAAGGAGCGGATGATGGAAGATGATTGATATTGACAACTGGATGAGGGAGCTTGAGGAAGAGGAAGACATAGACATCAAGAACAATGAGGAGTATCAGACCAAGCTCTTTTGAGGAATATGTACTCCGTGGGTCAGACCATCAGGAGGAAAGAAGAAAACTGAATGAGAGGTATCTGTCCGGGGAGGAGCTCATGGGAGAGCATGGACTTAGAAAAGAACTTGCTGCCTTTGACATGTCATATTTTGGAAGGGCGTATCTTCCACACTACTTCATCCGGAAGTCACCACACTTCCATGAGGAGCTTGATGAGATATGGAGCCGGGGAGTAATGAAAGGAAGGAACCCTCTGAAGGAAGCAAAGGTCATATCAAGACTGAAGGGCTCCCGTCAGGTGGTGGCAGCTCCCCGTGGTCATGCAAAATCAACCAACTTCACATTCAAAGACAGTCTCCATGCCATCCTGTACGCATACAAGCACTACATTCTCATCCTGTCAGACTCTTCAGAACAGGCGGAAGGCTTTCTTGATGACATCAAGACAGAGCTTGAGGACAATGCAAACATCATCATGGACTTTGGCTCACTGAAGGGGGACAAGGCATGGAGAACCGGAGTGATACTGACCAAGACAGACATCAAGGCGGAGGCAATAGGCTCCGGAAAGAAGGTCAGAGGTAGAAGACACCGGAACTGGAGACCTGACCTCATTGTACTGGATGATATTGAGAATGATGAGAATGTCAACACACCGGAGCAGAGGCGTAAGCTGAAGAATTGGTTTGACAAAGCAGTATCAAAGGCAGGGGATACCTACACAGACATCATGTATATAGGTACCATACTCCACTATGACTCCCTGCTCAACAATGTGCTTCAGAACCCAAGATATAAGACAAAGAAGTACAGGGCAGTCATATCAGAGGCGGTCAATACAAAGCTGTGGGATGAGTGGGAAAGCATATATACCAACCTCTTCAATGAGAACCATGAGGAGGATGCAAGGACTTTCTATGAAGCCCATAAGGAAAAGATGCTCCTTGGAGCTGAAGTCCTTTGGGAAGAGAAGCTGTCCTACTATGACCTGATGGAGATTAAGGTATCCGAAGGTACAGCATCCTTCAATTCAGAGCTTCAGAATGACCCGATTGACCCGGAGAGTGCAACATTCAATCCTGAATGGTTCGATTATTACGAACCGGAGCTCATGGACTTCTCAAGTCCGGAGTTCGTCTTTTGTAGGTGCAAATGACCCGTCACTTGGAAAGAATAAGAAGTCAGATACAAGCTCCATCATCAACCTTGCCCTGTCTACCAAGACCGGGTACATGTATGTGGTGGATGCCTCCGTAGAGAAAAAGGAAGCCGGATGTCATCATTGAGGATGTGTTTGAGATGAACCGGAGACTGAAGAGGGACTGCAAGAAGGGCTTCTACAAGTTTGGTGTGGAAGTTGTCCAGTTCCAATACTTTTTCAAGGAGGTCATGGCTGCAAAGTCAGCCGAGGAAGGAGAGTATATCCCGATAGAGGAGATACAGTCAACGGTCAACAAGGTACTCCGTATTGAGTCATTGCAGCCTGTCATCAAGAACAAGTACCTGAAATTCAACCGGGAGCACAAGACACTCCTGAAACAGCTTCAGGAGTTCCCTATGGGAAAGAATGATGATGCTCCTGATGGTCTTCAGATGGCGGTGCAGCTTGCACAGACAGTCAAGGCGGTAGCATCAAAAGCAAATTACAAGACAGTCCTCCGGAGACGTTTCCGGATGGGTAAAGGTGCCTACTAGGAGGTGTGATACAGCATGGCAAAAAAGAAAGAAAAGGAACCGGGGCGGAGGAGTACCATTCAATCCGGATGTAGATACAGGAACAAAAGACCCGTGACCGCAAGAGTGGCGGTTGGGGATGTCAATGACAAGTTCTCTGATTATCCATCCAACGGACTGACACCACGCAGGCTTGCCCGTATCTTCCGGGAAGCTGATGAAGGGAATGTCAGGGCACAGATGGAGCTCTTTGAGGAGATGGAGGAAAAGGATACACACCTCTTCTCACAGATGCAGACAAGAAAGCTTGCTGTGACGGGTCTTGATTGGGAAGTGCAGCCATTCTCTGAAGATGAGATTGACAAGGAGATAGCGGACTTCATAGATGAGCAGCTCAAGGGAATTGAGAACTTTGATGAAGTGCTCATTGATATGTTGGATGCCATTGGAAAGGGTATCAGCATCATGGAGCTTGCATGGACAGTAGAGGATGGAAGGAATGTCATTGAGGATATTGAGTATGTGCATCCTAAAAAGCTTGTGTGGGATAGTACCACGGATGAGCTGAAGGTATGCACAAGAGAGTATCCTTCCGGTGTGGAGCTTCCGGAGAATAAGTTCGTAGTACATAAGTACAAGGCAAAGTCAGGACACGCAAGCCGGGCAGGAATTATGAGGGTTGTCTCATGGATGTACCTGTTCAAGAACTATGACATCAAGGATTGGGTGAGCTTCTGTGAAGTGTTCGGTATGCCGCTCCGTCTTGGTAAGTATGATGCTTCTGCATCAGAGAGTGACAAGAAGCAGCTCATGGAAGCCATCATCAGTCTTGGAACGGATGCAGCCGGGATTGTGCCGAGCTCCACAATGATAGAGTTCATTGAGTCACAGAAGACCACAAGCGTAGAGATATATGAGAAGCTTGCCCGGTACTGTGATGAGCAGATAAGCAAGGCAATCCTTGGACAGACACTCACATCAGACAGTGGCGGAGGCTCTTATGCACAGTCAAAGACCCATAACGAGGTCAGGCATGACCTGACTGTAGCTGATGCAAAGTCATTAGCTGTGACAATCCGCCGGGACATTATCAGACCGCTTGTAGAGTTTAACTATGGAAGTGAAGCAAACATACCATTCTTTGGCTTTGACTGCCATGAGGTGGAAGACCAGAAGGAAGTAGTTGAAATATACAAGACACTTGCCTGTGATATGGGGCTTGAGATACCAAAGAGCCACATATACAAGAAATTCAACATACCGAAGCCGGAAAACGGTGAGGAAGTCCTGAAGCCGCCGCAGGCAGGAATGAGGACAGCACAGCAGCAACCAATGGAAACAACGGAGGAGCTGAAGCTGAAGCAGGAAGAGGGACAGGCAGAACAGAGACAGGTGGACACAATCGTCTCCATTGCTAATAAGCAATCAGAGGACATCTTCCGGGAGATGATGAAGCCTATTTTCAAAATGATTGACAAAGCGGAGGACATGGATGAGCTGCAAAAGGTTCTGAAGGATGAAAAGAAGCTCCGTGAGTTGTATCAGGATATGGAGAGCCCGGAGCTTGAAGACCTGATACAGCAGGGCATCTATCTGTCACACCTGATAGGGAGGTCAATGGACTAATGGATGTATTGTATGGACTGACAAAGGACTTTGTCTTCAAGGAGGCGGTGGCGTTCCTGAAGGGGAAGAGAACACTGACAAGTGAAGAGTACAAGATGCTGTCTGATGAGAGCCGGGCAAAGGCTTTCACGGTGTCAGGATATACAAGTCTTGAAGTCCTTCAGGAGTTTCTTGACTGCCTGACAAAAGCAGCAGAAGAAGGAACCACCAAGGAGCAGTTCCTGGAAGATATGAACAGGTTCCTTGAGGAGCATGGATATGAGGGCATCAATCCTTGGAAGTGTGACAACATCTTCAGGACTAATATGCAGACCGCCCTCAATGCAGGACACTATAAGAGCATGACAGATGAGACCACAATGAAGCTAAGACCATATTGGAGATACCGGACAGCCGGAGACGGACATGTGAGAGAGTCACATGCAGTCATGGAAGGAAGAGTGTACCGGGCAGATGACCCTATATGGGATGTATGGTACCCACCCAACGGGTTCCGGTGCCGCTGCATGGTGGTGAGCTTGTCAAAAAAACAGGTTGAAAGGATGGGATTGCATGTTGAAACAGAGGCACCGTATGATGTGGACTACTCCACCGGAGAGATACTCACAAAGTTTCCTGACAAGGGCTTCTCCAATAACCCGGCAAAGACCGTATGGAAGCCGGACATGACCAATATATCTCCGGAGCTTAGGAAGATGTTTAGGGAGAGAAAACAGCCGGAAGATGGTGAAACAAAATGAGAGCCTTTTTTAAGAGGCTGTGAGTGTTCGGATAGGTAAATCTAAGGATATTTACATTGAGAAGCTCTAAGGGGCGTTATAACGCGTTATAACGCTATCAGAAAGCAAAGGAAAGAGGTGAGCGGATATGGCAAAGCTGATTGCATGTGCCGGACAGGGCGTGGAGCTCTCCGGTGTGCCTACAGAAATCAAAAAATACTTCCCTTGGAAGAGTACATTCCCAAAAGGGGGACTTCAATGTGGATGATGAGAGCTTTGAGCTCATCCGGAAACAGTTCAAGGACAGAAAGCTTGACCTTGTCATTGATTATGAGCACCAAACACTGTCAGATGTGCAGGCTCCGGCAGGCGGATGGATAAAAGACCTCTACAAAGGTGAAGATGCCATCATTGCAAAGGTGGAATGGACACCAAAAGCAGCCGAGTACCTGAAGAATAAGGAGTACAGATACCTCTCCCCGGTGGTATTGGTGCGAAAAAGAGACCAAAAGGCAACAGCAATACACTCTGTTGCACTTACAAACACACCTGCTATTGATGGGATGTTTGCATTAGTGAACTCCCTTGATATAGAGGACATTTCAGAAGGAGGAAATATCATGGACTTAAAGGAACTTGCAAAGGCATTAGGACTTCCGGAGACCGCAACGGAAGAGGAAATCAAGAAAGCGGTTGAGGATGCTGCAAAAGCAGCAGAGAAGCTCAAAGAAATGGATGGAAAGAAGCCGGGTGAAGGAGATGGGAAGCCGGGAGATGGTGAACCGAAGCCTGAAGGGGCTGACATGGTGGCAAACAGCACCATCCTTTCCATGCTTGGACTGAAGGCGGATGCCAAGACCGAGGATGTGGCAGCTTCCATCATGGCTCTGAAGGCAGGAGCACCGGATACACAGGCTGAACTCCTTGCACTCAAGCAGCGTATGGCTGAAAGAGATGCAGATGAGGAGGTTCAGAAGGCATTGAAGACAGGAAAAATCACAGCCGCACAGTCTGAATGGGCTAAGTCATACGCCCTGAAGGATATGGAAGGCTTCAAGGGCTTTGTGGACAAGGCTCCTGTAGTAGTTCCGCAGGGCAAGCTTGACCTGAAGGATGCTCCGGCAGCTTCCAACTCTGATGAGGTGGATGTAGCCATCCTCAAGAACATGGGAGTATCCATGGAGGATGTTAAGAAGTACAACAAGAAGGAGGACTAAGAGATGAACAGAGCAGGAAACGAGAGAACCGGGAACCGGATGCTCAACATCCCTGTCAAGGGAGGAGCAGAACTGACAGAGGCAACAATGGCAGCCATCAATTTAGATGGTTATGCAGTAGAGGCAACTGCTTCCGCCGGGCTCCTGATTGCCGGATGTGTGCAGAGATATTGTGACAACCGTAACGGGGGCAGATGGTGAGCAGACTGTCAGTGTGAAGCGTGGGACATTCGTATGGGAGAATGATGGAACCATCAAAGAGACTGACATCCTGAAGAAGTGCTACATCAAGGATGAGAAGACAGTGACCATCACAGCGGATGGCTCAAGTGTAGCAGGCACCATCTTAGAGGTAGATGATGATGGCGTTACAGTAGACATAACACAGGTATAAGGAGGACATGAAACATGATTGTTAATCAGGCAAATTTACACGGACTTACAGTGGGATACTCAACAGCTTTCAACAAGAGCTTTGATACCACACAGTCCAATTATCAGAAAGGTTGCAACTGTGGTACCGAGCACCACAGGAGAGCAGGATTACAAGTGGCTTGGTCAGATGCCGGGCATGAGAGAGTGGATTGGTGAGAGAGAAGTACAGGCTCTTGCTGCTTATGACTACCTCATCAAGAACAAAAAGTTTGAGATGACCATTGGTGTACCGAGAGATGACATTGAGGATGACAAGTATGGAGTGTATACTCCTCTCTTCTCCTACATGGGAGAAGCTGCTGCATTGCATCCGGATGAGCTTGTCTTTGGTGCTATGATGAGCGGCTTCAATGAGAAGTGCTATGACGGGCTTTCATTCTTTAATACAGCCCACAAGGTAGGTGATGCGACCTACAGCAACAGAAGCAATAAGAAGCTGTCAAGGGAGTCCTACATGGAAGGAAGAAGCTCCATTATGAGCATCAAGGGAGATAAGGGCAAGAGCCTGAAGCTTGTGCCTGACCTTTTGGTTGTACCTCCGGCATTGGAGGAGACAGCAAGGCTCATCTTGGAAGCAGACCAGATTGACGGTACCACAAACGTGCTGAAGGGAACAGCAAAGCTTCATGTAGAGCCTGCCCTTGCAGAGCATCCGAGTATTGGTTCCTTCTTTGCACCAACCGCTTCCTGAAGCCTTTCATCTATCAGCTTAGAAAGAAAATCAAGTTCACATCCTTAACAAGAGACACTGATGAGAATGTCTTCATGTTGGATGAGTACCTGTATGGAGCTGATGGAAGAAGCAATGCAGGATATGGTTTTTGGCAGATGGCGTATGGCTCTACCGGAGAAGTAGAAGCACAGGCACAGGGATAAGAAGTAGGTGATTGGAATGTACTGTACTGTTGGAGAGGTTCTTGAAATGATAAAGGATGATATGAAGAATGTCATCATTGGAGATGAGTACATAGAAGATGAGCAGGAGCGTGAAGCTAAGATTGCAACACTATGTGAGTCTGCTATATCTGATGCTTGTGCCGAGATTGACGGGTACCTTGCCAAACGGTACAGAGTTCCCTTCACTAAGACACCACAGGTCATCAACAAATTTGCAAAAGACATATCTGTATACAACCTTGTATCAAGGACAGGTATAGATGAGAGTGACCGGGAGAAGACCTTCCTGAACCGATACAACGCAGCCATCAAGTTTCTGCTTGATGTGGCAAAGGGCATCATAAGCATAGGCGTTGAGGAAAAAGGAGGAAGCAGCGAAGCAGCCAATGGCTTCAAGATGAAGTCTTCAGGCAGGGTGTTCTCAAGGGACAGTATGAGAGGATGGTGATGGGATGTCGTCAATCTGGGCAGAGATGTCCGGAGATACTGATGAGCTGCTCCAACGCCTGAACCGATTGAGCCACCTTGAGACCCGTGGGGTTCTGAACTCCATAGCGGAAGGATTGAGGACTTCCACAGTGGAACGCTTCACGGAGGAGAAGACTCCGGAAGGTACAAGTTGGAAGCCATCCATCCGGGCACAGGAGGAAGGCGGCAAGACGCTCACCAAGACCACACAGCTCAAAACAAGCATCCGGTCAGAAGTGAGTGACAGTGGACTTGCAGTAGGTACCAATGACATCAGGGCTGCCACACACCAATTTGGTGATGAGCGGACAATAAGAGCAAAGAATAAAAAGTACCTCACATTCAAGATTGGTGGACAATGGAAGAGAGTAGCCTCTGTCAAAGTAAGCATACCACCAAGACCGTTCTTGGGTATCAGTGAAGAGGATGAGCAGGACATCAAGGACACCTTGGAGGAAATTTTTGAGGAGTAGGACATGGTAAAGGAAAGGAACTACTTAATAGAAACGCTGAAGAGCTCCGGCATCAAGAGTCAGGTCTACACCAATATGAAAAAGCTGAAGGCAGGAAACGAAGTCCACGTTGGTGCAGTATTGCGAAACGGTGAGACATTCGCACGCTCCTGCTCAAAAAAACATACATAGACCAAGAGGGGCAGCGGAAGCGTAGAGTGAAGCTGTGGGACAGGAGCACATCACTCCATGTAGTGATAGCGGACACATCAGAGGAGAAGGTGGAGGAAATTCTTGAGAACTTTCTCCGAAACCTGAAGAAGGGAATTGATGTGGATGGTAACTGGGTGAATATCGTGGTAGGTGAAGCGGACTGGGTAGAAGAGGGTGACAGTATCCTGAAGGCGAAAGTAGCGGTACAGTTCGACATCACTTTTGAAGGCGGTATCTATCAAGATAGAGACATTAAGCCAATGGACATTGGCTCTGTCGGATAAGGAGGAATAATCATGGCAGAAACAAAACAGGCTGCATCCTTAATGAGCATTGAGGAACTCAAGCAGAAACTTGGTGTATCTGATGCGGTGTTTGAAGGAACGAAGGCAGCAAACGGATGGAAGAGTGGAAGACAGGTGGAAGAGAAAGAGTTCAAAGAAGCCTGTGAAGCCTTCCGGAAAGCCCCGGTTGACGGGAGTAAGAAAGACAAGGAGGCAAAGGGATAATGTTTGGAGATGTAAATGTAAAAGTCGAAGACGGGAACCTTGGGAGAAGCAGCTCCACGGGTACCGGGACATCAATCAAAATCGGCATTTCCAATGTGGAAAGCAAGTCACCTATCCTGATTAGTGGCACAATGAACGCCAAGAAAATCAAGGAGAAGGTTGGCAACACACCTCTTGCTGATGCCTGCATTGATGCGGTTGAGTGGGGAGCATCCTCAATCTATTGCATCCCGGTGAAAGCAGGGACAGCCGGAACCATTGGAAAAATCACGGAAGACAAAAAGGGATACGGTACCTTTGAGGTAAAGGGAAGCCCTAACAATGCCTATGACATTGTGGTTGAGGTAATGGATGCCGGAGAGTGCAATGAGGGAAGCTTCAGATACTCATTGGATGGAGGAAATACCTTCACAGAGGAAATGACAATACCTATCACCGGAGAGGCAGAACTGGCAACTACCGGACTGACTGCAAAGTTCACGGATGCAGAAGGCGGTGACAGCTTTATGGAGGGAGACCGTTTCACATTCTCCACCACATCACCGGCTATGAGCAATGAGTCAGTAATCAGTGCGGTTGAGAGCCTCATCAACAGCCCTCTTATGTTTGAGTTTGTTCATATCGTTGGAGTATCATCCAAGGCTTTGTGGGCTTCTCTGTGTACGATTGCCAATGACTTCCTGACTAAGTACAAGAGACCTCTGTTCTTTGTCTGTGAGGCAAGAGGAAAGAAGGCAGATGAGAGCCTTGAGGATTATGTGAACGCAATGCTTGAGGAACGGAAGGGCATCAACAATATCTACATGCAGGTTGTATGTAGCAATTCCCGTTATCAGAGAATGGATGGAAGGGTTCAGGACATCAACAATGCAGGAATTGTGACCGGACTCTATGGAAGAGCCAAAGAGTCACAGAGCATTGGAGAGGTGAAGAGCTTCCCTATCTCTGAAGCAAAGCTTCTCAAGCTCCTTCCTGAAGGAATTGAGGACTATATTGAGACCTTGGACAAGGCAAAGTATGTGACCATCAGGCAGTACATTGGCAAGGAAGACTACTATGTGACCTCTGCAAACATGATGTCACCTGAAGGTAGTGACTACTCCTATGCTGAAGATGTCAGGGTATCGAACAGACTTGTCAAGGCTGTCAGGGCAAAGGCACTTGATGAGCTTCAGGTGGAGGTTGACCCGGAAGATATTGAGACAAGCATCACCAATATTCAGGAGCAGCTCAATACACCTGTGGAAGATGCTGTCCGTGATAAAATCAGAAGCTCCGGAAGCGTGACCATTGACACGGAGAACCTCAACATCCTTGTGGATGAGAAGCTTGACAGCAATATCACTTATGTACCTATGGGTCATGTGAGGGAGATGAACCTCACATTTGCAGTAGAGAACCCTTATTCAGCATCTTAGGAAGGAGGTAGAGGCAGATGGCCAACAAGAAGTTAATCAACGGAACAGCCTATGCCTGGTCAAGTGTGACAATCACAGCTTCCGGCATGGAGAACATGGAACCCATGGAAATCTCCTATGATGATGAGGAGGAAAAAGAGCCTATCTATGGCAAGGGCGGAAAGATTAGAGGTTATGGTACCGGAAATCAGAAGAACTCCGTCAAGATTTCCCTGCTCCGTGAGGACTTCAATGAGATGTGCAGGGTCATCAGTCAAAGGGATACAAGAACTTCTACAAGTATGTTATCCCGAAGATTGTAGTGAACTATGCAGACGAAGGAGCTGCAACCTGTACGGATGTCCTAACCAATGTTGTGCTGTCAAAGCGTAGCTTCAAGGCGGCACAGGGAGACAAGTCCATGAAGGTAGACCTTGATGGTATGGCAATGGGCGGTATCAAAATCAATGGTCTTGATGCGTAACTAATAACAAAATAAATGACAAAAACGGAGGTATAAACCATGAATGATACAAGAGAAGAGCAGCTCCTCAATTCAGGAAAGGCTGCTGATGCAGAGAAGAAGACAGATGTGGAGAGCCTGAAGAAGAAATATGCAGCTTCAGATGAGAAGGTCTACACGGTAGTAACAACGGTACAGGTGGATGATGAGACAGAGGATGAGTTCACATTCCTCTTCAAGAAGCCGAAGGCAGCATCCTATGACAGATATGTGAAGACCATGTCCAACTCTGTGACAAAGGCATCTAAGAGCTTTGCTTTTGACAACATCATTGATGAGCAGAGAGACATGCTCAAGGAAACAGTGGAGGAGTATCCGGCAATCACTATCAGCCTTGCAGATAAGCTTCTCCGTATGCTTGGACTGGCAGACACTACATCAGTAAAAAGCTGTAGAGGATGCCAAGGAGCGGTTCAAGAGCAGCTTTGTGAGCTATGGGAAGATGGTCATATATACCTATCTTCCCAAGGAACTGCTTCAGAAAGCTTTGAAGACCTGACCTTTGAAGAGTTCTTTGAGCTGTATGGTCAAGCGGACTGTGCAAGAGAGATGAGAATTGAAGATATTGAGACAGGCGTAGCAAAAGGAATAGCAGACAATTTTAGTAATGACGAATAAAAAAGCCCCACAGCCGGAAACTGTGGGACTTGATACACCTCTATGGTCTTGTAAGGAATAGTATATCACATTTTAAGTAAAAAGCAACAGGGAGGTGGTTGCATGGGTATGGAGTCAGTATACAAATTGTCTGTCATCCTGAACTTGGTTGATAATCTTTCCAGTCAGATGAACGGTGTGCAAAGCAGCGTATCCGGTAGTGTAGACAAGCTCAATTCTGCCTTTGGAACCATGCAGAAGGCAGGAGCAGCCATGGCAGGAATAGGCGGAACCATCACCGGGCTTGCCATGAAGACAGTAACAGCCACCTTTGACACACAAAACGCACTAGGAGAGCTTTCCTCTTTGGGAGTGAAAGACCTGAAGGCGGTGGAGGATGCGGCAAAGAGCTTCTCAACACATGGGCAGGAACAAGCAAAGCGGACTTCATAACGGCATCCTATGATATTAAATCAGGTATAGCATCCTTGACGGATGAAGGCGTGGCACAGTTCACACAACTGGCAGCCCTGACGGGTAAAGCCACAAAATCAACAACGGAAGAGATGGGCTCACTATTTGCCACAGGTTACGGTATCTATAAAGGTTTTTATGATGATATGTCTGACCTTGAGTTTGGTGAGATGTTCTCCGCCGGAATTGCAACAGCAGTTAAGAACTACAAGACATCCGGCTCCGAGATGGCAAGTGCGATATCAGCACTAGGAGCCACAGCTACAAATGCCAATGTCCCACTTGAAGAACAGCTTGCCATAATGGGACAGCTTCAGACTACAATGTCCGGTTCTGAAGCAGCAACAAAGTATAAGTCCTTCCTCAATCAGGCATCCAGTGCCGGAGAGAAGTTGGGACTGACCTTCCTTGATACCAACAATCAGCTACTATCAATGCCGGACATCCTGACAGAGCTGAAGAGTAAATATGGGGAGACCATTGATGCAGTAGAGAAGAGGGAACTGAAGGAAGCCTTTGGAACGGATGAGGCGGTTGCCCTTATAGACCTTTTATACAACAATGTTGAGACCCTTGACAGTGGAATACAGGACTTGCAGGGAAGCATGAAAACGGAATATCTGTGACGGAGGAGATGGCGGAAGCCATCAACAACACACCGGAGCAGAAGTTCCAAGTGCTGAAGCAACAGATACACAACAATGTGGAGGAACTTGGAAATGGACTACTTCCGGCAGTCAACAATACCATGGACAAAGTGAGCGGACTGATACAGAAGGGTTCCAAGTGGATAAGCAACAATCAGGAAACGGTTCAGAGCATTATGAACATAGCCCTGAAGCTTGGAGTATTCCTTGTGATAGCAGGAAGCGTGATGGGTGTGATAGGAAGCCTTGGAAAGCTTTCCTGTCAGCAAAGAACGCTATAGGACTTGTGAAGACCGCAACCTTGGGAATGAATACAGCCTTCCTTGCTTCCCCTATAACGTGGGTGATAGCCGGAATAGTGGCTCTAGTAGCCGCCTTTGTAGTCCTATGGAATAAGTCAGAAGCCTTCCGTGGCTTTTGGATTGGACTATTTGAACAGGTGAAATCATCCTTCATGCAGGCATGGCAGACATTGAAGCCTGCCCTACAAAATCTAGGTCAGAAGTTCATGGAGCTGTATCAGGCGGTGCAGCCAATCCTTGAGGTACTAGGTGCTGTCTTAGGTGCAGTCCTGACGGTAGCACTTGGTCATTTCGTTGGTTGTATTCAGGGAATTATATCCGCACTGACCCCGTTGACCAATGCCCTCTCAAGTTTGGTGAGCTTTGTTACCAATGTGGTGAACATGATTGTCTCACTATTCAAGGGCGATTTTTCGGGAGCTCTTGACTTTGCATCCGCAGCAGTCGGAGACCTGAAGGACTTCTTTTTCAACTGCTTTGATGCCATCCTCTCATTCCTTGGTGGGTTTGTATCCGGATTTTTGGATGTGGTTGGTGGTGCATTGTCGGCAATCGGCATAGATGCAACCGAGACCATAACGAAGATGAAGGACACCATCAAAAACGGGCTTGAAGCGGTGAAGGGCTTCTTTGGAAATATCTTAGGAGCTGCATCCGACACCGTGAAGGAAAAGCTTGGCAATATGAAGGCAGCCTATGAAGAACATGGCGGCGGCATCAAAGGGCGTAGCAGCGGCGGCTGTAGAAGGCGTGAAGGGATACTACACAGCAGGCTTCACATTCATTGACAACCTGACGGGCGGAAAGCTCACAAACATCAAGAACCAATTCAGTGAGAAGATGTCCGGTGTGGCAAATGCAGTATCATCCGGAATGTCAGCAGCTAAGAACTATGCAAGCACACAGCTCTCCAATATGCAGGCTGCATATCAGTCAAGCGGCGGAGGCATAAAGGGAATTGTAGCAGCAACAATGACAGGAGTACAGGGTACCTTCAGTACAGCATACTCCGTGATAAACAATCTGACAGGTGGGAAGCTTGAGAGTATACGCTCTACTATAAGCAATAAGATACAGGCGGCAAAGGATACGGTCTCTTCAGTTCTTGACAGTATCAAGTCAGCCTTCTCATCAAAACTTGAAGCGGCAAGGTCTGTAGTGTCCAGTACGATTGAGAAAATCAAAGGAGTTTTCAATTTCTCATGGAAGCTTCCGGACTTGAAGCTGCCACATATTAGTGTAAATGGTGGACAGGCACCTTATGGTATCGGCGGAAAAGGTTCATTGCCATCCTTCTCCATCCAATGGTACAAGGAAGGCGGTATCCTGAACGGAGCAACCATCTTTGGAGCAATGGGAGGGAACCTCTTGGGAGGAGGAGAAGCCGGAGCTGAAGCGGTGCTTCCATTATCCGAACTGTGGAAGCAGATGACAGAGATTGTCAAAGGCGTAGTCAAAAGAGAGAGAACGAAGAAAGCGGTGATACAGTACAGCAGACCGGGGCAAACATCACAAGTGCTTTGACCTCAAAGGCTGCATCAGTACGAAAGGAAAAGGAAAGCAAGACAACAACCACAAAAGAGACATACACATCAGAGAGATGGGGCAAAGAAGGCGGCACCACCATCCATCAGATTAGCTTCACTGTAGATATAAGCAAGATTAAGGACTTACCTCTGCTCTACAAGCTGATAGATGAGCTGAAGGATGCACAGAACCGGACAGACAGCCCTACTCCGGAAACAACATAGGAGGTGAGGCGGTATGCTGTATGTGCAGGAAAAGGTAGTGAAGCTTGGAGGTATATATCTTGAAGGTCAGGTCACAAGCGTGGAGGTTCAGGAAGCCGGAAGCGTGTATGTGGCACAGGATGAGAAGGGCAGATACAAGAAGTCACAGCCTGTAGGCTATGAAAATGCCAAGGTGATGATAGACATACTGCTTGAGGATACAAAGACTGCTACCACATTGGAACAGCTCACGGAGATGCAGCGGCTTTTCAAGCCTTATGGTCAGGACAAGCCGAAGCTTCTTCCAATAGTCAATGAAGACTGTGCAGTCCGTGGTATCACAAAGGTATACTTCAAGAACCTCACCTCTAAGAAGGTTATATCAGAGAGCAAACGGATAGCTTCATTGGAACTGTGGGCTCCTGATATAGCCGGGATAAAGGTGAAAAAAAGAAGACCACAAAGAAAAAGACTACTAAAAAGAGCACAAAGAAGTCAAAGAGTAAGAAATCAAAAGCAAAAGCCCGGCAAAGGACAGCCGGAACACAAGCAGAGGTAAGAAGGCAGCAAGGGCGGCTGTGAAATAGCAGGAGGTGAGAAGCTTGGGATACAAGAAGCTAATATCCCCGGAGTTCCGGGTGACAGTAGGAGACTATGAGGTGACGGATGGTATAGAGGTTGAGTGTTTCTCAAGCAAAGAGTCTCACATGGACTGGTGCCGGGTGGAATTATCACCACAGCTTCAGGGAGTCCTGAAGTTCAAAGATATGGATGAAGCAAGCGTTGAGCTTGGATATGAGGATGACTTTGACAGCCTGATTGATGGATATGTCAGATGCGGTGACACGGACTACTGGAAGGAAATAATGATAAAAGATGACATGATGAAGCTTGACAGAGTGACCATCAAGGCATCCTTTGTAGACTGTGAGCCGCAGGATGTCATCCGGTATGTATTGGCATGTGCAGGGATTGAGGACTATGTGCTGTCTGATGAACATTATGGGAAGAAAGACCTTTTGTCATTGACAGAAAGAGCGGTATCAATACCATAGCAGAGGTCAACAGCTCATGGGGCATCAAGAACCCGTTCTTCTTTCAGAAAAAGGTATTCTATTGGGGAACCAAGGAAGAACAGAAAGAGATATATGTACTTGAGGAGGGAGAGACCATCCTGTCCCTGAATAAGTACGGAGACCTTTGGGAGGCGGAGACAATAGCCATCCCTTGGATACACCACAGCCAAGAAGTTGAGGTGCAGCACAGCAAATACAGCGGAATTGTAACAGTAGAGAAGACAATAGTGAGAAGTGATGATACCGGAGCGGTACACATGTATATCTATTTTGCAGGAGGTGAGAAGGATGTCTGACATGATGAAGATGTTTGTGGAGCAGGAGCTTCAAAATCAGATAAAGAGAACTATCCACACATGCAGTATCCGCCCGGCTTATATGCAAAGGTGGTATCTGTGAGACAGAACGGAGAGCTGTATGAAGCAACTCTCAAAATACTTGACAAAAACAAGCAGCCTGACATCCGCTTCCCGGAGGTACCGAAGGTGAAAACTGACATACCTGTCCTGAAGAATGAGATTGTGGCAATCGTGCTCATGTATGGTGAGTGCAAGCCTTATATCATAGGGAGGTGCTTCTGATGCAGATAACAGGTGCAAATGATGTAGACATCATGCTTGATGAAGATGGTCAGCCTGTATCAGACGGGAACGGGGACACAGCCCTTGTATCGGATGATGAATGTTGGCTTCAGGATATTAAGAATGAGGCAATGACAGAAGAGGGTGAGCTCTTCTATGAGGATGAGGAAGGGGATGCAAGCTATGGGTGGAGCCTGCTTGACTTTATGCAGGGAGAGTATGATGACTTCATACAGATGGAAATACAGCAGCGTATCCGTTCCAAGATGTCCAAAAGGGACTATATTGATGCCGGAAGCATACAGACAACGGTGAACTTTGACGGTCATATATACCATATCAGGATAGCCTTCCGGAGGACAGACAGCAATAGTGAATATAACATTGACATTGAGAGCAATGGCGTGGAGGTGATTGTGGAATGATAGATGAGAGCATTATGGAGAAGATTATCCCTCTCCCGGATGAAGATGAGGAGATGGAAAAGGTACAGGGAGAGCTTGAGGGTGAAGGCTTTCCTATAACGAACTTCAAAAAGGGCGGCATCTTCTATCACCTTTGCCGGATGCTTGTGACCATATACATAGAGCTGAAAGAGCTTGCCCGTACTATCGTGAATGGATGCTTCATCAAACATGCTGAAGGAGACTGGCTGAAGATTAAGGCTGCCGACTATTCCAAACAGCAGAAGGAGGCAAAGGCAGCAAGAGGTTATGTGAGCATATACAGGAGTGAATACAACAATGCTCTTCAGGTAACAAAAGGACATTGTTTCAAAACAGAACCGGATGCCGGAGGCAATGAGCTGAAGTTCTATTGCTGTGAGAATACGGTCATTGATGCCGGGGAACCTGTAGGAAGAGTGCTTGTGGAGGCTGAAGCTACCGGAACCTATTACAATATAGCACCGGGAAGAATAACCATATCCATGATACACCTTGATGGTGTGGACTATGTGACAAATGATGATGACTGGCTCTTTGAGGAAGGAGCTGAAGAGGAAGACCTTGAAGACCTCCGTGACAGATGTACGAGCTCATGGGCGGAGCTTGCAACACGAACTATAGAAGAGAAGCTCCGGAACGCTGCAAAGGCTGTACCGGTGTGCTGGATGCCCGGATTGATGCACAGCATCCAAGAGGTCAGGGCACAGTGGATGTGATTGTCACAGGTGCAGCAGGAGAAGCTTCTCCGGAGCTGATAAGAAAGGTGGGTGAAGCCATTGAGCCGCTGAAGGGAAACTATGAGGACTATCTTGTGAAGTCCAGTGAAGTAGTGAGACAGGAGTTTGAGCTTGTGATATACCTTGCTGAAGATGCGGCAACGGATGGAGTGGATGCACAGGCAACAAAACTCATTGAGGACATGATGGCTCTGACAAGGGGAGAAATGAATACCCTATACAGGGACAGCATCATCCAAGTGCTTAGTACAAAGATTGATAACTACAGGAAGACAGACATCTTGCAACCGTCTGATGACATGGTTCTTGAACAGGACAAGGTCATCATGGCAGGAGACATCAATGTGACTGTCCGGAACGTAGTACAGAGTGCAAGGGGAAGGAGTGATGCCGCCATGATAGAGAACTTTATTGAATACATGTGGTATCTGCTCACTACTCCTCTGAAGAAGCTGAAGAAAGCACTGAATAAGTGGTACATCCTTTGCCGGGTGTTCGGCAAGAGGTTTGATGAAGCAAAGGAAGACATACTCCGGGCAAGGGATGAGGGAATGGTTGCTACATGCAGCCATGAAATGCTCCCGGTACATGGAGCTGATAGAAGGCTCACCCGGTATGAAGGAGAACATCCAGAGAACTTCCGCTCAAGGATAGCCATGTATGAGGAGATATGCAAGCTTGGAGGTACCAATGACGGAGTGCTGCTTGCGGTGAGGACTCTTGGATATACTTCCCCGGTTCTTGTGAGAGCAAATGACCTGACAGGCTTTTCCCATTTCACACTTGATGGAAGTTGGCTCCTTGATGGGAGCCGGACATTGGAGTCTGATACCATTGAAAACAGATGGGCGGAGTTCTACATAGTAATTGTGATGGATGCGGATGAGGAGCATCCTATCAGTTTTGACATTATGCGGAAGACCGTCGGGAAGTGGAAAGAGGTGGGTGCAAAGGACAACTACTTCTTCAAGTATAACTTGAGCATCAGGCAGCCACACACAGGAAACTTCCTTGAGGTACTGTATAAGAAGCATCTGTTCTATTATGACTACAGGAAGCTTGATGGAATGTGGAAACTGGATGGGAGCTATATGCTTGATGCAGAGATGACTCCCGTTGGTACCCGGATAGGATACCGATATGAGAGCCTTTATGAGCTCCATGAAGCCGGGCTTGCAGTTATGGCATACAATTATGCCTGCCGGATGGTAGAGAGTGCCATCCTGAAGGCGGCATACAGCTTCAGGATGTACTATTTTGAATACCTGAAGACAGATGGCTCATGGATAACAGATGGAAGCCATGTGGTGGATGCAGAGATGTCTCCAAGAGAAATGAGATGGAGCACAACATTCCACCATCAGCATGAAGAGAAGCTGCTAATGAAGCAGCGGTACAGGATGCAGCCTTGTGAGGAGGCATACAGTATCAGGAAGACATTGGAGCAGTACCGGATGGTCATTGACTATTTTGATTATCTGAAGCTCAACGGGCTTTGGAAGCTGACAGGCTCCCGGCTCATGGATGCACAGAGGACAGAATACACCACCAAGCAGGCATACAGCTTTGGTGTAGAACATACAAGGGAGTTCAGGGTGATATGGCATGAAGAGCACAACCTCATCTTCCTTGATGGAACATGGAGCCTTGATGGTTCCAAGATAATAGATGCTTGGCAAAAAACGGAGGTATTGTAGAATGGCAACAAAAAGCGTGATAACCAAAATCAGAAGAAAAAAAGATGGCTGAAGCAAGCCATACAACCGGAACGGTTGCAAAGATAACACACATTGCACTTGGTTCCGGCGGTGTCAATGGAGATGGTACCGTGATAGTACCACTTGCGGAGAATGTAGCATTGAAGAAAGAGGTGGTCAGAAAGCCTTATACTTCATCAACCAAGACTTCAGATACATCCTATGAGTATACCATCAAGCTTGAGGAAGATGAGCTTGTTGGTACATTCATCAGTGAGATGGCACTCATTGATGAGGATGGAGATGTGGTGGCGTTCTCTAATTTCCTTGCAAAAGGTAAGGATGAGACAGAGGTGACATTCACCATTGAAGACAACTATTAAGGAGGAAGAAGAAAATGGCAAATATAACAGCAGCAGAGCATCCGAAACTTGTCCTTGAGATGACAGCAATGGAGAGGACAACTCCGGCACACTATGATGAGTGGAATGTGAGACATCAGCAGCTCCTTGACAATGACAAATACCTCAATGAGCAGTTCATCAATGTCTTTTCTGACAGTGCAGCAGCTCATAATTCCATCTACAGAGGGAAGAACCTGACAAATGTGTATACGGTGGATGAAATATGTCAGCGTATCAGTGCAGGAACCTTTAAGGACTTGTATGTGGGTGATTATTTTGACATAAGCATCACTACAGGCTTGGGTGGTACCGAGACAGTCAGATGTATCTTGGCAGGCTTTGATGTATTTTGGAATAATGGAGATACAGCCTTCACAAAACATCATGCTGTGATTGTACCGAAGGACTGCTTCAAGACAAAATCAGTTATGAATGATACAAATGTGACAACAGGTGGGTATGTAGGCTCTAAGATGTATAAAACGGTTCTTCCTGTATATGCAGCAGCCTTGCAAACAGCATTAAATAATCATATACTTAGTCACAGAGAATTGCTGACAACAGCAGTATCTACAACAGGCAATTCAAACGCAGGAGCAAGCATCACAGGATATGCAAGCAACTGGGAGTGGAAGGATTGCTTAGTTAAACTTATGAGTGAGATACAGGTATATGGTTCCACAGTGCTTAGTTCTTCATTCTATGATACAGGATGTGACAATAGGAAGTAGATGTGGTATTGGTTGAGTGCTGTGGTGTCGGCGGGCGGCGTTTGCTTAGTTGTAACGGTAATGGTTATGGTAGTAGTGATGGCAACGCCGCCGGGGATGGTGGAGTCCGCCCGTATTTCTGTATCGGTTAATCTTTAATCTGCCCCTGTATGGGGGCAGATGACCGGAAGGAGGAAATAGGTTGAGCGTACTGAAGAATAAAAGAAGTGTATCGAGTTTGGAGTTCTACCACAACGCCATAACACTCCGGAGAGAGGTGACAATGTTGCTCCTCCGGGACTTTGGCATCAAGGACAAAGTGAGGAGTGTCAAGTCATTGTATGGGGTGCCGGGAATGGAGCCGGAGGATGAGCAGAAGTTCCGGGAGATTGTGGAGAAGTATGAAATGAAAGCCACGATAATAGAGGAATATCCGGCATGGCTCATAGACAAGATGAGGAATAATATAATGAATATCCTCCACAACATGATAATGAACATCACACAGGCAAATACGATATATCCAGTATGTGAGAGTGAGTTCTATGACCGGAGAAACTTCCAAAATCATGCCATAGGAAACTGTGAGCAGCTCCTTCAGGAGATGCAGTACATCATATCCATCATCCCGGTGGATGCACAGAAGTACATGAGATATGTGGAAATGATTGAGAAGGAGATAGTCCTCCTGAAGGGATGGAGAAAGAGTGACAACAAAATCCTGAAGAAAATCAGGGAGAATGAAGCAGCCAAAGCACAGAAAGAAGGTGCTTCCCAAAAGGCTGAAAAACAAGTATAATTATCCGGGGCAAGCTTTGTATCAAGAGACTTTTCCACCGTTGAGTGCTGTGGTGTCGGCGGCGGCGTTTGCTAATTGTAACAATAATGGTAATAGTAATAATAACAACGCCGCCGGGGATGGTGGAGTCCGCCCGATTTCGTGTATGTATACTAAGTGTAGGCTATGTGCCGATATACGATACAGGAAAGGAAAAGCTTGTCCTTCCGAAAGGTAAAGAAGCCCATCTTCTGATAGAGGGAGGATGGGGGAACATCTTGATGCACCCTGATACGTCAGTTGGTGCTAGAAACGAGGTGAAGCTCTATGAATGATATGGAGTCTGTATATGATGCCAACTCCCTGCTTGATGCTTTTAACAAGTCCAAGAAGGGAACAGCGTGGAAAGAGTCAGTACAGCGGTATGAAATGAACCTTTTGAGGAATATCAACCAAACTCAAAAGGAGATGAAGGATGGAACCTATGAGCAGAAGGACTTCTATGAGTTCAAGCTGCATGAGAGGGGAAAAACAAGGCATATTAAGTCAATGCACATCTCTGACCGTGTGGTACAGAGGTCAGTCCCAGACAATGTGTTTGTCCCGGAGCTCTCCAAGTACCTGACCTATGACAATGGTGCTTCCATGGAGGGCAAGGGTATCCATTTTGCAAGGAAACGGTTGAGCACACATCTTCACAAGTTCTACCGGAAACACAAGAGCAATGAAGGGTATGTATTACTGATTGATTTTAGCAAATTCTTTGACAATATAGTCCATGATGGTCTGATAAAGGAAATGCGGAAAAAGATTGGTGATAAAGGAGACAATGAGCTTTATTGAGAAGCTCATAGATACCTTCAGGGTGGATGTTTCCTACATGACTGATGAAGAATATGCTAACTGTATGAAAACGCTGTATAACGCCTTGGAACATGCTCAAATTGATAAGGCAAAGCTGACAGGCGAAAAGTACATGAGAAAGTCCGTGGGTATTGGAAGCCAAATATCTCAAATATCCGGAGTATACTATCCCACAAGGATAGACAACTACTGCAAGATTGTAAAAGGCATGAAATACTATGGGCGGTACATGGATGACATCTACATCATCCATGAAGACAAGGAGTACCTGAAGGGGCTCCTGAATGACATACAAGGGATATGTGATGAGCTTGGACTCTTTATCAATCCAAAGAAAACACAGATAGTAAAGCTGTCACATGGCTTCACATTCCTTAAAATCAAATATAACCTAACAGAGACAGGAAAGGTACAGGAACGTATCAGCAAAGACTCCGTCACAAGGATGCGGAGAAAGCTGAAGAAGTTCCGGAAGCTCATGGATGCCGGGGAGATGTCCTTTGATGATGTGAGATGTGCCTATGCCTCATGGAAGGGCGGTGTGAGTCACTATGACTCATACAATGTAGTTAAGAGTATGGATAAGCTCTTTGATGAGCTTTTTATCCATCCATTTATTGGAGGAGGACACAGAGATGAGCAAAACAACAATGAGCAAAAATGAGATAGAACAGAAAATAGAGACTTGAAGACCAAGCTCTCATGTCAGGAGTCTGATATTGGGGACTGGAAGATTGCCAAGTGTATTGAGTATTCTACCCTTGGGATGCCGCTTCTGAAAAGTAGGCGTTATTCACAAAATTATTGTCAAAAAAAGCGGAGGGTTTTTCCCTCCGTTTCGTGCTTATAAATACCGGAAATATTTCCCGGACCTCCTTTGAATATAGGATACAACAAAGTATTGTAAAACGCAACAAA